>Ga0187812_1000418_pt1 | contig 15036 bp, 20 predicted proteins | sample NC_S_2_FD_130582 | JGI IMG/M metagenome (GOLD analysis project Ga0187812, IMG submission 130582) | Wetland sediment microbial communities from Neuse River Estuary, North Carolina, USA - ASW-S_2 | ecosystem: Environmental > Aquatic > Freshwater > Wetlands > Sediment | place: USA: North Carolina...
AGACCTGTGGGCTCTGGAAGCTATCCTCAACCCCACTGCGACCGCCAGCAAGAAGGTCGCGTAGTAACATCAACCTAACCGCCGCTCGCTACTTTCAACTGCCAGCGAGACATGCTCGAGATTGTCCAATTCAATCTCGTTGAAGCCACGAAAGTTGCTGATGTTCAGTGATTTAATCATAGGGTATCCGCCATTTTCCACGGAATTGGGGTGATCGTCAAGGACGAAAGGTTGACTTTGAAACAGCAACGACCTTACGCTCCAGTCTAGGAGCGTTCGTGCCGAATCAGCCCAAACCATCCGCCAAGATTGAAGCGAACGATTCTCGCTGTACATCGTTGCGGCATCCAGAGATGATCGAAGGGCAAGAGGCTTTTGATCGATTCCGAACAGCCGTTAAAACTACGCTCACAGTTCCCAAAAGCGCCATCCCTCCCAGTCCATTTGGAAGATCGGGAGGGAAAAAGAGGAAGCACTAAACATCCTTCCTTTTTCCCCGCCGTTGGCGCTTCTGTTCTTTATCAGTTAACCCACGTCCCATTGTCAATCTGCTTTCCAGTCAGACTGCCCCAATTGAGCCGCTTCCCGACAATTTGAGAGCAAGCCAGCATGAACCTGTCCGCGTCATTCAGCGGGTTGTCCCTTGTGGCGCGGTTGTTGAATTTATAGGATTGCTCATTAAGATACCGAAACAGGTTGAACGCCGGCTCCGCCAATCTTGTCGGCCCCGGTGGTCGGGATCATCACTTCGCTAATGGTGCGGCTTTTGCACCGCGGGCTGCGCGCCGCGTGATCGACACCGATCGAGACGGCCATGACGCTCTGCACCCACTGAGCAACATCTTCGTTCTCGCGTGCTGGAACCTCAACCGACGTCCGATGCACCCCGCAACTTGCGCAAGAGTATTTCACCCTGATCATCTGACGGGAGTTTGTCGTTGTCTCCATTGCATCTCTCCAGTCGCGCGAAGTCGCGCGGGTCGGGCCACCGCAGATACTTCCGGTTGCCAGTGTGAATGCCGCCGCAGAGCGGGCAGTCATAGGCGCCCAGGTAGCAGCCGTCGCGCAGAGGTAGCGTCGCGATCAGTTGCCGCGCTTCGGCGTGCGAATCATAGATCGCCTTCCCGCGACACGCACGGACGAGTTTCTCGCGTTCGTGTTTCGGCAGATGAACGAAGGGCGCCCGCCAGACGGTGTGATACAGCCGCGCCCACTCTGCGATGCGCAGGGTTCTCAATCTCTCGTCTCATCGTCTCCGAGCCCCTCGCTCGATTCCCCTTTGGTTTCCTCGACACCGAGATTCCAACATTGGCGGCAGACGACGACCATATCCGCGGTCTCGAATACGTCATCGCCAAGTGGATCGCCGCAACTCTCGCAACAGACATCCTCGGGAATCACGATTGGCTGTACGAACTCGTCAGTCGCCGTCAGGCAGCCTTCCCTTGCGGGCATTCGACAACTGCGTCGCGCAGTGCCAGCAGCTCGTCAAGCATCTCGCACATGAGAGCAGCCTGGGAGCGCACTCGCAGCGGTGCGTACTGATAATCGCGAATGCGCTGCCAATCGCTGCGTTCGCGCTCGATCTTCTCTCTCGGAATCAGGTTCATCGTCCGTTGACCTCCGGTGAACTACGCCTCTTTCTTCACGAGCCGCAGGCGCGCGCGGTTGTGCTTGTTCATGACCTCGGCGGCATCGGCCGTCGACGGGTGCAGGTACTTCTCCGTGACGCGAGTATCCGAGTGGCCGAGAACCTGCGAAACCTTCTTCAAGTTGCCGCCGACGCCGGCCAGGTAGTTTGTCGCGCCGGTATGGCGGCACGAGTAGAGAACGAGCCCCTCCGGGAACGGCGGTAGCCTGCGCTGCGTTATCGCCGCTTTGACGCGCTCGACGGCGAGCCGCCACATTTTGTCGAGCGATGACGGTAGCAGATGCCCGCACTTGGCGCGCTTTGAGGGGAATACCCAGGTCGAGATCGGGTTGCCGGTTTCGTCTCTGTTCAGTTCTTCGCGCAGCCGGAGTTCGTTCCGCATTCGATCGGTGAGACCGACCCATCGGCGCGCGCGTGCCGTCTTCCCTGTTGGGATAAAGACGGCGCTGTCCTGCCAGTGAATGTCGCCCCACTGCATACGGCACACCTCGTCGGGCCGCATGAACGAGTCCAGCATGATGACGACCACCTCGCGCAGCGGAGCCTCGGCAAACTCAAGCAGAAGATCCTCGACCCACGGCTCGATGACCTTTTCACGCCCATGTTCCTCGCGCAGATTGATCGTCGGCACTACGGCAAGCAGTCTCTTCGCCTGAGCGTAGCTGAGAATTCGGCGCAACGTGCGAAGCGCCTGATTCGCGTTCGATGGCGAGCCGGGGAACTTGAGCGTGGCCGCGTCCTCTGTGGCAATCTGATTCAGGCGAAGGTCCCACACGCGCGTCGGCTCGAGCAGTCGGCAGCCGTTCTCGTAGGACTTCCGTGTCTTAACGGCCAGATGGCCGGCCTCCTCGCTTTCGCGCACGAAGCGCAGAAACTCCTCTGAGAACGCGCTCAGGCGCGGCGTCTTGCGTGTGCCTAGCGGCATCTCTCCGCGCCGCAGCGCGGCGATCTTATCCGATTCGACTTGCTTCGCTTTGTAGGGGCCGGTCTCGCCGGTCGAGCCGGTGTAGCGCCGCCCGTTGAGCATGAAGCGGTAGTGATAGAACGGTGACCCAGGCCGTCGAAAGACGCTCATGTCACGCCGCCTCGCTCCGCAGACGCTGCTCCCATTCTTCAACATCTGCGATCAGATAGCGCACCGGCGCTTTGCGGCCTTTAGCGAGCTTCACGAAACGCGGCCCGATGTCCTCGCCGGCATTGCGCTGCGTGCGCCAGTTGGAGAGTGTTCCTACGGCGATCCCGGTGCGCGCGGAAAGCTGTTCCGGGGTTAGCATGGTCGGCTGAACTTGCGAAGTATGTTCCACGTGGAACACTGCACTTGCTAACTTCTTTTGCATCCTTCGTTGTCACTCCTTATCAAGTATTACCACGATCCCCCTTAGAACATCACTCTTTCTGTGGAAATCCTCCTTGACTCAGAGATGAGGCTCCTTTACTGTGTTCACTAACTTAGTAAGTTACTTTATGACTCGATCATAAAGTGACCGCCCCCAACCCAGATGGCGGGGAGACTACCACAAGCCCAGATGGGGCTCAGAAACCTGGCGTAGAGAGTCTACGCCCGTGCGAGGTGCACCATGATAGCCGAACACGCATTCCCAGACCCGATCAGGGCGCTCCCGCCCGTCGTGGCCGATCCAGAGCAGGTCGCGCTCCAGCTTCAACTCGACAGAGAGCTTCACAAGCTCGAAGCGATGCGCAGCCGCGAGATGGATCTCCGCCATGCACTCGTTGCGAGTCTGAATCTGCTCTCCTTCTTCACTTCTCAGGCTGAGTTTCGCATTCAGACCCGACAGTACGCCGATGGAGTGACGGGGCTCTCCCCTCACATTCAGGCGGCATCGGAAGCCGAGTCGGCGCTCATCGACTGTATTGCCGAGATTGAGCAGCAGCACCGTTGCGTCGAAGAGTTGCGCGACGATCTCGCATCGATGGAGGTCGCGTGATAGCGCAGCCGAAGCCGCGACTCGTGCCGATGTTGCCGGTCAAGCCCTTCGACCTGGAGGCTGCACTCGCCGGCGCCCTCTTCATTCACAGATTCGATGCTGTGCGCCCCGACGCATGGACGCGCGTCAGCACCACCATCGTCAAGATCGACGACCCCACGCATCCGGCTTTTCGCGCTCGCTCGGCATCGGCAAAACGACACTCTATCGCAAGCTGGAGGAATACGAGGCGGCCCAAAACGGGCCGCAAACTTAATAACTAGGCTTGCAACTAACTTATCCAGTGCTGCATTATCACTCTCGGACGTACCTGCTGTTGATGTTTGCTCCGGACCGAGGGCGGCTCTCTTGCCAGGGGTCGCTCTCAATCAACCGGAAGTCCCGCGATTGTATGTGGCTGCTGTGTATGGCGCGCCGCAACGCAATCTCTGCCGCGTAGGTGGAACAGGCAACACTCGAAGGCATCGCTTTCCCTAAAACTGCGTTACTCAGGAGCCAATCACTCTTCCCGGTGATTGGCTCTTTGAGTTTGGAGGCGCGCTCGGATGTACAAGACAGGCATCAGGCTTAACCACCCAAACGGCACGTTCTGTTGCTTCATCACCGAATCGCGGCTCCGAACCGAGATTCGCAAAGGGAACGTCAAGCGCGCATCGACATGGACGCGCAAGAATCAGACCTACCAGATCGTCCCGCCGCCGCCGGCGTCGCAGTCGAAGAACACGAAGCCGGAGATCACGATTGCCGACATGCGCAAGGTGGTCGGCGAACAGAGGCTCACGAAGGACAAGGAAGAGATTGATCTGGAGCGGCTCATCGGCTTCGGCTTGATCGCCCCGAACACGGCGCCGCCGTTGAGCGGATACCTGAGATAACTTTTATCACGTTGCCGCGGCGGGCCCCACGCCCAGCGCGCGGCGGCAGCGGCCGGAAAGCGTGGCGGACTCGAACCGCTTGGGGAAGGCGGCTCTAGAGGAGAGCCAGAGAACACGCCGGCGCGCAGGCCCCGACAAACAGGGAGAGGAAGCGCCGTACCGACCTCCACGGCCCGGCCTCTCCCCGTGGGCCAAACACAAGGAGAAGCGATGGACAAGGCATTGATCGCACGCGCATTCAACGAGTGGATGCGCCGCTACACCGAGAACCCCGAGCAATTCGAGCGTGAGTGGCAGACCGTGAACGATTTCTCTCCGCTCGGGCGAACGTCCAAAAGCCGACCTACGGCGACGAGTGCGCAGCCTACCTTGAGAGGATCATCTCCGAGCTGGCCTAGTCAGTGTGATGTGTGCGTGCCCGTCAGGCAAGCCGGGTAGAGAGCGAAAGGCCGCAGGCGCGGCCGGTTGTTTGCCAGGTCATTACTGAAGAGTGGCCGGTAACATACCCGGAGCAGCGCTGAGATCCCGGAAAGCGTTCGCGATGCCGACTTTTCGTTACGAATCCAAATTTAGGTGTCAAAAACGCCGGTGTATCTGGATGATTACGCATTGTCAAGCTTGGCCTCCAGTTCCACAATTCTTCGTCTGGCTTGGGCCAACTCCTCTTGGGTCTTCGTGGGAACGACCAGTTGCTGAACGGCTTCGACGATCAATTTTGCAGTCGTTTCCGGCGATTTACCCTCCATGAACTGTCGATCCATCTCCTTCGGCGTGATACCCCGCCGGTCCGCTTCGCGTTTCACTCCTTGCCAGAGCTCCCTTTGAAGCGTGAATCGCTCTGCCCAAGGGAAATCCACTTCTCCCGTAGATCGCAGCAATCGCAGTGCCCGAACGCCATTGCTCATCAGACGTCCGTGTGAGCCGAACTCAAACAAGGCGCGTCTCAACGTACCCGCACCGAAGCTGACTTGAGGGACCGCGGACAACAGGTAGCTAAACGCCCGCTTATTGAAGATAAGCTGGGATCCCTGAAAGACGGCCTCAAAGGCGAGTTCGGCTGCTTTCAGCGCGCCAGAGGACGAAAGAAGGAGCATTGGCTCTTCGAGGCCGACTCGCTCTGCGAGTTCTCGGGCTGAGGCGAGCGAGGCCATTAGCCTGCCGTCCCTTTCGATTTTGTAGGCGATATCTTCCGCTTCCTCCATGCCTGGGTTGCGACGGGAGGCGTGGTCGCGCAAATAGACTGAGATCTCATTGCTGAGGTTTTCGTCGTAGGCGGCAGGTAGCACTTCGACCTTGAGTCGCTCGCGCAACACGGAAAGAATCTTGGTGTAGTCGCCTGGTGCATTGCCCTTGTACTGACGAATGTACAGTCCCCACTGCGACGCCTTGGATTTGAAGAAATGGAAGGTACGTACGAATGGGTTCCGAATATAACGGCGCAACTCCCAGTTGGCTAGCTTTCCAAGGAGCGTTTCCGTTTCATTAAAATCCCGTTCGCTGATCCAAGCATTGTGTGCTACCTCTTCCAGAACGATAGGAGAAACGAGGATTCGACCGCCGATGCCTAACCAATTCAGAAGCAGATCCCGAGATGTGATGTGATCTGGCTCCCCTTGGCAAAGGAAATCGAGAATGACGTCGGAATCCAGCACTATCCGCTGTGCTGTGAGCGTCTCCCGTAACGCCGTCCCGGTCTCATGCTCTAGGCCCAACGAACAGAGTGATACGAATCGCTCCGAAACGCGCGTAAGCCATTCGAATGCCGGCCCTTCGCGCTCAGTAAAAAGATCGAGTAGCGCCCGTTCGGTTTCGTGTCGCAACTCAGTGGTGGTAATAGCTGCAACCGCCCGATGCGTCACACCGTCGAGTTCGCGCCTGAGATTAAGAGTGGGTTCGTTGCTGAGGTTTCGGGAGAGAAGCTCTTCAATGCCTCGAATAACTTCGAGTCCGTTAGCGTAGAACATTCCGCTCATGCCATCAAGCATCGAAGTCCAGACTGCTTCAAATTGCTGATCCGCCAATTTCTTACCAATCAAGCGTTCGAGTTCCGTCCGTATAGTTTGGCGGCCATCTAGAAGCTCTTTGATACCTTGAAGAGGAAGTTTGGATTGTTCCTCCACTCCTTTCTCCGTCAACCTCCACATCACGCCAATGCGCTCCACGGTTTCCTCTTGGCTAGCGCGTTCCAAGGCATTGAAGAGAAACGTTTCCGGTAGCGCACTCGGAAGGCCAAGGTCGGCGGAAAACGAGGCGATCATTTCCTGGACCGTCACTGGAGTTTCTCGCGTGAGACGATCGAGAACCACCGCTCTCAGAAGTTCGTCCCGGAGTTCCGCGCCTTCCTGGGATCCGAACGCGAGGAGGGCCAAACGGAGTCCGACGCTGGGGGCGGCTCCGGCATGGCTCGAAAGGATCGTGGCGCGAATCTCCTGAAGCTCGGCTCCGTAGAACTTCGCGAAGAGATCTCTGTTTTCGTCGTTATCGTCGGCAATGGAAGCGAGCTGTTTCGCACCGTAAACGATAATGCTCTTGCCTTGAGCGTGTCTTTGTAGTGCAACAGATATTTCATTGCACCGAAGTTCGGAAAGTTTTTGAGATGAGCAGTAAGCTATTCGGTCGGGGGCCGCCGAGGCAGTTAGGCGCAAAACATCGGCTTCGGCTTTCCCATCCAGATTCTCGTTTAGCGTGGCGCAGAGGATGTTTGCGTGCGTCCCCATACCGCGGTGCGAGGCGCGGCCATCTCGGCCCATATCCCAACTCTGCGAGGTTGGGAGATATTTCACCCCTTCGTTCTTTCCGACAAGCGCGATACAGAAGTTTTCAAACCTATAACTGTTTGTTTCGACCTGTAGAATCAGCTCGGCTAGCGCCTCAAACATAGGAGCCTCACTTGGTGTCACGCATTTATCTGACTCCAGCGTAACACCTTCAGAGCAGTTGGCTTAGATTCAGCAGCACGCGATTAGCGCCAGCTCGGTGCCATGGGTTCGTGGGGAAACGGGCGCGAAAGTCCCAGTCGAAAAGTTATTACTCCTCGCAAATGCCCTAGGCTCCAGAAGTGATGTTTGCGGCCGAATTGCGGCCAAGTGTGACCCTTGATAAATCTTCGCCCCGAGTCCAAAGGGCACGACTTCAGTCGTGCCTTTTTCTTCATGCAGTCTCAGCCGACGCGCTGAATCGAGTTGACGGCTCTCGACGCCATCCGCCCCCGCGAGGGGGAATCCGACGAAATAACGCGGCCCGCAGACGGTGAAAGACGGAGCGGTGGGATCAGGCAGAAAAACCCCGGCAGGGGTCCGCAGACGGCGCGGCTCGACTGAGACGAACAGCAGTAAATGCGCGTTTCGATCAACGCGACAAAAGCCGAAGGTCTATCCGGCTATCGCCTTCAGAGGAAACGCTCATGCACTTCGACTGGACGGCTCTCGGAACCTGGGCGACTTTCTTCTCGACGATCCTCATCGGCGTATTCGTCTACGGGCGACTCACTGAGCGCGTCTCGAATCTTGTCGAGGAGGTTCGCGACATCAAACGCGATCTCCGCGATGTACAGGCTACCGCCGAAAGCCAGGGGCACGACCTCACACGCATCAAGACGTTTCTCAAGCTCGACTGACCGGAGCGCACAGATGGTAAACATCGCACATCTCAAGCGCACCGACGTGGGGATTCGCTGCGCGTTATGCGGCGCCTGTTTCGAGACTCGCCAGAACATCCTCGGCGATCCCGAGCGGTTGTTGAGTCGCAAGGAGTCCATCGCGCAGGATCACACCTGCGGGCAGAACAAGCGTCGCCGCAGACGCGAACCTGATACGCGCTTGCTGCTCATGCCGAGCGGCGCGGAGCAACTCGAAGCCTACTGGCGCGACGCAATAGCGAGGAGCTCACTATGACGTTGTTTCGCGAGCTGATGCACAGCATTTGGTGCCGCGTGATGCACGGGCACGTCATGGTCGCAATTCGCCGATCGGACGCGGGCACGCTGTACGAATGCGCGCGTTGCCCCAGGGTGGAGCTGCTCAAGACGCTATGACGCAACGATGAAATGGCTGTAAGTTACTGAAGCTGCGCAGGATAGGCTGGGGCACAGCGGCAGTTTGGTTTCTCGTGTGTATCGGCCTAATTGTCAGCGTCCTGTCTCTCGGGCTTATGTTCCACGCAGTTACGGTGGGGGCGATCCCCTTCGCTCGATAATGTCGCACTCTTAAAAGGACTTCCCCACACATGACCGATCAGACTTCAACCGGCGCGCTCACCTCGATCCGCGGGCGCGTGTTCATCGTCACCGGCGCCACGTCGGGCCTCGGGCTCGCAACCGCCCAGCTTTTTCTTGCCGAAGGCGCTGGCGTCATTGCTATCGGCAGAAGCGGACCTTCTCACGGTCTGGCCGGCTTCTCACAAGTGCGCTTCCTTACTGCCGACGTGACGCGCGAAGATGACGCGCTACGCGTGTGCGAGACGGCGCTTGAAACGTTCGGCCATCTTCACGGTCTCATCAACTGCGCGGGCATCGCAACGGGCGAGTTGGTCGTTGGGCGCGAGCGCATTCACCGGCTCGATACGTTCGCCCAGGTGGTGCAGACGAACCTCGTCGGCACGTTCAACATGATCCGCTTTGCCGCCCGCACGATGTCGGGCGAGTCTCGCGGCGACGACGGCGAGCGTGGCGTCATCGTGAACACGGCGAGCGTCGCCGCGTTCGATGGGCAGATCGGCCAGGCTGCGTATGCTGCCTCGAAGGCGGGTATCGTCGGTATGACTCTGCCCCTCGCCCGCGAAATGGCCCAGCACGGCATTCGCGTCGTCACCATCGCACCGGGCGTGTTCGACACCCCAATGGTGCAGGCGTTCCCCGACAAGGTGCGGGCGCGGCTGACCGAGGGGATTCCCTTCCCCTCACGCTTCGGGCGCCCGGAGGAGTTCGCCGCCGCGGTGAAGCACGTCTGCGAGAACCGGATGATCAACGGCGAGACGATCCGGCTCGACGCTGCGTTGAGAATGGGGGCGCGGTGAGCAAGACGAAAGCGGTCAAGCTCAAAGAGCTGACGCCCGACCGGAAGAACGCGAACAAGGGGACCGAGCGCGGCCAGAAGATGGTCGAGGACTCGCTGCGCAACTATGGCGCGGGCCGGTCGATCCTGATCGACAAGCACGGGCGTATCATCGCCGGCAACAAGACGGCGGAGAACGCCGCCGCGGTCGGCCTCGACGATGTGATCGTCGTCCAGACGGACGGGACGAAGCTCGTCGCCGTGCAGCGCACCGATCTTGATCTTGAGAGCGACAAGGCGGCGAAGGAACTTGCCATCGCCGACAATCGCGCTGGACAGGTTGATCTAGCCTGGGACGCCGACGTTCTCAAGGACTTGGACGTCGATCTCAACAAGTTCTGGACCTCGACCGAACTGGAAAGCCTCTTCCCTGCCGACGAGGAGGAGAAAAACAAGCTCAAGGATCTCGCCCAAGACGACGACCTGCGGTACCAGATCGTCATCGACTGCAAAGACGAGGCAGAGCAAACGTCGATGCTCGACAGGTTCGGTACCGAGGGGATCAAGGCGAAGCCGTTGATCTCATAAAGCGTGTGGCGGCTCGCCACTGGTCGCCCACCGGGGCGGCGCGTTTCCTCTCCTTGACGCGCCGCTTCACCAATCTTTCGGAGTGAACCGTTGCAGATTGACTTCGCAGTAGAGTCGCAGATCGATCTCACGCCGCGCGTGCAGCAGCTCTCGGCCATGTTCGACTGCCCCGCGCAGGACAAGTGCCGGATCGAGTTCAAGGGCGACATGCCCATCGAGGGCAAAGACTGGAACGTTGGCCTGATCGTTGGCCCCTCCGGGTGCGGCAAGTCGTCGATTCTCTCGCGCGTGATCGGCGAGCCGGCCGAGTTCGAGTGGGCAGCGAAGTCCGTCATCGACGACTTCCCGCGCGAGCACAGCATCGCCGACATCGCGGCCATTTGCCAGTCGGTAGGGTTCAACACGATCCCCGCCTGGATGCGCCCCTTCGCGGTGCTGTCGAATGGCGAGAAGTTCCGCGTCGAGATGGCGCGGCGGCTGCTCACCGCCCAGGGCGTCATCGCCGTGGACGAGTTTACGTCCGTGGTTGACCGTCAGGTGGCCAAGATCGGCGCCCATGCGGTGCAGAAGTTCGTCCGCGCACGCGGAAAGCAGTTTGTGGCCGCATCGTGCCACTACGACATCATCGAGTGGCTGCAACCGGACTGGGTTTTCGAGCCCGCGACGATGCAGTTCACTCGGAGGTTACTTCGACGACGCCCAGCCTTGGAAGCCGAAATTAGGCGAGTACCGTACGACTACTGGCGACTGTTCGCTCCGTATCACTATCTGACCGCGGAGTTGAACCGCGTTGCGCGCTGCTTTTGCCTGTTTGTCGGCGATCAGCCGGCCGCGTTCGCTGGCATCCTGCATCGGCCCCACGCGAAGGCGAAGAACATCAAGGGGCTTTCGCGGCTCGTCACCCTGCCCGACTGGCAGGGGCTGGGGCTCGCGATGATCCTTGCTCACCGGCTGGGCGCAGCCTTCAAGGCGTGCAACTATCGCTTCCGCACCTACCCGGCGCACCCGTCGCTGATCCGCTCCTTCGCGCGGCAGAAACAAGACTGGTCGATGGAGAAACGCGGCGGCGATTTCAGCCCCACGCGCGGGTGCAGCTCGCAAGTGGGCGGATTCGGCGGGCGCCCATGCGCCGTGTTCGAGTACGTGGGCGATGCGATGGACGAGGCAGCAGCACGATCTCTCTTGGGGAATGCCGCATGAAAGGCAAAAAACTCGACAAACCGAAACAGAACGGCCCCGGCCGCCCGAAGGCGGAGATCGATCCCGAGATGGTGATAGCTCTCGCTCGTGTCGGCTGCACCGTCGAAGAGATGGCCGAGACGCTCGGCGTGAACAAGAAAACGCTCGAACGGCGATTCGACAAGATCATCGAGTCGGGGCGGCTGAAACGCAACGTCTCGCTTCGCCGCAAGCAGATGGAACTTGCGATGCGCGGGGATCGCACGATGCTTATCTGGCTCGGCAAGAATCTCCTCGGGCAGACTGACAAAACGCAGCTCACCGGCAAGGACGATGGCCCCATCAAGCATGAAGTGACCGAAAGCATGACCGATGAGCAACTCGAATCCGAGATCAAGAAGCTCATTGGACCTGTCGCAACGGTTGGCGGCAATTTCGCCGGAGAACCGGAAACGGCTTGAGGCGCTTCTCGCCGAACGTCGTCGCCGGCAGAATCGCGAACTTGCCGAGAAGCTGAAAAACGACTTCGGCGCGTTTATTCGCGCGTCGTGGGCGATTGTCGACCCGGCCATGCCGCTGATCGACAACTGGCACATCGACGCGCTGGCCGAACATCTGCAAGCCGTCGCCGAGCGGGAAATCCGGTTCCTGATGATCAACATCGGGCCTGGCTACGCGAAGTCGGTCATCGGCTCCGTCATGTTCTCCGCCTGGCTCTGGACGCGCGATGCGAGGGAGAAGATTCTCGCAGCGACTTATGCCAAGTCGTTGACGATCCGCGACTCGCTGCGCGTCAAAGACCTCATCTCGTCCGAGTGGTATCAGGACGTGTTTAACCCCGGCTGGCGCGTCGAGCGCAAGCAGAAGCCGGGGCGCGAGCGCGTTCTCGACGCCGACACGGGCGGTTGGACCTGGGTCAAGACGAACGAGGACTGGCTCTCGAACAGTCTCAAGGGCGAACGGCGGGCGCTCACCGTGCGCGGCGCAGCGACCGGCTTCCGCGCCGATGGGCAAATCTTCGACGATCTGCTCAACGCAAGCGAACGCAACTCGAAGGCGATCAGAGACGACGCCACCGAGTGGGCGATCAAAACGATGTCGTCGCGCTTTAACGACATGCGCAGCGGCTGGCGCGTCGTCATCGGGCAGCGGCTCCACGAACAAGACCCCTACGGCGCAATGCTCGCCACCGGGGATTACGTTCACCTTAATCTGCCCAGCGAGTTCGAGCGTGAACGCAAGTGCTGCATGTGGTGCAGAGAGCACGGCCCCACGACGGCGATCGGGTTCACGGACCCCCGCACGGAAGAGGGGCAACTTCTCTTCCCCGAGCTGTTCACGCCCGCCGTCATTGCGCAGGCGAAGAAGGATCTCGGCAGTTACGACTACGCCGGGCAGCATCAGCAACGCCCCGCGCCCGCCGAGGGCGGCATGTTTAAGCGGCGGTACTGGCGCTGGTACACCCGAGGCGAACTGCCCGCGCTCACAATCGTCGTCATCAGCGTTGACTGCACCTTCAAGGCGGTCAGCGATTCCGACTACGTGGCGATTCACGTCTGGGGCGTTGCCGGCGCGAGCTTCTACCTGCTCGACCGCCAACACGAGCGGATGGGGTTCAGTGCGACGAAACAGGCGATCCGCATTCTGTGGGACCGCTGGAAGCCTTCGGCGACGCTGATCGAGGACAAGGCCAACGGCCCTGCCGTCATCGAGGAGCTGAGCCGGGAAATCCCCGGCGTGATTGCGATCAACCCCGAGGGCGGCAAAGTCGCCCGCGCCTGGGCCGCGCAGCCGACCGTCGAGGCGGGCGGCGTCTTTCTGCCGAGCGAGCCGCAGTACAAGGCAAACGAGGTCGAAGACGAGGCGGCCGAGTTCCCAAACGGCGCCAACGACGACGACGTGGACGCGATGACTCAATTCCTGAATTGGGCACGCACCAACCATGACTTCACCGCCTGGGCTCGACTCGGCGGTGCATAGCCGATGAGAGGCTCCGCATGTCCAAGGTCAGCGTGAGGGGCGTCGCCCGTAGTGTTCGCGCAGAAAATCGCCGGGCGCTCAAAGCGGTGCAGCGGGAAACGAAACGCACCACCGACTCGTTCCAGAATTTCGCGCTCGGTCTCGGCATCGGCACCAACAATCTGACATCGGGCAATCATTACGGCTACAACCCGATGACGCGGCAGCGCGTGGAGCTCGAATGGGCGCACCGCGGCTCTTTCATCGCCGGCGTCGGCGTGGACATCATCGCCGACGATATGACCCGCGAAGGCGTGGACATCATCGGGCAGCTTACGCCCGAACAGGTCGCCCTGATCGATGAGCGCGCAACCACGCTCCGCATCTGGAACAAGCTCTGCAGCACGATCAAGTGGGCGCGTCTGTACGGCGGCGCAATCGCCGTGCTGCTTATCGAGGGGCAAGACTACTCGACCCCGCTCCGCATCGACCGCGTGGGCCCCGATCAGTTTCGTGGTCTGCTCGTTCTCGACCGCTGGCTGGTGTCGCCTTCGCTCAATGATCTGGTGACGGACATCGGTCCCGACATGGGGCTCCCAAAGTTCTACACCGTGGACATCGCCGCTCCCGCGCTGCGTGGCGTCAAGGTGCATCACTCGCGCTGCCTGCGGCTACAGGGCGACGAGCTGCCCTACTGGCAGGCTGTCGCCGAGAACCTCTGGGGCGCATCCGTCCTGGATCGCCCCTGGGATCGCATGACCGGGTTCGACGCCGCCACGACAGGCGCGTCGCAACAGGTGCACAAGAGCTATCTGCGGTACTTCAAGATCGAGAAGTACCGCGACATTCTCGGCGGTCTCGGCGGTCCACAGGCATACAGGGGCCTGATGGAGATGGTCGCCGCCATGCGGCTATTCGCCTCGAACGAGGGCATCACCCTCATCGACGCGAAAGACGACATGGTGACGACGCAAGCATCGACGTTCAGCGGCATCGCCGACGTACTGCTTCAGCTCGGGCAACATCTGTCGGGCAACTTTCAGATTCCGCTCGTGCGGCTGTTTGGTCAGTCGCCGGCGGGCCTCACGTCCACCGGCGAGTCGGACCTCAAGACGTACTACGACGGCATCCGCAAGCGCCAGGTGCAAGACCTACTCGTCATGGTGACGATCATCTATCGCCTGATTGCGCAGAGCTTGCGTATCAAAGTACCCGATGGTTTCGGCGTCAGCTTCCGCCCGCTCTGGCAGATGGACGAGCCACAAAAGGCCGAAGTCGCCGCCAAAGACACTCAGACCGTAACCAGCGTTCACGAGGCGGCCGTCATCAGCGACCGCACCTTGTTGCGCGAACTGCAAAACATCGCGCGCCGCACCGGGCGGTTTACATCGATCACTGACGAGATGGTCGAGGCTGCGAGCGATGAAATCCCGGAGCCAGAGCCGGATGGCGATGGTATTGATCCACCCCCCGATGGCTCCGCCACGCCGCCGGGTACTGACACCGAGAGCAATGAACTGGACGCGCTTGCGGCCGGGAAGTGACTCGCGCATTGCCTCACCGAGATCGCCGAGGTGTTGCAACTGCGCTGAAACAGATGCGAATCGCTCTCGTGTGAGGTGCTCGAATGGCAACGACACTGCTCACGGAGCGTTTTCTGTCACTACGCAAGGCGCGCAAAGAGGCGCGTGAACGCTTCCTTGCTGGGCGCAAAGCCGAGACGTTCTACCGCCGTCACCTGAATCGAGTCGCGCAGCAGATTGACGGCATTGTGCGCGGCATGGCCCCGGATGGGGTCGTCACCGACCTCAATGCGATCATGGCGGCGCTCAACCGGTATGCGGACA
>Ga0187812_1000419_pt1 | contig 15021 bp, 9 predicted proteins | sample NC_S_2_FD_130582 | JGI IMG/M metagenome (GOLD analysis project Ga0187812, IMG submission 130582) | Wetland sediment microbial communities from Neuse River Estuary, North Carolina, USA - ASW-S_2 | ecosystem: Environmental > Aquatic > Freshwater > Wetlands > Sediment | place: USA: North Carolina...
CCAGTCCGGCAAGACGCAGGCCGGAAAGACGCAGCCCGGCAAGCGGGAACCTGGCAAGCCGCGGGCCAAGCGGCCGCCAGCGAAGAATCCCAAATCCCGGCGTAAGCAGTCGGCGGGCCGGCCGGCGGCGCCACGCGGGCGGGGCGCCCGCGTGGCGGCGGACGCGCGCACGACAGCGGAACGCCGGATCCGGGTCGGCTCGCCGACCGCGCTGCTGGCGGTCGTGCCCGTGCTGCTCGGGTTCGAGCCCGGCAACAGCATGGTCGTGATCGGCACCGAGCGCCCGGGCGCGGAGGTCAGGCTCACGCTCCGTTACGACCTGCCGGACCCGGGGCTGGCCGCCGCGCTGGCCGGGCACGCGGCGAGCGTGCTCAGCGCGCAGCGCATCCGCACCGCGGTCGCGGTCGGGTACGGGCGCGAACACCTGGTCACACCGGTCGCCGAGGCGCTGCGCGAGGTCGCGCCGCGGGCCGGGATCACGGTGACCGAACTGCTCCGGGCAGAAGGCCAGCGCTACTGGTCCTATGTGTGCGCCGAGCCCGCCTGCTGCCCGCCGGAGGGGACGCCGTACGACGTAAGGGACCATCCGGCCGCCCGTGCCCTGGCGGCTGAGGGAACCCGGGTACTGGCCAGCCGGGACGAGCTGGCGGCCACGGTCGCCCCGGTGACCGGGGACGCCGCGGAACGGATGCGCCAGGCCACCAGGGAAGCCGAGGAGCGCGTCGCCAGGGCTGTCGCGCGGGCGGCGCGGTCGGGCCGGAAGGCATCCGTCCGCCGCCTCATCGCCGCCGTCGGCCTCCCGGCGGTTTCCGAGGCCATCTGGCGCTACCGCGGCGGCGGTCACCTAGAGCCCGCCGAGGCGGCGTCGCTCACGGTCATGCTGCGTGATCTGCGGGTCCGTGACGACGCGTGGTCGAGGATGCGGCCAGAACACCGCGAGGCGCACCTGCGGCTGTGGACCGACGTGACCCGGCTGGCGCAGCCCGGATACGTGCCCGCCCCGGCGTCGCTGCTCGCGTTCGTGGCGTGGCAATCGGGCAACGGCGCGCTCGCCAACGTCGCGCTTGACCGGGCGCTCGCGGACGACCCCAGCTACTCGATGGCGGTGCTGCTCCGGCAGGTCATCGACTCTGGCGCGCCGCCATCGCTGGCGCGACTGCCGATGACCCCGGACGACGTCGCGGCCAGCTACGACGCGGCGGAAGCGGACGGCGAACGAGACGACGAAGCGAACAAGGCCGGCGAGCGCGAGATCGACGACGGCCAGGATGGGTAGGAGCGAGGCGGCGGGCTCACCGCGGCGCCGCCATGAGAAGGCCGCCGCCGCGTCGCAGGTGAGCCGAGCCGGGGGCGAGCTGCGGTTACCGGATACACTGCGTGAGCCGTCCGCCGGTTCGGCGTGGAGCTTGCCCAGTTTGTACTCCTGTGCGCATTCTTGTCAGAACAGGCGAACAGGGCACCATAGAGAGCGAGGAGACGCACGTGACCGGCATCACAGGACTGCCGCCAGCGAAGCTCGCGGCGCACGAGGCCGCGGTGGCGCGGCTGCGCGACGCCTACGCGGCGCTGCCGCCGGGCGCCCCGGTCCGCCTCGCCAAGCCCACCTCCAACCTGTTCCGCTACCGCGACTCCGGGGGCGCGCGCCCGCTCGACGTCTCCGCGTTCACCCGCGTCATCCAGGTGAACCCGGCGGCCAGGACCGCTGTCGTCGGCGGCATGACCACCTACGAGGACCTGTGCGACGCCACGCTGCCGCACAGGCTGATGCCGCTCGTCGTGCCGCAGCTGAAGACGATCACGCTCGGCGGCGCGGTCACCGGCCTCGGCATCGAATCGACGTCGTTCCGCAACGGCTTGCCGCACGAGTCGGTGACCGAGCTGGAGATCCTCACCGGGGACGGCCGGGTGGTCATAGCCACCAGGGACAACGAGCACAGCGACCTGTTCCGCGGCTTCCCGAACTCCTACGGCACGCTCGGCTACTCGCTGGCCCTCACCATCGAGCTTGAACCCGTCAAGCCGTATGTCCACCTGCGGCACTTCGCCTTCAACGACCCGAAGAGCTGCATGGAGGCCATCGCCGAGATCACGGAGACGAGGAGCTACCACGGCCACCGGGCCGACTTCCTCGACGGGACCGCGTTCAGCACCCGGGAGCTCTACCTGACCGTGGGGGCGTTCAGCGACAAGGCGCCCTGGCTGAGCGACTACACCGGCCAGCAGATCTACTACCAGTCGCTCAAGACGAGTCGCGAGGATTTCCTCACCATCAAGGACTACATCTGGCGCTGGGATACCGACTGGTTCTGGTGCTCCCGGGCGTTCGGCGTGCAGAACAAGGCCATCAGGAGGATCTGGCCGCGCAGGTACCGCCGCTCTGACGTCTACCGCAAGCTTGTCGCCGTCGACAGGAAGTACGGCCTGACCGACGTGCTTAACGAGAACCGGGGCCGTCCGCCGCGCGAAATGGTCGTCCAGGACGTCGAGATCCCAGTCCAGCGCGGCGACGCGTTCCTCGAATTCTTCGAGCGGAACGTCCGGATGACACCGGTATGGCTGTGCCCGCTGAAGCTTCGCTCCGGCGAAGCGTGGCCACTGTACCCGTTGCGGCCTGGGGACCTGTATGTCAACTTCGGCTTCTGGGGCACCGTCCCGCTGCCCCCGGGGCGGCCGGACGGGTACTACAACCGCATGGTGGAAGAGGAGGTCAGCGCGCTCGGCGGGCACAAGTCGCTGTACTCCACCGCGTTCTACTCAGAGGAAGAATTCCGCAGCCGGTACAACGGCGCTGAATACGACAAGCTCAAGGCCGAATACGACGGCAAGGGCCGCCTGCTCGGCCTGTACGACAAATGCGTACGCGGACGCTAAGACAAGCCATAGGAAAGGAACGTACATGGCGCTGGCTGAAGTATTCCAGGCGATCGCCGGCCCGGATGCTCCGGTTGAATTCCGGGCGTACGACGGGTCCAGTGCCGGCGCCCCCGGCTCGCCCGTCAAGATCACCGTGAGATCTCCGGTCGCCGTCTCCTACCTGGCGCAGGCGCCAGGTGCGCTCGGCCTCGCCCGCGCCTACGTGTCCGGCCACCTCGATGTGGACGGCGACATGTTCACCGCGCTGTCCCGGCTGACCAGGGCCCAGCAGATGCACATCGGCTGGGCGGACCGGATCAGGCTCTTGCAGGCGCTCGGCGGTCCCAAGGTGCTCCTGCCGAGGATCCCGCCGCCGCCACAAGAGGTCCGGGTGAACAGCCGCCGCCTGCGGGTCGGCCGGATGCACTCCAAGGGCCGCGACGCGAACTCGATCTCGCACCACTACGACGTCTCCAACCGCTTCTACGAATGGGTGCTCGGCCCGTCGATGGCCTACACCTGCGCCTGCTACCCGGCGCAAGACGCCTCGCTGGAAGAGGCGCAGTGGTACAAGCACGACCTCGTCGCCCGCAAGCTGGCGCTCAAGCCGGGCCAGCGCCTGCTCGACGTGGGCTGCGGCTGGGGCGGCATGGTGATGCACGCCGCCCGTGAGTACGGCGTGAAGGCACTGGGCGTCACGCTGTCGGAGCAGCAGGCACTGTGGGCCCAGCAGGCGATCAAGAAGGCCGGTCTCGAGGACCTGGCCGAGGTCCGCCACCTCGACTACCGCGACGTGCCGGAGACCGGCTTCGACGCGGTCAGCTCGATCGGGCTCACCGAGCACGTCGGCAAGCAGAACGTCCCGGGATACTTCAGCTTCCTCAACGGCAAGCTCAAGGTCGGCGGCCGGATGCTCAACCACTGCATTACCCGCCCCGACAACTCCGGCCCTTCCATCAAGAAGGAAGGCTTCATCAACCGGTACGTCTTCCCGGACGGCGAGCTCGAGGGCCCCGGCTGGCTGATCGGTGTGATGAACGACCACGGCTTCGAGATCAGGCACGAGGAGAACCTGCGCGAGCACTACTCCAAGACGCTCGCCGCCTGGTGCGCCAACCTGGACGCACACTGGGACGAGGCGGTCGCCGAGGTCGGCCAGGGCACGGCCCGCGTCTGGCGGCTGTACATGGCGGGTTCCAAGCTCGGCTTTGACCGCAACGTCGTCGAACTGCACCAGGTGCTTGGCGTGAAGCTGCACGCGGACGGCACGTCCGGCATGCCGCTGCGCCCGGACTGGGAGCCGGCCGAGGCGGGCGCGAAGGCTTCCGCCTGACGACCGCTGTGCTGGGTGGCCCGTTCAGCCGGCCCCAGACGGCTGAACGGGCCACCCACCCCCGGGCGGCGTAACGGGCAGGTAGGCCAGCGCGGCGGGTGCGGCTACGGCGCCGCGGTGCCCGCGAGGGCGTCTTGCGGCATCCGGGGCCGCGGCGGCGCGACGTGCGCTCCGGGAGCCCGGCGCGGTGCCGGCACCGCGAGGCGTGGGCCCCCGCCCGGCGGCGTGCCGCCGGGCGACAAGCTCGCGGCACGGCGCCTGCGGCCCGCGGGGTAACCAGAGTCCGGCTCCCGGCGCAGCACCACGTGCACCATGCCTGACCTGGGCGTATCGTGGCGCGCCAGCGTGCCGAGCGAGTTCACCGCGGCTAGCTGTACGGCCGTGTCCGGCCACGGCTCGGGCTCCGCCGGCACCCGGAGCGGCGCCGTGTCCGCCGCCAGCAGCGGATGCGGGCGCACGCACCCGGTGGCGGGCGGGATCATGCCCGCGGTCATCGCCAGCGCGGTCTTGAGCAGCGCCGCGATGCCTGCCGCTCCCCGGGTATCGCCGATGTTGGCGGACACCGCGCCCAGGGCGCAGCGGGCGCGGGGACCGAGCACCTCGAGCAGCACGCTGAGCTCGGCGAGGTCTTCCGCCTCGGTGGCCGCGCCGTGCCCCTCCACCAGCTGGACGTCCGCTGGATCGACGCCCGCCCGCAGGTAGGCGGGCCGGAGCGACGGCGGGCTATCGCCGTCCGCGGTGTGCCAGCCGGCGATCTCCGCGTAGGCCGGCAGTTCGCCGGCCCGCGCGTCGGCGGCCCGCATCAGCGCGACCGCGCCGCTCCCCTCACCGGGCGGCATCCCGGACGGAGCGGCGTCGTAGACACGCACGCCGCCGGCCGGCGATGAGCACGCCGGCGTACCGCTCACTTCGTGGCCGCCGACCCCCATGCTCACGCCGCCCGCTATCACGAGGTCGAACTCCCCGGCGTTCAGGGCCTCGCAGGCGGCGACAACCGCCCGCAGCGAGCATTGCGGCCCGGCATGCCCCGTCGCGGCCTGAGCGGCCGTGCCGTTCCCTTCGGCGGCGAGTGCTGTCAGGCCGAGGCGTTCCCGCACCCAGTCGCCGGCGTGCGGGGTGCCGGGCTCCGGGATGTCGGCGACGATCACGCCGATCCGGTCCGGCGGGACCGCCCGGGCGCTGGACGGAACGTCCGCGAGCGCCGCCGCGACGGTATCGGCGGCGAGCGCGTGACGCGCCGTTATGCCGTTCGCCGCCGCGGCCGGGTCCAAGTCGCGGGCGAGGTCGTCGCGGTCGAGCACCGCCGCGCGCGACGGCGGCGGGCGCAGCGGCGGGCCCGGCTCGCGTCCGCCACCGTGACCGGGCACCGCCGCGGCCAGTTCGCGGAACATCTGCCGCCCCGCGATCGTGAGTTCGTAGAACGAGGCGGGGTCCGCTGCCCCGGGAAAACGCACCGCCGCGCCCACGATAGCCACCGCTGGCACGGACGCGACATTCGCTTCGACCCGAACGTACATATCTCCCCGATAACGTAAAACAGCGCGATAATGCGCTTACGGGTAGTGCCGATTTGTCCCGCGCGGCATTGCCTGGAAATTGCGCTGATCACAGGGCTCGCGCGGGCACGCTAACTGTATTGACGCCGGTGTCCGCGGTCAAGCGCCCATCCGCAATACGCGGTATTGGCGTTAATGCCGCCGCCGGGCCCCTGGCGATAAACAGAGTTATTCGCGCAATTTCCGGACTTCTTGCCCGCGCCGCCTGCCCGGCCCCGTCATGAGCCATGCGGGGCCGGGAGACGGCGGCGTACGTTCGGATGAGGACGGGACGGCAGCGGTGACTACGCGCGCGTGCCGGTGAGCGGGGGGTGCGCAGCGAGTGGCTTCGCGAGCAGCGGCGAGGTGATCAGGTAGTCGGCGCTGGTGCGGTTGCAGGCGATCGGGATATTCCACACGACCGCGATCCGGACCAGGGCCTTCACGTCGGAGTCGTGCGGCTGCGGGCTCATCGGGTCCCAGAAGAAGACCAGCATGTCGAGGCGGCCCGACGCGATGAGCGCGCCGATCTGCTGGTCGCCGCCGAGGGGGCCGCTCTGGAAGCAGGTCACGGGCAGGCCCAGGAGGTCGCCAAGCAGCCTGCCGGTCGTGCCGGTCGCGTAGAGCACGTGGCCGGAGAGGATGTCACGGTTATAATCGGCCCACTCGAGGAGGTCACCTTTCCTGTCGTCGTGGGCGACGAGGGCGATGCGCTTCGGTTCGGGTGAGGTCGGCTTGGTCATGGTCACAGCCTGCCGGGTCAATGTTGCCAGGCCGCCACGCGAGCGTTATCGATTCGTGTACATAGGGTGCTCGCTCGCTACCGGCCGAGAGCGTGAGCGAGTGCGGTACTCTAAAGCTGTGCGTCTTGTCTGGCTGCTCCTTAGCTAGCCGCGCCGGCATATTCCGTCGGCGCGGCTGCCTCTCGTGCGCGGGAGGCCTTTTTTGTTGGCAGAGCACTCCAAGCCGGACTGATCAAGGGTGAGGACACGATGACTGCGGTCGAGAACGCCGACGAGGCACAGCGCTACGACCCGCGCGATATCCAGGACAAGTGGCAGGCCCGCTGGGCGGAGATTGACCCGTTCCGCGCCAGCGACGACCCGGACGACCCGCGGGACCGGTTCTACCTGGTCGACATGTTCCCGTACCCCTCAGGCGACCTGCACATGGGACATGCGGAGGCGTACGCGATCGGCGACGCGATGGCCAGGTACTGGTTCCTGCGCGGCAAGAACGTGCTGCACCCGATCGGCTGGGACGCGTTCGGGCTGCCGGCGGAGAACGCAGCGATCAGGAACAACAGCCACCCGGTCGACTGGACATACAAGAACATCGAGACGCAGGCGGCGTCGTTCCGCCGCTACGCGACGTCGTTCGACTGGTCGCGCCGGCTGCAGACGTGCGATCCGGAGTACTACCACTGGAACCAGTGGCTGTTCCTGCGGTTCTACGAGCGCGGGCTGGCCTACCGGAAGGGCGGCTACGTCAACTGGTGTCCCAGGGACCAGACCGTGCTGGCCAACGAGCAGGTAATCGCCGGGCGCTGCGAGCGGTGCGGCACCGAGGTGGTCCGCCGGGTGCTGACGCAGTGGTACTTCAAGATCACCGAGTACGCCGACCGGCTGCTGGCCGACGCCGAGGCCCTGGAGGGCTACTGGCCGGACCGGGTGCTGACCATGCAGCGGAACTGGATCGGCCGCTCGACCGGGGCCGCCGTGGAGTTCGCCGTCGAGGGCAGGGACGAGCCCGTGACGGTGTTCACCACGCGGCCCGACACGCTGTACGGGGCGACGTTCTTCGTGGTCGCCGCGGATTCGGCGCTGGCGTCCGAGCTGTGCACGGCGGAGCAGCGGCCCGAGTTCGAGGCGTACCTGGAGCAGGTCCGCAAGCTGACCGACATCGAGCGGCAGTCCACCGAGCGCGAGAAGACCGGGGTCTTCCTGGGCGTGCACGCCGTCAACCCGGTGAACGGCGAGCGCATCCCCGTCTGGGCGGCGGACTACGTGCTGCCGGACTACGGCACCGGCGCGATCATGGCCGTGCCCGCGCACGACCAGCGCGACCTGGACTTCGCGCGAAAGTTCGGGCTGCCGGTGCGGGTGGTCGTGTCCACGGAGCAGCCGGACCCGGCGGAAACCGGCGTGGCCACGGCCGGCGACGGCGTGCTGGTGAACTCGGGCCCGCTGGACGGCCTGTCCAAGGCGGACGCGATCGCACGGATCATCGAGATCCTGGCGGACAAAGCCCTGGGTGAGGCGGCGGTGAACTACCGGCTGCGCGACTGGCTGGTATCCCGGCAGCGGTTCTGGGGCACGCCCATCCCGATCATTCACTGCCCGTCGTGCGGCGAGGTGCCCGTTCCCGAGGACCAGCTGCCGGTCGTGCTGCCGGACCTGCGCGGTGCCGACCTGGCACCGCGCGGCGTGTCACCGCTGGCCGCCGCGGCGGACTGGGTGAACGTGGAGTGCCCCAAGTGCGGCGGCCCGGCGCTGCGGGACACCGACACGATGGACACGTTCGTCGACTCCTCGTGGTACCAGTTCCGCTACTGCTCGCCGCGGTACGCCGAGGGACCGTTCCGGACGGCCGACGTTCAGCGGTGGGCCCCGGTCGACCTGTACGTGGGCGGCGTCGAGCACGCCATCCTGCACCTGCTGTACGCGCGGTTCTTCACCAAGGTGCTCCAGGACATGGGGCTGCTATCGTTCGGCGAGCCGTTCACCCGGCTGATCAACCAGGGGCAGGTCATCAACGGCGGCAAGGCGATGTCCAAGTCGCTGGGCAACGGGGTCGACCTGGGCGAGCAGATCGCGCTGTACGGCGTGGACGCGATCCGGCTGACCATGATCTTCGCGTCGCCGCCGCAGGACGACATCGACTGGGCCGACGTCAACCCGGACGCCATGGTCAAGTTCCTGGGCCGGGTGTGGCGGATCGCGTCTGACGTGGCCGCGGTCGGCGCCGGTGCGGTCGGCGCGGCCAGTGACGGTGACCGGGACCTGCGCCGGGTCACGCACCGGGTCATCGACGAGGTCACGCGCCAGGTCGAGGACTACCACCTGAACGTGGCGGTGGCGCGGCTGATGGAACTGGTCAGTGCCACCAGGAAGGCGATCGATTCCGGCCCGGGCGCGGCCGACCCCGCGGTCAGGGAAGCGGCCGAAACGCTGGCGGTCCTGCTGTCGCTGTTCGCCCCGTACACGGCCGAAGAGTGCTGGGAGGCCCTGGGCGGTCCGGCTCGCGCCGCCGCGCCTATCCCGTTCGTCCCGTCCGTCCCGTCCGTGGGCAGGGCCGCCTGGCCGGCCGCGGACCCGGCGCTCCTGGTTCAGGAGGCCGTCACCTGCGTGGTTCAGGTGAACGGTAAGGTCCGCGACCGGCTGGAAGTCTCGCCGGATATCGCCGAGGATGAGTTGCGCGACCTGGCGCTAGCCGCACAGGGCGTGACGCGCTCGCTCGCCGGGCAAAGTGTCAAGCGGGTGATCGTGCGTCCACCGAAGCTGGTCAACATCGTCGCCGGGTGACGTGCGGCGACGGGTGCTCCGCTCGCCCTCATACCCGGCGGAGCACCGCCACGACCTTGCCGAGGATCTTGGCGTCGTCGCCGAGGATCGGCGTGTAGGCGGGGTTGTGTGGCATCAGCCAGACGTGCCCGTCGCTCCTCTTCAGCGTCTTCACGGTGGCGTCGCCCTCGACCATCGCGGCCACGATCTCGCCGTTCTCCGCGTCTTCCTGCTGCCGGACGACCACCCAGTCCCCGTCGGCGATCGCGGCGTTGATCATCGAGTCACCAGCGACGTTGAGCATGAACAGGGTGCCCTCGCCGACTAGCTGCCTGGGCAGCGGCAGGATGTCCTCGACCTGCTCCTCCGCGAGGATCGGGATACCGGCGGCGATGCGGCCCACCAGCGGCACGTAGGTGGCCTCTTGCGACGGGATGTCCAGGCCGTCGGCGGTCACTTCCGCCTCGGCCTCCCGGTTGTTGTGCTCTCCTGGGCGGACCGCCGGATGGCCGGGCAGCCGGACCTCCACCGTGCGCGGCCGGCCGACGTCGCGGTGCAGGTAGCCCTTCCGCTGCAGCGTGGAGAGCTGGTACGAGACGCTGGAGGTGCTGGTAAGCCCGACCGCCTCGCCGATCTCCCGCATGGACGGCGGGTACCCCCGCTTCTGCACTGAATCCCTGATGACCTGGAGCACCTTGCGCTGCCGCCAGGTGAGCACGTGGTCAGGGTCTGGCTTGTCGGGCGTTTCCGGCACCACCACGGGCACGCTTCCCTTCGGCTTGCGGCCCGGTCTGCCCTTCGGGCGCGCCGGTACGGCCGCGAGTCCGGCCGCGCCAGGTTCTTCAGTGTTTTCCATTGAGAGCACCTCCGGATCAACGTTGTCGCATACGGATACGAGCCTAATGCCTGTGCGCCGAATCACCAAACATCTGTTCGACGTGTCGGAAAAATGTCAGACCCCTGCGGTACAAAGGTGGCATGCGGCTGTTCGATCGAACTACTATACGATCGAACGAGTGTACCATCGAATGAACGTTTGGTCAGGGAGGCGGACGTGAGGGCGACGGTAGCGGAGCGGTCAGCCACACAAGACCATATCGGGGCAGGTAGCGTGGTGGGCCGGGGGCCAGCCAGGCGCCGCCGCGGTGCCGCGCGAGGGGCGGCCCGGCCGACGGCGCGCCCGGCGGGACCCGCGCAGCTGCGGCTCGTCGCCGTCGGCGGGCGACTCCTTCAGCGGACGCCACGTGAGCCTGTTCGAACGAATACCGTCGCGGAGGATGGTGCCCGCGAGCCGGAGTGTCCGCGCCCCGCCGCGCCGTCCGCGGCGCGGAAGGCAGCGGTACGGACGGCGGCGGTACGGACGGCCGCGGCGCGGAACGCGGCTGTGCGGACTCCGGTCCGGCTCACCCGGCGCGGGCGGCTCGTGGTCACCGCCGCGGCGCTGCTGGTGATCGCGGCGGTGTCCGTTTCCCTCGCCGGGGCGGCCCAGGCGCGCGGCCATTCCGGCGGGGCGGCCCCGCGGCTGGGGCCGGGCATCACTAAGGTCCAGGTCCAGCCCGGGCAGAACCTGTGGTCGCTGGCCGAGGCGTACGACCCCAATGCGGACACCCGTCAGGTCATCCAGGAAATCCTGCAGCTGAACTCGATGAGCACCGATCAGGTGCAGCCGGGCCAGGTCCTCTGGATGCCGCGCGACTGAGGATTTTCTGTTTCGACGGGTGTCACCGCTTGCCTAGGGGTGCACGCTGGTCTACGGTTGACCACAACATCTAGTAGTTACACGGCTGTGGTTCATCCACAAGTTGTGGATATCATGGTAATGAAAGATCGCGTCGGGAGGTGATCGCGTGTACTGTCCGTTCTGCCGCCATCCCGACAGCCGGGTCATCGACAGCCGGGTCGCCGAAGACGGCACCGCGATCCGCCGGCGCAGGTCCTGCCCAGAGTGCGGACGCCGGTTCACCACGCAGGAGTCGGTCATCTTGATGGTGGCCAAGCGCAGCGGTGTGACCGAGCCGTTCACCAGGGAAAAGATCGTCCGCGGCGTGCAGCGGGCCTGCCAGGGCAGGCCGGTCGACGAGGACCAGCTCGCGATGCTCGCCCAGCGGGTCGAGGAGACGATCAGAGCACGCGGCCTGGCGGAGGTGCCCTCCCACGAGGTGGGGCTGGCGATCCTCGGGCCGCTCCGCGACCTCGACGAGGTCGCGTACCTCAGGTTTGCCTCGGTCTACCGGGGATTTGAGTCGCTCGACGACTTCGAGAAGGAAATAACCGCGCTGCGCGGCCGGCACGCCGGCGACACGGAGAAGGGGGACAAGCAGTCATGACGGAAACGGTGAGCGGTCCGGCTGCGCGCAAGAACAGGCGCAAGGGCGGGCTGAAGATCCGCCGCATCCACACCACGCCAGGCGTGCACCCGTACGACCAGGTCCGGTGGGAGCGCCGTGACGTCGTGATGACCAACTGGCGGGACGGCTCGGTCAACTTCGAGCAGCACGGGGTCGAGTTCCCCGACTTCTGGTCGGTCAACGCCGCCAACATCGTGACCACGAAGTACTTCCGCGGCGCCGTGGGGACGCCGCAGCGGGAGTGGTCGCTCAAGCAGCTCGTCGACCGGGTCACGGACGTCTACACGGCCACGGGCAGGGAACAGGGTTACTTCGCCTCCGACGAAGACGCCGAAATCTTCGACCACGAGCTCAAGTACGCCCTGATCCACCAGATCTTCGCCTTCAACTCCCCCGTCTGGTTCAACGTCGGCACGGCTTCGCCGCAGCAGGTCAGCGCGTGCCAGCCGTACGGTGCCCTGGTCAGCACTCCTAGCGGGTTGATCCCCATCGGCAAGCTCGTGGAAGACGACGCGGTCGGTACCAAGGTCTACGACGCCCACGGAGTCACCCGGGTTCTAGCCACCAAGGCGAATGGCGTCAAGCCGGTGCTCAGGGTCCACACCAAGGCCGGGTACACGCTTGATGTCACGGCCGACCACCTGGTCTGGCGACCCACTGGCGACTCGGCCGGGAGTTTCGTACCTGCCGGCGATCTGCGGCCCGGGGACGCGCTGACGTGGCATCTCCGCGATGGCGACTGCCAGGACGACGGCGAAGTCAAGGTCGACCGGATCGAACAGCTCGGCGACATGGAGGTCTACGACATCCAGACCGAGAGCGGCGAGTACCTTTCCGGGAACCTGCGCGTCCACAACTGTTTCATCCTCGCCGTCGATGACACGATGGACTCGATTCTCGACTGGTACAGGGAAGAGGGCCTGATCTTCAAGGGCGGCTCCGGCGCCGGGGTGAACCTGTCCCGGATCCGGTCGAGCAAGGAGCTGCTCAGCTCCGGCGGCACCGCCAGCGGGCCGGTGAGCTTCATGCGCGGCGCCGACGCCAGCGCCGGGACGATCAAGTCCGGCGGCGCCACCCGGCGCGCGGCCAAGATGGTCGTGCTCGACGTCGACCACCCCGACGTCGGGGAGTTCATCGAGACGAAGGCCCGCGAGGAGGAGAAGATCCGCGTCCTGCGTGACGCGGGCTTCGACATGGACCTCGGCGGCCAGGACATCGTCAGTGTCCAGTACCAGAACGCCAACAACTCCGTTCGCGTCTCTGACGAGTTCATGCGCGCGGTCGAGGACGATATGCCGTTCGACCTGCTGGCGCGGCGCACCGGCGAGATCATCGAGACCGTTGACGCCAAGGACCTGTTCCGCAAGATGGCCCAGGCTGCCTGGGAATGCGCCGACCCCGGCATCCAGTACGACGACACGATCAACAACTGGCACACCAATCCAGAATCCGGCCGGATAACCGCGAGCAATCCCTGCAGTGAGTACCTGAGCCTCGACAACTCCTCGTGCAACTTGGCAAGCATCAATTTGCTCAAGTTCCTGCGCGAGGACGACACGTTCGACGCGGAACGGTTCGCGAAGGTGTCCGAGCTCATCATCACCGCGATGGACATTTCCATTTGCTTCGCCGACTTCCCGACCGAGAAGATCGCCGAGACCACCCGCGCCTACCGGCAGCTCGGCATCGGCTACGCGAACCTCGGCGCGCTGCTCATGGCCACCGGTCACGCCTACGACTCCGACGGCGGCCGCGCGATCGCCGCCGCGATCACAAGCCTGATGACCGGCGCCGCCTACAAGCGGTCCGCCGAGCTCGCCAAGGTCGTCGGCCCCTACGACGGCTACGAGCGGAACGCCCTCGCGCACAAGCGCGTCATGCTGATGCACGCCGACGCCAGCGCCAAGGTTCGTCCGGTGGCCAAGTTCGATCGCGACATCCTTAACCTGGCGAACAGGACCTGGCAGGAGTGCCTCGCGGCAGGTGAGGCAAATGGGTACAGAAACGCCCAAGCCAGCCTATTGGCGCCCACAGGCACCATAGGTTTCATGATGGACTGCGACACCACCGGCATCGAGCCTGACCTCGCGCTGGTCAAGTTCAAGAAGCTGGTCGGCGGCGGGTCCATGCAGATCGTCAACCAGACCGTCCCCCGTGCCCTCAAGAACCTCGGCTACCAGCCCGAACAGATCGAGGCAATCACCGAGTACATCGCCGAGTACGGCCACGTGGTCAACGCCCCCGGCCTCAGGCCCGAGCACTACGAGGTCTTCGACTGCGCGATGGGCGAGCGCTCGATCAGCCCGATGGGCCACGTCCGGATGATGGCCGCCGTGCAGCCGATGCTGTCCGGCTCGATCTCCAAGACGGTCAACATGCCCGAGTCCGCGACCGTCGAGGACGTCGAGAAGATCTACTTCGAGGGCTGGAAGATGGGCCTGAAGGCCCTCGCGATCTACCGTGACAACTGCAAGGTCGGCCAGCCACTGTCCGCTGCCAAGAGGAAGGCAGAGACCACGCAGGCCCAGGCGCCGGCGCCGGCTCCCCAGGCGGAGGACGCGAACCGCCCGGTCCGCAGGCGGCTGCCCAAGAAGCGCTCCGCGACCGTGACCAAGTTCAACGTCGCGGGCGCGGGTGGCTACATGACGGCCTCCAACTACCCCGACGACGGCGTGGGCGAGGTGTTCCTCAAGCTCGGCAAGCAGGGTTCCACGCTGGCCGGGGTGATGGACGCGTTCTCGATCGCGATCTCGGTCGGCCTGCAGTACGGCATCCCGCTGGAGTCCTACGTCGCCAAGTTCACCAACATGCGGTTCGAGCCGGCCGGCATGACCGACGACCCGGACATCCGCATCGCGAGCTCGGTGATGGACTACATCTTCCGCCGCCTCGCGCTCGACCACCTGCCCTACGAGCAGCGCGCCGACCTCGGCATCCTGTCCGCGGACGAGCGCGCGGCGCAGCTCGCCGGCCAGGATCCGGCCACGCTGGGAGAGGACGTCGACCCGGTCGACCTGGCTCAGTCCGCGGCGGTGGAAAAAGACATTCATTCCGAACGGGCCCGTGATGGCTCTCACCACGCCCCTGCTCAGCCACCGTCGCCGGCCGGGGGCGCGGCGGCGCCCGGCACCCAGGCGAGTGCGGCTTCCCCGGCGGGCGGCCCCGGCGGCCCGCACAGCACCGCCGAACTGATCGAGGCCCAGCAGGGCCGCACCGCCGACGCCCCGCTCTGCCTCACCTGCGGCACGAAGATGCGCCCGGCCGGCAGCTGCTACGTCTGCGAAGGCTGCGGCTCCACCAGCGGCTGCAGCTGAAAGTGAGCGGTATTGCATCAGATGCAACAAGCGCTTGCGACAGCGGCTGAGTATCTGATCTGCCGAAATGCGACATCCTGGAGTGCCAGCCTAACGACTTGATCGAGATCGAGGTCGTCAGCCAGCAGGTCCGGA
>Ga0187812_1000420_pt1 | contig 15001 bp, 16 predicted proteins | sample NC_S_2_FD_130582 | JGI IMG/M metagenome (GOLD analysis project Ga0187812, IMG submission 130582) | Wetland sediment microbial communities from Neuse River Estuary, North Carolina, USA - ASW-S_2 | ecosystem: Environmental > Aquatic > Freshwater > Wetlands > Sediment | place: USA: North Carolina...
CCCGTCGTGCACGCGCGGCCAAATCAGCAACCCGACCGGCCCCGGCTACGGAGCCTTTACCTACTGCTCCGAGACCTACACAGCCCCGACGATCGTCACGAGCACTGCAACCACCTACATCGTTGGCGCCGTCGGAACTTCCTCGTCGAAGGAATCGACAGTGGTGCTGCTGAACACCGCTGGCGTGGATTCAAACCCCACCACGCACCAGGCGCAGTTGTCCACGCCCATTTACCTGGGCAGCTCGGGCGGCAATAACAACGATTTCGACCAGAACTCCAAAGGCCAGATCGTCGACTGCTGCGGCGGCACGTTGGGCTCCCTGGTCAAGGATTCCAACGGCAACCAGTACATCCTGAGCAACAACCACGTGCTGGCGCGGAGCGATCAGGCCGTTGCTAACGAGACCATCGTGCAGCCGGGCCTGATCGACAACAATCCGGCATGCGAGCCGGAAGGTCAGGGCGGCAACGAGACGCCGGTGGGCGTGCTCAAAGGCTTCGTGCCCGTAAAATCGGCTTCTTCCGATGTCGACGCTGCAATCGCCACCGTCAACTCCGGAGCGGTGGATTCTACCGGCGCGATCCTCGAGCTGGGCGCGCCGCAGGCGGGCGGTACGCTGGCGGCTGCGCCTCCGGGCACTTCGTCCACCAGCGGCAAGGGCGAAGCGCCGACCCTCAACATGGTGGTGGCCAAGAGCGGGCGCACCACCGGACTCACCTGCGCCAGTGTTGCGAGCATTTCGCTGCAGGTGCAGGTAAGCTATTTCACCGATTGCGCCGAGACCAAGTCCTACTACACCAAGACCTACACCAACCAGATCGGCATCGAGGGTAACCAGTTCAGCGATGCGGGCGATTCCGGCTCGCTGGTTGTGGATACCAGCAACGGCGAGCCGGTGGGCTTGTTCTTTGCCGGTAGCGTGAGCAACTCCGGCCAGAGCGAAGGCGTGGCCAGCCCCGCGACCGAGGTGTTGAACGAACTGGGCACGTACGTAGGCGGCACATACACCTTTGTCGGCACCACCGACCACCAGGTAAGCTGCCTCAACTATGGCAGCGGCACGGCCAGCATCGCGCAGTCGCGCACCCTCAGCGGCGCGGAGATGGATCGCGCCCAGCAGGCCATGACCGACGCGCGCTCGCTGGTGAATCCCACGGCGGGCATTCTCGGCGTGGCCACCGGCAAGAGCAGCGATCGCGCCGGCGAGGCCGCGGTGATTGTCTACGTCGATCCCAGCAAGAATGCCAGCGTGCCGGCGACCATCGACGGCGTGCGCACCGAGGTGATTTCGAGCAGCGCTCAGGCTGTGGCCATGGGAGCCGCCCCGCAATCGCTGTTGCAGGCGGGCGCGATTCCCCCCTTACCGGCCGCAGCGCTGCATCAAGCAATTGCCAGCCAGCAGCAAATTGCCAGCCAGTTGATGAAGCAGTATCCCGCCTTCTTCGGCGTGGGCGTGGGGCAAAGCCTCGACAACCCGAAGGAAGCCGCGCTGGTCATCTACGTGGATCGCACCCAGGTGCCCGCGCAGTTGCCGGCCACCATCAATGGCCTGCGCACGCGCTACATCGTTATGGACCGCCTGCACGTCACGCGCTCGTACCTGTCGGCCACGCCCTGGCACAGCCGCTGCATGGCGCATTCGGCCGCGTCGCACGCGGGGAGCACCGATCTGCTCGAGACGAACAAGCTGCGCAGCCTGAATCTCTACTAGCTGAAAAACTCGTCAATCCGCGGACGAAGCGCGAGCCATCGGCTTTGCCGCCAGCGCGGCAGCAATCTGCCGCCCGTGGAAGCGGCCGTTCTCAATAAAAATCTCGTTGGTGCGCGAGCCTGCAACGATAACGCCCGCTAGATAGACGCCGGGAACGTTGCTTTCAAGGGTTTCCTTGTGGCAAACCGGCAGGCGATCGGCCCCGGCGCAGGTAACGCCCAGGCGATCGAGAAAATCGAAATCCGGGTGGTAACCAGTGAGCGCGAAGACAAAGTCGTTGTGCAACGTCAGCCGGCCCTCCGGCGTATCGACGACGACGGTGTCGGGAGTCACCTCGGCAACTCGGGAATTGAACCAGGCCTTGATTTCGCCGTTTTTGATGCGGTTTTCGATGTCCGGCTTGATCCAGTACTTGACGTGCCGGTGAATCTCCGGGCCGCGGTGGATGAGCGTGACGCGCGCCCCATGCCGCCACAGCTCAAGCGCGGCGATGGCCGCCGAGTTTTTGGCGCCGATGACGGCTACGTCCAGGCCGTAATACGGGTGCGGATCGTTGTAGTAGTGGTGGACCTTGCTCAGCTCCTCGCCGGGAATGCCCATCATGTTGGGCAAATCGTAGTAACCGATGGCCACCACCAGCTTGCGCGCGTGAATCGCGCCGCTGCGGCCGAAGCGGTCGGCTGTGTGCACCGTAAAGTCGCCGTCGGCGCCGGTGACGCGCTCCACGCGGTGGTACTGGCGCACGTCCAGCCGGTAATACTCGGCCACATGGCGGTAGTATTCCAGGGCCTCGTTGCGCGTGGGCTTGGCGTTGGGGCTGGGGAAGGGAATGCCGCCGATCTCGAGCAGCTCAGAGGTCGTAAAGAACGTCATGTGCGCGGGATAGTGGAAGAGCGAATTGCACAGGCAGCCCTTGTCCACCAGCACCACGCGCAGACCGATCTTTTGTGCCTCGATGGCGCAGGCCAGGCCCGTGGGCCCCGCGCCAATCACCAGCAGGTCGAAGGGGGGGGCCGGGGGAGCAACCGGCGAGCCACCGGGGTTCGAATCGTTCATATCACTAGATTAGGGCAGTCGGGACGGGCGGGTTTCCACTGTTGGCGCAGGAGGGTAGAATGGTAGAATAGAATGGTAGAAAGGTAGAACAATGAGTCTGAATATCAAGAATCCGGAGACGCACCGGCTGGCGCGGGAGTTGGCGCGCCGGACAGGCGAGTCTGTCACTCAGGCCGTTACCGAAGCATTGAGAGAGCAGCTCAAGCGGCATGAAACGGCCAGCAAGCGGGAGAGCCGAATGGAGTGGCTCGACAGCATCACCAAAGTGACGGCGCCGCTGATGAACGATGGCCGTACGTCGACGGAACTTCTCGACGAACTCTACGATCCCGAGACGGGGCTGCCGAAATGATCGTCGACTCATCGGCCGTGATCGCAGTTCTTATGCGGGAACCGGGCTGGCGCACATTCGCCGAAGAACTGGACGGCGCACCGGTCACGCGGATTTCTGCCGCCAACTATTTTGAATTGGGACTGGTGCTCGATAAATGGAGAAACCCGGTACTCAGCCAGCAACTGGACGAACTCATTGACCGGTTTGACATCCAGATCGAACCCGTGACCGCCGAGCAGGCGCGGATTGCGCGCCAAGCGTATCGCGATTACGGACGGGGCAGCGGGCACGCGGCCAGACTGAACTTCGGCGACTGCTTCAGCTATGCGCTGGCGCGGGAGATGCGCGAGCCAATCCTCTTCAAGGGGACAGATTTTGCCGAGACGGACTTGCGCCCGGCAATCTCCCGGGCATAAGTCTCTCTGCTGCCGAGCGTCTTCAGGCTGCCGGCGCGGGCTCCGGCTCCGGAGCGGGGGGCGTCACCAGCGGCAACTCCTCCACCACGTCCAGCCCGGCGGCCATTAGCAGCTTGTTCACCACGGAGGGGTTCAGCCGGGTGGCGTCGAACTCCACCCGCACCGTGTGCTCCGCGTGGTCCACGGTCAGCTTGCGAATCCCATACACATCGTGCGTGCGCGCCAGCGCCTGCGCCACCTGCTCGGCAGGCGGCGTTCCATAGCGATAGAGAACCTCGACCGTGGTCATAGCTCGATGATAACAACAGGGATCAGGGGTCAGGTTTCACGTGTCAGAACCCTGAACCCTGGACCCTGACTTTTACAAGCTCTTCAGATACTCCCGAATCGCCGGGTCCGACCAGTCCTGCGCACCCACAAACTTCCTCCGGATGATGCCCTTGCGGTCGATCACGTACGTCTCCGGCCACATGTCGGTGTGGAAGAGCTTGGGAGTCGACTGGCTGGGGTCGCGCACCGTTGTGAAATCGAGGTGGTGCCGCGCGACGAAGCGCGTATAAGCGTCGGGGTCGTCGTCGATGCTGACGGCGATGATGGCCAGGCTGGGCATATCGTGGTGGAGCTGCAGCAGCGAGGGAGTCTCCTCGATGCACGGCGCGCACCAACTGGCCCAGAAGTTCAGCAGCACCACTTTGCCGCGGTAATTGGCCAGATGGACGGTGGTGGTGCCGTCGGAGACGGTAAAGTCAGGCGCTGTTTTGCCGGTTTGTGCGGGATGTGCGCCGCGGTTGCACCCGGCCACGAGCGCCACAGGGAGGACAAGAATCAGGGCCCGGAAAGCTGAGGCCAGAAAGCGACGGGGCTGCACATTCTTATAATAACGGGGAACGGCGCATCCTTCTAATCCAGCTGGGGTGCGGGGAGAAGCGGTAAGGCGATGACCAATAACGGCGAAAACGAGCGCGAGCCCGTCATTCAGCGAAAATCCGTACTCGGCCTGGTCGACGAGTCCGGTGCCCCGGTGCCGCACGCCGACTGGCGTGAGTGGGCCAGGGCCGCGCCGGGCACCGTCTTCGCGCAGCCCGAGCCGGAACACCTGATCGACCTCACCGTTATCGTCCCTGCGCGCAACGAGGAGCAGTCCATCGGGGAATGCCTGCACTCGCTGGTCGCGCAGTCGGAGGAGATCTTCGCGCTGGGCCGCGACTGGGAGCTGATCGTGGTCGACGATCACTCCAGCGACCGGACCGCCGAAATCGCGCGCACTGTTGCCGGCGTCACCGTCATGCCGGCCGGCAAGCTCGAGCCCGGCTGGACCGGCAAGGCCAACGCGGTGTGGACGGCTGCTCAACAGGCGCGCGGGCGCTGGCTGCTCTTCACCGATGCCGATACCATCCATGAGCCCGGAGGCCTGCGCCGCGCCATGCACGAGGCAGAGCGGCACAAGGCAGGTGTGCTCAGCTATTCGCCCCGGCAAATCGTGAGCGGCTTTGCCCAGCGCACGCTCATGCCGCTCATATTCTCCGAGCTGGCGCTGGCCTATCCGCCGGCAAAGGTCTCCGACCCCGGCCAGCGCATCGCTGCCGCCAACGGTCAATTTCTGCTCATCGAGCGCGAAGCCTATAGGAGGCTCGGCGGTCACGCCAGCGTCGCGGATAAGGTGCTGGAAGACGTAGAACTGGCCTTCATCGCCAAGCGCCGCCATGTGGGCTTGCGCTTTCGCTACGCAGCCGATGCGCTCTCCGCGCGCATGTATCGCAGCACGCGCGCCATGATCGAGGGCTGGACGAAAAACCTGGCGCTGCTCTTCAACAACACGCTGGCCACCGCGGTGTGGCGCGCCCTCGATTTTCTTCTTCTTTTCGGACTGCCCGTTCTCGCATTCTGGCTTTGGGATGCGAAGCTGGCCATGCGTTCGGTGGCGTGGCTCAGCGCCGGATGGATCCTGGCCTTGCTCTGGCTGCGCACCCTGGCCCGCTTCTACGCGCGCGTGGCTAAATCCAATTTTCCGTTTGTCGATTGCCTGCTCGCGCCGCTCGGCCTTCCGCTCTTCATTGTGCTTCTCTATCGAAGCTGGTTTCAGCATCGGGTGCTCAAGCGCGTAAGCTGGAAGGGACGGACGTACGGAGCGTAAGCAGCGGACGCGGCGCGATCCGCGCTCATTTCGTGAAGCGAAACCCCCGATTCCGGCATCTTTTCATTGAGGTCTTCGATGATCTTCCTCACGCGGCGGGCGACGTTTTCCGCATCGCATTACTACTGGAACGAGGCCTGGTCCGCGGAGAAGAACGAGCAGGTCTTCGGCCGCTGCGCCAACCGCAACGGCCACGGCCACAACTACACGCTGGAGGTCACGGTGGCCGGCGAGCCCGATCCGGTAACCGGCTTCGTGGTCGATCTGAAGTGGCTGAAGGAAGTGATGGAGCGCGAGGTGCTGGCTCGCTACGATCACCGGCATCTGAATCTCGAGGTTGAGGAGTTCGCGGCGGGCAAGATGATTCCGACCACTGAGAACATTGCGATCGCCGCATGGCGCCGGCTGGAACCGGCGGTGAGAGCCGCGGGCGGCGCGCAGTTGAGCCGTATCCGCGTCTATGAAACGCCGGAGATCTTCGCCGAGTACCGAGGTGAAGCGTGAAGGCGTATTTCGGCCGGCGGTACATGGTGAGCGCGAGTCATCGGCTGCATACCGATGCGCTCACGGCGGAGCAGAATCGCGCGGTGTATGGAAAGTGCAACAACCCGCACGGGCACGGACACAACTACGTGGTGGAAGTGCTGGTGGGCGGAGCGGTCAACCCGGAGACGGGCATGCTGATCGACATGGCGGCGCTGGATGCGGTGGTCAATGACAAGATCGTTGCCCGCTTCGATTGTCAAAACCTGAATCTCGATCCGGCGTTCGCGAGAGATGTGCCGACGACGGAGAACCTGAGCCGGCTGGTGTTTGGGTTGTTGAAGGACAAGCTTCCGGCGGGTGAACTCGAGTGTGTTCGCGTGGAAGAGACGGAAAACAATTTCTTCGAGGTTTTTGACGCTTAGAGAGAATGTGTCAGGGCACGACTTTAGTCGTGCCGAATGGCGGCAATAAAATCGCAGGGGCTTCAGCCCCTGAAGTGCCGAGCTGGATTCGGAGGGAGACAAGGCATGGCGCAGTTGGTAATCAGCAAATCTGAAGCGATGGCCGACAGCCGGGGGACGGAGCTGAGCCGGTTCAGCACCCAGGAGATGTATCGCGAAATCCTGGCCCGCATCGGCGAAGACCCCGCGCGCGATGGCCTCGTCAACACGCCCGAGCGCGTGGAAAAGTCGCTCGCCTTTCTCACCAAGGGCTACCAGCAGGACGCGAAAAAGATTCTGCGCGGCGCGCTTTTCGACGTCGACTACGACGAGATGGTGATCGTGAAGGACATCGAGATGTTCTCGCTGTGCGAGCATCACATGCTGCCGTTTTTCGGCAAGGTGCACGTGGCCTACATCCCCAAGGGCAAGGTCATCGGGCTCAGCAAGATTCCGCGGCTGGTAGAGGTTTTCGCCCGGCGCCTCCAGGTGCAGGAGCGCATGACGCGCCAGATCGCCGACGCCATTCAGGACGCGATTGCGCCGCAGGGCGTGGGTGTGGTCATTGAGGCGCGCCACCTGTGCATGATGATGCGCGGCATCGAAAAGCAGCACTCGTCCACGGTGACCAGCGCCATGGTCGGCTGCTTCCGCGAAAAAGAAACGCGCTCGGAGTTCCTCTCGCTGGTGCGGCACAATGTGCCGGACGGAATCTGAGTGGATTTAGAGCAAGGTCTTATGACACCTTGCCCAGCGCCGTCGCGTGCAGGTATTTTCGCCGCAGCCCATTGGCGCCGGCCAAAGCGTGGGTGAGCTTCTGTTTTACGGCTGCATCGATCTGTGCCAGCAATGCACGGTTTTGCCGCGCGCCCGCAACTTTGCGCGCGATCCCGGCGAGCTGCTGCCAGTCGTGCCAGTCGCCGATTTCATCTCTTACCTTGCCGAGCGCATCGATGAATCCCTGGTCTGCCTGTGGGAAGAGTTCCAGCACGTAGCGCAGTTCCTTCACCTTCAGCCGGAAGAGATGGATGTTATGCGTGCTGAGCCGCGGCCAGTGAGCCAGCTCGTCGATCAACGTCGAGGCCGGCGCGGCGTCCCCGTTTTCGGATTCGAGCGCGCGCGCTATTTCAACCGGCGCAGGCTTCTTCCCCTGCGCGACGGAATCGAACAGCCTCGCATACTTTTTCAGCTCGCGCCGTGCGGGTTTGCGCGTGCGATCCACCGTATCGAGCAGCTCGGCCGCGCTCTTGCGGCGCGCGTTCCCCAGATGCTCGACCAGGCGCACCACGGAGTCCCTGGTTCCGTTTACCGGCAGGTGCAGCAGGTCGCCGATGAGCACGTCCATGTCGCGAACGCCGCCGGCCGCCTTGCGCAACGGCTTGATGGCCTTGAGCAGCCGCCGCGTCTGCTTGCCGCCGGCCGGCTCCAGCGCCGCGGCCATCGCCTCGATCTTGCGCGCCCGCGTGCGCAGCCTGTGCACGTCGCCGGGCGCGGGGTTCGCAGGCAGCTTTTTCAGCAGCTTGCGCAGTTGCCGCAACGGCTTTTCCACGCGGTCCAGTTCCATAACCGGCCTGACCTTTAGATTGAAGCGGCAGTCGCCCGGTTGGCAAGCGAGGCGGAAAATAAGATGCAGCTCGCCGAGAGCGTTTAACCTGAAACCTGGAACCCGAAACCTGTGCAATGAACGGACTTCTGGTCATCGATAAACCGGGCGGTATGACCAGCCACGATGTGGTCGACCGCCTGCGCCGCATTACCGGCGAGCGCTCGATTGGACACCTGGGCACCCTCGACCCCATGGCTACAGGCGTGCTGCCGCTCTTGCTCGGCAAATTCACCCGCCTGGCCCAGTATTTTTCGACGGCGGAGAAGTGCTACACCGGCGCCATCCGGTTCGGCTTTGCCACCGATACCTACGACGCAGACGGCGAACCTGCTGGTCCCGACCGCTGGACGGAGATGGCCGGGTCTCTGACGATTGAGCAAGTGCGCGCGGCGGCTTCTCGTTTCCACGGCGAGATGGAGCAGATGCCGCCGCCGTTTTCCGCTAAGAAGATTGAAGGCAAGCCCGCCTACAAGCTGGCCCGCGCGGGCAAGGCAGTTGAACTGAAGCCGGCCAGGGTGACGATCGCATCGTTTGAGATTGTCGCGCTCGAAGGCCCCGAGGCGCAGTTTGCCATGAGCATCAGCGCCGGTGGCTACGTGCGCTCGGTGGCGCATGAGATGGGAGCGGCGCTGGGCTGCGGTGCGCACTTGAGCCGGTTGCGCCGCTCGCGTGCCGGCGCATTCACGCTGGACGACGCGCTTGCGCTTGAAGCGCTGGAACCGTTCGCGGGCAACCTCGAGGCGTTGGAGGGCATGTGTGTGCATCCGCGCCATCTGCTGCCGGAGATGCCGGCGGTTTCCGGCGGCCCCGAAGCGCTGGGCCGCCTGCGCAACGGCGCCCAGGCCAACCTGCCGGAGTTTTCGCAGGCGCCGCTGGTCAAGGTCTTCGCCGGCCAGCGCGAGTTGGTGGGGATTGCCAAGCGCGTCGCGGGGACGCTGTTTCAGCCGGTCGTAGTCATGGGGTGAGGCCCGCGGCACACGCGGACGGGCGCATCCTTTAACCTAAAGGCATCGAAGGGAACTTATCTATGACCGTGATTCGCCAGGACGACGTGATTGCCAGCGTGGCCGGGGCGCTGCAATTTATCAGCTACTACCACCCCGTGGATTACATTCGCAGCCTCGCCGAGGCCTACGAGCGCGAGCAGTCGCCGGCGGCGCGCGACGCCATGGCGCAGATCCTCATCAACAGCCGCATGTGCGCCGAGGGCCACCGCCCCATCTGCCAGGACACGGGCATTGTCACCGCGTTCGTGAAAGTCGGTATGGACGTGAAATTCGAAGGCCCAGACGGCGGCAGCCCCACGCTCGACCTGCAGGGCATGATCGACGAAGGCGTGCGCCGCGCCTATCTCGATCCCGACAACAAGCTGCGGGCATCGCTGCTGGCCGATCCGGCGGGCGCGCGCAAGAATACGCGCGACAACACGCCGTCCTGCGTAAACGTGGAACTGGTGAAGGGCGGCAAGCTCGAGATCACGGTAGCGGCCAAGGGCGGGGGCTCCGAGGCCAAGAGCAAGTTCACTATGCTGAATCCCTCGGACTCGGTAGTGGACTGGGTGGTGAAGACGGTGCCGTCGATGGGCGCAGGCTGGTGCCCGCCCGGCATGCTCGGCATCGGCATCGGCGGGACCGCCGAGAAGGCCATGCAGATGGCCAAGGAATCGCTGATGGAGCCGATCGACATCCACGAACTCGAGGCGCGCGGACCGCAGACAACCGCCGAAAAGCTGCGCCTCGAAATCTACGACAAGGTCAATAAGCTGGGCATCGGCGCGCAGGGGCTCGGCGGCCTTACCACCGTGCTCGACGTGAAGGTCATGGATTATCCCTGTCACGCCGCCAACCTGCCTGTGGCCATGATCCCCAACTGCGCGGCCACGCGCCACGCGCACATCGTGCTTGACGGCTCCGGGCCGGTGTATCTCGATCCACCGAACCTCGAGGACTGGCCGAAGCTCACCTACGACCCCAAAGGCGCACGGCGGGTGAACCTCGACACAGTGACGCGCGAGGAAGCAGCCGCGTGGAAGCCCGGCGAGGTGTTGCTGCTCAACGGCAAACTGCTCACCGGCCGCGACGCCGCGCACAAGCGCCTCACCGACATGCTCAACCGCGGCGAAAAGCTGCCGGTCGATCTCCACAACCGTTTCATCTATTACGTCGGCCCCGTGGACCCGGTGCATGGCGAAGTCGTTGGCCCAGCCGGCCCAACCACTTCAACGCGCATGGACAAGTTCACGCGGCAGATGCTCGCCGAGACCGGTTTGCTGGGCATGGTGGGCAAGGCCGAGCGCGGCCCGGCGGCGGTCGAAGCCATCCGCGAGCATAAGGCGGTCTACCTGATGGCCGTCGGCGGCGCGGCCTACCTCGTGGCCAAAGCCATCAAGAGTTCTAAGCTGCTGGCCTTCGCCGATCTCGGCATGGAGGCGATCTACGAGTTTGACGTGAAAGACATGCCGGTGACGGTGGCCGTCGACGCCAACGGCACCAGCGTCCACCAAACCGGCCCGGCGGAATGGGCGCAGCGCATTGCGGGAGTGCCGATACTGCAATAGCAGGGAACACGGGACCGAGGGACCAAAAAAACAGGGACCACGGTAACGAAGGGAAAAGAGGGGCTCGTTCCCAGAGATTCTTAGGCCTCGATAAACAGAACGGGCGTAATCGCTGTGCGATTACGCCCGTCGTTTTCTTGTTCCCTTGGTCCCTGCTCTCCTACTGTTTTCCGAACCGGTAGACCAAGCCGATCGTGAACCCCGGACTCGCCTGCACTGTCGATCCAAAACCAGTAAGAAAATATTCCGGCGCCACCCGCACGGCAAAGGTGGGGCTGATGTTGTAGTCGCCGACCACCGCTACGCTGGCCGAATAGGTATTGCCATCGGGATAAAGCCCCAGCGTCTTGGGCGGCACACCGTTGGTGTCGCCGGAGAAGTTGCCCATCGACCAGCCCGCCTGGGCGCGGCCGGAGATGGAGTACTTGGGCTGCATATAAAAGCGGTAGGTGGGCCCCAGCATCACGTCGTATTGGCTGATCTTGTACCGGGTGAAGGCCCCTTGGCTGTACTGCGTCACGCCCACGTAAGCATCGCCGAAGTAGCCGCGCGCGTCCAGGTTTACGCCCAGGCGCTCGCTGTAGTAGCGGGTCACGCCGACGTTCCAGGCGTAGAAGGTCAGCCGCTGCAGGTTCGGGCCGGGCTTGAATCGCAGGTAGCCCAGGTTCGTGTAGGCCTCAAAGCGATGGTCGTAGGCGTCGTGGATGGCGGTGGCGCGGCGCTGTTCGCGGCGCATCCGCAGGCGGGCCTGCACGCTCATCTGCCCCTGCGTCTCGCCGGTGGGCTGCGCATGGCTCGAAGACTGGTCCGGGGCCGGTGGGTTGCTGCTGGAGCTTTGCGCCAGCGCGGGAAGTACAGGCATACTTAGCGCCAGAACCAGGGTAAAAGGTCGAAAAAGGTGCATTGCGATCGGAATTCCTCCACGATAATGCGGAAGCGGATGACGGCTCGGTTATTGGGCTTCCCACTAGGTATTAAATCATCTCAGGGGTCTGGTTGCGGGCGCCGCCGCATTTTGCCCGCATTGGCGCGATGACGGCTTGTTCATGCAAATTGCGGCCGTTGCCTTTAGGATGGATGGACCGGAGGTTCGTGCGAACTTATGGGTCGTTTCATATTCGGCATTGTGCTTGGGCTGGTTCTGGCGCCGTTCATCGTTCTCGGCTGGTTCCGATGGGGACATCCGCCGGTTGCGGTTGCCGATACGCCCCTGCCCTTCGAAAAGCAGATTGTCAGCGTTCCCATGCACGCGCGCATCGACCGCGAGATGGTGCAGACGCCGCCCCTCCAACCCGACGAGCAAAATCTCGTCGCCGGCGCGCAAATCTATCGCGATGACTGCGCCAGTTGCCACGGATTGCACGGGCAGCCCTCGTCATTTGCGGCGCACATGTACCCCAAGGCGCCGCTGCTCTGGGAAAAGCACCACAACGGGACGGTGGTGGGCGTCAGCGACGATCCGCCCGGCGAAACCTACTGGAAGGTCGCCAACGGAATCCGGCTGACGGGGATGCCGGCCTTCGACAAGATTCTGACCGATACCCAGATGTGGCAGGTGACGCAGTTGCTGGCCAATGCCGACAAACCGCTGCCGCCGGCGGCCATCAACATCCTGAATGCCGCGCCGCAGGCACTGCCCGCGGCCGAGCCCATGAAGGAGAAGTAGCGGCGAAGCCCGATCACGCGCCGGCGTTGCGCCTGAAATCGAAAGGGAAGTGCGGCCATGAAACTGCTGGAGCTATTGCGTAAAGGCTTTGGTTATGTCTTGTTGAGCATGGGCGTTTCGCGGCCCGCGCCCAAGCCGCGGCCGCAATCCGTGAAGCCGGATGCGGGTCCGGTGAATCCAAAGCACGAGGGATAAGCTGGGCGCCCCATCTTTTTCACGGTTTCATCGTGAAAAGGGCGGGAAACCGTGCGGCTTGTACACCCTATTTGGAATTCCTCAAACCCGTACAATGAATTTTGGGGGTTGACTCGAAGCCCAGCATGGCGGATCAGGACCAGACCAAACCCCGCGCGACCAAACAGCCACTGACCACCCGCAAAGGCGAAGAAGAGCCGGTCGGAAAGGTCTACGATTCGCGGCTGATGCGGCGGCTCGCCCATTATGTGCGGCCGTACTGGGTGCAGGCCACTATCTCCTCGGTTGCCGTTTCTTTTAAATCCCTCAGCGACATCGCCGGGCCCTTCCTGGTCATGATCGGCATCGACCGTTACTTCCCCGGCGGCGCCGACCTTCAGGCGGGTAAAAGCGTCCTGCATGGCTTCGCATCCGGCACATGGATCACCCGCCATCTTTCCGCCAGCCCCTGGACCGGCATCACCCAGCTTGCCTCCATCTACTTCGCGCTCCAGGTCTCCTCCTACCTCTTCGAGTTCATCCAGACCTACCTGATGCAGTGGACCGGGCAGAAGATCATGTTCGACCTGCGCCGCGACATCTTCAGGCACATGCAGCGCATGCACATTGGCTTTTTCGATGTGCACCCCGTGGGCCGCCTGGTCACGCGGCTTACTTCGGACGTGGACGCCATCAACGACATGTTCACCGGCGGCGTGCTGGCCATCGTGGACGACTTCTTCACGCTCTCCTTCATGGCCATCGTCATGCTCACCATCAAGTGGTGGCTGGCGCTGCTGGCCTTTGCCGTGCTGCCCCTGATCCTGGTGGTCACGCGCATTTTCCGCGACTCGGTGCGCGAGAGCTACCGCCGCGTACGTGCGGCCATCGCCCGCATCAACAGCTTTACGCAGGAACACATCACCGGCATGAGCGTGGTGCAGCTCTTTAATCGTGAAGACCGCGCCTATCGCGACTTCGAGACCGTCAACCGCCAGCACATGGTTGCGTTCAAAGACACCATCTTTGCCTACGCGCTCTATTATCCGGCCGTCGAGCTGCTCTCCTCGATCGCCATCGCGCTGGTGCTGTGGCGCGGCGGCTTCAGCGTGATTGCGCGCGGCGCCGTGACCATCGGCATGCTGGCCAGCTTCAACATGTACTCGCAGCGTTTCTGGCGGCCCATCCAGGACCTGAGCGACAAGTACAACATCCTGCAGGCCGCGATGGCCGCGTGCGAGCGCATCTTCAAGCTGCTGGATACCGCGCCGGAGATCGTCAGCCCCGCGCACCCGGTCGCGGGCGACGGATCGAACCGCATCGAATTCCGGCACGTCTGGTTCACATATCAAAAGTTGACTGAGGCGCAGCAGGCCGCGATCCACGCGGCCACGTCCAACGGCGCCGATTCCCGCGGCATTGCCGATCGGCTCTCCGCGATGACCGAGATCGAGTGGATCCTCAAGGACGTCTCGTTCAGCATCGAGCCGGGGCAAACGGTGGCGATCGTGGGCCACACCGGCGCCGGCAAGACCACACTCACCAGCCTGATGATGCGTTTCTACGACGTGACGGCGGGCGAGATTCTGCTCGACGGCGTAGACCTGCGCCGCCACGACCTGCTCGAACTGCGCCGGCACTTTGCCGTAGTGCTGCAGGATCCGTTCCTGTTTACCGGAACCATCGCCGAAAACATCCGGCTGGGCAACGAGGAGATAGACGAAGCGCGTCTCCGGCAGGCAGCCCGCGATGTCAACGTGCTCGACTTTATCGAGCGCCTGCCGCGCTGCTTCGACGAGCCCGTGCAGGAGCGCGGCAACTCGCTCTCCACCGGGCAAAAACAGCTCATCAACTTTGCCCGCGCGCTGGCCTACAACCCGCGCATTCTCATTCTCGATGAAGCCACATCGAGCGTCGATACCGATACCGAGCTGCGCATCCGTGGGGCTCTGGAGCGCATGGTCGAAGGCCGCACCAGCGTCCTCATCGCCCATCGCCTCTCCACCGTGCAGCGCGCCGACACCATCCTGGTGATGCACAAAGGCCTGTTGCGCGAGATGGGCTCGCACCAGGAACTGCTCGCGCACCGCGGCCTCTATTGGAAGCTCTACCAGTTGCAGTACAAGGACCAGGAATCAGGAGCGCTGCCGTCGCCCTCGCAGGAGCCGTCGGCGGCGCAGGCAATGTGAGAGAAGTAGGGACCAAGAGAACAAGGAAACAACTGAACGAGAAAATCAAAAATTGTCGGCGCCCCAGGTCTCGATTCTGAGGTCTGGGAGACCACGAGCCCGAACTCGTGTCTGGCTATTCTACCCGCAGCGCCTTCACCGGATCGATGGACGCTGCCCTTTGCGCCGGAATCATGCCGGCGACGCACGCAGCCGCGATCATCACGCCAATGGCTCCCGCCATGACTGC
>Ga0187812_1000421_pt1 | contig 14980 bp, 10 predicted proteins | sample NC_S_2_FD_130582 | JGI IMG/M metagenome (GOLD analysis project Ga0187812, IMG submission 130582) | Wetland sediment microbial communities from Neuse River Estuary, North Carolina, USA - ASW-S_2 | ecosystem: Environmental > Aquatic > Freshwater > Wetlands > Sediment | place: USA: North Carolina...
CCATTCAGCGCCAGAAAGTCAGAGCAACAGTCAACAAAACTGCTGCTCAACAACACTGAAATCCCCTCACCCAAGCCCTCACCGAAACAATTTCCTCTAGTCAATTTCAGTACTTTTTTGTCCATTATCCTTCGTGTAAGTTGTTCATAATAAACAGTTTAGTAAAATTAGGAAACTGCTGCTCTATCCACCTGAGCTACGGGGCCACAGGCTTATTATCGCAGCAGTCTTCGGAAACTGCTGGTCGATATCCGCTTGGCCCTTCGGGCTGGGCCACCTGAGCTACGGGGCCACAGGCTTATTATCGCAGCAGACTTCGGAAACTGCTGGTCGATATCCGCTTGGCCCTTCAGGGGGGGCCACCTGAGCCAAGGGGCCGCTGCTAGAACGAACAACTTGCGGAAGAATTCATGCTTGGATCGCCAAATCCCAATGGAATGAAAACTTAACGAATCATAGCTTGAAACGCCATCTAGATATTAACGGCGTCACAATCGCTAAGTCGTGCGTGGTTTCCGAAGAGGGGTCCAGTATGCTCTCGCGATTGTGCGATCAGACCGCAGCGACGATGCAGACTGCCCAGCCGCGGCATCGCAATGATCCCGGCATCCGTGCGGGAGTGATTTCGATCCGAGCGCAGGAACACGGATCGCATCTGTCAGTGCATGGCAATCTGCCCGCCGCTTCCCGGCCGGTTTGGCTTGAGGAAAAAGGATGCGGCGAACATGGCTGCTCCAGCAACGGCCAGCAGCCAGTATGCGTCGACGTAGGAGAGGGCGGCGGTCTGCGCCAGAACCAAGTGGTAGAGCCTATCGAGCGCCTGGTGCCGAGCGGCCGGCATGCTCATGCCGGCGTGGCTTAGCCGCAGCGCGAGCCCCTGGACAGCGGTATGAAAACGAGGCGAGGCAGTGTAGGTTGCCAGGACGGACTGGTGAAACTGATCGCGGCGGGCCAGTACGGTGGTCACCGCGGAGGTGCCGATGCTCTGTCCGATGTTGCGCATGAAATTCATCATACCGGCGGCGGAATTTGTCTTGTCGGAACTCAGTCCGACATAGCCGGCCAGCGTCAACGGCACAAACAGGAACGGTATGGGAACAGATTGCAGGATGCGCAGCCATGCCGCATTGCCGAAGCTGATGAGCAGATCGGTTTGCCGCGCCGAGATATACATTCCGGCGGCCAACGCAAGCCAGCCAAATGCGACCAGGTGGCGGGCCTGCACTTTCGTGGTGAACTGGCCCACCATGGGCAGGAGAAACAGCATCACGATGGCTCCCGCCGAAAGCACCATGCCGGCATCTTCGGCCGTATAGCCCATCAGCGTTTGCAGAAGCTGCGGCATGAGCACCGTGGAGCTGAACAGGGCCGCGCCCAGCACCAGGAACATGAGGTTGGTGGTGGCAAAGTTAAAGTTCCTGAACAGGTGAACATCGACGATGGGCTGCTTCTGACGCCATTCCCAGACCACCAGAGCGACCAGCCCCACCACGGCAAGAACCGCAAGCGTGGCGATGAAATGCGATCCGAACCAGTCGTCCTCCTGGCCCTTGTCGAGCATCACCTGAAGTGCGCCGACGCCAAGAGCCAGCAGCGAGAAGCCAACATAGTCAAATCGCGCCACGGCCTTCTTGAGGCGCTTGAGGTAGGGTGGATCTTCGACCAGCAGATGGACGAGCAGGAAGGTAAGCGCTCCGACCGGCACGTTGATGTAGAAGATCCAGCGCCAGGAGTAGTTGTCGGTGATCCAGCCGCCCAGCGTGGGACCGAGCACGGGACCGCAAACCGCGGCGATGCCATAGAGCGCGAACGCCAGCCCGCGCTTGGCGGGAGGAAAGGTATCGGCGAGGATGGCCTGGGCCATGGGCTGCAGGCCTCCTCCAAACGCGCCCTGCAGGATACGAAACAACAGCAGCAGTCCCAGGGTGGGCGCGATTCCGCACAAAAACGAGCTGAGGGAAAAGAAGGCGATGCAGGCCAGGAAGAAGCGCTTGCGCCCGAATAGGCTCACCAGAAAGCCGCTGATCGGAAGCACGATGGCATTGGCAACCAGGTAACTGGTGAGCACCCACGTGCTTTCGTCGTTGCTGGTGCCCAGACTGCCGGCAATGTGCGGCAGGGCCACATTGGCGATGCTCGAATCCAGGACTTCCATGAAGGCAGCGAGGGAGACGACGATCCCGATCAACCAGGGATTGACCCTTGGAGCCCACACCACTTCGTCGGCCGTGATTGCGGATGCGGTGCTCATCGAACCGTCACCTCCGGATCGACAGACAATCCTGGTTTCAGCAGTCCTTGCGCGTTGAAATCGCCGCCCTGCGAACGATCGAAATCGATCCGCACCGGTACCCGCTGCACCACCTTCACATAGTTCCCGGTGGCGTTCTCCGGCGGCAGCAGGCTGAAGACAGAGCCCGTCCCTCCGCCCAGATTCGTTACGTGTCCTTTCCATGTGCGGCCGTAGGCATCCACCTTGATTTCGACCGGATCACCCGGCCGCATGTGGTCAAGCTGCGTCTCTTTGAAGTTGGCCGTGACCCACACGTCGTCGAGCGGAACCACGTCCACCAGTTCCTGGCCGACGCTGACGTTCTGCCCGACCTCGACGCTCTTTTTTCCGACGATTCCGCTGACCGGAGAGCGAACGACCGTATAACCCAGGTTGAGGTCTGCCTGATCCAGCTCGGCCTTGCGCCGTTCCACCTGCGCATCCGCGGCATCGTACTTTGCGTGTGCCAGGGAAACCTGGTCGGGAGCGGTCTGCGCGTTTTCAAGGGCGGCGTTTGCCTGCAGCAATTTTCCCTGCGCCTCATCGAGGACCTGTTCGTCGGCGCGCACCGCCGCGCCCGCGGCGGTTACAGAGGCGCGATTGGCTTTGGCGGCGGCCACGGCCTGGTCGTATTGCTGCCGCGACACATCCTGCTTGGCCACCAACTGCGCGTATCGAGCCAGATCGTCATCGGTCTTTTGCTCATTCGCTTGGGCTGCCGTCAGCTCCGCTTTGGCCGATTCCAGCTCCTGCCCAGCGGCTATCACGCCGGCTTGGGCGTTGCGGACCCCGGCTTTTGCGGAATCGAGATCGCTCCACGCCGAGGCTGATGCGATGGGCACGCTCCACCGTGAACCCGTGGCCGTGGCTTCGGCGTCCGCCAGGTTGGCCTGGGCCTGCTCGGCTGCGACTTTGTAATCGCTGGCATCGATGACCACCAGCACATCGCCGGCTTTGACCATCTGGCCCTCGATCACATTCACCTGCTGCACATGCCCGTTGATGCGGGCGCTGAGCGGCATAATGTGGCCGTCCACCTGCGCATCGTCGGTGTCTTCATGAAGCCAGGCGTTGTGCAGAAACCAGGCTCCGGCGGTGGCGAGCAGCAGGGCTGCGGCCGCTGCCACAACCATCTTGGTGCGGCGGGCCGTGCCGACCGGCGGCTGTGCTGCCTGCGGCGCCGGTTCGGCGGTAATTTCCGGCAGATCCTCTTCGAGAAGCGTGCCGTGGCTGTTATTGGAAGCGTTGCTGTTGTTCGACATTAGTTTCCTCCCAGGTACTGCTGGTAGTTGGTGCGCGCAACTCCAAGGGCACGCGCCAGCGACAGCTTGGCGAAGTTGTGGCTGTAGAGACTGTTGATGTACTGGTCGTCGGCGCTGGCCAAAGCCTGCTCGGCCTGTACCACCTCGACGCTGTCGGTGACTCCCGAGGCGAAGCGATCTTTCGACCGGGCCAGGTTTTCGTTGGCGAGATCGACATTCTGTTTCGCGACCTCGACCTGCTCCCGGGCCGCATTGAGGTTGAGAAAAGCCGAGCGCACGTCATAGTCGATCTGGCCGCGCAGGTTTTCCGCTTCTGCTTTGCGCTGCCGCAACGCGGCATCGGACTGCGCGATCTCGGCTTTGATCCTGCCCCCGGTGAACAGGGGCAGCTTTACGCCGGCCTGGAAGCCGAACGTTCCGTGGGAGTGACCGAAGGTTTGTCCAACGTCGCCGTAGTCTCCATTCACGGCCAGGGTGGGCCAGCGCTCGGCCTTTGTTGCGGACAGGGCCTGGGCTGCCGCCTTTTCGGCATCGAGAGCGGCGCGCAGATCGCTGCGCGACTCCTCGGCCGTATTCAGCGCGTCCTCGAGGGTGAGCGATTCCAGGCTGGAATAGGGAAGCTTGTCGGCAAGATCGAACTGCTGGCCCAGAGGCAATCCAATGGCACGCGCCAGGGCGAGCTTGGCAAGGTCGAAATTGTTGCGCGCCACGCTGAGGTTGTATTCCTCAGTGTGCAACTGCACTTCAGTGCGGGTGACGTCAATGCGCGGCGCTGTGCCGGCCTGCAATTCGTCCTGGGCCTGCTGATAAAGTGCCTTCGCATTGCGCACCTGCGCTTCCTCGGCCTCGATGCGGGACTGGTCCGCGATGGCCTGCAGATAGGCGTTGCCCACCGTGAGTGTGATGGCGTCCAGGGTGTCCTGATAATTGAGCTGCGCCGCCTGTTCCACGCTGTGCGCCGCGCGCAGGCGCTGGATGGATGCAAAGCTGAACAAAGTCTGGCTGGCGCTCACTTGGGCCGAACTGTAGCTGTAGGGACCGACGACCTTCGGAATCCCCGGCACCTTCAGGCCCAGTGTCGCGAGGTCGTTCTGGTCCACGTTTTCGGCGCCTTCCGCGCTTATCTGCGGCAACAGCGCGCTCAGGGCCACCAGCCGCTGGCCGCGAGCGATCCGCACATCTTCTCCTGTCTCGATCGCGCCCAGGTTGTATTGAATGGCTCGATGAACGGCGTCGCGAAGCGTCAACCGCAGCACGTCATTCGTGGCCACGCCGCTCGGTACGCTACCGGCCAGCGCGCCTGCCGTGCTGTTCTGGCCTGCCGCCGGCATGGCGCAGACTGCGAGCGCAGCAAGGATCGTGATTGCGGCGCGCAAAGATAGCCGTGTCCGTAGGTGTGTCATGCCTTCTTCTCCTTCTGGGGGGTGACGCGGGCGAGCTGTTTGAGAACGTGGCGGGTAAACACGCCGCAGCAAACGAACCTGACGCCTGGGCGCATCAGCTGTTGCAGTGCAGCCTTTCCGTCCTCGCCGATGGCCGTAAGGTTCTTCACGTCGATCAGGAGCTCACGGCCGGCAAGATCCCTCACTGCATTCTCGGCCGCGCTTCTGAACTCGGTGGTCCAGGGGGCGATCAGCTTGCCCTCCAGCACCATCCGGCATTGTGTTTTGGTGTCAATGACGGAGATCTTCAACATCGCTCTTGCCCTCACGCCGGCTATAAGGGCAATGCCTGTGCCACAGTTCAGCGGGCGCTAAACCCCTGCGCTTTCAGCGCGCGGCGCCGCGGAGAAGTGTTGAAAGTCGATGGTGTTGGAGTTGAAAGTGTTGAAACTGTCGAAGGAAATCAGGAGGGCGGAGAAAGTAAGAACACCGCAGCTCAGGAGAACTGCTTGGCGTAGAGGCCGAACTTCCTCATGCGAGAGAGCAGGGTGGTGCGATTGACGCCCAGCCGCGCGGCGGCTCCGTCCGCGCCGCCCACGCGGCCCTTGCACAGAGTGAGCGCGCTTACGATTTCTTCGCGCTGCTTGCTTGCGTACTCCTCGGCAACAAAGTTTCTATCGGCTGGGGCCATGGCTTCTCTGGTCCGGCTGCCGCTCGTCGGAGCGCTTTCCTCGGTCTTCTTGCGAAGCTCGGCAAGCGGCGCCTCGAGCGACTTGCCTCGCGTGAGGATCACGGCGCGCTCGATGAAGTTTTCCAGTTCGCGGACATTTCCCGGCCAGTCCCAGGCGGCAAGTGCCTTCATGGCCGCGACCGGCACCGAGTCGATCCGCTTCTGCATCAGCCGGGTGAACTTCTGCACGAAATAACTCACCAGCAGCGGAATGTCCTCCCTGCGCTCCCGCAAGGGCGGTATGCGGATGGGAAAAACATGGAGGCGGTAGTAGAGATCGCTGCGGAATTCGCGGTCGTGCACCATCTGCTCCAGATCGCGGTTGGTTGCCGCCACCAGCCGCACATTCACCCTGCGCGTATGCGTGCTGCCCAGCCGCTCGAATTCGCGCTCCTGCAGCGCCCGCAGCAGTTTGGGCTGGATCTCAGGGGGAATGTCTCCGACTTCGTCGAGAAACAGGGTGCCCTGATCGGCAAGCTCCATGCGCCCGACCTTTTGCGCTATGGCGCCGGTAAAAGCCCCCTTCTCGTGCCCGAACAGCTCGCTCTCCAGCAGGCCGGTGGGAATGGCCGCGCAATTCAGCTTCACGAAGGTCCGCTCATTACGCCGGCTGCGCTCGTGAATGGCGCGGGCGATCAGCTCCTTGCCGGTTCCCGTCTCGCCCAGCAGCAGAACCGTCGAATCGCTGGGCGCGACCGTCTCCACCAGTTCCAGAACGTTCCGGAGCGCGGGGCTGTTGCCGACGATCTGCTCGAAGCCCATCTCGCTGCGAATTTCTTCTTCGAGATACAGCTTCTCCTGGGCGAGTTTGTCTTTCAGTTTGGAAATCTCTTCGTAGGCCAGGGCGTTTTCGATGGCGATGGCAATCTGACCGGCCACCTGGCCGAGAAACTCGATTTCGTCGGAGGCAAATGGGATTTCCGTTATTCGTCCGATCACCAGAACACCCAGCGCGCGGCCGCGGTTCGCCAGAGGCAAGAAGCAAATGCTCTTGGCGTTAACCAGCGCCAGTTCACCGCGTACTTCCGGCGGAAACACCTGCGCATCCGCGGTGCCGATGACCACCGGCCTGAGATTGTCGATCGCTCCCTTGATGGCATCCGTCGGCGTGATCAGGAGGCCCTCTTTGACAATCCCCTTGCCCTGCGGAAAGTCGAGAGCGTAGACCCTGAACTTTCCAGAGATCGGGTCGAGGAGCGAAATGCTCAAAAGATCGCCCCGCATGGTGGCGCGGATATTTCCCGCAATCGAGCACAGCACATCGTGCAAATCGAGATTCGATGTGATCTTGTTGGTCAGATGCAGGAGCAACTGAAGGCGCTGGTTCTGCCGCTCGAGTTCCAACTGTGTACTCATGGCTTTTTTCGCAATACCGGAACGCCATTACTGTCTTCGGGCAAGAATGCGAAATCTTCCGGGGAAGACCTGCTCCAGGGGAACGCCGCTTCTTGTGAAAAGTCTACGACAGGGATACCGCCAGATGGATTGCTGCCGCGATTTCGCACATTCGGAAACTGCAGGTCGTTATCCGATTCGCCCTTTTGGGCGAGGGCCACCTGAGCTACGGGGCCGCACGCCTGTGATCGCAGCATCTCGCTACGAGCGGTTAGGTGCGGTTACGATTCTGGTGGGCGATCTCGAGCGAGCTTTCGAGGATGACGCCCAGCGGTTCGGCAAATTCGGAGAAGTTCTTTTCGTCGGCCTCGGTGAATTCAGGATCCTCGGGGCGCTTGATCATTTCGAGCATGGCGAGCACATTCTTTTTGCGATCGAAGACCGGCATGCAGAGCAAATGCCGCTGGTCATACTCCTGCTCATGGCCGAGGGCGAAGTCGAGGTAAGAGGATGTGCCCGACGCCTGGAGGTTGAGGGGCTGGCCGGCGCGTGGCGCGCCGGCATCGCCTGCGGCCATGTTGCCGGCGATGCGCGAGGAGAGCGCGCTGCGCTCCGGATCGACGATAAAGAGAGAGGCCTGGTGCGCGCCCAGAATCTGCTTGACCCGTTGCGTGACGGCTTCGAGCGCCTGGTGAATCAGCGCCTCGAGCGCCTCGCGACTGCCCAGCTCAAGGGTCTCGAGAATCCACTGCAGCTCATGCGACATCTGCTGCACCAGATCGTGAAACTGCTTCTCCGGCAAATCCTGGATGTGATCCAACAGGCTGCCTCCGCGCTGCAGTTGCGAAAGCGCGGTAAGGAAACGGCTGGCGCCGGCGGCGACACCCGATTCGAAGCTGGAAATGCGGCCGTCTTCGAGAGCGAAGATGCGGTCGGCGATGTCGAGGATTCGGTTGTCGTGCGTGACCAGCAGGATGGCGCAGTTTTGCTGGCGCACCAGGGCCTGCATCAGCTCGACGATTTCGCGGCCCGACCTGCGATCGAGTGAGGCGGTGGGCTCGTCGGCCAGGATGATGCGCGGCTTGCGCACCAGCGCGCGGGCGATGGCCACGCGCTGCTTCTGGCCGCCGGAAAGCTGGTGGGGATAGTGGCTCTTGTGGCCGCCGAGGCCGACGATCTCCAGTGCCTCATGGCAGGACGAACGCACGTCGTCCTTGCTGAGCTCCGGCCAGATGCCCAGCGAGAGCTCGACATTTTGTATGGCGGTCTGCGACTCGAGAAGGTTCTGGTGCTGGAAGATGAAGCCGATGCCCTTGCGGGTTTCAATCAGCTGGGAAGGCGAAGCGCCGTTCAGCTCATGGCCGAAGATGCGGATGCTGCCCTGCTGCAGCGTGCGCAGGCCGCCGGCGAGGCTGAGCAAGGTGGTTTTGCCCGATCCGGAAGGGCCGGTGAGCAGAATAACTTCGCCGGGCTCAACCGAAGCCGACACATCGTAGAGAACCTGGCGGCGTACCGCGCCGTCGCCATAGAAGTGGCTCACGTTGCGGAAGGCGAGAACAGGTTCGCTGGACATTTTTTATTGCTTCAGGCTCAGAAGATCTCCGCCGGATCGGCGTGGCGCAGCCGACGGGTGGCAAGCAGTCCGGAAAAAGCGCACATGCCCACCGTGAGCACGCATACGATAAGGACGCGGATGGGATCCATCTGCAAGGGAAGCAGCGTGACCCAGTGGGCAAGGCTGTACACCGCCTGGGAGAGCGCGATGCCCGGGATGAGTCCGAGCATAGAAAGAATCAGCGCCTCCTGCAAGACTATTTGAATGAGGAAGCGATCGGCATAGCCCATCGCCTTGAGCGTCGCATATTCGTTCAGATGCTGGGAGATGTCGTTGTAGAGAATCTGGTAAACGACCACGGAGCCGACGATGAGCCCCATGAGCAGGCCGAGCCGAAAGACGAAGCCGATGGGCGTGTGTGTGGCCCAGTATGTGGTTTCGATGCCCATCAGTTGCTCGCGGGTGAGCACTTCGACGTCGCTGGGCAGCAGCGCCTTGAGCCGTGCCTGCACGGCGAGCGCATCCGCGCCCGGCCTGAGCTTGATCAAGCCGACGGTGGGCAGGCGGAGATCGTAGCCGGGCACCAGGTCCCTGAAGGTCTCGTCGCTCATCAGGATATTGCCGTTGGTGGCCATGGATGTGCCCATGTGAAACAGGCCGTCGACGGTGGTGGTGACGCCGTCGATTTCCACCTTGAGCGGGCCCTGATTGAGAAGTTCGGCGACAGGGCCGAACTCGCTGCGCGACCAGGCATCGAAAAGAATGGTGTCGGGCTGGCGCAGGCCGGGGATCTGGTTGTTCACCTCGGACATGGTCACGATGCCGGTGCGCGGAGGAATCGCGATGGCGAAGATCTCTAGTTTTGCCCCCGTGACTGGATTCTTCCAGATAAGCATCTTGAAATAAACCGGATCGACGGACGCGACGCCATCCACGGCGAGGGCCTGCTCCAGCCGGCGCGCGGAGAAATCGAAAGTAAACTGTGAATTCTGGTACCGCGGGCTCACCAGGAACAGCTCCGCATTGAACTGCCGATAGAGCAGGCGCACGCTTTTGAACAGAGCCTGCTCGAAGCCGAGCTGCACCAGCATGAGCAGCACGGCGAAGGCGATGCCGGCGACGGCGGCGGCAACGCGCCGCTTCTCCTTCACGAGTTGGCGCCAGGCGATGATCCAGGATTGTTTCATGCGGACCGGGTCATGGATGGAGGATGACGGACACTTTGCCGTGGATGAGCTTGGCGGCCGGCGTGCTGTCGGCCAGGCGGATGCGGACCAGCACCACGCGCGCGTCGGCGAAGGCGGCGGTGTCGTCGGCCACCATCTGCGCGCGGCCCACTTCGTCGCCGATCTCGACGACTGTTCCCGCAAGGCGCGTGCCGGCGGGAAGCAGTTCGCTGACCACGTCGGCGTGCTCGCCGAGCTTCACGCGGCCAATGTCGGTCTCATAGACTTCGGCGAGAACGTCCATCTGCGCGGTGCGGGCGAGCTCGACGATTCCCTCTGGGCCAATCTCCTCGCCGGGCCGGGCGCGTACGTGCAGGATGACGCCGTCGACCGGTGCGCGCACGTCGGCGCTGGCCAGATCCATGCGGGCGCGGTCAAGCTCAGCACGCGCCACATCGAGCTGCGATTGCGCGGCCTGCACATCCTGCGCATGCAGTTCGGTGAGGCCGGCCAGGCGCGCCTTGGCCTCGGCCAGCATCTGCCGCGCGTTTTCCATCTGGTTGCGCTTGCCGTCGAGATCGGAGGCGGAGACATCGCGGGTGCGGCGCAGCGTTGCATAACGCCGGTAGTCGGCCTGTGCCGTGGCCAGGGCGGATTGCCACCGCGCAATCTCGGCCGTTTGCTCGGCAACGTCGGAGCTGCGCGGCCCGGCTTTGGCTTCCTGGAGCCTGGCCTTCTCTACTTGCACGCGGGCGCTGGCTTGCCGCACTGCGGCTTCAAGCTGCGGCTTGCCGGCGAGCACGGCGATGAGTTGGCCCGCGTGCACGGGCTCGCCCTCGGCCACGGCGAGCCGGGCGACGATGGCCGGGTGGCCCTGGATGTAGGGTGCGCCCACGTGTGTCGCCGGCTCCATGGGCTCAAAGCGGCCGGTTGCGGAGACGGCGTTGCTGGCCGGGGCGGAGGCAGCGGCGACGGCGGGAGCGATTCCCTTGTCCGATCTGCGCCAGTGCATCCATGCCGGCCCGGCTACGATGATGATGCCAGCGGCGAGAAGCGCCGCGAGTTTCAAACGGTTTGTTGTTTGTGGGGGCACGGGATGCTGGCTATTCTATACCACTATGAAACACAACTTCCCTGTGGTTGTCCTTCTGCTTCTTCTCGTTCAGCTTGCGTGCGCGCAGCAGCCCCTGCGCCTGGGCCTGCAGCAGGCCATCGCGCTGGCGTCGTCGCCGCGCGGCTCCGCGCAGGTGCAGCTTGCCGATGCCGCGGTTGCGGCGGCGCGCGCACGCATGGCGCAGGCGCGCGCCAATCGCTATCCGCTGCTCACGGCGAGCGTCTCCGAGTCGAACCTGACGCGCAACCTGAGCGCGGAGGGATTCAACTTTCCCACCGGCGTGCCCAACTTCACGATTCCGGCTGAGGTGGGGCCGTTCAACGTCTTCGACGGGCGGGTGGAGATGACGCAGACGGTCTTCGATTTGAGCGCGATGCGGCGCTCGCGGGCCATCGGTGCGGCCTTCGATGCGGCTACGGCGGATGCGGAAACGAATCGCGAAGCCGCCGCCGGGCAGGCCGCGCACGACTACCTGGTGGCGCTGGCCGCAGATGAGCGAGTGCAGACGGCGCAGGCGGGCGTTGACCAGGCCGAGGCGATGGTGACCTCCGCCCAGCACGATGTAGATACGGGAAAAGCGGCCGATACGGAAATGACGTCCGCGCAGCTCGACTTGGCGGCCCGCCGGCGCAGGCTGAGCGGGGCGCAGAACGACGCGGCGCTGGCCCGTCTGCAGCTCCTCGACGATCTGGGCCTGGACTTCAACACGGCACTTGAATTGACCGATAAGCTTACCTTTCGCAGCGGCGACGATGTGGACCTTGCGGCGGAGATCGCGCTTGCACTGCGAACGCGCGCCGAGCTGAAGACGGCGGCCGGACGCCGCGAACAGGCGAACGATGAGGCCGGCGCGGTTCATGCCGGACTGCTTCCCACGGTGACGGCATATGGCGATGTCGGGCCGCTGAACTCGGTCATCACCCACACGGTGGGCATATCGGCGCGGATCACGGTCTTCGATGGCGGCCGGCGCAGAGCGCAGGAGATGGAGTCCGACGCCGCGGTCCGGCAGTACGAAATTCAGCAGCGCGACCTGAAGAGGCAGATCGATCTCGAGGTGCGGCGAGCCTATGCCGACCTTGAAAGCGCTGCCAGCCAGGCGCAGGAGTGCGATGCGGCGCGGGCATTTTCGGAAGATGAATTAGCGAGCGCGCAACGGCGCTACGCGAATGGCGTTGCCGGCAATGCCGAGCTGGTGGACGCGGAGACGCGAGAGAGCCGTGCGCATGAAGACCAGGTGCAGGCCTATTTCAACTGGAACCAGGCACGGCTGGAGATGGCGCAGGCTACCGGCACCGCGGAATCGTTCGAGATGAAGTAGCCGGGCCGAGGGCTCTCAGCACTCGATAATGTTGAGCGCCAGACCCGCCAGCGATGTCTCCTTGTACCGCGACTGCATGTCCAGGCCGGTGCGGTACATGGTCTCGATCACCTGATCGAGCGAGACCTTGTGCCCGGCGGACTCGTTCATGGCCATGCGGCTGGCATTGATGGCCTTCACCGCGCCCATGGCGTTGCGCTCGATGCAGGGAATCTGGACGAGGCCGCCGATCGGGTCGCAGGTCATGCCGAGATGGTGCTCCATGGCGATCTCGGCGGCGTGCTCTACATGGTCATTGCTGCCGCCGAGGGCCGCCACCAATCCGCCGGCAGCCATCGAGGCCGCAACGCCGACCTCACCCTGGCAGCCGACCTCCGCTCCGGAGATGGACGCGTTCTCCTTGTACAGGATGCCGATGGCCGCGGCGGTGAGGAAGTAGCGGTGCAGGCCTTCGCGCGAGTGCTCGGGGATGAAGTCGAGATAGTAGCGCGCCACCGCCGGAACGATCCCGGCGGCTCCGTTGGTCGGCGCGGTCACCACGCGGCCGCCGGCGGCGTTCTCCTCGTTCACGGCGATGGCATAGACCGAAACCCAGTCGAGCGGCGCCAGCGGATCGCCCGGCGGCTTGGAGCGCAGGCGCGCGGCCAGCCCCGCGGCGCGGCGCCGCACACCCAGATGGCCGGGCAACAAGCCTGTCGCCGTCATTCCTCGTTCGATAGAGTCGTTCATCGTCTGCCAGATGCGATCAATGCCAGCGGCAACTTCGCCGGTAGTGCGCTGCGCCGACTCGTTTTCCAGCATCGCTTGCCAGATGGGCAACCCGAGCGAACTGCAGATCGCGAGCAGCTCTTCCGCGCTGTGGAACTCGTGCGGAACGGGCACAGCATCCGCGGCTGCCTGCGGCTCCTCATCGCCGGCCACGAATCCGCCGCCGATGGAGTAAAAGTTCTCCGCGCGCAGCACCTTGCCGGCGCCATCGAACGCAGTGAACGTCATGCCGTTGGGATGATGCGGCAGGCTCTGGCCGTGGTTGAAGCGGATGTGCTCACTCTCCTCAAAAGGGACGGCGATTCTGCCCAGCAGCGCAAGCGTGTGCGTTTCGCGGAGCTTGGCAAGCAGAGACTCCGGTGTAGCCGGATCGACCAGGTGCGGCTGCTCGCCGGAGAGGCCGAGGATTACCGCACGGTCGGTGCCATGGCCTTTGCCGGTGTGCGCCAGCGAGCCGTAGAGATCCACGCGCACGGCCGCGACCGATTCCAACTGGCCGCATGCTTCGAGGTGCAAAGCAAAGCGGCGCGCGGCGATCATGGGGCCGACCGTATGCGAGCTCGACGGGCCGATGCCGATCTTGAATATCTCAAACAGGCTGGTGGACATTGGGGTCGCCGCTTTTGCCGTATCGGGTATATCTACTGTTGCACCTGATTGTATAGGGTGTGAGGAAGACTTCGCGGTTTGTATTGCGCCGCCGAAGCGGAGGACGTTCTGCCGTGGGTGGGTATTTCGGCCACGTCTGGATTGCGCGGCTGCTGGTGCAGCGGGGAATGGCGGCGATCTACCTGGTCGCGTTCGTCGCCGTGCTGCGTCAGTGGAAGCCGCTGCTGGGCGAGCATGGTCTGCTGCCCGCGCCGGCTTTTCTGCGCCGTGTAAGCTTTCGTGAAGCCCCGGGCATCTTCTGCTGGCGCTATTCCGACCGGATCGCGGATGTGGTGGGCTGGACGGGCCTCGCGCTCTCGGCGCTGGCGCTGAGCGGGGTCACCGAGGCGGCGCCGGCGTGGGTTTCACTAGCCGTATGGCTGGCGTTGTGGTTTCTCTATCTCTCCATCGTGAATGCCGGCCAGGCCTTCTACGGTTTCGGCTGGGAGTCGATGCTGCTCGAAGCCGGCTTCTTCACGGCCTTTCTCGGACCCTCGCACATGGAGCCATCGATTCTGCCCATGCTGATCCTGCGCTGGATGCTCTTCCGCACCGAGGTCGGCGCGGGGCTTATCAAGCTGCGTCACGACCGCTGCTGGCGCAACCTCACCTGCCTCTTCTATCACTACGAAACGCAGCCGCTGCCCAATCCGCTGAGCTGGTACTTTCATCGGCTGCCCAGGTTCTTCCATCGCTTCTCGGCGCTCTTCAGTCATTTTGTGCAGGTGGTGGCGCCCTTCGCGCTGTTCGCGCCGCAGCCGTACGCGGCGATTGCCGCGGGGCTGATCGTCTTCCACCAGCTCTGGCTCATCGTCAGCGGAAATTACTCGTGGCTGAACTGGCTGACGGTGGTGCTGGGCATATCTGCGTTCAACGACCGCATTCTCGCCGCCGTATTTCCGATCGCCCTGCCGCCGTTCGCGCAGCGGTCGGTGGCTTTCGATGTTCTGCTGTACGCGATGAGCGGAGCGACCGTGCTGCTCAGCATCCAGCCGGCTCTGAATCTGCTATCGAAGAACCAGGCGATGAACCGCAGCTACAATCCGCTGCACCTGGTGAACTCGTACGGGGCATTTGGGCGCGTCGGCAGGAAGCGTTACGAGATCGTGATTGAGGGAACGGACGAAGGCCTGGTTACGCCGCACACTAAATGGCGGGAGTGCGGATTCAAGGCCAAGCCCGGCGATCCCATGCGGACGCCGCCGCAGGTGGCGCCGTTTCATCTGCGGCTCGACTGGCTGGTGTGGTTTTTGCCCTTCTCCGTGACGGTGACGGACCACGGAATCAGGAATGGAGGCTACCAGTTGTGGTTCGTGCACCTTGTAGAGAAGCTGCTCAGCGGCGACGTGGCAACGCTGAAATTGATGGGCAGCAATCCGTTTGCCGGCGGGAGGCCCGTATTTGCGCGCGTGCTGTTTTACGAGTAC
>Ga0187812_1000423_pt1 | contig 14926 bp, 17 predicted proteins | sample NC_S_2_FD_130582 | JGI IMG/M metagenome (GOLD analysis project Ga0187812, IMG submission 130582) | Wetland sediment microbial communities from Neuse River Estuary, North Carolina, USA - ASW-S_2 | ecosystem: Environmental > Aquatic > Freshwater > Wetlands > Sediment | place: USA: North Carolina...
GGGGCCTGAAGCCGGAACCGTACGACGCCGCCTACTACTCGGGTTGAGCACAATTCTCCGGCACCGGGCTCGGGAACTACTCGGTCTCCCGACGGACCTGGTACGATGTCGAGCAGCGCGTTAGCTTCTATGCGATGTAGTAGGTACGATAGCTACTACGACTCATAGTAAGTTATACGTCACACGGCCCGTTACGCCACGGCTCGGGGCGGGCGCCCGATCTTCTCGGGAGGTTCGACCAGCGAGTCGAGCGTGCGTTGGCCGTGGGGACGGGGCCCCTCGGCGGACTTCGAGCGAAGCGGCCAGGCACCCTCGTGGTCGAGGAGCCAGCGCTTCCGCCAGAGCCCGAGGCCGAACCCGGTGATCGCCCCGCCCTGGCCGACCACGCGGTGGCACGGGATGACAATGGGGATCGGGTTGCGCCGCATCGCGCCCCCGACGGCCCGGGCTGCCCCGGTGTACCCGACCCGGCGCGCGAGCTCCCCGTAGGTCACGGTGTGGCCCGCTCGAACCTTGCGAAGCTCGGCCCACACCGCCCGGTCGAAGCTCGAGGCGGTGTCCGGCTCAACCTCCACTTCGAAATCCCGACGCTCCCCTCGGAAGTACTCCCGGAGCTGGCGGGCAGGGCTCCCCGGAGGGAACGGAGGATTCCTCCGTACGGCCCCGGTCGGAAGCCCGGTCTGATCAACCCCTTTCTCGAGGAGGTCGACCACCCGCACCGCCGACCCGAGATAGGTGATGCGGAACGTTCCGATCTGAGTGGAAATGTCGGAGAACTCGAGCGATGTATCGGGCATCGGGCGGAGCAGGAACACGCGAGCTTATGGTTGTTTCATCCGGGGCCCACGCTCTCGAGCCCGGTCGGCCCGATCCGGAACTCGGCCGCCCCTTCCGGCCGGGAGCGATGCTTCACGAGGACGACCCGCCGGAGCGCGCCAGAGAGCCGGTCGAATCGGAGGATCGTCTTCGCCGCGTGGTTGAGGAAGGAGCCGCCGAGCGGCTCGAGCGTGCCGTCCTGGATGTTCCGCCACACCTGGTTCGTGAAGAGCACCGGCAGGTGAGAGCGCAGCGCGGTGGCGATGAGGTCCGCGACCGAAAGGGAAAGGGACTGACGAGCGTCGTCCTCGTCCTCCCCCGAGAGCGATAGCCGATAGAAGAACGTCCCCGAATCGACCACGATGAGACCGACCGGACGCTGCCCGTCCCGGGCGAGGGCGCAGGCCGTGGCGATCGCCTTTCCCTGTTCCGCGAGGTCTTTGGGCGTCGTGAGGAGCCAGCGCTTCAGGACTCGGTCGAGGTCGTCGCCGGCGATCGCCCGGAGTCGGTCGACGCTCACGCCCTCCGTGTCGATGTAGAAGACCCACCGATTCTCGAGGGCGACCCGGTGCGCCACCTGGAGGCAGAAGAGCGTCTTCCCGCTCCCACCCTCCCCGTACAGCTCCGTGACGCAGTCCGCCTCGAGGCCGCCCCCGAGGAGACGGTCGACCGACGCGATCCCCGTCGGCAGCCGGTCGGTCTCCATCCGAACGCCGACACCCCCCGAGCGATTAACCTCTCGTCGCCCGGTCGGTCACTCTGCGGCGAGCGGGTACGTGGCCCCGAGCTCGGGGAGCCGCACCGACGGGCCGGCCTTTTCGAACGCTTCCGGGTGCTCGGTGTGGATCGGATAGACCGTGCGGGCACCGGTGAGCCGAACGAGGTCGAGCAGCTCCGACGCGGAGGCGTGGCCGCTCGCGTGCATCTGGTGAAACTGGAGCCCGAAATGGTCGAGCCAGTTGTGCATGACCCGATCGTCGACGTCGTCCTCGCTGAACGGCTCGCTCATCGAGTGGATGAACGGGCTGCCTTTGGGCGGTCGAAGGTCGATGAGCTCGGGGAAGTGGGCGAGGTCGAGCGCCAGGAGGTACTTCCGACCCTGGCGGCGCAATTCCTCGGAGGGGAGGGCCTCGTCCAAGAACGGTCGTTCCCAAAGATACGAGACCCGCTTCTTGCGCACGTGCACCCGGAGTCCGGGCGCCTGGCCCGGCACAGGGATTTCGCCCGGTGGGAACCGGTGGGCGACCTGGGTCAGCAGATGGGCGGTGCGGGTCGACACGACGAGCTCTCGGTCGGTCTCGACGGCCGCGGCGTAGAGGGTACGAAGTCGGTCGATGTCCCGCGGGTAGGTGCAGGCGAGAGCGAGCTCGGGACTCGCCTCCAGCACCCGGTCGACGGCGCTCCGCACGCCCGCTTCGCTGAGATTCCGTCGGGGGTCCGGTCCCGCGCGCGTGCCCTCGATCAGGAGGGCATCGACCTTCTCGGCGGCGACGGCGGCGAAGAAGGTGTGGGTGTCGGCGGCTCGTGGACCGTGGTGGCGGAAGTCGCCGGTGTAGGCGAGCGTTCCCTCGCTCGTGCGGACGAGGAACCCGTAGGCGAACGGGATCGAGTGGTCAACCGGGTACGGAACGACCTCGATCTGGCCGACCCGAACGGGCTTGCGGTCCGAGAACACTTCCCAAGGGTGCGTTCCGTACTTCATCCGCGTCGAGGTTTCGATCGCGCCCATGAGCGCGCGGGTTCCTTCGCCCACGTGGACCGGAATCGCCGGGTCGACCAGCTCGAGATACCCCGCGTGGTCCGCGTGGGCGTGGCTCACGAAGATTCCGTGTACGTCTGGCGGCGAGTACGCGAGGTCGCCGTCCCCGAGCGACTCCTGAGAGTAGAGCCCCGAGATCCGGGGTACGAGGTCGAACTCGAGGAGGTCCTTCGCGCGGCACGTCGAACGGGGCTGGAGGTAGTCCACGTAGTACTCTTCCACCCGAGGTCCGAACGACGGACCGAAGTCGAACAGCACTCGGTCCGGTCCGTCCTCGATGAGGATCTTGTTCCCGCCGATCTCGCGGACCCCGCCGAGGAACCGGACCGTCGGGCCTTTCACGCCCGGCCCAGAAGACTCCTCCCTGAAACGGTTTGTCGCTCGGCGACCGGAGAAGCTTTCGGGAGGACGCAGTTCGTTTCCAGCCATGAAGAAGGCCTCCGGTCCGTCCCGCCGGAGGGTCTCCGCTCGGGAGAGTCGCAACCCCCCGGCGAGCGCGGCGGAACATCGAAGAGTGCTGCGGCTCGCTTCCCGGCTGGCGGAGGAGCTCGACCCTCGAGGCCGATCCGCCGTCCTGCTCGCGGGCAGCTGGGCGCGCGGTGACGCTCACGAAGCGTCCGACGTCGACCTCTGGGTGGTAGGGCGCAAGGGCCACCACCGCATCCTCGAGCGCGACGGGCTCATGGTCTGCGTGAAGTACAGCTTGGCCGCGAACGAGCGCCGTGAACTGCGAACGCCGGCCCGCCTGGACGGGGCGGTTCCTGGGTGGCGGAACGCCAAGATCCTCCGCGACCCTCGAGGCATCGCCGCGAAGCTGAAAGGCGAGGCCCGACGCTTCCGCTGGCCGCCCGTCCGGCGGGCGAGGGACCAGTTCATCGCCGACGCGCTCGCCGGCTGGGCCGAGGAAGTGGCCAAACTACTGCGAGCCCTCGCGACGGGAGAACGGGAGACCGCCTCCGTCCAACGGAACCTGCTCGCGGATCACATGGCGTTCCTCTGGTTGCTCGCATTCGAGCAGCTCTGGGAGACCGAGAACGGGATGTGGGAGGACGCGGCACGACGATCCGGTCCCGCGTTCGCCGCCGCTCAGCGCGCCGCGCTGGGGACCGACGGGAGCGGCTGGCGGGCGAGCTGCGAGGGAGCGCTTCGCCTCTACGCGCTCACGGCCCAAGCGAATCTCGGTCTCCTTCACGGGGACCGACGCCGGGTCGTGCTTGCGGTGTGTCGACGTGCGGGCTACCCGATTGACGACCCACGCTCGAAAGGGCGCCGGCCCGCTAGCGGGCCTTCAGGACCTTCTTCACGTTAGGGTGTTCCTTCGTGAAGATCTTCCCGCCGCAGTTGTCGCAGCGGACCCCGAAAAGATTCGCGTCCGAGGGGAGGGCCTCGCCGCAGCGGATGCATCGGAACATGGCTGACCCGTTCGACCTTCCGTGAGGGCTTAAGCGTTGCCCGGGCCCGGCTCCCGCTCGGCCCGCTGGATCGGCGGCGGGGCCGCGAAGACGTACGCGTTTGAACTAAACCGGGTGCCGCAGCGGCGGCACTCGAAGATCCCGCTGGCCACCCGCCGCAGCGTGACGGTCGAGCAGCGGGGACACGCGGCGTCGGGCTCGCGGGCCCGGTCGATCTCGACGACCCGCCGTCGGATCCGGATCCCGTAGCGGGGGCCCATCCATCCAGTGGGGCCGGCCTTCTTCGTGCGCTTGCTCATGCTCCGCCTCCCTTCGCGAGGGCGCGGTGCCGTTCTCCGTGGCGGAACGCCCGGCGGACGACGTCCTTCACGTCGTCCGGGGAGAACGCTCCGACGAGGCCCTTCTGCATCGCGACGACCCGACCGGCTTCATCCGTGGCGACCGTGATTCGGCCTTGGGCGGCGCGCTCCTCGTCGAACGTCGGGTCGACTACGATGGCGTCCCCGAGCCTGACGAACGTGCACTCGACCGGGTAGTGGTTCACCTCGAGCGGGTAGTCCGCCTCGGCGATCTCGAACCGCTTGGCCGGCACGGTGGCGTGGGCGAGCGCGCTCACCGCCGCGAGCGACGCCGCGTCGATCAGGTTCCCCGAGTGGTCGAGGACGTGGATGTCGACGTAGCAGACCCAGCTCTTTTCTCCCGGGGTGACGCAGAGGCGGGTCAGGTCGATCGTCTCGGCGGCGCGGATAGCCCGGTCGACGACCCGGGAGACCTCGATCGCCCCGGGCTGTGGCGGCCCCGGCTCGAACGTCGGGCTCGAGAGCGGGATCAATTCGGCATTGGTCGTGAGGACCCCCGCATTCGGGGTGTCGGGGAACGGCTTCCCGGGCTCGAGCTTGATCCCCGCGAGTACGCAGGTGTCGCCGATCCGGACGAGCGCCGAGCCGTCCGCGGTGGCGACGAACCCCGGCTCGACCGAGACCGGGCGATATTCGTCCGGACCGCGTCCGTCGAGCCGCTTTCCCTCGGCCGCGAGGTCGAGGATGTGGGTCGTGAGGATCTCGGCCGAGACCTCTTCGCTCATGCCGAACCTCCGACCGGTCCGGTCGAGTAGCGCTCGCGCAGCGCTTCCTTCATCTTCTCGTAGATGGCGCGGCAGCCCGCGACGCCCAGATCGAGGGCCCGTCCGAGCTCCTCCTCGTTCATGTGCCCCTCCATCTGGAGGAGCACGAAGCGGCCGGACTGCGGGACCAGGGCCATCGGGAGGTCGGCCTCGCCGAAGTTGTCCTCCTCTTTCTTGAGGTCGAGCGCGATCTTCCCGGCGACCTTGCCGACGGCCACTGCCGGCAGAAGATCGACCATCGGGATCCCTGCGTCGGCGAGCGCGACCGACGCGGCCACGAGGCCGGCGCAGCGGGTTCCCGCGTTCGCCTGGAGGACCTCGATGTAGATGTCGATGCTCGTGCGGGGGTACTCCTCGGCGAAGACGACCGACTCGAACGCCTCCCCGATCACCTTGGAGATCTCCTGGGACCGGCGGTCGAGGCCGGGGCGCTTGCGTTCGTCGACGGCGAACGCCGCCATGTTGTACTTGCACTGGATGACGGCCTTGTTGTTCTGCTGAAGATGCCGGGGATGCACCTCGCGCGGCCCGTACACGGCCGCCATCACCTTGTTCTGTCCCCACTCGACGAACGCCGAGCCGTCGGCGTTGTGGAGCGGACCGACTTGGATCTTGATCGGCCGTAGCTCGTCCAGTTTCCGCCCGTCGATCCGGAGCCCCTCGGGGCTCAACAGCTCGGGCACATCTTTCGCTCCTACGTTTCCCATGGTTGTACTCCTTGGAGATTCAATGATGGAGTTCAGTGGCTCCCCGATGCGGGCCCTTCACTCCTCCCTCGGCTCCGTCGTCTCGGGGGTCTCGTCCTCCGCTTCGGCATCGACCGCCTCTTCGTCCGGCTCGGCGGACCCGAGCCCCCGCGGGGCCGCGTCGCGCTGGGCGTGCTCGGCCGGCGGGAGCTCGGGGCCCTGCGGTCCGGTCGGCATCGTCGATCGGAGATAGCTCTCGACTCTCTCGGTCAATCCGGAATGCTGCGCGTTCGCCTCGATGATCCGGAGGACCTCGCTCACGCGTTGGATCGCCTCGGGAGAACCGTTCACCCAGACCCGCCCGTTCTGCCCGACCACCACCTCAGCACCGGTGTGCTCGCGGATCGTTTGGATCATCGAGCCGTTCCGGCCGACGACGCGGGGGATGCGGGCGGGGGAGATCCGGACGATCGTTCCCCCCTCGAGCTTCCCGAGACCCTCGCCGTTCATGGTGACGCCGATGCGGCCGGTCGCTTCGAGGTTTTCGACCTCGACAACCACGGAGTCGCCGACGCGCAGGAACCGGTCGGTCTCGTTGACCTCGACCTTCCAGGGCGTCCCGGTCATGTGGAGCGGGGCCCAGCGGGGCGCCCCGATGTCGAGGAGCCAGAACGTTCCCTGGACATCGGTGACCGTGCCGAGGACGACGTCCCGGGGTTTTGGGATGTATCGGCCGGAGAGGGGGATGACCGAGATGAGCGGGGGATGCTCGGAGAGAAGTCCGAGGACGCTCGCATAGACCTTGCCGCCCGTGCGGTATGTGCCGGGCCCCGGTTTCAACCCCGGGGCTCGGATCTCTTCGCCGGGAAGAACTAGTGTACGCTCCCGGGAGGGAGACGAGGGATGACCCTCGTGGCCACGAACTCGGTGGCCCGGACGATGACCTCGGGACATTGTTCCTGCTGCACCGAGGGCGCTCGACCTGCGTGCCCTATTTAACTAAAGCGGTCTCGATGGCACCCTTCGTCCGTGCGCTGAGCTTCTCGTACAGCTCGGTCTGCATCCCGGCGGGGATTTCCACGACCCCCGCCCAGCTCCCATCGGAGAGCCAGTTCTCCTCGAGGAGCCGACCCAGGCCCTTCACCTCCCCGATTACCCGGGGGTAGAACTGCGCTGGGATCTTGATGCGGACCTTCACGACGTCGAGCCGGATCGGGATCAGCGGGCGGAGCTTCGCGAGGACCTCCTGGACCTGCTCGTCCACCGGCCGGAACGGGTCGATGTGGACCTTCGCCTCGTTCATCGCCGCCTCAATCCGGGCGGGCGGGTGCGGCGCTCCGGTCTGCGGGTTCATGGCATTCCGGGCGATCGTGGCGACGATCTGCTGGCGCTTCGCCGTCTGGAGCCGGTGGCGCTGCTCGGTCGTGACCTGGACCTCGCCCTTTTGGATGATGACCCGGGCGATCTCCGCGAGGTTCCGGGTGTGGAACGTCTTCTCGAGATGTTCCTCGGAGATCTTGTCGCCCTTCTTCGCGTCCTTGAACACTTGGTCGAGGGCGAGCTTGTCCGAGAGGTCGACCTTCTTCCCGTCCTTCAGGTCCTGGACGGCCTGCGGGTCGACGAGGACCTCGAAGCGGGAGCCCTGGGTCTCCCACCGCGCGATGACCGCGTCCTCGACCTTCACCATGGAAGGAGCGTGAGTTCGCCCGGGGTTATGTACGACCCGTGCGGCCGGTCCCACCCGCCGGGGGCAGGCGGGCCACGTACTTCTGGACCTCGTCGGATGGGAAGCGGGTCATCCCGCTTCCGATCTCGGTGGCGCAGACCTCGACCTGGGCGAGGTTGCCCCCTTCTTCGAGACCGGCCCGCAATCCCTCGAGCGCGAGGAGGATCGCCCCGTCCCGGTCCATCCCCGGACGGTATTTCTGCTCGAAGAGGTCCATGACGGGGCCCTTGTTGCCCCCGGTGGCGGCGGCCTTGAAGCTCGTGAGCGAGCCCGAAGGCTCGGTCTCGAAGAGGTGGACCCCGATATCGTCGTACCCTCCGACCAAGAGGGCGGTCCCGAACGGTCGGACCCCTCCGAACTGCGTGTACTGCTGCTTATAGTCGCAGATGCGACGCACCAGCAGCTCGACCGACATTGGCTCGGAGTAGGTGACCCGGTTGATCTGGGCCGAGAGGCGGGCGTAATCAACGAGCACCCGGGCGTCGGCGACGAGGCCCGCGGTCGCGCAGGCGATGTTCTCATCGATCTGGTGGATCTTCTCGAGGCTAGAAGGCTCGGCGAGCTTCGGGTTCGGGATCCGCCGGTCAGCGATCAGCACGACCCCGTTCACGTACACGACGCCCGCGGTGGTGGCCCCGCGCCGCACCGCTTCGCGCGCATACTCGACCTGAAAGAGCCGTCCGTCGGGCGAGAAGACCGTGATCGCCCGGTCGTAGGCCATCTGGCCGGGTTGCATCTCCATGATGAGCGCCTCGCCCGGGCACTGAGGTCCCCTTTATAACGAGCGCGCGGGGAGTAACGTCTCCGTGAGCCGGTTACTCGGGACCCGTTGGCCGCCGGACCCGGGGGAGACCGGCCGACAAGCGTAAGAGTCGTGGGCGGCCGTGCCGCTCGATGACCGCGGCGGAGAACCCTTCGTCCGAAAAAACCGGCGGCTGGCGGCTTGCCGACCGGTCCTCCTCCTACCTACGGAGCGCCGCGGAGCAATCGATCGAGTGGTATCCTTGGGGCCCCGAGCCGTTCGAGCTGGCCCGCCGGAAGGGCCTCCCGATCCTGCTCGACATCGGCGCCTCGTGGTGCCACTGGTGCCACGTCATGGACGAGGGGACCTACTCCGACCCTGAGGTCGCGCGCCTCCTCCTCCAGCATTTCGTGGCGGTGAAGGTCGACCGAGACGAGCATCCCGAAATCGACCGCCGCTACCAACGGCAGGTCGGAGCGCTCACGGGGGAGGGGGGCTGGCCCCTCACCGCCTTCCTGAACCCCGCAGGTGAGGTGTTCCTCGGGGGCACCTACTTCCCCCCGAGCGATGGCCACGGCCGCCCCGGTTTTCGTCGTGTGCTCACCGAAGTTGCCCGGCTCTGGCGAGAAGAGCCGGAGCGGATCCGGGAGAACGCCGAGGGAATCCAGGGAGCGCTCCGGCGGATGCGCGAAGCTCGGGCACCCGAGGGACAGCCCCTCGACGCGTTCGTCGGCGGGGTGGTGGGCGAGATCCGGGCGAGCGTCGACCCCGTCCACGGCGGCTTCGGCATGGCCCCGAAGTTCCCGCATCCCACCGCCGTGTCGCTGCTCCTGTGGGACGAGTTCGCCCATGGCTCCTCGGAAAGCGGCGAGGCGGCGCACGAAACGCTCCTACAGATGGCCGATGGGGGCATGTTCGACCAGGTCGGCGGAGGGTTCCACCGCTATTCGGTCGACGAGGGCTGGCACATCCCCCATTTCGAGAAGATGGGGGTCGACAACGCGGCCCTCCTCGCTGTGTACACGGACGGGGCGGAGCGCTTCCAAGAGCCGCGCTTCGAAGAGGTGGTTCGGTCGACCCTCGGTTGGGTCCGCGAGACGCTCGCGGACCCGCTCGGCGGGTTCGGGGCGAGCCAGGATGCCGACAACGCGCCGGGCGATGACGGGAGTTACTTCACTTGGTCCCGAGGAGAGCTCAAAGAGGCGCTCGACGCGGACGAGCTCAAGCTCGTCACGCGATTCTTTGGGGTCGGCACCGACGGACGGATGCCGCACGACCCGAATCGGAACGTCCTGTTCCGGCTCCTCCCCGTTGCCGACGCCGCGGACGGCGTATGCCCGCCGAAGGCGGCCCCCGCCCTGTTCTCCCGGGCGCTCGAGAAACTCCGCGCCGTCCGGGCCACCCGCGCCGCACCGGCGGTGGACCGGGCCATCTACACGGACATCAACGGTCGGTTCATCGCCGCGTTCGCGCGCGCCGGGGCGTTCCTCGGAGACCGCTCCGTCATCGCGGATGCTCAGCGCGCGGCCGACCGGATCCTGAAGGAGGCGTATCGACCCGACCAGGGGGTTGCGCATAGCACCGGACCGGTCGGGCCGAGCGGCTTTGGTCTGCTCGAGGACCAGGTCGCTTTCGCCGCCGGTCTCCTCGAGCTCGCCGGGGGGCTCGCGGCGCCGGACTACCTCGAGAAGGCCGTGCGCCTCCTCGAGCTCGTCGACCGAGAGTTCCGGGGCGAGGACGGGTTGCTTCGTGACCTCGCGCCTGCGTTGTACGACGGACCGTCCATTGGCGGCGTGCGTGAGCCGTCCTACCCGCTCGAGGATAGTCCCCACCTCTCCGCGAACGCCTCCGCTTCGCTCTCGTTCCTGCGACTCGCCTCGCTCACCCACGACGACCGTTGGAGCGCGAAATCCCGGGCGTTGCTCGGGCCGATCGCCCGGCGGATTGGGGGCGCCGGACTGTTCGCGGCGGGCTCGGCGCTCGCGGCCGGTCTCCTCGAGACGCCGCCGGCGACGGTGGTCGTAGAGGGAACAGGTCCGGCCGCGGACGCCCTCCTCCGTGCCGCGCGCCGGGCATGGCACCCGAACAGCTGGGTCTTCGCCGGGCGCCCACCTGCTCCGTTCTCACTTCCCGGTGAGATGGAAGGTGCGGGGACAAGCCGAGAGGCACGCGCCCTCCTCTGTTTCGGGACGGTGTGCGCGCCGCCGGTCACGGACCCGGCGGCGATCGCCCCGCTCCTCGCGAGCGGCGGGCGGAGTCAGGCTCCGTCGTGAGCACGCCGAGGTCGGTCCCGTCAAGAAGGTACGCGCGAGCGACGCCGGGGCTGAGGAACCGACGGTAAAGGAACGACCGCCCCCGCGCCGGCCGCTCCCGGTTCAACGCTTCGGTCCCGGCGATCGGATTGAACGCCGGAAGTATCACGACCTCTCGGGCCCGGGGCTCGATATGACGCCGGCGCCGGCCCGACCTCCGGAGCACCGGAGTTCGTTCGACTCGAATCCAGCACCTCCTCTTCCCCTCCGGGTCTTCGGCCGTGGGGGCGAGACGGAACCCCGGGTGGAGATGCCCCGCCACGAGCGTCGAAGCACGTAGCACGGCGTTCGACGGCCATCGGTGTCCATGGAAAATCCCGACGGTCCCGCGCACGACCCCGGTCGCGGGGTGTACCCGCACCTCGCGAGGAAGGTGGCGAACGATCCCGACATCGTGGTTTCCGAGGACGAGTTCGACCGTCAGGTCCTCGTGCAGGAGTTCGGCGAAGAAGTCGAACACTACCCGACGCAGGGCAGGAGGCGTTCCGACGATCGGGTGCTTCGCGTCCCCCGCGATCACCACCGCGTCCGCTCGGGAATCGCGAGCGATCGTGATGAGCCGTTCAGCGAGCCGGTCGGCCGCCCCCTCCACCGGGCCGAGCGGCCTCTCGGGAGTGCTGCCGAGGCCGAGATGGACGTCCGCGACGACGACCGTTCTTGGCTCTGTGCGCCTCGCGGGTTCCAGCAGAAGCGCCGGAGCGTCCGGGACGGGTCGCACGGGGCTCTCCACGACCCGACCCGAGCCGGCTCGGCCCCAAGAGCGTTCTTGGCCGGTGGGGGACTCGCTCTCCGAGAGTCCGAACCGTATGCTTTTATATATAAGAGGTAAATGGATTCTTTCGGGGGTGAACCGGGTGCAGTCGGCTAGGGAACAGTCGATCGAGCGGATCCGTGCGCTGCTCGAGCGCGCGGGATTCTACGTGGCGGACACCCACTCGATCCGGCCGACGAGCTTCGACCTAGCGGCCCGCCGCGACGCGACGCTCCTCCTCGTGAAGGTCCTCAAGAACATCGACGCGCTCGACTCGGAGGAGGCGACCCGCCTTCACGAGCTCGGGCAGCTCTTCCCGGCGGTCACCCTCGTGATCGGTCAGACCTCGGGCGCCTCCGAGCTCGACGCGGGCGTCGTCTATACCCGCTACGGGGTCCCGATCATCAACGAGGAGACGCTCCAGGAGTTCCTGGAGAAGGCCCTGCCCCCGTTCTTGTACGCGAGCCCCGGCGGGACGTTCGCGCAGGTCGACGGGCCACGCCTCCGCCAGTTGCGGAGCGACCGGGACCTTTCGCTCGGTACGCTCGCGAGCATCGCCGGCGTCTCCCGCCGAGCGATCCAGCTCTACGAAGAGGGGGCCGGCGCCGAGGCGCTTGTCATCGAGCGGATCGAGGCGTTCCTCGGCGAACCGATCGTCCGCCCGATCGCCCTCTTCGAGTGGCCCATCCACGAGGAGAAGCCGGCGGCCGAGAAGGACGACGAGAAGTCAGCGGAGCGTTCCCGCCCCCAGACCGGGGACCCTCTTCGGGACGGTGTCGTCCACCAGCTGGACGTCCTGGGACTCCATGTAACCGTCACTGTGCGTGCGCCGTTCGATGCGCTCGCCCGGACGCCGGACGTGCTGCTCGCCGCCTCTGGCAGTCTCCGGACGGCCCTCCACCGGGCGGAGGTCCTCCACGGCCTCGCCCGGGTCGCGGAGGGGCATGCCCTGTTCGTCGTTCAGGGCCCGGCGCCTCGGACGTCGATCGCCGGCCTTCCGATCCTCACGATCACGGAGCTCCGGCGTCACCGCGACCCGGACGAACTGATTGAGGAGATCACCGAACGGGAAGGCCCGTGATCACCGCGCGGTTCTCCGGAGCGCCGAGGATTCTCCTCCTCGCTCCGGTTCGCGGCCTCACCTCTGAAGTGGCCCGGGTCGTCTCCGAGCTCGAGTCGTTCGCCCCGGCCCGGGTCGGCCTCGGCCTCTCGGTCGGTGAGCTCCAAAGCCTCCACGACTACTTCGTGGAGTCCGAGGCCGAGCCGGTCGTCCCCCTCACTTCGAACGAGACGAGCGAGGTCCGCGGTCTCGTGCGGTTCGGCGAGGTCCGGGTTCCGAACCCGTCGTTCGTCGAGGTCCTTCGCTGGGCCGCCGCCCGGGGCCTTACGACCGTGGCCCTCGACCCGGATGACGACCGAACGGCCGCCCTGTTCGCCGAGCACATCGGCTACCTCGAGCTCGTGCGCCGGACGGTGCGGGAGCGGCGGGTCTCGCGGAGCCCGCCGACGCCATCCTCCCCCGACGAGTTCGCGCTCCAGTGGGACCGCGAGGTCGCCTCCGGCCGAGGCTCGCGGAACTACGCGACCGCGCGGGATCTCTATCTCGCCCGTCAGGTGCCACCGCTCACCGCCGACGGGCAGCCGCTCGCCGTCCTCGTCGACCGGGAGCGGTTCGAGTCGGTCCGTCGTCTCTTGGCGGAGGCACCGCCGTTTGCGCCGGCGTGATGGCGTGCCCGGGCGAGATCACTCTTCGCGGGCGAGGATCTTCTCGAGCGTCGCGCGGCCGGTGCGGCGGAACTCGTCGAGCGACCCCTCGTTGACGAGCATGCCGTCGGCGAGGGCGAAGGCGCTGCCGATCCCCCACTTGAGCTCGCGGCGGTCCCGGTCGTAGAACTCCTGGAGGTCGGTCGCGTCGTCCGAACGGCTGCGGCTCGCCATCCGGTCGTGCCGGGTCTCGGGGGAAGCGAAGATTCCGAGCACGAAGAGGTCCCCGAAGTTGTGCCGGAACACCGTGACTTCTGCGTCCGAGCGGCAGCCGTCCACGAGCATCCGGGTCTCGGTGAGCTTCGGGATCGCGCGCTGGGCCCAGACCCCGGCGCCATGCTTGTCGCGCTCCTCCGAGGCGACTCGGGCGACATTCGCGTTCGTTACGGGGAGGCCTCGGCGTCGCGTTTCGTCGCGGACCAGGTCCCCCATCTTGAGGGTCGCGAGTCCCATCGACCGGGCGACGCCGACCAGCTCGTCCTTGCCCGAACCGGGCATGCCGACGGTGACGATCAGCTTCATAGCGACGGCGGTGGCTCGTCGGGTTCCTTCTTGGCGTCGGCCGCGGTCGCCTTCAGGTGGTCCGCGACCTCGTGTTCGGTCACCATCTGGAGTCGGTCCGCCCGCTGGCGGTAGGCGACCGCCTCCTGCTCCTCGAGGCGCGCGGTCTCGGTGTACCGGTCGACCTTGACCTTGAGCTCGGCGGTCTTCTGGGTCTTCGTCGCCGCGCGCAGCTCGAGCGCCCGGGCCTTCTGCTGTCGGTCGACCACCTTCTGCTGGAGCTTGCGGACGCGGTAGTGGAGGCCCGTCACATCGGAGCCAATCGGCGCCCCGCCCGTACGCTTGGTCGAGGCATCGATATCCCGCTCATGCTGCTTCATCTGCTGTTCGATCTCGGGGATCTGGGCGAGCGCCCTCTGCCCCTTCTCTCGCAGGAGGGTCGCCTGGTGGCGGAGCTTGTCGATGCGAGTGTTGAGGCGAGCCACTCGCTGCTGCGCACGAGCCGCGGCCCGGTCGTGTCGGGCGGCGATCTCTCGAAGCTTCGTGATATCCGCGTACTGCTGGCCAATCCAGCGGGACCGTCGGGCGGCGAGCGGGGTCGCGGCCCCGATCGGTTGCGGGGATCCACCCCCACCGGACGACATCGAAACGGAGTGACTCGACCGCGAGATATAGCCGTTGTCTTGCCCGTGAATCCGGGAGGGTTACGCGCCCCGTTTGGGTCGGGGCAGTCGGAACGCGGGAGCAAGCCGTCCCGCCAGTTCCGCTGCTGGGACTCGCTCTTGCGCCTTCGAGTCCCGGGAGCGCACGGTGACGGTCCCCCGGTTCGGCCCGTCAGCAAGCGTTTCCGCGTCCACGGTCACGCAGAACGGAGTGCCGGCCTCATCCATTCGGGCGTACCGCTTCCCGATCGTCCCCGCGTCGTCATACTGATTGGGTATTCCGGCGGCCGCAAGGTCGTCCGAGAGCTTCTCGGCGAATCCCGCGTGCTCCTTCGGGATCAACGGGAAGACCCCGACCGGCACCGGGGCGAGGAACGGTGGAAGGCGCCAGACCGTCCGGTCTCCGTCCTTCCCGAGATGGACGTCGGCGAGCGCCCAGAGGCTGCGGTCGACGCCGTAGGTGAGCTCGAGGACGTGCGGAAGCACCGAATGGCCGCCCGTGAGGGTGACCGCGAGGTCCTTCCCCGACCCCTGGCCGTGGCGGCCGAGGTCGTAGTCGCCGCGGTAGTGGACCGCACCGATCTCCTTGAACCCGCCCATGCTGTCAAGCCGTACTTCGACATCGAGCTGAATCCGGTTGTAGAACGCCCGTTCCTGGTCGGACTTCTCGAA
>Ga0187812_1000424_pt1 | contig 14916 bp, 12 predicted proteins | sample NC_S_2_FD_130582 | JGI IMG/M metagenome (GOLD analysis project Ga0187812, IMG submission 130582) | Wetland sediment microbial communities from Neuse River Estuary, North Carolina, USA - ASW-S_2 | ecosystem: Environmental > Aquatic > Freshwater > Wetlands > Sediment | place: USA: North Carolina...
CCCCCAATCAGAAGTGGGATATGTGGTTGTTGTACGCCTTTGGGCTGGTTGATCGCTCCCCTCACCTGGTAATAGGTCCCTTCAAAGTTCGCCTCGTCCTGTGTCCACATCGCCAGGATAATCTCAACAGCTTCGCGTAAGCGCTCCAGGCGCTCATGCGTATCGGGAAACGGGTAACCATAGGCTACGTATTCCTCTTCGTACCAGCCAGCACCGATGCCAAAATCGAGTCGTCCCTGACTGAGCGCATCGACGGTACTGGCCATTTTTGCCAGCAGAGCAGGATTGCGATAACTATTGCACGTGACCATCTGACCTATGCGGACTCGCCTGGTATCTCGTGCCAGAGCGGCAGTGCTTGTCCAGCATTCAAAGGTGACCTCCTGCGTGGGAGTGGGAACGGTGTGGAAGTGGTCGTAGAGCCAGATCGAGTGATAGCCCAATACATCGGCTTCTTGCGCGACGCGCGTCATCGTCTCATACGCCTCAGATGGGTCAGATATACCGACCAGGTCCATACGCCATCCCTGTGGAACAATTACGCCGAAATCCATGAAAAACTCCTCTTTTGTTCCATTATCTGCCCGCAATCAAGATCGAGCGGATCGCTTCTTCGGACAAGGATTCATCAGTAAGATACTGAGGGCTGCCAGTAAGTTCCAGCACCAATTTGCCATCTGTTGTGGGAAAGGTGCGTTTCTCTCCAGTCATACTTGTGACTGTAACAGAAGACCCGTGAGCAGGAAGTGTCACTGAGTGAGATGTATCTGTCGTCCACAACACCTGTTTGCTGGCAGCGCCATTCGCAAAAAGCAAAGCGTAGTCGGCATCAGAAGCTAATGGCACCCGGTTAGACAGGCGAAAGCCAGCTAGTTCTCGGGTCAGTGTCTGAGCCGCCAAGTAAACCGTCTTCGGTTGGCCATTCCACGTAACGATGCCAAAGTTTTGCTCCATCTGTTTTGGGTCAGACCCATCATCACGCCAGTCATACCAGATGCTTAAGGGGAGATTGTTCAACACGTTGATGAGGAAGAGGCGCACGAAGTACGCAGCTTGCTGCTCCTGGGACACCCAGGTCAACGAGTAACCCCATTCACTGGAGATAATTGGTATGTTTGCTTTCCCATTGGGGGCATAGTGGGCAATGAGAGTGTGAAGACGTTGAAAGTCGGCAGGAGCACTTTCCGGAGGCCCAAGACGATACGGGTGAACGCTGAGGGCATCCACCAGTTCTAACAAGCCCAACGCAAAACAGCGTTCAAGGAAATTCCAGGCCTCCTGGTACTTCGGCTCAAGGCCAGTCAGGGCAGGTGCAACAATGGTCGCGTTGGGATCAGCCTGGCGCATAGCAGAGATTGCCACCTTCGTGAGTGCCAGATAGTCGTCAGGATTTGGCTTTGGCTGCCAGAAGCGCTCGAGATCCGGCTCATTCCAGATTTCCCACACGACCCCGCGTCCTTTAAACTTCGCTGCCAAGGCAGCAGCAAAACGTCCAAAAGCTTGCCGTGCTTCTTCCGTATGAGGCCCTACCACTGTCGATGGTGGTGAGGGAGTGTTATCATAAAGTGGGTTATTATAGGCCAGGATGCAGAGAGAACGGATGTGATGAGCGGCAAGCGCACCAATGAAACCCTCATAGCTCGAAAAGTCGAAGTGACCTTTCTCTTGTTCAACACTATTCCAAAGGAGGTCGAAGCGCACAAAGCGGAAACCGAGATCAGCAAGCCGTTCTATCTCTGTATTCGTATTGGATGCCCCATTGAAGTGAACATTGACGCCCAGGCCCAGTGGTACAATGCTCTCAGGGAGACCCTGAGGTACATGAACAGGTGTCGGTGTCGGCGTTCCCTCTGAACCAGTAGGCCCCCCACAACCGACAAGATAAGCACTTCCGAGACCAGCCACCAGACAGGTGGCTTTCAAAAACGCTCGTCGTGTAAGATGGAAGTTCGAGGGCATCCACACGAGATCACCTCTTCTATTGAGAAACTCACTCATAAAAAACCTGGGTGTGGAGACCCATCACGGTTTCCAAGATGGGAGATTACACCGCTCCTTTCCGGTTTTATCAAAGTGTGCGATGAGAGTTCTTCATGTTTGAACCCTGTTGACTAAATGAATGTTTAGGAATCTGCAAAACATAATGTAGATTGTCGTGCTCACCATGGTATCACAAAGTGTAGCTACAGTATTAAAATGTCATCACAATTGCATGATACTCGTTTCCCATAGCAGTTACACAAACATATGCTAGAGCAACGTTTCGAAGCACTTGACAGATGAGCTTCGTCCCGGTACAATACAAATGATCACCTGGTGATCATTTGTTCAGCATTAATCTCATCGAAGGATTGTGTCGTGAAGCAGCACATGCAAGAGTTGAGTGGTAGCCTTGAATTGATGACGCGCGCCGCGACACTCTATTACCTCGAAGATCTCACGCAGGCGGAAATCGCGCAAAAGCTTGGTATCATGCGTTCAAGGGTTGTACGTCTGCTAAAAAGAGCGCGTGAAGAGCATATTGTTGAGATTATTGTTCATCCCCATCCCGCTTTAAACCTGCACTTAGAGACAGCATTAAAAGAGCGATTTGGCTTGCAAGACGTCCTCCTCGCCACTGATGAGCGAGATGATGCGTTACAACGCTCCCTTGTTGCGCAGTTGGTTGCCCATTATTTGTCCCGCAGTCTGCAAGATGGTATGTCTGTAGCTATCGGTATGGGACGTAATGTAGGTGCCATTCCCAATCAAATCTCGAATGTCTCGCCGCGAGCATACCGCTTTATTAGCGCGTTAGGAGGATCACCGCAGATAGAGATGTTGATTAATCCTGACAATATTGCTCGCCGCCTGGCAGAAGGTTTTGGCGGCACAAGCGAAAGCCTGTATGCCCCTGCCTACGCGGAGTCTCCGGCCATTCGTGAGATGTTCATGAGCCATGAAATGATACAACGGACGCTGCAGAAGGCACGCCAGGCTGATATCGCACTGGTCGGCATTGGTGACGCATATGACGACAGCGCTGTGGTACAGATTGGCTGTTTTACTGCTGGTGAGATGCGGCAACTGCGCCAGGCGGGGGCCGTTGGTGATATGTTGGGATTTTTCTTTGATATCAATGGGCAACCGGTGACTGATGGCATGGAAGATCGCGTCGTCGGCCTGAGTGGGGAGAATTTGCGCAGCATCCCCTGCGTTCTTGCCATTGCCAGCGAGGCGGGAAAGGTCCAGGCGATACTCGGCGCGCTGCGTTCGGGCATAGTCGGCGTACTTGCCACGAGCATCAATAACGCGCGAGCGATACTGGAACTTGATAAAGAAAGAGAGCAGGATGCATGATACAACCAGCATCTGTCGTCTGCGCCGGTATTTTAGTCGCAGATCTCTTTGTCCCTCTACTCGAGAGACTCCCAGGGGCAGGGGAGTTAGTTGCTACAGAAGACTTTCTTTTCCAGCCCGGCGGTTGTGCCGCCAACACAGCCATAGCGCTCGCAAAATTAGGGGTATCGGTCAGCGTTTCCGGTAAAGTAGGCAATGACTTTTTCGGAGACGCCGTCGCACGCGAGCTACAGGCCAACGGTGTGCAGACCGATGCCGTGAGACGCTCATCAAGTTATAACACTTCCAAGACCGTTATTTTGCCGGTGGTTGGTGAAGACCGGCGCTATATCCATACCATCGGAGCAAATGCCGATTTCATGGTAGATGATATCGATCTTGCATTAGCCGAACAGGCCCAGGTATTTGCGTTAGGCGGCTACTTTGTCCTTCCTAAATTGGAATCGCTACGACTTATCGAACTGCTTGCTGGCCTGAGGAAAAGAGGTGTGCGTACTGTACTCGATATCATAGTGCCAACAAGTACGCATCATCCAACCCTGGATGATCTTCGGCCCATCCTGCCTCATATCGATGTCTTCATGCCTAATTCAGGAGAGGCAACAATGCTGACGGGCGAAATAGATGCACAGAAGCAAGCGGAACTCTTTCTACAAGCCGGGTGCGCTAGCGCCATCATCACCAGGGGAAGGGATGGCGCTCTACTCATGAACAGGCAGGAAACGCTCGAGGCCCCGTCAGTTCCCGTCGAAGTCGTGGATGTCTCGGGTGCCGGCGACGCTTTTGCCGCGGGCTTTATCGTGGGCCTTCTGGAACAGTGGCCGCAGGAAGATGCCTTGCGTTTCGCCAGCGTGATCGGCGCTTCAGCTTGCACAAAGCTAGGTTGTACCGGCGGCGTTTTCACACGAAAAGAGGCAGAGACGTATGTCCAAACATATCCGCTGCCTATTGTGTCCCTTTAAGAGGGACCTGTCTGGCTATGGAATGCTCTATTTCTCTTATAGAAAGTCAGGGCTTAAAAGATGATTGTACCATTACCCTATCTTCTTGCGAGGGCGCAAGCTGGTGGATATGCCCTTGGCTATTTTGAAGCCTGGGATAGCTACTCTCTTGAAGCGGTAATTGAGGCTGCCGAAGCTGAGGATGCTCCCGTCATCCTGGGTTTTGGCTGTATGATGGTTTCCCAGTCCTGGTTGGATACAGGAGGTATCGAGACTTTAGGCAGTCTCGGCCATGCTCTTGCCCAGCGAACACGCGTGCCCGTGGCTTTTTTACTCAATGAGGCCCGCGCCTATCAAGAATGCCTGGCAGGTATGCAAGCCGGATTTAATGCCGTCATGCTGGATACCTCGGCATGGCCCAATGAAGCTGCGATTGAGGAAATAAGCAAACTGGTCGAGGTCGCTCATGCCAGGGGAGTGGCTGTCGAAGCAGAACTAGGTCACCTACCCGACGCGATAGAGCAAGGCATCGATGCCTCCACCGCTTCGCTGACTGACCCCGAGGAGGCGGCGAGATTCGTTGAGCAAACAGGTATCGACTGCCTGGCCGTATCCATTGGCAATGTGCATCTTCTCACCCACGATGTTGCTCGTATCGACCTGTCGCGTCTCGCGGCTATTCATGAACGCGTTGCTTTACCTCTGGTCATTCACGGCGGTAGCGGCTTTCCTCCAGAAGTCGTACCCGGAGCTATACGCTGTGGCGCAGCTAAATTCAACGTCGGCACTATCTTAAAGAAAGCATTTTGGGCCGGCATCCGCGAGTCGGTGCTGACTCTCGATGCCTCCGCCAGTGTGCATGATGTATTGGGATCGCACAAAGAGGGTGATTACCTGCTTGCTGGGAAGCGAGCTATGCAGGCGAAAGTACAAGCACTTTTACAGCTCTATGGGAGTTGCGGTCATGTTCATGATATACAGTGACCTCCCTCTCTGTAGGAGATTGTCAAGCTTGATTCGAACGATGTGAAATGTAATGGCACCCCTCAGGCAGTGAGCAAAGCAAGCAAAGGAACATCAGGTATGAGCGAAGCATTAGGCACGGAAAAAATGCTCTCATTATACAGGCAGATGACACTCATCCGCCGTTTTGAAGAGCACGTCTACTTTTTGTATTTGCAAGGAGAAATCCCAGGAACCGTTCACCAGTACCAAGGGCAAGAGGCGGTTGCTGTCGGCATCTGCGATCATCTCAACGCTTCGGACTGGATTACTTCGACGCATCGACCTCACGGCCATGCACTGGCTAAAGGGGTAAAGCCGCGCGAGGCACTTGCCGAGCTTTACGGTAAAGCCACCGGCTGCTGCGCTGGAAAAGGTGGTTCCATGCATCTAGGCGAGCCTGCCGTCGGCATGGTACCTGCCATTGCTATTGTCGGTGGCGGAAATTCTGTGGTCGCGGGCATGGGACTGGCCTTCAAATTGCGACAAACGGGCCAGGTCGCGGTCTGCTTTTTCGGAGAAGGCGCGACCAACGAGGGAGCCTTTCACGAAAGCCTGAACTTTTCCGCGGTACAGCATCTCCCGATCGTGTTCGTCTGCGAGAACAATATGTACGGCGCCTCGACAGCCTATAACAAAGTCTCGCTGGTGGAAAACGTGGCGGATCGCGCTCGCGCGTATGGTATTCGCGGTGAAATCGTCGATGGCATGGATGTACTGGCCGTGTATAAAAGCGGAGGAGAAGCTATTACTGCTGCGCGCAAAGGTGAAGGCCCGATATTGTTGGAGTGTAAAACGTATCGATTTACTGGCCACAGCCGTAGTGACGCGCGCGGGTATCGAACAAAAGAAGAGGAGCATTTCTGGAAAGAGCGTGACCCTATTCCGCGCTTGCGCCATACGCTCATTACGGAGGCAGATATAGACCTGGCCATTTTCGATGAGATTGATAATAAAGTGAAGGCAGAACTCGACGAGGCGACCGCATTCGCCCGTATGTCTCCCGACGTGACTCCTGAGCAAGCTCTAGAAGGAGTGTACGCCTGATATGACAAAGACAAGTGATAGCGAAACTCCCCGGCAAAACGAGCATGATGACAACCAGCGCCGGTTAACCATCGGCGAGGCGTTACGTGAAGCCATCGCGGAAGAGATGCGCAGGGACCCGGCTGTTTTTCTCATTGGCGAGGATATCGGCATTAAGGGTGGCTTTGGCGGTGCGTTCGGCGTCTATCTTGGCCTGAATGAAGAATTTGGCCCGGAGAGGATGATTGACACGCCCATCAGTGAAAAGGCCATCGCCGGTGCTGCGGTGGGAGCCGCTATGATGGGCATGCGCCCCATCGCGGATATGCAGTACGCCGACTTCCTCTTCGAGTGCATGGATGAACTGGTGAACCAGGCGGCCAAAATGCGCTATATGTCCGGGGGGAAGCTCCGTGTTCCTATGGTTATGCGCGCTCCGGTGGGTACGACAAATCGAGGCGCACAGCATGGGCAATGTCCAGAGAGCTATTTCATGCATGTGCCAGGCTTGAAGGTAGTTTGCGTCTCCGACGCCTATCATGCTAAAGGCATCCTCAAAAGCGCGGTGCGCGACGATAATCCTGTGCTGATTTTTGAGCATAAGCTGCTCTATGGTAGTAAAGGGCGGCAACAGGCCGGAGGTCTCGATCTCACGGCCCATGTTCCGCGCGAAGAGTACCTGGTACCGCTTGGCAAGGCAGTTGTGAAGCGGAATGGGAAGGATGTTACCATTGTCGCAACTCATCTCAGCTTGTACCGCTCGCTTGCCGCTGCTGAAGAGCTTGCGAACCAGGGTGTGGACTGTGAAGTGATCGATCCGCTTTCTCTGGTACCGCTCGATACAGAAACGCTCTGGCAATCAGTGCGAAAAACAGGCCGCCTGGTCATTGTCCACGAAGATACCTTAACCGGCGGCTGGGGGGCCGAAATTGCCGCGCGTGCCGCCGACGAATGTCATTACTCCCTGGAATCACCCATCAAACGTGTCGCTACTCTCGATACGCCCCTGCCTTTCGCGCCTATTCTGGAGCAGGCGGTCGTGCCTAGCAAAGAGCGCATCCGCTCGGTGATTCTCAGCCTGTTCGAGTAGCCAGGAGGAGCATGTACGGTGCTACAGGAAGTGCGTATGCCCGCGTTAGGGCAAACAACAGATGAGTTGCGTATCATCTCGTGGCTCAAAAAAGAAGGCGACCCGGTTGAACAGGGCGAGCCTCTGTTTGAAGTGGAGACAGATAAGGCGACGCTCGAAGTCGAGGCTTTCTCCAGTGGCATATTGAGAAAAATTGTACACCGGGAGGACGAGGTTGTAGAGGTGGGAACGCTGGTAGCCTACATTGGTAAAGCTGAAGACGAACTGCCGGGTGAAATGCTGGCGCAGCCAGGCACTGATAAGGTACTCGCATCTCCGCCGGTGCGGGTGTTGATGCGCGAGCATGGTATTGATCCTCGCCAGGTCAAAGGCAGCGGGCCGGGTGGTCGTATCGAACGCCGAGACGTAGAAACCCTGATCGAGCAGCGCTCTTCGTCCACCGCCGAACAATCATCATTTACGCCAGTTCCACATCATCGTCAAGTCATCGCCCAACGGCTAACGCAATCAGTGCAGACGATTCCACAAATTGCCTTGACCTCCACGATCGATATGTGGCAGGCGCAAGCGGTGTTAGATGTTGAGCGAGAACGCGGCATCACGCGCCTGACCTACACGCATCTCATCTTGCGCGCGGTTGCCCAGGCGCTGCGCAACCACCCCCGGCTGAATACATTATGGGTAGCAAACGGTCCCCAGTACCAGCAACTTGCGCAGGCCAACGTCGGCCTCGCTGTAGCGGGTGATGACACTTTGCTTGTCGTTACCATCCCCGAACCTGATCGCCTGTCTCTAGCAGAACTGGTCAGTGTGACCGATGCGGCGATAGCAAGGGGGCGACAGGGAGCGCTTATCGCTGCCGATACTGCTCAGGCAGCTCTGGCTGTCAGCAATTTAGGCATGTATGGAGTGGATAGTTTTACGGCTATTGTCGATCCAGCTCAGACCGCCATTCTTGCTGCTGGGCGCGTTGTGGAGCAGCCAGTTGTAGAAGAAGGCAGCGTTCGTATCGTTCCCCAGATGAAAATCACGCTGGTCATCGATCATCGTGTTGCGGACGGCGTTGCCGCCGCGCTCTTTTTATGCACGCTTCGCGAGATGTTAGAGAGTCCAAAGGAGGACTAGCATTGAAACGCTCTGAGATCAACGCCATTGTACGCGATGCCGCCGTTTTTTTCCGGCTAAGCGGCTTCTACCTGCCTCCCTTTGCGTCCTGGACACTGGAAGATTGGCAGGCCAAAGGGGAAAGCGCGAGGGAAATTATCGATCGCCGGCTTGGCTGGGATGTGACAGACTTCGGACAGGGAGATTATCGCGCTGTCGGGCTATGCGTGTTTACTATTCGCAATGGCAGCCATGAGAATCTGATCACACATCGCGGGAAGACGTACGCGGAAAAGATCATGATCGTCGAGCGCAGCCAGGTCACCCCGATGCATTTTCACCGTATTAAAATGGAAGATATCATCAATCGAGGCGGCGGAAACCTGGTCGTCCAACTTTACAATGCCACGTCGGATGAAGGATTGGATACCAGCGACGTGGTCGTCAGTACGGATGGGATTGTACGCACAATACCGGCAGGCGGGAAGGTAATCCTGCACCCAGGGGAGAGCATCACTATCCCACAATATTGTTATCATTCCTTCTGGGCCGAAGAGAGCCGTACCCTGGTAGGAGAGGTTTCACTGGCCAATGATGATAATACCGACAACCGTTTTTACGAGCAAATGGACCGTTTCTCGCGGATCGAAGAAGACGAGCCGCCATTTCGCTGGTTAGTGAGCGATTATGTTTAACAGAGCGCCGGGAGGTGGATCTCTCGATCGCTAGCTTTCTGGAAAGGCAATACTCTTGGACTCGATGAACAAGCTGCATGTACAGGATCGTTGGTCTATGGCAGAGGCCGCTCAGTTAACGGAACTGAAGTTACTGGTCTATCAATCGAGGCTGGTAGGTTCGGACCCGGGCCTGGTGGTATGGGGCGGAGGCAACACATCCCTGAAAGTCTTTGAAACCGATTATCGTGGGAGAACATGCCAGGTCCTTCGTATGAAAGGAACCGGGTCCGATCTCAAAGCCGTTGTACCGCGCGATTTCCCCGCTCTACGCATGGATGATCTCTTATCTCTCCTGGAACGCGAGCAGATGAGTGACGAGGACATGGTCGAGTACCTGGATTACGCATTATTGGAGCCGCATTCTCCGCGCCCGTCTATCGAAACGCTGCTTCACGCCTTCGTGCCGGCTCGCAGTGTCGTTCACAGCCATGCTGACGCCATCCTTGCACTGACCAATAACCAGCGTCGTGACGAGATTTTGCGAGAGGTTTATGGTGTAGAAGTAGCCATCGTTCCCTATCTACGGCCCGGCTTTGCTCTTTCCAGGATAGTTGGCCAGGTAGCTAATAACCCGCAATATAAAGCCGTTATCCTCCTCAACCATGGTTTGATTACCTGGCACGATGATCCAGGTGAAGCGTATCGCTTACATATCGAGATGGTGAATCGTGCTGCCGATTATGTCGAGCGCGCTGCTAAAGGACAGGTAAGTTTGACAGGCGAATCACTCAACATACCCGATGCGCAAAAGCGGCGAGAGATAGCAGCGATACTGGCGCCAACGCTACGTGGGCTACTAAGCAAAATAGAGCGGGTAGTCATCCGTTTTGATGATTCAGACGACGTACTGGACTTCGTGACGGGAAGAACCCTCGGCCTTGAGCGCGTGCGCGCTGCGATAGACGCGGGAGCTGCTACGCCAGATCATATCCTCAATACCAAACGATCTCCGCTCTGGGTTGAACCAGCAGACCTCTCTGATGCGCAAGCTGTCGCGTCAGCAACGCAGGCAGCCCTCGAACAGTACAGGCGAGACTATCTTGCATATTTTGAGCAGCACCAGCGGGGCGAGCCGCTGCTCACATCGCTGCCGCGTATCGTCCTCGTGGCAGGATTAGGCATGTTCGCGGTGGGCAAAGACAGTCGCGCCGCGACTGTTTCCAGCGATATCTATCACCACACTATTGCTATCGTCGAAGGTGCTGAACGAATTGGCACCTACCAGTCGCTTTCACGCAAAAATGCCTTCGCAGCAGAATACTGGCCCCGCGAGTTGTATAAACTCACACTGGCTCCTCCAGAAAAGAGACTGAGCCGCCGTGTGGCGCTGATCACGGGCGCGGCAGGCGAAATAGGTTCGGCTATCGCGCGCCGTTTTGCCGCGGAAGGAGCGCACGTTGTCTGCGCCGATATTGATCTCAGCAGGGCTCAAACACTGGCTGCTGACCTGGTCCAGCGCGCGACCAATAACCGCGCGCTGGCGATGCAGATGGATGTCACCAGCGAGGCATCGGTACACGAAGCGTACCAGCAGGTGCTCCTGGAGTACGGTGGGGTCGACATTGTCGTGCTGAACGCGGGAATTGCTCACAATCGTCCGCTCGATGAACTCTCCCTCGAAGATTGGCAGAGAAGCTTTGCCATCAATGCCACCGGCGCTTTTCTGGTTGCCCGCGACGCGCTGAGGATCATGAAGACCCAGCAGAGCGGAGGAAATTTCGTGTTCGTGGCCTCAAAAAATGTGCCCGCGCCGGGCAAGGATTTTGCGGCCTATAGCGCCTCGAAAGCGGCGCAGGCGCAGCTCGCTCGTGTGCTGGCTTTAGAGGGCGGCGCGCATGGCATACGCTCAAACATTATCAATCCCGACGCCATCTTCGGCTCGTCCGGCCTCTGGTCGCCAACCGTACGTGAGGAACGCGCGCGCTCCTACGGCATTGATCCCTCGCAGCTGGAAGAATTTTACCGAAACCGCAACATCCTCCACGCTCGGGTCACGGCGGAAGATGTTGCGGAGGCAGCGTTGTTCTATGCCTCAGATGTTTCCGCTAAAACAACCGGCGGTATGTTGCCGGTGGATGGAGGGCTGCGCGAAGCATTCCCGCGCTAAGGATGTTCGATTTTTTACAACATAATCTTATGCACTAGCCGTTGAGAAAGCCAGCGTAGACCTCCACATTTTCCCTGCTGCTCATAATAAGTGATGCGTGGTCATCCAGCGTCTTTGGCACAATTGTCAATGGACTCTTTCCGTCACTGGTAATGGCCATTCCCCCTGCTTGCTCTATGAGCAAGGCGTGTGGGTTTAATTCCTGCATCAGGCGCAACCTTCCATCCGGCTGTTTCCTGTTTCTTGGAGAGAAAAATACCACCTTTGAGCAGAGCAAGGTAAGCTCTTGTGCTCTCATCGTAAAGCGTTTCATAGGCTTCGTTGATGGAATAGATCTTTCCTTTTGCAGGGAGGGTGATGTTAGGATGGGAGTAAAGAAAACTGCCACTGGCAACTTGCTTGCTGCCCTGTTGAAGAAACTCACTGCTACTCAGCAACGGCAACTCGAGTAGATGTGTCAAGCCAGTGAGGATCTGTCCACAGCGTATGAGCTCAGTCAAGACTTCCTGAGCATCCTTAGAGAACGCAAAGCGCAGAACTTGAAAGATTGGATCAGAGCAGCCAAAAGCAGTCATGTCACCGAACTCAAAAGTTTCGCCAAGAGCGTGCAGCAAGATTATGAGGCCATTTCTGCTGCATGTTCCCTACCTTGGAGTCAGGGACAAGTCGAGGGCCAGATCAATCGCCTGAAATGCTTGAAAAGGCAAAAGTATGGACGGGCTCGGTTTGACCTCCTCCGTCTCCGAGTCCTCTATGCCGCTTAGTTTGGTCTCGCTATATAAAACCGCCTGCTCTCCAATCGTTAGAAAGTCCTCCCTGTCTTCTCTAAACTGTTCTAGCAAGCGGGCAGATTCACCAAAATCGGTTCACCACCGATTTTCGGTGAGGCAATTCGATGAGTCATTTTAATTATCGCTCAACACAATGCGCTGGACAATACCAGCACGCTTGCAATATAGTGATATAAAAGAAACTAACATAGAAAATCATACATAGAGAGCCTGATGTGTACGCGAATGAGACGGGAAAGGCAAACAAATGGATAACAAATCTGGCGGAACGATGCCAGCTTCCACCAAGCGTATGAGAACTTCCGCAGATTCGTATAGCCGCAAGCGACGTGTTGGAGTATGGCTGGCACGCTGTGTGCTGGCAGTGGGGTTTCTCGCAGGCTTGTATTTCTCCGTTGTCCCCATGGGCCGGGCACAAGCTCGTGCGGTACTGATCCTCCCCGACTTGTTAAGCGCGTCTCTACCTCCTTGGCAAGCGCCTGCGGCCGAACCGATCTCCTCCGTCCAGACCACAATGACCTCCAGCACAGGCACAGTCTACCTGGATATCTACTCACCGACTGCTCGGCCACCTGTTGTGCCAGGCGCGTGGGAAGGTATGTTGTTCATTCCAGGCGTGGGCGATGAACGGTTCGTCCCACAAGTGGTGAACCTTTCAAAAGCATTGGCCCGCATTGGTATTGTGACCATGGTAATGACTACGCCAGCGCTGATCGCCAATCGCTTGGATGTCAACGATGAGAATGCGGTTGTGCAGGCGTTGCATGTGCTCCAACGCTGGCCGGGTGTGGACCCCAAACGCGTGGGATTTTTCGGGGTGAGTGGTGGTGGAGCTTTGCTCTCCTTCGCCGCTGCCGACCCACGTACGGAGGGCCAAGTAGCGTTTGTGGCGCTTATTGGCAGCTACTTCGATGCTACCATGCTGCTCGAGAACATAGGCAGGCGCGCACAGGTTGTAAATGGACAGATGGAACCATGGCAACCAACCGATTATACCTTGGAAGTGCTGACCGAAACGCTCGTGCCCGTCCTCTCAAACACAGATGCAAGCCTGCTATTACAGGCTTTTGGCTCAGGACAAGAGAAGCCACTGTCCCCAGATCAGGTCGCACAACTTTCACCAGGGAGCCAGGCTTTCTACCACTTGCTGGCCGGAGACCAGCCAGGACACGTCAGGGCGAACATGGCAGCAATGCCGGCGGCGGCCAGAGAGCACCTGGCAGATCTCTCTCCGTCACGCGTGATCGGTAACATTCACGCGCCTGTCTACTTGCTTGCTGATCGCAACGATCAGTTCGTGCCTGCAAGCCAATCCGTGTCTTTCGCTGCAGCGCTGGCAAGCCTACACCGCCCTTACGATTTCGCCGAGTTTGGCATTTTCCAACACGCTGAAGTGCGCTCAAACCTGAGCATAAGTCCACAGGTGCTTGGCGATAGCTGGCATCTGTTCCTCCTTCTAACTAAGGCGCTTCAGGTCGGTACGTAGCAGGTGTATACAAGGAGGAATAGGAGATGAACAACATATTCATGCTGGTTATCATCTGGGCTATGCTTGGCCTGCTCATAGGGACACTAGCACTGGCAGCGCGTCTCACACCAGTTTCGTTGGCCAAATATGGCTGGCTCTGGCTGATACTGCTTGGATTGGGTGCGGCATTGCTCGGAGGGGGCCTTGGCTTCTGGCTCTTTGGTCCTGAGTGTGCTACACCTATGGCAATCTGGGTTGCTGTACTGGCTGTCTGTGCGTTCTGGCTAGCTACAGCTCGGAACACAAAAACCACATCGGTGGATTGATATATCCGCCTTGCTCGTGTTCATCTTCGATGCTAGCGCATTGTCAAAACAATGAATAAAGCGTAGGTTACAACGTATCGAACCGGCGGAACCACTGGAGTCTGATAATCCGCAAGACACACTGTATGACAGCTGAGGCACATCGTCAGGCAGCAGAAGATATTGAAAAGACGATTTTGCCACACCAGGCGGCATCGTATGCTGCTCGAGTGGTGATTGAAGGGGCCTGGGGTGCTGCATTTCCTTGGATCGCCTTTGGCTGCGAAACGAAGCATCAGAACCACCAGGAGAGCCACGCACGCCTGGGAACATTCCTCAGGCGAGAAGCGAGAGGGAGCAGTCGCCGAATGGTGGGAGGACATTGATCGTATTCGACAGGGTGGATGGTACGGTGGGAGTCCTGCACCTGAACGGGTTCAACGAGCACTGGATTTAGTAGAAAGAATTCACACCTGGGCCACTTCTTGAGAAAGGGTTGCATCATATGAAGCCATTTAAAACGACTCAAGGTATTCCAGTATGGTTAGATAGAGCAACGCGTGCTCTTGTTGAAGATATCATCGAACTACTGTCTGAGCGGCATCCTGATCTGCTAGCGGTCATTCTCTATGGCTCGGTTGCTCGTCACGAGGAGCGTCCTACAGATGCTTTCAATGCCAGTGATGTCGATCTTCTCGCTGTGTTTGACAGCGATGATCCATTATTGGATGTCCACCAAGGTGATAGCCTTTCTCATACCCTTGGTCTAGCGTATAACCGTCACTTAGATGCGCAACGCGAGGTGCAAGTCTTGTTCACGTCGCGCAGCTTGCAGGAATGGGATCCCACCTTCATTGCCAACGTGTCTCGCGATGGCATTCTTCTCTATACTTGTGGATCACTTCCCGCTCCTTTCGCAGCATGAACTCATGGATTTCCGTCACTGTATTAGTGCTTTGACCATGTTGCTGCCTGCCAACAAAGCCGCAACCATGATTGTTCTAGA
>Ga0187812_1000425_pt1 | contig 14873 bp, 28 predicted proteins | sample NC_S_2_FD_130582 | JGI IMG/M metagenome (GOLD analysis project Ga0187812, IMG submission 130582) | Wetland sediment microbial communities from Neuse River Estuary, North Carolina, USA - ASW-S_2 | ecosystem: Environmental > Aquatic > Freshwater > Wetlands > Sediment | place: USA: North Carolina...
ACCGTGGCGGCCACGCATTTGCCCGCGTAAAAGTCCCTTCCCTACGCGAAAATCGAAAATTTCCGGGCCACCCATGCTGCCACAGGGCGGCATTCCAGCAACCCGCCAGCAATCTAGGCTAGTAACCCATGCGGTGGTCAAGATCGTGCGCCATATAGCCTTGCAAGGCCCCGCTTCCATGCCAAGAGTGACGTCACACGTCCGTTTTGTCGTTTTAGACCGTTTTGACGGAAATCGGCCGCGCTCGAGTATGGCGAACAAACGGCGAATGGAATTAGTTCCGGCCGGAAGGAATTCAGGACTGAGGCGGGCAGATCGAGGGCACCCAACGGCTGACACGTTACGTGACAGGCGGCACGATGGGCGTTGTTGGCGGCTGGCTACCTGTGCCAGTTCCCGAGGCAGCGGCCTTAGCAGCGGCGGCGGCGGCCTTCTCTGCCGCGGCCTTGGCCTTAACGAGCAACAAGAGCACTAGCTCATTTACTTGGTCGGGATCGTACCCTTGGATTGTTAGCTCTTGCTCGAATTCCTGCAAGGTGATGATCCCATCCTCGTACATCAAGATCATCTGCGCGACGCCAAGGTTTTTGTGTCGCTTCTGTGCTGCCGTCAACGCGGGCAAGTTGAGGAAGGCGTTTACTTCGCCAGCGGTCAACATCGGCGCGCCGCCCACGCGCGTCTGCATGGCGGTAACGAAGGCTTGGAATTGTTCGGCGGTCGTATTGCCAGCAAGGTATTTCTCCGCGGCTGTCCCGACAACCTTGAGCACGGCGGCTCTTGCTGGCTTTATATCTTCGTACTGGTCAAGCAAGGCCCTGACTTCGGGATGGTATCCCGCCCTGCCCATCCAGAGCGCATAGTCCGAGTCCGCCATTAGGCCAGTCGCGTGCAGCGTTCTCAACTCGTCGCGTCCGGGCTTCTCAAGGTGAATCCATTGCAGCGCGGCTGTACGGGCGGCATTGTATCCGTGCATCGCAGACTCGCCAAGCACGTCGTACGCGAGGTTGGGGTCCGCGACCCACGCACGGTAAGCCTCTTCCGTGGACAGAAGCGCTGGCCGATACTCGATATTCATGCCACGCGCTACTTGATCGGCAATCAGCACCTTGAAGATCGGCTTGAGGGCAAAGCGCATCATGCGCCCGATTCCAAGGTTTGTACGCACGCCCTCTGAGTATTTCTCGAATGCCTCACCCAAGCCGAAGGGTATCGCGTCTACAAGGCCGTCAATGTTGGCTTGGCGTACGGCGCTCGTCAGAACGAATCCCATTAGAGCCTTTGCACCCAAGAGTCCTTGAGTGGGCGAAAGGTTAGCAGGCGGCAGACCCGTAGCCGCGTCCGGGTTGCTCGAATAAACTACTTCGCCGCCCGTGCCTGTAGCTGTCTGCGTAAACTCTCCGATCAACAGATCAATCAAGCTGCCGCCAACCGCTTCCATTGCCGGAAGAGTACCGCGGGTTGCCAGTTGGTTAAAGAGTTGCCCGCCGTCCAAGGTGATGCCTAACAGATCGGAGAGTAGCGCACCTATGGCAATCCACAGCCCCGGATTGTTTCGCGTGACCGCCGCGCTCACTTGCGATGCGATGAAGGCAATCAAGCGGTCGTAATTGTCGAAGTACAACCCGACCGCGTAATCTATCGCCTTGAAAAGCGCGATAAAGAACGCGGTCACGAACGCGCCGATAAACCCGGATTGAGTGAGGCCGACACCTGTATTGACCGCCGCCTGTACTGGATCCACTTCGTTTGCTGAAAGTCCCCATGCGGTCACCTTGATTGGCGTGACTGTGGGATTGCCGGGAATCGGCTGGCAGAGTTGCGAGCCGGGATCGTAGTAGTACCCGTTCGGGCAGGTTGGTTGCCCGTTAAAGATGCCGGGGTCGATAATTGGCGGTATGCCCATAAACTATGCTACAATCTGCGCCACGCGGAAATTAGGAGCCGCGCACCTATGACAACCCCCGGAGCAGTTGAGGCCCTCGGACCATTTGGCGCGCTGCTACTTCTCGCACTACTCGTCTCGCCGTACGTCTTGGTGTGGCTGCTGTTTTCCGTCCGCCGTTCACTGGTTCGGATTGCGAACGCCTTAGAAGCCAACACAACCAATATCTCGCCGATTCCCAAGTTTGTCGGAAGAGAAGCAACCCCCACCGAAAAAGAGTACGCGCGCCGCGTTTCCAATTCAGCCTTTGGCCGTTAATACTCAAGGGCGGTCACTCCCAAGGCCGTATAATTCTTATCAACGTCTGTCTCCACCGCGGCGAGGCCCGGAGCACGTGTTAGTGACCCGTTCGGGTTGATCGTTGCCAGCGGCAAATTGCCCTCCACTAGGGCGTTGTTCTGCGAAATCTGTGTCAACTGTCCGGGCGTGCTCACGGCATCCGTGCCAGCACCCGCGGCACGCTTCACGCCCGCAAGCGAACTAAACAGCGTCCCGCCGAAGAAATCGCGCCGCAATATCCCTGTGGGATCAACCATCAATCCGAGTACCGTGCTGATAGAATTCAGCGTCGATACGATGGTTTGCATAACGGTTGTAATCCACGATTGGATTAGCTGTAGGTCGGCGTCCAATTTCGCCGCCCACTTGACCCCGATCAGCTTGAGCAGCGCGAGAAACACGCGCATACGCTGAATGACTTCCAAGACCGCCTTGAGGATCGGTGCAATGTAGGTCGCGTACCACTTCATTAGTTCCTGAATAAACGTGATGATCGGGTCAAGGAAGTTAGCAAGCCACGTGGTAATATCGTCTATGATTTGCTGTATCTTTTCGATGATGGGAACGATCACGGCCCATCGCAGATCATCGAGCCAATCCTTGAGCTTCCCAAATATATCGTTGAGGGATTGCGTGAGGAAGCCAAGCCCGTTGTAGAGGAAGCTGGACGCGGTAACTACGTCTTGATACGTGTTGTTGATTCCTGCCTGTAGTACCTTTAGATCACCTTGGCCCAAGCCGAACAATCCGGCAATGAATTCTAGCAGTGTGATTATGATGCCGACCGGGTTGGTTGGACCGCCTACGACATTCGGTGTGAAGAGTAGCATTAGGAGCCTTGCTGCGATGCGGCAATGTCGCGCAGAATCACAACCTGCGCCTGCATGTCGGCCCGCACTTTCGCGGCACTATAATCGGCCTGCGCGTAGTTCAGTTGGAACGGACCACTTGAGCCTACGAAAAAGATGACCCGCTTTGTGAGGCTTGGGTGCAAGGTGTTGCTCACACCCGGTATATCCATAACAGTAATATCGTGAATCGAGAAATCCTGCATGTTGCCCCCTTGCGCGACCGCGCCGCGCTTATGGAATCACGGTCATTGTGATCGTCAATTCGTATGTCTGCAAACTAGCGCCCACTGTCCAATTGACCTGTACCGTTGCGAGCCCCAATTGTGTCGGTGTACCTGTGAGATAATTGCGGAATGTAGCGCCGCCGTTTGCATAGTCGTGCTCGTCCACTTCTATGTTGCCAGAAAATCCCTGTGAGCCCACAAGGTAAGGATTCTGCATGCCTTCGAGGAAGCCGAGTCTATCGTACCCGCCCTCGCCCAAAAAGTAGGGCGCAATCGGCACGTTGATATGCATGTTGCCGAAGTCCAGCGTAAGGATCACGGGCGGCTGTGCAAGTAGCCCGTAGCCTGCGGGGTTGATTGGCAATTCTCCGACGTAGGGAATTGTTTCCGTGGCCGTCACAAGGGCGTCCGTTTTCGCTTGCTGTGCGGCCTGTGCCGTTGCCATGTCTGACGCGAACGTAGACGCGCCTTGCGCTGGGATCGAGCCGCCTAGATTCCCTAGCGCGGTATTGAGGTCCGATGCGCCCGGCAGATCGGCGGGCAACTGCGCGGCGAGCGCAGCGGCACTATCGGCGGCAGCAAGGGTAGGATCGGTGTCAACGTCTTGCCCATTCCAAGTGTCATTGACGAGTTCGGTGTATGTGCCGGGCGTCAACTGTAGCGTGGCTTGCTTCGCCGTGATAACTTCGGGCAGGATAAAGGGCGTCATGGATTATGCTGCCTCTTCCTCATCCTCTTCCGCGTCGTCGTCGTCCTCGTCGTCCTCTGCGTCCTCGTCGCCTTCCGTGTCCGGGGAGGTCGGATACGCCTTCTTCCGCAACCAGCGCATGAGCATTTCCACCAGTTTCCACATGCCGCCCTCAGTGCCGCGCTGCCATCGCTTCAATCTCGTGCTCTAGCGTCTGCATTCGGTTGGACTGGTCTTGCATGACGCTCATTTGATCGTCAAGGCGTTGCTCGACGCGAGCGATGCGCCCCGAGAGGCTCCAGATCGCACCAATCACGGTAAGCAGGACGGCGGCGGCGGCAACCCACACTTCCGCCCGAGATGGCCCGCCGTTCACTTGCCTGCCGCGGGCGTGAGTGGCGATTGCAAAAGATTGCCGAGCACGGTCCACGCCACGCCGAGCACGGTTGACGCAACCGGATTCGCCACGATCAAATTCCGTACAGTTGGAACGGCAGCGCCAAGCGCGGCTATCCCAATCGTCGCCATGATGTGCCAGAAGTTTTTCATCGTCTCCCCCTTATATCAATTGTGCCCGGCAAGGGCATTGCAAGGCTATTTCTCACTTCTTCGGCCCGGAGCCTGCCTTCCAGTGCCCGCTTTGCCATATCGAGCATTGCAAGGGCTATATCCATGTTTTCCGTAAACCCGCCCACGTTGACGGCCAGTCTCTCAATGTCCAGCGTGATGATAAGCTGGTTGAGCTTTCTGCCTTGTCCGCCGTTGGCGGTATTGCCATCGTTTGCCATAAGTAACCCCGCGCGGGATTGTATCACACGTTGTCAAGCCACTCTTCGACGAGCATGCCTACACCGCCCCACTGATCTCCCGCTTGTATCCCCACGGTGAAACTTTCTATTGTGTTGCCGCTACGCATAAAAAGATCGGGTTGCTGTGACACGATAAGGTGGTTTGTGTCCGCGGGTGTGTACGCACTAGACGGCCACGATAACACAGAGCGAGAACCGGACGCGGGGACCGGGACGCTTGCCTCTCCAACAAAGGTACTAAATCCAAAGACAAACGCTTGTAGTGATATCAACCTATTTGCGACGGCTGCCGAGGCTTGGAAAGAGCTAGATGTTTGTAAGACTTTCCAGCGCGTGTTCGCTGGTACGGTAATCAGCCAATCACTACCTGCTGGTGGAGTAGCACCGAACACACCCGTTATGTTGCCCGGCCCCTCAGATGGAGCGAGCACGCGCCCGTTCGGGAAAGCGGGTGCCATGGCCGTAGTCACGTAATCGGCCATGAGCATGTACGACGGCTGGCCCGGCCCTAGTGACGGCTTGGTGAGGAAAGCACGTACAAACGTCTGCCCGCGGGATATGGCAATCGTGGCCTTACACGACATGCTCAAGAGAAAGCCTTCGGCCAGTTGTTCCGAGTGAATTGCAACGGCACGATTCGAGGGCGGCGAGATCGTGAATTGTCCGTGGATCACCACGCCATCAAAGCGAAGGAAGCGATAGCTCACGGTGAGCATTTCGCCCGTTTGAGTTGTGGCGCATCCGACCACGAGCACATCGGTCGTTTCGATGTATACGTTTGACGGTGGTTGTACAGCGCGCTTGAGGAAGCCGATATTCGAGGGCTGTGACGCGATTTGAAACACGTCACCAGTCGGGTCCGTGCCGGGAGAAAGTACGGGCGTGACCGGATCGGCCATGCTTAGTAGTTCTCATTGTACTGCATCACAAGCATGCGTCCGGTGGACCATGCGTCACCCCCTTGAAGGCCCGCTGTCTGCGTACGAATGCGGAAGCCGGACGGGATAATTATATTGCTAGGCAAGGGCGCGACTGAAAGCGTATTAAATGGCGGTACTAGTTGCATGCTGTCACCCCACATATACGTTTCGCTCGTTGAGGCAACCTGCGACACGTTCGACGGTGACCCAATGAGGTTATTCACCCCATCATCAATGACAAGTAGTGCGAGCCGGTTTGCGACCGCCGCACTAGTGGTAAGTGCCGCTAGAAACGAGATGATCCGCCAGCGCAAGCCTGCGGGCACCGTGAAGGAAATATCCGTGCCAGCGCCGGGCAGGGTAGTGACGGCGCTAATGGGGAAGCCGGGGCCGTCCGTGCTGCGGATCGGCACCATCGCGGGATAGCAGAGCGGATACGCGGAATTGACGTACCCGGCAATTAACGTCGCGTAGATGCTCTGAGGATTGAGCGGCGGGCGGGCGATGCCGACCTGCACCCATAGCGGAAGAGACGTTGCCGGTGCCGTTGCAAGTATGACCCCGCAGGAGAGAATGAATCCCTCAAGCAGAGGGAAAAACTTGGTCACTGGAATAAGGCTATTGTTGGGCGGCGCAAAAAGTACAATCGGCTTGATTTCTCCGTCAAGCGCAAGCACGCGAAGATTGATAATGAGGCCGGACGTGCTCCCGTTCAGGGCATAGGTAACTGCAAGCTGATCGCTGAGGTCAATGTAAAGACCAGGAGGCGGGTCTGCGTCCTCGATATTGAAACCTACGACCGCAGACGTAGTGTGTACGGCAAATGGCTCTTGCGTAACATCGAACTCGCCGCCCGTCGTGCTCTTCGGATTGTTGACCATAGGCACCTAGTAAAAGGGCGGCGGTTTTGCCCGCCGCCCTATGCGTTTAACGTCCGCCGACATTTTTTCCCGTTCGTGTGGGAAAAAAGTTCTTTACGCGCCCGGCCCTTGCCCGGCAGCGGGCACGGAATTGGCCTGCAATTCCACGAGATGCAGGTCCACGATCATCGTGCCGCCCGCTTGGTTCGTCTGTATGTCAATCGTGATGCCGCCGAAGTTCGCGGAATTGAATACAGGGATGAGCGAGAGGCCCGTTGCGAGGCTGTGCATCTGGAACCATTGCGACGTTTCCTCGGCAATCGAAGGTTCGCCGGGGAAACCCACGCCAAGAGAGCCGAAGTCGATACCCGTAGTCCGCACGACGGTACAACGCGTATCAACCGCGCCGCCCACGAGGGCGTAGTCCGTGTTGGCCTTGAGGTTTTGCGTGGCCGCGTTCACGAGTACCGCGCCGCCGTACTGTCCCGTAGCCACGGTGACAATCGACGCCTGAATCGTGGTCATGTTCACGCCGTACTGCTGCAACTGCGCGTTGTTAATCAAGCGCGCCGAGATGCCGGGCAGGGAATCGTAGTAGATCAATTCACACCCGGACTCGATTTGACCGGCGACCCCTGAGCCCTCGTTCTCCACGATGAGCGTGTCTTGCGGGATCAAGAATTGCTGAAAGGCCCCGTTGAGGTATCCGCCGATGCGCGGCGCGACGAAAGCCGCCTGAACGCGATACCGGATGCCGTTCACGGCATCGTGCAAGCGCGGCGACCGGATACGCCATTGCCCGGCCACTTGGTTAAACGCCCACGAGTTGAGTAGCCATACCTTGCTCGAAAGGGCGGCGCTGCGAACCTGCAAGGAATTTCCGGCACAGGCGACCGTGGAAGCGAATGCCGCCACGCCCGGAGCCGTTGAAAAACTGGTAATAACTTCTAAACCTTTGCCCATGACGCCCCCTCAATCCAAAGTGTGTGACTCGTGCTCGTGCCCCATGATGCCCGGCCCGGTACGGGCCGGAAAAAATCGTCTACTCGTCCACGCGGTCAAGCGCGGCCTGTTCCGCCTTACGCTTGTCCTCTAGGAGTTGCCAATTCGTACAGGCTTCCTCGTGATCCTGCCCGGTTGTCTCCTCGAATTCATCGGGTGGAATCGTGTGCGGGCGGCTGTAGTCCCGCGCTGTATGTAGCGGGTGCGGCGAGGGCGTGTGATGTAAGTTTTGCGCCGCGTCGCCGGATGGCTCGCGCTTGAGCTTTTTCCCTGTCCGCGGATCACGTCCGGTATCTTGCTCCATGATGGCAACCCCCTTGTGGGATGTGCCCGCCGCGCTGGACCGTTAGAGCGGGCGGGCACAGCCGCGGACTCGTTACATGCTGGCTTTGGTCGCCATGAGCAATTGCACGACGGCTTGCGACCGTGCCATGTTGTTGCCCTTGGTTTGGCGAGCAGGGAGTTGCGTGCTGGACAGCGCATTGAAATACGGTGTCACACCGGCGACGTATTTGCCGGACGCGTTGCTCACGCCTTGCGTGAAGCGCGTTGCGCCCGTTGCGGCCACGCCCGCTTTCCACTTCGCCGTACCCGCGGCCAGCACATTCTTAGCGAAGGTGCCGTTTGCCGCGGCCTGCTGAACGGCTTGCGCCCACACTGGCGCGGCAGCGGCGGCAGCACCCGCTTGGTCGGTCGTGGAGTTCGCCACGCCGTTTGCATAATCCTGCGAGGCCGCGCTTGCTCGTGTGCTCCATTTTGAGCCCGCGGCGGTTGGAGTTTTTACGTTCATTGTGCTGCCCCCTCAATCGAAAATGGCCCGCCAAAGCGGGGTTGTGCAAAATCTGTGGAAATGTTGATACTTTCCTGTGCACGCCTGTGCAACGCCGCGGAGCCTACGCCCGGTCACGGAAAGTTATCAAGTGGTGTCAAGAACTATTTCAATGCTTTTCCACAGGTTTGCTTAAGGATAACAAAGAGGCTTGCGACCCATTGCAAGGGGGGGTATGGCCGTAACGGTAGTCACCTATCTACCACATTACACGCATTTTACGTCTGATAAGCTATAAACTGTACTTTTCCACAACTACTACTACGGCTATTACTCTTCTAGGTATGGAACTGGAAATCCCTCAGTAGCCGTCCGTACCGTCCAAAAACCCATGAGACACTTGCCATGCCCACGCAGGAGCGGCATGACGATCAAGCAAAGAGACATCTACACGAGCCGATATTTTCGCCGCGGCGGATCGTACGCAATCCTGATTCCGCCCGACATTCGGGAATTGATGCACTTCAACCTTGGCGACGTGCTTCTTATGAACTGCGACGATGGCGTTTTATGGGTTGTCCGGGCGACGAAAAGCATGGCAATTGACCGCAACAAAATGTCCGGCATATTTGATCGGCTATACGCCGAGAAGCGGGAAGATAGTGCCAAGCACGTCTAATCAATTCCTGAATGCGGAAGGTTCGCCGCAAGTGCTCGTGGAAGTAGGGCACACGTTCACGCGGAGAATCCCGTTGTACCTGCTATTCGAGCCGCCTGACCCAATGCGCCACGACATGCAAGACGATGGCCTCGTAGAGCTAGCCGCGTCTATCCGTGAAGTCGGCCTACTGCAAGACCTGTGCGTAATTCCCATACTAGACGGCAAGCGCGTTTCCCTTGTGGGCGCATCGCAGAACGATATTAAGAATTTCGAGATGCGCGGCGGCACGTATCAGGTGCGCGCCGGGCATCGTCGCCTTCTCGCGTGCCGTTCGATCAATCTTGAGTCTGTTACCTGCAAGGTATTTTGCGACCCGGACACGTCAGAGGTCGCAATCATGGCGCATGAGAATGCGTTCCGCGAAGAACCTAGCGACTATGACTTAGCCGTGATGTATTCAGAATGGCTGAAAGAGCCGGGCATGTTGGAGTCTACGCTTCGCAAGAGGGCGGGGAAGCCACTTCAATTTATCTACGACCGCGCTGCCCTCTTGCAGGGTTGGGAATTCGTCGCCATGTCGCTACACGCAAAGCAAATCTCGTACAGCGTCGCCAAGGCTCTAAACCGCGAAGAGGAAGAGGGCTACGCCAAAATGTTTCTGAACATGGCGATTGACCAAGGCGCGACCGCCAAGCTGGTCAACGCATGGATTAACGAGCGGGAAGCCCACAAAGCCATGACGCCGCAAGGCGGACCCGCGCCGGATGTAGGCGCGGCGGTCGTGGTCGCGCAAGCCTCGTTGCCCGAGTGTATCGCGTGCGGGGAACGTCAATCCTACATGCTTCGCACGGTGCTAATGTGCGCCCCGGACGCGGAGCGGATCAAGGCGTTGCGGGCGCAGATGGCGGAAGAGGCAGTAGCAAAACAGCCGTGACGCATGACCCCTGATAGGTGCCCTGTGAATTGCCCTAGATGTGGAAGTGAGTTACGCAAAGTAGAGCCGGACCCTAGGTGGTATCGGCATTTCGTCTGCGAGGATTGCTACTCCGCGTGGTACTTCGAGGATGGCATTCTGGTACAAGGGCAACCTGATAACACAGACTTTCTCGCACTACGGAAGCTAGGCGCAAGGATGCCAATGGAATGAGTTCACCTATCAAGCCGTGGCAACCAAAGGTAAACCCTCTTGACTTTTGCTTTGGATACAGGTTTTGCACTTACGACCTGCAAGGTCGCGTCGTCTCGCATACGTGCTCCAGAGCGCAGGCGATAAATTCACCCGAGCCGTGGGCGTACGACTACGACAATAAGCGGTGGATAAAGAGGCCACAGTAGCATGGCACGCGCGCTGCCCGGCCCGGAGCGGAAGAAATTGCTTGAGCTGTACATTGCGGGCATCCTGCGGTCCGAACGCCGCATTACGAGGTCGCGGAAGATGGAAGCAAAGGTTTTGCGGAACATGGAAGGGTACACGCTTGCGCTGCAAGCACTGAAACACAAGCGGTCGGAGTTCGTCGCGGAATTGGAGGGGTCACCGTGGGAAGTAACGCGATTCAAGCCGCTATCAGCGCAGAGGCGGCAGGACTAGGCAAGCCGGGCGGAAAACTTGTTCTCGTGAACAAGCCGAAGGCGAACCTATACCAGTTTTTCACGGTGCCAGCCGCGCAAAATGGCGGGGTTGAGGTTGTGAAGTACACGACGCGGTACGGGGTCACGTTTGAGAAGCACATCCAAGCAAGCGGGGTGGTGACGTGGTGGCGACTCCTAACGATCAAAGAGCCAAGTGGGACGCCCTAATCAGCAAGGGCATGGACGCGGCTACGGGTGCGGCGCTAGAACGGCTAAAAACAGAGGAAGCCGTAGGCGCGGAATTCGACCGCGTAATGGTCAAAGTATCTACCGCCGTCCAAGGCGAGCAAAACGACATAGCCGCGCTCGTCCTACATGCCGCCCTCGTCGCCATCCTCGACACGGCTACCAAGGAAGGATTGGTTCAATAAATGCGCGCCCGAATTGCTGTACTCATTCTTGCGTTGACGCTTGGCATGGCGTCGTACTCCAGAGCACAAGGCACCCGGCCCAACTGGGCGGGCCGGGTGCACGTATCAGCGTTGCGCGATTGGCGATTCGTGGCAGGTGAGGCCGTCATTGCCACGGTACAGATTCTTGACGGCTATTCGTCTTGCCGGGCGTTTGGCCGCGGATACGTGGAAGGGAATCCCGTGTTCAAGGGGAACCACTCCTGCCGGAATGTTGGCTTACAGATGGGCGGCGCGTTTGCGTTCGATACGACGTTGAACCTACTTGAGCACAAGTACGGCGCTGGCGACCCAAGCCGTTTTTGGCGTAACTTCGCGGCATGGTCTATCCCTGCAATTGCCGTTGCGGTACACGGATCGGCGGCAGCGCACAATTTCAGTCTTGCCGATAAATCCGCGCAAGCGATAGCGCGTGCGCGGATCGGCCCCGATGTTCCACAAGGAGATTACTAGTAGGATGGCAAGAACAGTGACCCGCCGCCATCTGCCCGTTGCAACGGGCACTCCTTGAGCGAGTCACGCTTCGCGCGTCACGAATCACGAGTCACGAGGTCGCAATGGTTAGGCTACTTTTTTGGCTTGCAGGCGATTGCCTTTTGATCTACGCCATTGACCGCTATGGTTACTGGCGCGAGTTGGCCGCGCTATCCGTCGTAGTCGCGGCCCTGTTGTGGATTCTTGGCGGCGCGTTGATTCTGTCCCGCGGCGGCACGAGGGGAAACGCGGCGGGAGGCGCGCGCGCCGCCAAGCAATCAGTTTTCACGGACGCTATCGCCGCGGCAGAGAAAGCACGCGAGCACAGGGAGGCGGCGAAGTGATTTCCACGCCATGCCCGTACTGTGATGGGCCGTTGCTTTTACTGCAAACGGTGCGGACATGCTGCGCGCACTACGGGTGCCCAAAGTGTCGCGCTGTATTTGTATTCGAGGGCAAGAAAGCGATTATGTGCACGATGCCACACAAACACGTTTCTAAGTGGGATCGGTCGGGAAGTCTGCCAGATGTAACTATACCGGAGGTTGTGCCAGTTTCAGGAGGGATGGACCTGCTATGAACATGATGTTGTACCGCACGCAATACTTGGCCTCCTGTACCAAAGGGAATCTTTACATTGGCGGGGACTTGTTTTGCTTCACGCTTGAGCCGCCATTGAAGTTTAACGGCACGCTGAATGTGCCCGATAAAACGTGCACGCCCGAGGGCGTCTTTACAGTTGTGCGGAAGGCTTCGACGCGGTTTGAGCGGATCGTGCCGGTGCTCGTCAACGTGCCCAACCGGAGCAACATCGAAATGCACCCTCTGAATCTGCCATCGCAGACAGAGGGTTGCATCGGGGTAGGGAAGCAATGGATCGACGCACCAGAAATCGGCCAATCCGACATTGCCTTTGATGAATTGATGGGCGTGCTCAATCCAATTTGGGCGGACTCTCAACTCGTCACGATCACAATAGAAAGCATTTTCGAGGTGCCGCATGTATGACCGGGTTATCGAGTTGCAAAACGCTGTGGCCGCGGCGCGGAACAAAGCCCTTATTGCCTTGAATGCCGCGGTACGTGATGGCGACGCCCCGGACGTGTTGCGGCACCTAACCTGTCTTGAATTTGCTTTGCGGTCGGCAGAGTTCACGGCGGCGGAAGCCGTGAACGCTGCCCTTGTTCTGAAAACGGTACGCGCGCACGCGGGACTACCAACAAAGGGGTAACAGGATGGCGGCGAAGCACAAAGCGCGCACGGCAGCGTACCCGGAGCCGTGGCGCGAACACGCGACAATCGTGGATGCGTACTACTTCGCGCGGCGAGAGTTTGATTCGCAGTTGCATGCGTACCGCGCTGCGATGCTGACGATTGACGATGTGCACGCGATTGAGGCCCTCAAGAGGCTGCGCGGTGTAGTCGATAAACTTGACGCTTTTCGACGCATGAAAGTGCGCGAATGGACGGCGGCGGAAGCCGCGAAACCAAACACACAGGAGGTCAAACCTTGAAAGTGACGTTGCTACTGGAATTGGAAGGCGGGATTGAGTTGCCCGTATCCGCCGAAGTGACCACGCTGGCGGACGTGCGGAAGTTAGGGACCAAGCTGGCCGCGTTGCCCGCGGGTGCCAACAAGCTAGTGCCCGGCATGGCGGAACGCAAGGTTGCAAAACTCCGTTTGCCGAAAGAGAAACCAGACGGCGCGTGATTGCCACAGAATCGCGGCGCGCATGCTGTGTCGTAGCTTGCCAGCAGACCCGGAGAAAATACACCCGGAACTGTACGCGACTCTTATACGAGTGGATGATATGTGCCGTAAGGTTTCCGGCAACGGCCTTACGGCACCCACTATCGCGTTGCTGGTCGTGGCGTGGCAGGATTCTTACCCGAAGTTAAAGGCGTACCGGGAGCTATAGAAATGCCAAGATCGTGCACCGGAATCATACCGCAAGAGTTCAACACGCAACGGGACTTGCCCGCGGTCAAGACGTTTCTACAGTCCATGCCGATTGACCCGCAAGACAAGGAAGAATTGCTGTTCAGTTGGGCGCGGAACGTGGGATTAAAACTCACGACGGCGGACTACAACGCCGTCAAGTTTTTTGGGCATGGCACATGACAGCGCACGGCACGGAATTAATACACTGGTCGGGTACGCCTAGCGGAGTGTGCGCGCGCAAGGATTCACGTAAGGATAAGCGTACAATGCGCGTTCCGGGCGGCACTACTCTTACCTTTACCGGAGAGGCGTACTACCCTGAAAATATTACCTGCCCCACGTGCCGTGACTATGAGCAGCGTACGTGGGACGAGGTAAAGAAAATGCGCGGGGTTAAACATGAGCACAGTCGCACAGAGGCTTGAGGCTGAGTTACTGAAATATCCCGGTATGCAGGCGGACGAAACGCTAGTGTGGCGGACGTGGGCGGCGCTGCATCAAACCGAGTACGACCGCTTTGACCATAACATACGATTGGGACAGGGCGTGGACCCCGGACCCGCTTACCTTCCACAAGTTCGCAAGGGTGCAATCCTGAATTCGCAGTTGCGCCTTGACTCTGTGGGATGGAAGGGAATCGACAACTCGATGCTGCCCGCGCAGATCACAAGCCCGGCAACCGTCTATGACTTGTTCCCGTCCGCACAAGCCGAAATCATGGAAGTAAAGCGGAGAGCAACATCGTCCGCCATTGGTGAAGTGTCCACGCACTATCACCTATGGGTTGAAGAGTTCCCTGACGCGCCACGCCCGCTATTGCGGATCGTCTGCGCTGGCTACGCGCAAGGCATCCTAGCTGCCGTGAAAGCAAACGCAATCACCCTCGACGTGGTAGCGGTTAATTTCTCAATCCTGAGTCACGCGCATGGCACATAAAGCCGCATCGGTCAAAAAATCAAGTGAGCCCCTGCCGGGCGTGGAAGAATTCCGAGAGGTCGGGCGGATCGGCACGCGCGAGTTAAGAAACCGCTTCCGCGAGATGTGCGAGTACGGCGCGCCGTTGATCGTGACCCGCGGGCGACGCGAGGTCGCCGCCCTCATTCCGATAAATCTTTCGTGGTACATCAACCGCGGGGAAGTACGGGCAGCCGGGAAAGCACTTCGCAAGGCGGCAGACCGCATTGCCCACATGCTAGGCAACTGGTAGCCGAGCCCGCGTTTCCCCCGAGGTCCGCACGACTCCGCAATGCCGCCCGCAAGTGATATCACCACACGCGTACACATCCTTGCCGGCATGAACGTGTACACATTTGTCGATCGACAAATGTGTACACGTTCATTTTGGATCTCGGGAAACTCGATTTTCAACTGAAACGGCAGCGTTTAGCGGGGCAAACCGTGGCGGCCACGCAT
>Ga0187812_1000426_pt1 | contig 14857 bp, 11 predicted proteins | sample NC_S_2_FD_130582 | JGI IMG/M metagenome (GOLD analysis project Ga0187812, IMG submission 130582) | Wetland sediment microbial communities from Neuse River Estuary, North Carolina, USA - ASW-S_2 | ecosystem: Environmental > Aquatic > Freshwater > Wetlands > Sediment | place: USA: North Carolina...
AGACCTGTGGGCTCTGGAAGCTATCCTCAACCCCACTGCGACCGCCAGCAAGAAGGTCGCGTAGTAACATCAACCTAACCGCCGCTCGCTACTTTCAACTGCCAGCGAGACATGCTCGAGATTTGCAATGATAGTTCACATAAGCGGCCGCTACTTCCTTCGAACCACGGTTTTCAACTGCCTCGTACAACAGATTGCTGCGCCTTGTCGATTCCTGAATAGGCTTTGCTTCGGCGATGGAACGAATCTTTCTGTCCGGACGGAAGTCCATCTTTGCTGCGATGTCGCGTGATGGTGCTTGCGCGAGATTGGGGACAGTGGAAGCGACGCCTGTGGTGAATACAAGTACCCACCTCAAAGCCGTAGCCGTGCTCTTTGTCAGCCTTAATGCGCACATCGAGGTGACCCTCCGTGTCGCAGCCGTTCTTCTATTCGCTCTTTTCGGTTCCGAACCGATCCTAAGGGTCGATGCGTCATTCCTGCAATGTTCTGCTTCGGATGCTATGGCTGTACCCGCTCAATAGACTCGGCCCGGCCTCGCATGGTGAGCCAGGATTGCTTGCCCCCCGCGCTACACTGGTTCCACATGGTCTTCGTCCTCGACAACTACGATTCCTTCACCTATAACCTCGTCCAATATCTCGGCGAGCTGGGCGCAAACGTCGTCGTCCGCCGCAACGACGAGGTCACTCCCGAGAAAGTCGAAGCCATGCACCCCGAGCGGATTCTGCTGTCGCCGGGCCCGTGCACGCCGCACGAGGCGGGCATCCTGATTCCTCTCATCCGCCACATGGCCGGCAAGGCGCCGATCCTGGGCGTCTGCCTGGGGCACCAGGCCATCGGTGAGGCCTTTGGTGGCCGGGTGGTGCGGGCGCACACGCTCATGCACGGCAAAACCAGCGCCGTCGAGCACGACGGCAAGGGCGTCTTTGCCGGATTGCCGACGCCGCTCACCTGCACGCGCTACCACTCGCTGATCGTGGCCGAGGAAACGCTGCCGGCGGACCTGGAAGTGACGGCGCGAACGCCTGAGTCGGACGGCACAGGCTCGGTCATCATGGGTCTGCGGCACCGCTCATTGCCCATCGAGGGAGTGCAGTTCCATCCCGAGAGCGTGCTCACCGAAGGCGGTCACCAGATGATCCGCAACTTCCTGGACATGTAGGCACGATGCGTCGAGCCGCCATTTCCTCACCAAGCCTGGTGTCAAGGCACGGTTTTACAGGCCGCGGAAAAACTCCACGGAAGGGCCCAGAAGTGTCAGGGCACGACTTTACAGGCTGCGGAAAAGCTCCACGGAAGCGCCCAGAAGTGTCAGGGCACGACTTCAGTCGTGCCGATAAGGCAAGCAAAATGAGCCGGGCTTTAGCCCCTGCGGCAAACCTCAAGCCCAAATTTGCATCTGTCCAGAAACTTTTTGCGCCCGTCGCTGCCTCGCTTCTCATTCTGCTTTCAGGCGTTTCCGTTCTCCGCGCGCAAGCGCCGGCCGCCCCGCTTTCCGCGCAGGGCTCGCCCATCGCCATCGTCCCCATCGACTCGACCAATCACGACGAGGCGGCGGTGGTCACCGGCGCTCTCGAAGTCACGGCGGGCAAGGCGATCATCGCAACCAGCGGCAGCATTACCTCCGGCTCGCGCACCACCGACGTGGTGCTGCCGCGCCGAGGAACGCTGCGCGTTTGCGCTTCGACGACGGTGAAGTTGGCCGCAGACACGAGCATGGATACGAGCGTGCCCGTCGGCGGCAACCCGGGCCTGCTGCTGGCCATGGATCACGGCGCCGTGGAGATGAGCTTCGCCGACATGCCGGATCGTAACGCCGACGTGCTGATGACGCCGGACTTCCGCATCCTCATCGGCGGCCCGGGCGCATCCGAGGTGAAGGTGCGGCTGGGTAATGAGGGCGACACCTGCGTCGACAACTCCGGCAAGGATGCGCCCTACGTCGTGGTCACGAGCATTTTCGAGGGCGGGCTCTATCGCGTACAGCCGGGCCAGCGCGTCATGTTCCAGCACGGCAGCCTGCGCGAAGTGGTCGACCAAGAGAAAGAGCCGTGCGGCTGTCCGCCACCGCCGGTCAAGACCGCTGGCAACGAGTTTCCGCTGGCCCAGAGCGAAGGCCTGGCGCCGACTCCGCCCGCATCTCCCTCGCTCAACCCTCCCAACCAAAAGCCCGCCGCACCGCAGGTGCCACAGGTGCTGCCGCCGCTGGTGTATTCGGGCGAAAAGGCACAGGCTGCGGTCCCGCCTCCCGCTCAGCCCGCCCAATCGGCCGCAACCGCGCCCGCCGTGCCGGTACAGCCCAAGCCTCCGGCGAAAAAGAAACCGAATCTGTTCGTAAGATTCGGCCACTTCCTGCGGCGAATCTTCGGCGGCGAATAAAGTACGCGGCAGGGAACAGGGACAAGTGCGCAACAGCGCCGATCGCTGCCAACTAACCACTAACCACTAGCCACTAACCACTGCTTCCTATGGGATCAGCCGTTGCACCGCGCACGGTACGCGGCGAATCACGTCGCCGGGATTAGTCATTTGAAACATATAGGTGCACTGCAAGGCGGCATTGCCGACCATCGCGCCTTGGTAGACGTACACCGTCTTCGTGCCGGGATGGTAGACCAGCAGCGAGCTCGAATGGTCCACGCCCGCAAGCTGAAACTGCACGCCCTGTCCCGAGTCATAGCTCGACGCACTGACCGTTCGGCCCGATCCCAGCCAGAAGCCGAGCGCCAGCACCCCAACCAGCGCCAGCCCGTTTCTCATCCACACGAATGCTTTCTCCACTGCGTCCTCCCGCTCGTGCTGCCTGCCATCAAGGACGCAGCCCCTCTTTCATCCGCTCAAATCCTTTGCGCCGGACAGTGAATTGACCACTGTGAACTGTGAACTGCTCTTCACATCTTCCGCGCCCGCTCGATGGCCCGGATCACGGCCTGCGCCTTGTTGATCGACTCCTGGTGCTCGAGTTCTGGGACCGAGTCGGCGACGATCCCCGCGCCGGCCTGCACGTAGCCCTTGCCGCCGATCGAAAGCATGGAGCGGATGGCGATGCAGGAGTCGAGGTTGCCGGAGAAATCGGCATAGAGCACCGCGCCGCCGTAGGCGCCGCGCCGCGCTGGCTCCAGTTCTTCGATAATCTCCATGGCGCGGACCTTGGGCGCGCCGGAGAGCGTGCCGGCAGGGAAGCACGCGCGCAGCGCATCAACGGCCGTGAGTTCCGGTTTGAGCCGCCCCTCGATGGAGCTGACGATATGCATCACGTGGCTGTAGCGCTCGACGAACATGAGCTTGTCGACCTTGACGCTGCCGAACTTGCTGACGCGGCCTACGTCGTTGCGGCCCAGATCGACCAGCATCACATGCTCGGCCCGCTCCTTCTCGTCATGCATCATCTCTTCGGCAAGCGCATCGTCTTCGGCTTCGCTGGCGCCGCGCCGGCGCGTGCCGGCAATAGGCCGATACTCGACCTTGCCCTGGTGAACGCGCACCAGCAACTCCGGCGATGAGCCCGCCAGCTCTAGCACCGCGGGCGCTTTTTCCTTTTTGGACGAGTACTTCGATCGTCCCATAGCGCCCAATCCTCCCTCCGCCGCAAAGCGCAGAAAGAACATATACGGGCTGGGGTTCACGGTGCGCAGCGCGCGATACACCTGGAAGCTGTCCACGCCGGGTTCGACGTCGAAACGCTGCGAGAGAACCACCTGAAAGGCGTCGCCGGCGCGGATGTATTCCTTGGTGCGCTCGACGCCGGCCAGGAAATCCTTCTTCGGCGTGCGGTACTTCACCTTGAGCTTTGCGGCGCTGCGCACGGTCTTGGTTGCACCGAGTTTGGGAAGGGGATTGGCGAGCCGCTTTTCCAGCTTGTCCAGCCGGCGCAGGGCGCGGTCATAAGCCGCTACCGGCTTCTCGCGCGAGACGTCCGCCGTCACCACCAGCCAGATCTCCTTGCGCACATGGTCGAAAGCCAGCACCTCGTTGAAAAAAAGCAGGCAGGCGTCAGGGATGCCGAGCTCGTCCTTGGCGCGCGAAGGCAGCCTTTCGATCTGCCGCACCGCGTCGTAGGCAAAGTAGCCCACCGCGCCGGCGGTAAACGGCGGCAGGCCGGCGATCCGCGCCGGTTTGTGGCCGCTCAACGCCTCACGCAGCACCTCGAAGATGTCGCCTTCGAGATGCGTAGTCTTGCGGCCTTCGGTGATCGCGATCTGCCGCCCGCGCGCCACGATCCGCTTGAAAGGCGAAAGCCCAATGAACGTGTACCGGCCAAGTTGCTCGCCGCCCTCCACGGACTCGAGCAGGAAGCACTCGCGCTCCATCCAGGCCGCGCGCAGAAAGGCCGAGACCGGCGTTTCCAGGTCGGCGGCCAGCGTGCGGCAAACCGGGACGAGCGTGTGCTTCCGGGCGAGGGCCTGGAAATCCTTGCGGCTGGGCTGGGCAGTTTCCGAGCGGGGCTTCACAGACTCCAGTGTAACTTTAAGAGCATCGAGTCAGCGGGTTGGCAAGTCAGCGAGTCCGCGGCCTCGCGGGCTTGGACAGGCTCGCTTGACGGGAGCTTCTGCCGAAGCCTAGACTCACAGGGTTTGGGCTGAACTGGCGTTTTGCCCAAATCGGGTCCTGCGGGGGGGAGCGGTACTTCCCAACCCTCAGAATGGTCCGAATAACTGGAAGATACTCCGTTGCACGATCGGATGGGAGCGGCGCGCTTTGCGGCCTAACCCGCGCAGAAGCAACGGAATGGAGAATATATGGTGCCTACCACCGCTGTCTCGCTTGACCAGGAAATCAACCCCTGGGAAGCTCAGAGCGCACGATTCGACTTTGCCGCTCGAAAACTGAATTTAGACGAAGGCCTATGGAAGCTGCTGCGCTCGCCCTCGCGCGAGATCATCGTGCACTTTCCTGTAAACATGGACGACGGCCGCATCGAGATCTTCACCGGCTTCCGCGTGCAGCACAACATCGCCCGTGGGCCCTGCAAGGGCGGCATCCGCTACTCGCCCGACGTTACCCTCGACGAAGTGCGCGCACTGGCGAGCTGGATGACGTGGAAGTGCGCGGTCGTGAATATCCCTTTTGGCGGCGCCAAGGGCGGAGTCATCTGCGATCCGCACGCCATGAGCAAAGGCGAACTGGAGCGCATTACCCGCCGCTACACCTCGGAGATCATCGACTTTATCGGGCCCGAGAAAGACGTGCCCGCACCCGACGTGAACACCAACGAGCAGACCATGGCCTGGATCATGGATACCTACTCCATGCACATGCGCCAGACGGTCACCAGCGTGGTCACGGGCAAGCCACTCAATATTGGTGGCTCGCGCGGGCGCATCGAGGCTACCGGCCGTGGCGTCATGGTGGTTTGCGGCGAAAGCCTGCGCTACCTGAATATGGCCGTCGAAGGCTGCCGCGTCATCATCCAGGGATTCGGCAACGTGGGTTCGAACGCCGCGCGCCTGATGATGGAAGCCGGCTACAAGATCGTCGGCATCGCCGAAAAAGATGGCGGCCTCTACAACTCCAACGGCATCGACATACACGCGCTCACGGAGTACAAGTATCGCAACGAATCGATCCTCGGTTTCCGCGGCGCCGAAGCCATGCCCAGCGAAGACTTGATGATGTCGGATTGCGAAATCCTGATCCCGGCCGCCACCGAGAACGTCATCACCAGCCGCAATGCCGACAAGGTGAAGGCGCGCATCGTGGTCGAAGGCGCCAACGGGCCCACCACCGCGGTGGCCGACGAGATTCTCGCCGACAAGCGCATCTTCGTCGTGCCCGACATCCTCTCCAACGCCGGCGGCGTCACCGCCAGCTACTTCGAGTGGGTGCAGGACCGCCAGGGCTACTTCTGGAAAGAAGCCATCATCAATGAGCAGCTCGAGACCATCCTGCGCGACAGCTTCGAAGACGTGGTCCGCTACGCCGAGGCGCACAATGTGAACAACCGCATCGCGGCATATATGCTGGCCATCGATCGCGTGGCCTTCACCATCAAGCAGCGCGGCATCTACGCGTAAGCAAAGAACCGAGTGCGGACAGAACGGGATGGGCTGAGTGCCCATCCCGTTTTTGTGCCTGGCCGCGCAATAAAGTGTTGGCAGAACAAAGCAGCCCTCGAAAACCAAGTCAAGGAGCAGGAATGAAAACCGCACTCATTATCCTTTGTCTTACGGTGACCGCGTTCGCGCAAGAGAAGGTTCGATTCGGCCACACGGCGCCTGGAATGCGGTATGCCGCGGCGTGTGGGCCGCAAGCGGCAAACTTCAAGGTCAGGCTCGACGATTCGCAGCACGGGCCGTTGTTCGCCAAGCCGGGAATGGCGCAGATCTATTTCATCCACGACGCAGGCATACAGTACGAGCACATCACCATGCTCTATCCGACGGTTAAGTTCGGCGTGGATGGCTCGTGGGCTGGCGCAGGTCACGGCGATTCGTGGTTTGCATATACCGTCGCGCCGGGCGAACACCATCTTTGCGTGACGCTGCAATCGAAGTTTGTGGATCAGCGTGTCGAGTTGGCGCATTTTACGGCCGAGGCAGGGAAGTCCTATTACTTCCGCACGCGGCTGATCGCATCGCAATCGGTTGAGCTTTTGGAACTCAGCCACATCGACAGCGACCAGGGCGTCTACCTCGTTTCCATCTTTCCCATGGCTTCTTCGACGCCCAAAAAATGAGAATTGCGCGGCCCTCCCCATGCACGGAGCGCCGCGCAAAAATCAATGGCGGCCGGTCTTGACGCTGGCGGTGTCGGCCGGCGGCAGGCTGCGCAGATACGCAACAATCTGCCACCGCTCCGGCTCGGGGAGGATGCTCCACGAGGGCATGCCTTTCCAAAGCACCCCATTGCGAAGCACCCAGCCCAGCTCGCCGTCGGTGGCATGCCTCACTTCGTTGCTGCGCAGGTTGGGACGCCCGTGGCGGCCCAGCGCATCGCTCCCGTGGCATTCTGCGCAGTGGTCGGCAAACAGAACAGCTCCGGCATGAATCGCCTCGGGCTGGCCCGCGTACGGATTCACGCGCGCACGATCCGCGGCAGGCACCTTGCGCAGCCACGACCCGTCAGAAGCAAGTACAGCCGCCGCCGAGATAATCAGCAAACAGAAAACGCTCAGGCGAACTCGTGTGCTGGTCATTGCGCCTCCCGATGAAACAGATCGCGCAACTGCTGCACCTCATACGAAACATCGAACCGCCAAAGCACTCCTGCACTGTTGCTACTCAACCCGAACTGCGGAGAAAAACTCAGCGTCGGCCCATGCGGCAGGTTCAGGTTGGCCACCGGTCCCGCGTAGTGCGATGTGTCGTCGAATCCAAAGTCGCGCACCGTGCCCAGGCCGCCGTAAACCTCCGCGCCGGCGCCGATGTTCTGGCGGCAGAAGACGCAGTTGCGGCCGCCCGCTTTGAGCGTAAGCGGCCGGCTGGCGCCCACGGCGTAACCGTACTCCCACGCCCCGCCCATCAGGTTTTTCTCCATGATCCAGTTCTCTGAGATATTCCAGCCCTTGGCGTTGCTTGAAAGAATCAGCTTGCCCTCCATGGTGCGCGAAACATCGCCGCGGCTCTCGCCGTTGGGCGTCTGCAGGTCCTGGATGCTGTCGTGACCGGTGACTTCGAGGATGCTTTTGTCGGCGCCGTTCACATCCTCGTACTCGATGTAGAGCACGGGGTTGACCCAGTGCTCGGTGGGCAGTGTGCGGAAGCGGTTCTCCCAGCGGAAACCGGTGAAAAGTGTTGAGTCGCCGGCGGTGGCCTGGCCTTGCAGGTACAGCTCGGTGGTCCACCACGCCTTGGCGCCGTACTCCAGTTCCAGCGTGGTGCTCTCGAAGGCATGGGCGTCATGCGGCCGTCCGGCCAGGTTCTTGGTGGCGATCTCAAGATTGCCCGGCTCTTCCAGGGCCTCGGAGTAGGTAACAAAATAGGGCGGTTCCTGTGCGCGGACAAATTTGCACGCGCCTGTACAGGCAAGCAGGAGGAAGAATGCGGCCGCAATGGTGCGCCGGGCGTCATGAAAGATGGCGAAATGTGCCCGCCGGGCACACTTACACCGCCGGCCAAAAGGCGGAGACAGCAGGGAAAGCATCGGAATTCCTTTCTGGAATGGATGCCGACGCTTCCGCTATGCTAGGGGAACCGTCAGCTCTCGAGTTGCCGGTTGTGCGGTCCTGGTGGCTCTTCGCCAAAAGACATCCACCAGGGCCGCCTTCTGTTGTGAATCCACTGCAATCGAACAGTGAAAAAGGTCTGAAATGCGGTAGTTTCGATGTGCGACCAAATTGGTCCTATATCAAACTACCACAGCGGTACTGCACGCGCCAACAAGAGCAGCTCCAGGATCGCTATACCCAGATGCTCGGGTGCCCGATCCGTTTCACGGCCGGGGTCCCCGCGGACAGGTCTTATAGTCCGTGGGGTGGATGGCTTCATCGTGAAATGGGTGGGAAACCACAAGGGGGGTGGTTTCTCGCATCGTTGGGAGTGCCTTCGCACCGCGGGTGCAATAATGGTTTCGTCACGCCGCGAGAGACCGGATGCGCCGTGAGCTCGGCCCATGAACCTGCCCAACTCCATCACGATGAGCCGGATCATCATGATCCCGCTGTTCTTGTGGATACTTTCGCCGCATTTCCCTTGGACTGCGGGGGGCGTACAGGAGCTTTCCGCGGCGGTCCTGTTCGTGCTGGCATCGATGACCGACGGCGTCGACGGCTACCTGGCCCGCAGGCGCGGACAGATCACGACCATGGGCATGCTGCTCGATCCGCTGGCCGACAAGATCATGGTTACGGCCGCCATCATCGAGCTGGTAGCCTACACCCCGCAGATTGTGAAGGTGTGGATCGCGGTAGTGATCATCGGACGCGAGTTCCTCATCTCCGGCCTGCGCTCCATCGCCGCCTCGGAAGGCTTCACCATCACCGCCAGCGAACTGGGCAAGCTCAAGACTGTGATCCAGATTGTCGCGGTGGTTACGGCGATTCTCGCCCACCGCTGGGACCACTGGCAGATCGGCGTGGTGGTCATCCCGGTCAAGTGGTATGCCATCGCCGCGGTCTACTTTACCGTGCTGGTCTCGTCCATCTCCGCCATCGACTACTTCGTCGGCTTCTGGAAGAAGATCGACCACGCCTCCAAGGACCGGCGCAAGTCCACCGCGGTCCTCTCCCGCGGCCGCAGCGCCAGCATCGGGTGAAAACAGTGGTTAGTGGTCAGTGAGCAGCGTCAGACTGGGGCTGCTAACCACTAATCACTAACCACTAATCACTGTCTTTTACTGCCCCACCTCGTACCGCACCTCGGCCAGCGATGTCTGGTACGAATACATCGCGTTGGTGTTGTCGATTTCCGCCTGCGTCTGCGCCAGTTGCGCTTGCGTAAGCTCGACGATGCTGCTCAGGCCGATCTTGTAGCGCGCCTGGGCCAGGTCGAGCGCCAGGTTGGCCTGGTCGAGCTCCCCCTCGGTCACGCCGATCCGCTGGAACGCGGTCTGCGCATTCAGCACCGCCGTGCGCACGTCGCGGGCCACCATGTCGCGCAGGTTGCGCACCTGCTCCTGCGCCGCGCCCGCGCGGTACTTCGCTTCCTTGCCCTCGGCGCTATACAGGAACCCGTTGAAGACCGGCACATTGACGTTTGCCCCCGCCCCGAAGTACCACGACGACTGGATCAGGTCGTCGCGCACCGGAGTGCTGCCGCCGGCCGTCATCGCGGAGATCGTAGGGAACCAGAGATCGCGCTCGGCGGTGGCGTACTGCTTTGCGGCCAGGTACCGATCGTTGAGCGAAGCCAGGTCCGGTCGCTGCTGAAAGGCCTGCTGCACCAGCGCCTCGGGATCGCTGGGCGCGGGTGGTGGATTGCCATGAGTCTCGTCGACCAGCGCATACTGCTGATCCTGCTCCGAGCCGAGCACCGCGTTCAGTGCCGCCATGGCGGAGGCCTCGCTGTTTTCCGCGTCCAGCAGAAGCAGCTTGGCCTGCGCGATCCCCACATTGGCGAAGCTCAGATCGAGTTCCGATTTCACCTTCGATTTCGTCAGTGCGGCCACCTGGTCGCCGATTGCCTGCCGCTGTGCCACGGTCTGTTGCGCCACTTCGAGCAGCGCCTGCGAGGTAAGCGCCTGGTAAAAGGCCTGGTCGACGGCCAGCTTGATGTCCAGCTCGGTGGCCTTCTCGTCTTCCAGTTGCGCGCGTGCGCTCGACTGCGCGCTCTTCACCAGGTTGCGGGTGCGGCCGAAGTCGGTGATGAGCTGGCTGATCGTCAGTCCCGCCGCCGCCTTGTTCAGGATGCGCGGGCTGTTCAACGTTCCCGCGCCGGTGATGCGGCTGTTGTCGTGCGAGCCGACGGCATTGAAATTCGCCTCCGCCTGCGGCAGCTCCGGCGCTCGCGCCTCGCGCGTCACCTGTCCCTGCGCCAATGCCAGCAGCCGCGCCACGCTGATGTTGGGATTGTTGCGCAGGGCCAGCTGCTCCGCCTCCTCGATGGTGAGGCGCGGGCCGTTCACGCCGGCCGGAGGCTGGCTCGACGTAGGCGCATTCCCCATACCGGTCTGCGCCCCCGCGGCCATCGGCTGCCGGCCGGCGGCCGCGATCAGGTTCATGGCCGGTGCCTGCGGCAACGGCTGCTGCGCCGGCAGACAGATCGGCGCGACGCCGAGGGCGGCGGCGAGAGCGGACGCGCGGATCGTGCGCAGCCATGGTTCCATTTCTTGTCTAAGCATGTTCTTCACTCCCCGCGGCTGTGGTTGACTGGCCGTGGCGCCCGTGAATGAGGAGATAAACGGCGGGCACCAGGAATACCGTTACGATGACGGAGAGAGTGAGTCCGCCGATAATGGCGCGCGCCAGCGGCGCGTATTGTTCGCTGCCCGCCTCCAGACCGATCGCCATCGGAATCATGCCCAGCAGCGTCGCCAGCGAGGTCATCAGGATGGGGCGGAGACGCACGCGGCACGATTCCACCGTGGCCTCAAGCAGCGGCAGTCCCTGCTTATGCAGAATGCCCGCGAACTCCACGATCAGAATGCTGTTCGACACCACGATGCCGGCCATCATGATCACCCCCATCAGCGACATGATGTTGAGCGTGCTGCCGGTCAGCAGCAGGATCAGGACCACGCCCACCAACCCCGGCGGAATGGCCATCAGAATGATGAAGGGATCGATGAAATCCGCAAACTGGGCCATCAGGATGAGGTAGACGAGCAGCACGGCGATGATGAGGCCGATCCCGAAGCTGTGAAAAGCGTCGTTCATGTTGACCACCGCGCCACGCATTGTGATCACGGTGTTGCGGTCATGTTGGGTCTGCGCCAGCAGGCGCTGGATGCGTGCTCCCACCGCTTGCAGCGCTTCGGTTTTGGTGGAAACGTAGATGTCGATAACGCGCCGGATTTGATAGTGGTCCACTTCGGTAGGCGTGTTGATTTGCTGGATGCTGGCCAACTCTCCCAGGGGCACGTAGCCCGCTGTGTGGTCGCCGCGGAAGAACTGTCCGCCATTCGGATCGGCCTGCTCGCCCTCCTGCATGGGACCATAGCCGGAAGGCCGGGAGCCGCGCAGCGGAATATTCTTCAGGTCCTCCATCGACATGTTGTTAATCCAGCGGTTGGCGTACTGCACCGTGACCATGTAGTTATTGCCAGTGGCGGGATCGATCCAGTAACTCGGCGCGACCATCCCATCGGAGGTCAGGGCGGTGATCACGTCGTCCACCACGCTTTTGGCCGACAGCCCCATCAGGCTGGCCTTCTCGCGGTCGATATTGAGCGCGATGCCCGGATAATTCAGGTTCTGCGGAATGTAAACGCCGGCCACGTTGGGCATGGCCTGAATCTTGGTGGCCAGTTGCTGCGCCAGCGCATACGCGCCGTTCATGTCGTTCGAGCCGATCTGCACATCGATGGGGGCAGGCAGTCCCTGGTTGATGACCCCGTCCACCAATCCTCCCGCCTGGAAGTATGTGGAGAGCTCCGGCATCTGGCGCGAGAGCTTGGCCTGCACGCGGCGCATGTATTCGTAGCTGCCGATGCTGTGGTCCTCCTTCAGGCTGGTCTGCACGAAGGCCGTATCCATGGAAGCGTTGGTGGTATAAATGGCCGACAGGTCGGGGTACACGCCGATGTTGGAGACGATCATGCCCAGGTCTTTGGGCTTGACCACGCTGCGAATGACGTTCTCCACCTTGGCGATGTAGTCGTTGCTCACCCCTAGGCGCGTGCCGCTGGGCATGTGCACGTCGATCACGAACTGCCCCGGATCGGTGCGGGGAAAGTAGGCGCGGCCCAGGAAGGGAAAGGTCACGGCCAGCAGTACCACCATGCCGGCGCAAATCGCGGCCGTGGTGAAGCCCGGTCGCTGCAGGGCTGTTTTAGCGAGCCTCTCATACCAGTTCAGCATCGCCTGAAACTTCTCGTTGAACTTCTGGTCGATGCGGGCGAAGATGCCCACCTTCTTTTGCGGGACGTGCTCGCCCTCGTCCTTGGGGTGGATGAACTTGGCGCAGTAGAGCGGCACCACCGTCATGGCGAAGAAGTAGGACGCGAAGATTGAAACCACCACGCCCAGCGCCAGCGGGGTGAAGATATACTTGCTCACCCCTGTAAAAGAGGCCACCGGAAAGAACACGATGGCGGTGGTGAAGGTGGCGGCCAGAACGGCCATGGAGACCTCCGACCCACCTTCGTCGGCCGCCGTCGCCGGCGACTTGCCCATCTCCATGTGGCGGAAGATGTTCTCCAGCACGATAACGCCGTTATCGATGAGCCGCGAGAAGACCAGCGCCAGGCCGCCCAGGAGCATGGTGTTAATGGAGCCGCCCATGGCCCTGACGAACATGATGCAGACCAGGGCCGAGAGCGGCACCGAGATCACCACGGCCACGGTAGCGCGCGGACTGCCCAGGAAGACCAGAACCATGACCCCGGCCAGCACCAATCCGATAAGCGCTTCCTTGGACACATTGGTGATGGCCAGCTTGACGAAGACCGACTGGTCGAACACCACCGCGGTCTTGAGCGAGGCGGGAATGTCCACCAGCTTTTTGACCGCGGCCTTGATGCCATTCACGATGGTGATGGTGTTGCTGTTGCCGCCCTGCTTGAAGATGGGCACATACACCGAGCGCTGGCCGTCGATGCGTACAATGTTGTACTGCAGCGCTCCCGCGTCTTCCGCCTTGCCTATGTCGGCCACCAGCACCGACGAGTTGCCCACGGATTTCAGGGGCATCGCATTCATGGAACGGGCGCTCGGGAACTGGCTGTTGGCGTAGATATTGAAGTCCCTGGAGCCAATGCGGACGTCGCCGGCGGGCAAAATCAGGTTGGAGCTGTCAACCGATTGCACCACGTCGTTGAGGCTGAGATTGCGCGCCTCCAGCTTGAGGGGGTCGACGTAGATTTGGATCTGCCGGTAGGTGCCTCCATAGGGCTGGGGCACCGACGCGCCCTGCACATTCGAAATCTGGTTGCGCACCTCGAACTGGGCCAGGTCCTTGAGCCGGGTTTCATTCAGGCCCTGGCCCTTGAGTGTGACCAGGCATACCGGCTGGGTTGAAGCGGTCATGCCCAGCACCACCGGCGGCAGCGTGCCGGGCGGCAGCCGGCGCAAATCCGCCATGGCCAGGTTGGAGATGTTGCTCAGAGCCGCGTTCGCGTCCGTGCCCGGCTTGAAGTAAATCTTGATCAGGCTCACTCCGGTGAGTGAGCGAGACTCGCTGTGGTCCACGTTGGCCGCCAGCGTGAAGAACCGCTCGAAGGTGTCGGTGATGTCGGATTCAATTTGCTGTGGCGGCATGCCGTTATAGAACGTCGCCACCACCACCACCGGCATGTCGATATCCGGGAACAGGTCGACGGGCATACTCTCCATGGTGACGACCCCGATCAGCGTCACCACCAGGCACAGCATCAGTATGAAGAACGGATAGCGGAGGGCAAACTTCGGCATTACTGGTTTCCTCCGCCGGCTGGCGCCTTCAGGTCGATCATGCCGCCGGTTTCCTGCACCGTCTCGGAGGCCGGTGAGGATGCGAGCTGCGGACTCACCTCCTCGCCTTCCCGGTACTTGTCCTGACCGCCGATGATGACCCGGTCGCCCGGATTCAGGCCGCTCTCGATCTCCGCCAGTTTCTGGCCTTCCAGACCCACCTCCACCGAGCGAATGTGTACGCGATTGTCGGCGTCGAGCACATAGACCGTCTGCTGGTTTTGCGGGTTCAGCACCAGGGCCTCGATGGGAATGGTCACCACGCCGCTGGCCTGCGCCAGATGAAGCATGGTGTTGGCGTACATGCCCGGTGCGATCGACAAATTCTTGTTCTCGACGTCGATTTCGGTTTCCATGGTGCGGGTTTCAAAGTCTACGTTGCGCGTGAAGCGCACCACCTTCCCGGTGAACGAGCGGCCGATGGCGTCCACGCGCACGCTCAGGATGTCGCCGTCGTGAACATAGCGCACGTCGTCTTCCGGGACCGGCACGCGCAGCCGCAGCAGCGCGCTTTGTGAAATCCGCACGATGGGCAGGTCGGAGGTGTTGGAGTTGGTGCCGCCTTGGATCAGCGCGCCGGTATCGGCATAGCGCCACACCACCACGCCATCGAGAGGCGCCACCACGTTGGTGTACGACTCCAGAGCCTGCACGCGCTCGTTGTCGGCGCGCGCGGCCGCGGCATGCTGTTGCGCGGCCGCCATTGCCGACTTGGCCGCATCCACCTTCGCCTGCGAGGAAAGATCGCGCGACTGCGCGTCGTCCAGCTCCTGCTGCGCGATCAGGCCGGGCCGTGCTGCTGCCGCCTGGCTCAGACGCTCGGAGGCCGCGTGCAGCGCGGCATGCTCGGCTACCGCGCGAGCCACCTCG
>Ga0187812_1000427_pt1 | contig 14835 bp, 10 predicted proteins | sample NC_S_2_FD_130582 | JGI IMG/M metagenome (GOLD analysis project Ga0187812, IMG submission 130582) | Wetland sediment microbial communities from Neuse River Estuary, North Carolina, USA - ASW-S_2 | ecosystem: Environmental > Aquatic > Freshwater > Wetlands > Sediment | place: USA: North Carolina...
ATCTCTGACTGGCGATCTGCGCGCAGGAAATCCGTCGCGGCCTACGTCGACGGCACGGTCGCACCAGACCTGGACGCACACGGCCGGCCCATGCTCGATGACGACGTACTCATCTTGGTCAACGGATCGGCGCGACCGGTCACCTTCACCATCCCCGAGGTAGGGAAGCGATGCTCCTGGCGCACCGAAGTGGACAGCTTCGATCTCGGCGCTGACATCACAACGCCCGGCACGGCTGGCGCCGCCGACACGACTGGCACCGCAGGCCCAGTCCGCACGGGCACACCAGCCGCCCCGGCACAAATCGGCGCAGGCGATCACCTGGCCGTCAGCCAGCGGTCGCTCGTCCTGCTCCTGGCCCCCCAATCGGACACCTGATGGCCATGCCGGGTGCCGCGCGCCGACGAGCACGGTCGGATATCGCCGGCACCCGAGTCCCCCAGGCCGACACCGTGATCATCATCGTCGGCGCACTCGAATCGGCCCATGCTTGCCCCACCGCACAACGCACCACAGTCAGCGGCGATTGCGGGACAGGTCACAGGACGCACAGAAACGGGCGAGAAGACGGTCTCCGTGCGCTCGGCGAACTCATCGGAATACCGCGCCTCCGTGACGCGCCACTCATCGGGCGGGAACAGATGCTCCGGCGGCACAACGATCTCACGCTTGAGCATGATCTGACGGTAATCCCGCGCTCGCGAAACGGACAGGGGACATTGGTCACGGTTGACCGCCGCCAGCTTCTCTGGCCCGGTACTGCCGACTGTCTGGCCACCCTGGATTGTCGTCATCGCCGCACCGAGTGTGGCCTACCCGGTGATGCTCGCGAATTCGGCCGGTCGCCCGGCGCTGGCGGAAGCCTGCGCCCAGGTGACGCTCCGGCATGCCGGGAAACGGGCGGTATGGGGAATTACTGTGTCCGAGGACTAAACACTCATTCGAGGGAAGCTTCCCCAAATTGGGGAAATTTCTATGGGGTCAGCTTAGCGGGCTGACGCGAGTCCCACTCCCTCAGCCATGACCAAGGTCATGGTAATTTCTCCTCGGGTCTAGCGAACACTATGTCTTCGGACGAGAGCCTTTCCCCGCTGCATTTGGGCGGATCAAAATACGTCTCACCGAACATCGAGGCCATCGCGATGCTCCCAGCGCTCACCCCTACGGACACCGTCTCGGGCTGCAAGGACAGGTCCGCTGGCGGGAGAAGCAGGGGGTTGCTGGCGGGCGCCGGTCTCGGCTAATGCGCGGCCGTGCAGGTCACGAGCTGATGGGTGCGGGCGGCGGTCTCCGCAGGGTGTCCCGCAATGCCTCCAGCGCGGTGAAGCGGGGGGCCCAGCCCAGTTCCTGTTTGGCGCGGGTGGTGTCCATGATCGGCGGATGGCTGGCGGTCTCCACCCATTGGGTGACGGGCGGCAGGAACGGCAGGGCCGCGATGGCCCGGGCCGCGGCCTGGGCAGGGCCCGCGGGGACGGGGACCGGGAGCAGGCCCAGTTCGCGGGCGATGTCGGCGGGGGTGACGATCCCGTCCGCGGCGATGTTGTAGGCGCCGGGAGGTCCGGCAGCCACCGTGCACTGCAGCAGCGCCTGGCCGACGTCTTGTTCGTGTACCAGCTGGATCGGCAGCGCCGGCGCCAGCACGGGTACCGGCACGCGGAACCGGCCCCGCCGGGTCAGGGCCCGGACCAGGGGCCCCAGCGGCCCGGGCAGGTCCTTGGCGCCCACGGTATGCGGGCCCACCACGATGCACGGGCGCAGCAGGTACAGGGCGAGCCGGGCGGTGCGGGCCGCCTCGGTCCGCAGCATGTTCTCGAGCTCGGCTTTCTCCCGGGCGTAGAACAGCCGGGCGGCGGGCCGCACGGGCCAGTCCTCGGTCATCCCGACCGGGTTGTCGCGGTGGAAGCCGTAGGCCGCTACTGAGGAGGAATAGACGAAGCGGCGGGCCCCGGCCGCGGCCGCGGCGGCGAAGGCGTTCAGCGTGCCGTCGACGTTGATCGACCTGATCGCCTTGCCTGACGCGGCGCCGGTCACCGAGAACGCCAGGTGCACCACCACGTCGGCGGTACCGAACGCGTCCCGCAGGGCCTCGCGGTCGCGGACGTCGCCGCGGCGGTATTCCATCTTCGTCCAGCCGTAGGCGGCCGGGTCGAACGGGCGCCGGGCGATGCCCACCACCTGCGCTATCCGGTCGTCGGCTTGCAGCAGGGGCATCAGGCCGAACCCGAAGGTACCGGTCGGGCCGGTCACCGCGACCGTCAGGTTGCCTTCGCCGCCGGACACCAAAATCAGCTACCGATCGATAGGCCCGCAAGCCCGCTCAGCCGGTACCGGGCATGACCCGAGTTCACAGCGGTTCCCGTCTCGCGACCACAGCCACAGCGGTCTCCTCCTTTCTCCTGGTCCCCTGCGCCATCGCCCCTCCTTTTCCAGAAGCTGCCGCGCTATGTCGCACCCGGATCCCCGGGACGGCTACCCGGTCCCGATGCGTTGCCTGCTCACCGGTGGTTCATCCGCGGTACAGCGCGGCGGCCACCGTGATCCCCGCGCCTGCTGAGACGAAGATGGTGGTGCCTGCGGCGGCGAGGTTAGCAGGCTCCAGCGCCACGGCGGGGGCGGCCGTGTGCGCGCCGGCCAGGCTGCGGGGCAGTGAGGCGACTCGCCCGGCGGAGATGCCCAGCCGCCTGGCCAGCTCGCCGGCGAAGCCGGGGACCGGCGCGGTTGCCACCAGCAGCCCGACTTCGTCCAGGTCGAGCGCGCTGGCCGCGGCTAGCTCACGGGTGGTCGATTCGGCGCAGTCTGCCGCCCGGGTGGCGTAGGTGTCGGCGACGTTGACGGTGAGGATGTTGCGCCCGGGTTGTCGGGTCCCGTCCGGGGCGGCCTGGCGCCAGTTCAGGTCGCTTTGGAACAGGCCGGCGAACTCGGGGAACGTCGCGAACCGGAACGCTGTGAAGCCCGTGCGCTGGTCGTCCGCGCTGACCAGGATCGCACCGCCGACCGCGGGGAAGACGAATCCCTCCGAGATGCCCGGATCAGGGTCACTGTCGGCAGCGACCACTATCCCGGTCTTGATCGTTCCCGCCGCCAGCATGCCATCGGCCAGGTAGATCCCGGTCAGCAGGCCGCAGGCCCCGTTGCGCACGTCGAACGAGAACGTTCCCTGGCCCCCGCCGGGATGCTGCTCGGTGTTCGCGCCGATGTCCTCCTGGATCAAGGCCGCGATCGCGGGCTCGCTGATGTTGTTGTCGAGGTAGACGCCGACATTGATCAGCAGGTCCAGCTCGTCGGGGGTCCGGCCCGCCCGTTTCAGGCAGAAGCGGGCGGCGGTGCCGGCCAGCTGCACCGCCCCGAGCGAGGATTCGGTTGCCGTCGCGGCTGCCTCAATGATCGTGCCCATAGCGCTCCACCAGCTGACCAGGCCTGAAGATCACGATGCCGACCTCGAGGCCGGATGCGAGCGCCAGGAGCATCACCCTGTCGCCGGGCGCAAGACGGCCTTCGTTCAGGTATTTCCAGAGCGCGACGAATAGGGTGGTCGACGACGTGTTTCCCAGCTCGTCCACGGTCACGACCACGTGCTTCGGCGTCGCGCCCAGATCCTGCGACCACTGCTCCATCCCTTTCCTGATCGCCCGGACCGACGTCTGGTGCGGCACCAGGTAGTCGATCTCGCCGAACTGGAGCCCGGCTTGATCGAGCATCTCCCGGAGCAGCGGAACGGCCTCGTCGGTCCCGGCCTGATGGATCTCGCGGGCCTTGGTGTGCATCGTCGTTCCGGGGCCGATCGTCGCCGGGAACGCGACGCACAGGCGGCTGTGCCTGGCCACCGTGGTGAAGCCCGCAACCTCGATCCCCGGAGCACCGTCCGGCGCCCGCTCGACGATCGCCGCGGCGCCGGCGTCGCCGAGCGTCAGCGACGGCAGCTGGTCGCTCAGCACGTCGCGGACCTCCTGCGCCGCGTTGCGGCCCAGCTCGGAGATGTACTCGCCGCTGACCACCATCCCGCGCCGGATCCGGCCCTGCCGCACCAGGTCGTTCAGGATGAACACGCCGGTCAGCATCCCTGCGCACGCGTTGGAGATGTCGGTGGTGATGGCGCGCCGGGCCCCGAGTGCTTCCTTCAATGACACGCTCACCGGCGGCTCGATCTGGATTCGCATGCCGCCCACGTGGCGGCTGATGCTCGACACCAGCAGCATGTCCAGGTCGCCCGCGTCGATGCCGGCGTGCGCGAGCGCGTCACGCGCCGCACCCAGCGCAAGAGTGTACGAGTCCTCCCCGGCGCGGACAACGGGACGCTTGCGGACGCCCGTCAGCCGCTCGAGCTCGATGTCGGTCTTGTATTTCGTGCTCGCCATCAGCTCATCGGTGGTCAGCCGCCCGGCCGGGACGCACGCGCCGATGCCGGCGAACCGGCACGCGTACGATGCGCCTCGCGGCGAGCCGCCGACGCCTCCGGCCAGCGCCATCCAGCGAGCGCCATCCCCCGCCGGCTGGTCGTGGTTCTCCATCAGACGGTCTCACCCCCCGCACCACGCATCAGGTTCGATTGCCTGCCAGCGGCTCATATCGAGTCACCTCCTACCGTCGCGGCACAGGTAAGCTGCCCCGGCCCCCCGGGCACCCAGCCACCCCGCGTTCCCCGTCGCAGCTGCCGCCCGACGCTGCCGGCCGGCGGAGCTCAGGCCGGCTGCTCCTGGTCGCTAACCTGCCCTTGAATCCAAGAAGCGCCTTCCGCAGGTCGTCGCAGACCTTCTCCAAGCCGATGCGCACAGTGCCCGCCACGCTGGACGCGGTCGAGATGCTCTCTTCATGCTGCCGCCGGGCGTCAGCCACCTGGCGCGGAGCTGGTCCATCAGCTCGGACGCCTTGTCAGTGGCCTCCTTCGTCGCCTTGCCAACTGCTTGCGCAGGTCAACCTGCCAGGCACGCAGATCGTCGATCTGGACCTGCAATTTTGCGACATCTTCGTATGTGGTTATTCATGGAGCCTGGCCCCGGGGTGAGCGATGACGACAGGGACGAAGGTCCCCAGATAGCCGTGCCCCGCCATTGCGCGCTCGTCACCCCTGCCAGTGCCGCGCGGAACTGCTGATCACCGCGTAGCCGCCGGGGCTCTCTGTAATCCAGGATCCAGCCCAGATGACCCCGGACGGTTGCCCGCGCCCGTCTTCCCGGCCGCGCCTGGCGCGGGCCCGGCGGTGGCGGGCGAGCTGCTGGGCCGGTGCGGGCGGAGTTGCCGGTGGTCGGCTCTCGCGTTCGTCTTCACTACCTCGCCCGGCCTGCCGGCCCCGCAGGCCGGCGCCCCGGCCCGCGCGGACTGGGCCACTACGGGGCATAGGCGGTATCGGAGGCGTTAATGACACGCAGCGCGGACATAAATCACCAGTTACCGCGAGGACGATTCCGGCCCGGATGCCGGAGGTCGAGGTCGTAAGGGAGAAGGCGATGACCAGCCCGTCCGTCCCTGCGCCGGTGGAACCCGTTCCGGGTGAACCGGTTCGTGACAAGATCGTGACCGCGGCGGAGGCGGTCAGGCTCATCCGTGATGGAGACGCCGTCGTGATCGGGGGCTTCTTCGGGGCCTGCTTCCCCGAAGAGCTGGTGCTCGCTTTGCAGCGGCGGTTTCTCGACGGCGCCACCCCGCGTGATCTGACCGTTGTGTTCACGGTGGCGGGGGGAGATGCCAAGGGCAGGGGGCTGGACACCCTGGCCCGTCCCGGATTGGTACGGCGCGCGATCGGCGCCCACTGGGCCGCTGCCCCCGCCTTTGCGAAGCTGGCGGTGGCCGGTGAGATCGAGGCGTACAACCTGCCGCTCGGCTCCATGTCGCAGTTGTTCCGTGACATCGCCGCGCGCAAGCCGGGCTCGGTCTCACGGGTCGGACTGGGCACATTCGTCGACCCGCGTCACGGCGGGGGCAAGGTCAACGGCCGCACCGCCGGCGATCTGGTGGAGTTGCTCACGATCGACGCCGAGGAATACCTGTTCTACCGGTCGTTCCGGCTCGATGTCGCGCTGCTGCGCGGGACCATGGCCGACCCCAACGGCAACATGACGATGGAGCGAGAGGCGCTCACCGCCGACGCGCTGCCGATAGCCACGGCCGTGCACAACGCGCGCGGGCTGGTGATCGTCCAGGTCGAGCGGATCGCCGAGCGCGGCACTCTCGATCCCCGTGCAGTGAGGATTCCCGGCGCGCTGGTCGACTGCGTGGTGGTCGCCCCGCCCGAGCACCACTGGCAGACAATGGGCACTGCGTACATGTCGGCCTACAGCGGCGAGGTCCGGGTCCCGATGCAATCGGCGCCGCCGCTCGCACTGACCGAGCGCAAGGTGATCGCCCGGCGCGCCGCGGTGGAGCTCCGGCCCAACAGCGTCGTCAACCTCGGTGTGGGTATCCCCGAGGGAGTAGCCAACGTGGCCAACGAGGAACACGTGCTTGAATACCTGACCCTGACCGCCGAGCCCGGCGTGATCGGCGGCATGCCCGTCGGCGGCCTGGACTTCGGGGCCGCCATTAACCCGCACGCGGTCATCGAGGAGTCCGCGCAGTTCGACTTCTACGACGGCGGCGGCCTGGATGCGGCCTTCCTCGGCCTGGCGCAGTGCGACCGGGAGGGCACCGTCAACGTCAGCCGGTTCGGTCCCCGCCTGGTCGGCGCCGGCGGGTTCATCGACATCAGCCAGAATGCGCAGCGGCTGGTGTTCATGGGCACGTTCGCCTCGCCGAGCCGCACCCGCATCGAGAACGGCAGGCTCTTGGTGGCGGACGACAACACGCACCCCAAGTTCGTCCCGGCGGTCGACCAGCGGTCCTTCAGCGGGCCGTACGCCGCTCTCCGCGGTCAGCCGGTGCTGTACGTGACCGAGCGGTGCGTGTTCCGGCTCACCGCCGAGGGACTCGAGCTGACGGAGATCGCTCCCGGGATGGACCTCGAGCGCGACGTGCTGGCGCGGATGGGCTTCGCCCCCATCATCCGCCGCCAGCCGAAGCTGATGGACGCGCGGATCTTCCAGCCCGCGATCATGGGCCTGAAGCACGACATGCTGTCGATCCCGATCGAGAGCCGCTTCAGCTACGACGAGGCCGAGAACCTGTTCTTCGTCAACCTCGAGGGACTGTCGGTCACCACCGCCGCCCAGCTCGAACGTATCCGGGCTGCGGTCGACGAGCATGCCGCCGCGATCGGGCACCGCGTGTACGCGATCGTCAACTACGACAACGTCTACATCGCGCCTGACCTCATGGATCAGTACAGCCAGGCGGTACGCAGCACCACCGAGCGCTACTACCTAGGCGTGACGCGCTACACGACCAGCTCGTTTATGCGGCTCAAGCTCGGGAACGTGCTCCAAAGGCGCGACGTCGCTCCCCATATCCATGAGAGCCACCGCGAAGCCGCCGCCTGGCTTGCACGCCAGCGGACATCACGGGCATGACGCAAGAGACAACCCAACTGAACCAGGACCGGGAACCCGGGTCGCCGAATCGCTGGTCGAGTTCGGTGCCGGCTGGTTCATCGCTGCTTGCGCGAGCGAGTAAACCGGACGAAATCGGCGCATTCGGGAGTTTTCGCGTCCGTGAAGTACCGGATGTCCTCCTCGCGGCTCGCTGGGCCAGCTCGCGCGGCAAGGCGGTGCCCAGGCCGCGCCGCTGCCAGGAGTCGGCGACGGTGACAGCCATCTCGGCCTGGTCCGGCTCCCGGGGGATGCGGATGAACCGGGCCACCCCGACCAGCTGCCCGGAGTCCGGCGCCACCGCGACCAGGGCTTCGTGGTCGTGGTGGTCGATGTCGGTGAGGTAGGCCAGGGTCTGCTCGGACAGGTGAGGTTTGCCGGTGAAGAACCGCCGGTATCGTGAGGTCTCGCTGAGTTGCTCAAACGCCTCGGCCAGGCCGGGGGCGTCATCGGGGCGCAACGCCCGGACCAGCACCCGGTGTCCTGATCGAAGAGTGATCCAGTGCGGGACGAGGGTGGTGTCCATGCCCGAGTATCGCCTGGTGAGTTCAGCGTTGCCAAACCCCGCCGGCCCGCCGGATCGGGGATAATTGCCTGCAGCTAATGTAGGCAACCCGTGCGCCCGGCAGCTGTGCTCTCGTTAGTCGGCGGGGTCCGCCCGGCTCCGAACGCGGGACCGAGCCAACCGCGACCTGCAGAGTACCTGCCCAGGTGGCGCAGGTTTTCGGCACCACGCTGCGCCGCCCGCAGGGGGACAGGGCGGCTAGCGCCAGTCGTAGCGCTCGCGGCGGATGTTTAGCGAGCTGACTCCGCGGCGACGGAACTGCACCTCGAATGCGTCAAGCATTGCCTCTGGCCCACACATGAAGACCGACAGGTGCCGCGGTTCGGCAGCGGTCCGGGCCAGGACATGCGTGGGAGTCAGACGGTCATCGACGCGAGTGTCGGTGAAGTAGACACGCAGCCGGGGGTCCCCCGTGGTCAGGATGCGCAGCCAACTGAGGAAGGGAGTAATGCCGGCACCCCCGGCTATCCAGGCCTGGTGCTGTGTTCCGCGCCGGTAGGTGAAGCGCCCGCCACAACGTCCGCATGCCGTCCCTCTGGCCAGTCGCCGAGATCCATGATGACGGCAGGATCTGCTCGCCGCCACCACCGCCGGACCCGCCCGTAGCCCAGACCAAACACATCACCTGGGCCAGGACTGCGCTCAAGCTCACGGTCGAGATCGTCAGACGGCCCGATGACCTGCATACGTTCAAAGTCCTGCCCCGCCGCTAGGTGGTGGAGCGGACGCTGGCCCGGATCACCCGCCACCGGCGGACCCTCTGGGACTACGAGCGACTGCCTGCCCACCACGAGACCTAGCATGGCCGGGAACGAGACGCCCCCGTCCGTTCTGCCTAATGCTTTTATACGGAACGGGAGGTGGTACCACGTACCAGCTCAGACCACGCGTCAGCCTGGTGCGCCGGCCTGTCAGCCAGCTAGCTCTCTGCCCGCGGACAGGGTCAGCTGGTGACGGTCGAGCCAGGCAGCGAGCACAGCGTAGGCGTATTTCCTTGGCTCGGGCAGAGAGAGGAATACGTCGTGGCGCGCGTCCTGGATCGGCACCACGGTGCTCTCGGCGCCGAGGCAGCCAGCCCACCGGGCAATCTGCCTGACATCCAGCACGGTGTCGGCACGGTCGCTAAGGGCCGAGTAGTCGCCCGAGAAATGGGAGCGGCTGGAGCGGAGCACCAAGGACGGGACCCCGATGTCCAGGCCGCGGTGCAGTCGCGCGTGCCCGCGCCGCACCGCGTTGAGCCAGCCGATCGTTACCGGGAAGCCTGCCAGCGGCTTGAGGCCGAGGTCGAAGTCCCATTCTCCGGTGCCGCTGATGTGCAGCGTTTGCCCATATATCCCGGGCGCCAGCTTCAGCTCGCGGAACGGCTGTGCCTTGGCGAGAACGCGGAGCGCCTGGGTAAGGGGTCCGCGGTGGACGGGTTTGCCCTGCAGATCGAACCACGGGCTGTTCAGCACTACTCCGGCGACGGGTGGCATCCGGCCGGCCGCGTGCCGACGGTCTAGCCAGAGCGGCACGATCAGGCCGCCGGTGGAGTGCGCGACCAGGATGACCGGCATGTCCGGGTGTTCACCGCCGACGATCCCCAGCGCGCTGTCGAGTTCTTTGTCGCACAGCGCGAGGTCCGATACATAGTGCGCGGTCTGGCCGCTGCGTCGCGCTCGGCCGGATTTGCGCAGGTCAACGGCGTAGAATGCCATGCCTTGCGCGGCGAAAGAGTCGGCGAGTGCCGTCTGGAAGAAGTAGTCGGAGAAGCCGTGCACGTACAGGACAGCGCCGCGTGCCACCTCTCCCGCGCGGGGTTCCCGCCGAACCAGGACGGCGGCGATGGAGCCTTCGCCGTCCGGATCCGCGCCCAGTTCGATGACGTGCTGCCGGTAGCCCTCGCCGAGGAGATCCGGCTGCCAGCTGGGAGCATGCATAGCAGCAGTGGCCGCGCCGGTGACAACCGCGGTGCCGCGCGTGAAGTCGGGCCGGTCCATGTCAGGCGGCGACCTCCGCCCGGCCAGCGACGGCCTGCTTGTGCGCCTGGCTGCGGCTGAAGTGCAGCTCCGGGTCCTGGACCGGCAGGCGGCGCAGCAGCTTGACATCGCTGGTGTAGCTCATCGACGTCAGCCACGGTGCCCGGTCGCCCTGGCGGGGCAGCTGGCTGATCGCGCGCTGGATGTAGCCGGCGCCGAAGTTCAGGAACGGCCGCTTCGGCATGGCCGGGCCGGCGGGCTCGGGCCGCGCGGTGTCGTAGCCGTGGGCGTCCATGTAGGCGAGCAGCCGGCAGAAGTGCTCACACAGCAGCCCGACCTTCAGCGTCCAGGAGGAGTTGGTATAGCCGATCGCGTAGGCGAAGTTCGGCACGCCGGACAGCATCATGCCCTTGTACGCGACGGTGTCCGGCAGGCTGACCGGCTGCCCATCGACAGTCAGCGACATGCCACCCATCGTCTGCACGTTCAGGCCGGTCGCCGTGATGATGATGTCCGCTTCCAGCTCGCGGCCGGATTCGAGCAGGACGCCCTTCTCGGTGAACGTCGTGATGCGGTCGGTGACCACCGACGCGCGCCCGTTGCGGATTGCCTTGAACAGGTCGCCGTCCGGTACGGCGCACAGCCGCTGGTCCCACGGGTTGTACGGCGGGTTGAAGTGCTCGTCCACCGGATACCCCGCGGGGAGCATCTTCACGTTGAATTTCCGGATGACCCGGCGCGCGGCCTTCGGGTACTTCTGGCAGAACCGCCAGATGGCCTGCTGCCGGATGATGTTCTTGCGGCGCGCGATCGCGTAACCGCGCTCGTCGCCGAGCATCGCGCGGAGCCGGTTCGCGAGCTTGTCCCGCGACGGCAGCGGCATGATGTAGCTCGGCGTCCGCTGCAGCATCGTGATGTGCGCGGCGGTGTCCGCCATCGCCGGGATCAGGGTGACGGCCGTGGCGCCGCTGCCTATCACTAGTATCCGCTTGCCGGCGTAATCGAGATCCGCGGGCCACTGCTGCGGGTGGATGATCAGTCCGCGGAATCGCTCGCGTCCCTCGGAATGCGGCGTGTAGCCCTCGTCGTAGCGGTAATAGCCGCCCGCGCAGAACAGCCAGTTGCAGGTCAGCGTCGTCCGCTCGCCCGTGTCGGTGTGATCCACCTCGACCGTCCACCGGGCGTCCGGAGACGACCACGAGGCGCTGACCACCTTCGAGTGGAAACGAATCTTGCGGTCGATGCCGTACTCGGCCGCGGTCTCGCGCAGGTAGGCGAGGATCTTGTCGGCGCTCGCGATCGCATCCTCGTCCCGCCATGGCTTGAACTCATAGCCGAACGTGTACAGGTCCGAGTCCGACCGGACGCCCGGGTACCGGAACAGGTCCCATGTGCCGCCCGATGCGTCACGCGCCTCGAGGATGACGTAGCTGCGCCGCGGGTGCTCGCGGTGCAGGTAGTACGCGGCGCCGATGCCGGAGATGCCGGCGCCGACGATGAGAACGTCGACGTCGGCCGGGGTCGTGTCAAGGGAAGCCGAAGACATGCGGTTAGCTCCCGACGGCAGGAGGGATCACCGTACGCAGCCCATAGTGCCAGCCAGACGGGTCGCGACATAGCACAAAGTGCATGAATTTGTTGCCGCAAAGTGGCATTCTGCACCAGTCGTGGCTAGGCTGGCCTCGTGCCGTGGGACCTCCCGTCGCCGCGTGTCCGTGAGCTGATCCGCCAGGGCGCGGAACTCGCCCTGCACCCGCCCGACGACTGGCTGCAAGAACTCGACGAGGCGACGCTGTCCGGGCCGAACCGGCGGCAGGTCGCCGATGACCCGGTGCTCGCGGCGGCCACCCGGCGCACTAACCGGTCCAACCTGCTGCACTGGGCCGCCGCGAACGTGCGCGCACCCGGCGAGCGCGTGCCGGCGAACCTGGAGGACGCGCCGCTGGCGATCGCGCGCGACCTGGTCCGCCGCGGACTGAACGAGTCCGCGCTGGACGCCTACCGCGCTGGCCAGGCTGTCGCGCTCCGGCGGTGGATAGAGCTCTGCTTCTCGCTTACCTCCGATCCCGGAGAGCTGCGCGAACTGCTCGATGTCTCCTGCCGCTCGATTTCGGCCTTCGTGGACGACACCCTCGCGGCGATCTCCGCCCAGATCGCCCGCGAGCGCGACGAGCTCACCCGCGGCACACACGCGGAGCGGCGGGAGACCGTCAGCTTGCTGCTTGACGGCGCTCCCATCCCGCGGGCCCGCGCCGAGCAGCGCCTCGGCTACCGGCTTGCCGGCCAGCACACCGCGGCCATCGTCTGGAGCGACGACCCGGACGCCGACCTCGGCGCGCTGGACCGCGTCGCTGACCTGATCGCCGTCTGCGCCGGCGACCGGCGGCCGCTTACGGTGCTCGCCAGCGCCGCCACGCGATGGGTGTGGGTGCACGGTCAGCCCGATACGAGCGGCCTTCGCGCGGCGATCGGTGCCCTGCCGGCCGTGCGCGCGGCCCTCGGCTCCACCGCTACCGGCATGGACGGCTTCCGCCGGAGCTATCTCGACGCCCTCACCGTGCAGCGCATGCTGGCGCGGCTGGCGTCCCCGCAGCAGCTCGCCACGCACGACGAGGTGGAACTGGTCGCCTTGCTGACGGCCGATCAAGAAAGCGCCGAGGACTTCGTAAGGCGGACCCTCGGGGCACTCGAGGGCGCCGGAACAGAGATCACCGAGGCCATCCGGGTATTCATCGCCGCCCAGTGCAACGCCTCACACGCCGCGGCCCGGCTCTACACACACCGCAACACGCTGCTTCGCCGCCTCGCGCGCGCCGACCAGCTACTGCCCCTCCCGCTGTCGGAGAACGTTCTCAACATCGGCGCCGCACTCGAAATGCTGCGATGGCAAGGGATGAGCGACGCGGACGGACGGTCCGCCCGGCGGTCCCGCGCCAGACACCGGGATGTCGGATGAGCGCCTACGGACCGTGACCTGCGGCAGACCGCCGCGAAGGCCATCCATCCCGGCCCCCCGCGGCCGGAGTCGTTACCGGCCGACCGCCCGTCGGGTGTCTGACGCTGCCTTGTCATACTGACCTTGCCCCCGTCCGCCGACCACTTCGGGTTTGGGTTCAAGTGCCTGGGCGCCCAGGGGTAATTCACCGAGGCGTTCGACGCAGTCCTGGCGGACGCCGGTATCGAGGCCGTGAAGATCCCGCCCCAGAGCCCTCGCGCGAACTCCTATGCGGAAAGATTCATGCTCATCAGGGTGGCCACCGTACGCCGGTAACGCGCCCCGTCCAGCCCGGGTATACCCGGGCTGGACGGGGCGCAGCCCCTGTGCCGTGCCAGAATCCCGCGTGCGAACCTGACCTGCTGGTCTACGCTCGGCGCTCGTGCTCGTCCGACTCGTCTACCTCTTCATGGCCCGGGTGCTCGGCTGGCTGGTGCTCCTGGCGCGAAGCGATGCCGCCAAGGATGCGGAGCTCCTGGTGCTCCGGCACGAGGTTGCGGTCTTGCGGCGGCAGGTCAAGCACCCGAGGCCGGACTGGGCTGACCGTGCCGTGATCGCAGCCTTGTCACGGCTGCTGCCCGAGCACCTGCGGCTGCACCGGATCGTGACCCCGGGCACCCTGCTAGCCTGGCACCGGTGCCTGGGCAAGAAGAAATGGACCTATCTGAGCACGCCGGGACGGCCGCCGATCCCGGATGAGGTATGTGCGCTGGTGGAGCAGCTGGCGCGGCATAACCCTCGCTGGGGGTATCGCCGAATTCAGGGTGAGCTGCTCGGCCTGGGGTACCGGGTGGGGGAGGGGATGATCCGCCGGATCCTGGCCGCCGCCGGGATCGGTCCCGCGCCGCGGCGGCGTCGCCGACATGGTGGCAGTTCCTGGTCGCCCGGGCATCCGGCATTCTTGCTTGTGATTTCCTGCACGTCGATACCGTGCTGCTGCAGCGCGTGCATGTCTTGTTCGTGATGGAGATCCAGAACCGGGCCGTGCACATCCTGGGCGTCACTGCGCATCCGGCCGGGGCCTGGATCGCGCAGCAGGCCCGCAACCTGCTGATGGACCTTGGCGAGCGCGCCAGCGGGTTCAAGTTCCTGATCCGTGACCGGGACAGCAAGTTCACCACGGCCTTCGATGAGGTATTCGCCGGGAACGGCATGCGGGTGGTCAAGACGCCGGTCCGGTCGCCGCGGGCGAATTCCTATGCGGAGCGGTTCGTGGGCACGCTTCGCCGCGAGTGCCTGGATCACGTGCTGATCCTCGGCGAGCGGCATCTCCGCAAGGTCCTGGCCGAGTACGTCTGCCACTACAACAGCCACCGTCCGCATCAGAGCCTGCAGCAGGAACCCCCGCTGCACCAGCCCGGCCGCGTCCTCGATATCACCGCCCAGATCGAGCACCGGCGTGTCGTGGGTGGCCTGATCAGCGAATACCGTAGAGCAGTCTAGCGAGTGCGAAGAGCCAGGTCAGCGCCTATGACGAGTATTGGCACGGCACAGCCCTGCAACCGGAGACTGCGGGATGAAAGCGACGATGCCGCCGCAGCCTGGCAGCGGCATTGGCTAATCGGAAGCGTCCGAGGGCGTATTGAACTCCCGCGTCCGTGACCTGCGGATTTACTCGTCCGCACCAAGGTGAAGAATACAGAACGCAGGTCAGCGCGACATACGTGTGTCCGAGGCCCGAGTGCACCAAAAAGCCAATGCGTCCTGACCTCGGAGTTCTTCTTGGACGCGGCTGGTGGTGCGCGATGACCAGCACCGGCCAGATTATCAGGTGGTCTACTGCGGGCGCCGTGGTCGGCGTCGCTGCGGTCGCCGCGGTCGCGTCCTACGAACACGCCTATGCTCTGGTGCGGGCGCACG
>Ga0187812_1000430_pt1 | contig 14814 bp, 9 predicted proteins | sample NC_S_2_FD_130582 | JGI IMG/M metagenome (GOLD analysis project Ga0187812, IMG submission 130582) | Wetland sediment microbial communities from Neuse River Estuary, North Carolina, USA - ASW-S_2 | ecosystem: Environmental > Aquatic > Freshwater > Wetlands > Sediment | place: USA: North Carolina...
AGCGCCATACGCCCTGCCCCCACTGCCAGAATCGAGGGCTTCGCGTCCCGTAAATCTTTGCCGTGCCGGTCATGCCTTCGCGCAGCGATCCGTCCGGGTTTTCAAATTCGAGCACGACAGCAAAGTAATTGCTCAGGCGCCGCCCAGCGCGTTCCGGGCTTTTCGGCAGCGCCACCGGCTCCTCCGCCGCCGCCGCGGGCAGAATCTGCTTCACGCGGCCCGCATAGCTCCGGTAAGGATAAGCACGAACACTGAGCTTCGCGGCCGCTCCCTCCTGAATGTCCTGCAGTTCCCAGTCGCGCACCAGGATGCGCGCGCGCATCACGCTCCGGTCCGCCACGTCGGCGAACAGCGCCCCCTCGGGGAGGAACTCGCCGACGCGTTGTTCGACGGCCAGCGTCGTGATCTCACCCGCCCCCGGAGCCTCCAGCAGCAGCTGGCCCTGCCGCGTCCGCGCCTCGCGCACGGCCCCGTCCAGGCGCTCGAATTCCCGGTAGGCCACATCGGCGGCATCCGGGTCGCGGCGGCGCCGCGCCTCGAGCATGGCATCTTCTGCCAGCGAACGCTGCGCGCTCAATTGGACGAGCTGCGCGTCCAGCTCCGGATTCCGCAGCACCGCCAGAATCTGCCCTGGCGCCACGCGGTCGCCGCTGTGGACCAGCACGCGCTCGATCCAGCCGTCGGTCAGGGCGTGCGCATCCGCACGCCTGCCAGGCTCGAGCTGGAACTCGCTGGTAGTCTTGCGAGAAACCGGTGGCACCAGCAGCAGCAGGCCGACGGCCGCGATTCCCACCTTCAGCGTCCGCGTCATTTTCCAGGCCATAAGCTTCTCCTTCCACACCGGCAATCGGTTCCGCGCCGCAGCCATTGCGGGCTGTATGCTCTTTCGCGTCATGAAGTACAGGACGGCGGCCGTGGCCAGGTAACCCCAGCCTTCCCCCAGCCGGTTCACCATAAGATTCCTCAGCCAGCCCGCCACGAGTACCAATATCAGAGCGCCGTAGAGTGCCGCCAAGGACGCGTAGATGAGAAAAATGCGCTTCTTACGCCTCCCCACCACAGGCAGCGCTACGTCCTGCCCTAGCACGTAATGGCGCAGCCAGAGCTTCAGGTATTCGAAGGAGTCTTCCCGCATGTTGTCGACTTCCAGGTACTGCATCAGTGCGTAGTAGCCGTCGTATTTCATCAGCGGGTTCAGGTTGATCACCAGGCCCGACACGCCGGTCAGTAGCAGCGTCTTGTAAGCAATGTCGCCGAACCACGAGCCGGGCGGCGCCAGCGCCCAGGCGATCGTGGACACTGAGCAAATCACCATTTCGATCCACAACCCCGCGAAGATGACCCACAGACGCTTCGACGTCTTGTCGAACACGTGCATGTCCGAGGTGTCCGTGAAAAACGCCGGCCCGAAGTAGATGAGCATGAAGCCCATCTGCGGCACCTCGCCACCGAAATATTTGCAGGTGAGCCCGTGGCCGAATTCGTGTACGGCGATCACCGCGAACAGGATCACCCAGAATTCCCAGAGGTCGTAGAGCGACTTGTCCGTGAAGGTATAGAACGCGACGGTGTCTTGCCGCACGCGCACCCAATTATCCGCCAGGATCACTGCCATGATGATGTAGAGCAGGACGGAAGAGGCCACGAACCCGGGCGTGAATAGCCACCGCAGGTAAGGCATGATGCGCTCGAACGTGCGATCCGGATTCCATGCGGAAAAGTGGATGTAGAGGAGGCTCGCCGTGTTCACCCGTTCCCGGCGCTCCTCGCGGATCTTCTCCAGAATCGCCAGGTTCTTTTTTCCCGTGCCCTCCTCCCACAGGTCGGGCTCGGTGGATTCCAGGAAGTCGGCCACGTCGCCTTCGCTCAGGGCCCCTGCACCCGCTTCCGCGTTCACCGCCTCGGCGATTTGTTCCGTCGTGCGTGTCCCGTCGGCGTACTTCAACACGCTGAATTCCAGCGGCCCGTAGCGGGCGTACTTGAACAGGTGGGGCACCTTGATGACGAAGCTGGTTTCGCCGCGTACCACCTGCTCGCTGATTTGGAGGTCCTGCCGGAGTTTCGGGCGCCGCAGGGCGCGCGCGATGGCACCTTGGGCCTGCAGTGTGGTCGAGCCCAGCCTCATGGCTCAGGGCCGCGGTGAGAACGCCGCCGACCAGCTCAGCCGCACGGCCATCCCGGGCTTCAGGTCCGCCGGCGGGTTTACCAGCGTGGCCGTCACTTCGTAGCTGTCGCTGGCCGCGTCAATCACCGGACTCACCCGCGCGACTCGCGCGTCGAAGGAGCGGTTCGGATCGCTCGCCAGCGTCCCGCGCACGGTCTCGCCCACCGCGGGCTTGCGCGGGTCCGTTTCCGGTACCTGGAACTCCACCAGCAGCGGGCTTAGCTGGCTTACACGGAAGCAGCGCGTGCCTTTCGTTACCACGTCTCCCTGGCGCACGTACCGGCGGGAGACCATTCCGCCGAACGGGGCCCGGATCCGCGTCTTGTCCATCTCCAGTTCCAGCGCATGCACCTCGGCCTGGTGCTTTTCCACGTTCGCTTTCCAGCTTTCCAGGTCGTAGGTCGATCCTTTGGCCATGAAATCCGCCGTGTCCAGGTCCGCTTTGCTGCCCAGCCCTTCGTTGAACATGAGCTGCGCGCGTTGCAGGCGCGCCTGGTTGGCGTGGAGTTCCGCTTCGTTGTACTTCACGTTGTATTCCGAGATTTTCAGGTCCGCGCGGGCCTGCTCGAGCGCCGCCGCTACCTGGCGGCCGTCCAGACGGGCCAGCAGGCCGCCCGCTTCCACCTTCTTGCCCTCGTCCGCCGCCAGCTCCACCACCTCGCCGTCGTGCTCCGCCACCACGTCCACTTCATGCTCCACCGTCAACACTGCCGGAATTTCACGCTCTGCGGCCGTCGCCCGCGCACCGGAACTTGCGCCGGGTGTCACAGCGGAAGCCGCCGCGGGCCGGGGCGGGCTGCTTCCCGCACGCTCCGCGCCGGATTCGCTGCTGCATCCCGCGGCCACCGCTGCCGCGAGAGCGGCAGCCAGGCAAATTCCCCTGCGTTTCATGATCGTCTCTCCGATCGTGATCCCGTTCACGGGCTGCTTTCCCGCTCGATTCCTCATGGTAGCCAGCCCCAAATCTTTCTCCACAGCCACCGTGCCGGAGGCCGCAGCAGCACGTATCCCACTGGACGCCACCGGCTGCCCCTCCAGCCCCCCCTCGAATCGACCTTCGCGCGCCCTACCATGTCGTCCCGCAGCCTGCCGCCCGTATTCTCGAAGACCGCCCGCGCCTGGAAGAACTGTTCCCCTTCCGTCGAGGTCGTTTGTGCCTTCAGCCGTTCCACCTTGCCGTGAAAGGTGATCGTGGGCAGCGCGTTCACCTTCAGCGAAACATTCGCGCCCGGCAGCACGAGCGGCTCATCCGTCTCCGGGAACACGATGTCCGCCGCCATTTGACTTGGCTCCACCAGCTCGCAAAAGCTCTCGCCGCGCGTCACCAGCCGCCCCACCTTCTCCTCCACCTTCGGCGTCACCACCTGCCCCGCGATCGGCGCCACCAGCCGCGCGTGCGCCAGCCGCTCACTCTCCAGGTCTACATTCGCCTGTGCCACCTGCATGTGCAGGCGAGCCCGGCCCGCGGCCCCCTGGTCGCGCCGGTCCTGCGCCTCGGCCAGATCATGATGCGCCAGCGCCACTTGCGCCCGCGCGGTTTCCAGCCGCACGCGGATTTCGCCGTCGTCCAGTTGTGCCAGCGGCGCTCCCGCCGCCACGAAATCCCCGTCGTGGACGAATACTTGCTTCACGATGCCTTCCGATTCCGCAGTCACCACGCGGCGTTGTGCCGGCACCACCTGCGCCGTGCCGTCCACTCGCAGCGGCCACGGCACCGCCACCAGCAGCACCGCCACCGCCACCGCACGCGTCAGTAGCTCGATCCGCCGTCCCCCGGAAACCGCCCGCCACTTCTGTTGGGTCTCCGCCACGGGCCGCCACACCCGGATCAGCGGAACGTTTTGGTACAGCCGGGCATTGCGGATCGCCACGGTCACCTGGCTCGTCAGGATCTCCAGCATCTCCAGCTTGCTTTCCGACAGGAACTCGGGCTCGCCGCTCTCCAGCGCGATCACCCCCAGCGTTCCCTGATCGTCGCGCAGCGGCATGGCGTAGAAGCCGCTCATCTGGCGCTCGGTCAGGTACGGAATCAGCCGCGGGTCGGGCTTCTCGGGCGTACTCTTCCATTCCGTGTCCACATGGTCGGCTGACACTGCCTCGGTTTCCTCCCCCACCCATTCCAGGATGTCGCGCAGCCGCTTCATTTCCGGCGTTCCCGGCACTTCCGGTTCTCCGGACACCGCGGCCAGATAGAACTTCGCGCCGTCGTATAGCCCGATGGCGCAGCGCTCAAACGGCAGGACCTCCGCCGCCTGGTGCACCAGCGTCGTCAGGATGTGGTCCAGGTCCAGAGTGGAGGTGATTTCCTTGCTCAGGGTCAACAGCGCGCCCAGCTCGTGGACTTTGCGTTCCGCCTCCAGCAGTTTCGCATTGTGCACCGCCAGGCCCGCCTGCTCGCCCACGCTGTTCAGGAAAAACAGGTCGTCGTCGTCGAAAGGGGTCTCGTCGACTTTGTTCAGCACTTCCACGACGCCAAGCACACGCTCGTCTTTCAAGAGCGGAGCGGCCATCGCGGAGGTGATCGTGAATCCTTCCACGGCATCGCGGCGGGGATCGAGCAGGGCTTCCCTGGATGCGTCCGCCGCCAGCCGCCCTTTCCCGTCGCGCGCCACCACCCCCACAAGGCCCTCGCCCATGGCCGCTTCCGCGTCCTCGTCCGTGGTCGGGTCCTCACCGTCCTGGTGCGCGAACTCCAGCGTCTCCCCGTCCTGCGCCACCAGCCAGAGATTGCACGCCTGCGCCCCCAGGATGTCGCGGATCTTGTTGGTCACGATCGGGCACAGATCTTCCAGCTCGAGCGTGGAGTTGAATATTCTCGCGATGTCGTACAGCGCCGTCAGCCGTTCCAGCGTTTCGAACTGCGCGTGCCGGTCAGCGTCCGCGGCGCGAATCGTATCCAGCGCCCGCCCCGTCATCCGCGCGGCTTCTTCCAGGTAGGCCCCGTCCTCCGGAGTGAATTCTCCGCCCGCCTTGTTCAGCAGCTCCACCACTCCCGCCGGCCCCGACGAGCCGGGAATGGGAGCATAGAGGGCCGTCTGCACGCGGTCCCGGTACGCCGGCTCCAGGTGGGAAAGCAGTCGCGCCTTCTTTTCCGCCGCGCCCAGCCGCCGCGCGCCCCGCGATTCCATCACCTCGGTCAGCAGGCCGTCCGCCGCCCCTTCCTCTTTCGGCTCGATCCGCTCCCCGGCCGCAAACGATTTCTCCCGGCAGCGCAGGTCCGTATCCGCGCCGTTCTTCAGCCATAACAGAATGGCCTGCGGCCCCAGCCGTGCCCGCAGCTCCCGCGAAAAAGCCTTCAGCAGGCCTTCCGTATCGCGGCAGGAGTGATACGCAGTCGCCAGCTCATAGAGAGCTTCCAGCCGCTCCATCGAGCCTCCGTAAACAGGATCAGGGCGCGAAAATCCTGCCGAAAAACCACTCGCGCTTCGAATTCTGCGGGGAGGCTAGCAAATGGCTCTAGGGGTGTCAAGGAAACGCGCCGAAAAGCCGCGTGGACTCGCCGCGTACGTTCGGCACGGGCCGGCGGCACAGGCCCGGCATTGGTGGCGGTCACATGCGCCATCGCCGCGGCCGTGCGCTACCGTTTCGCCTCGCGCGCCGCGCGTCCCTGCGCCATCACCGCTTCCACTGCATCGGGATTGCGCGGCAGTCGCGCGCTCAGCAGTTTCGCTCCGGTCTCGGTCACCAGCACGTCGTCCTCAATTCGCACGCCCAGGTTTTCTTCCGGTATGTAGATCCCCGGCTCGATGGTGATCACCATTCCGGCCTCCAGCGGCCGTTGCGGGTTCCCGGCATCGTGCACGTTCAACCCGATGTGGTGCGAGAGCCCGTGGATAAAGTAGCGGCCCAGCGACTGCCCCTCGCGGTCCTTTCCATGCGTGTCGATATACTCATAGGCGACGCGGTAGGGACTGTCCGCGGCGCCGCGCGACATCGTGACTCCCGGTTTCACGGCCGCGATCGCCGCGTTCTGCGCCCCCAGCACGATTTCGTAGATTTCCCTCTGTCGCGGCGAGAAATGCCCGTTTGCCGGCAGCGTACGCGTGACGTCCGCCGTGTAGCCGTCCTGCGCGCAGGCCACGTCCAGCACCACAATTTCGCCGTCGCGGATCTTCGCCTCCAGCGAGTCGTCGTGCAGCACCGTCGAGTTGAATCCCGCCCCGACTATCGGCGCGTAGGCTTCCTCCGTGCATCCCTCGTCGGTATGAATGAACTCCATCCGCGCCGCCACCTGGTACTCGTACAGCCCCGGCCGCATCATCTTCATGGCCTCGAAATGCGCGTCGAGCGAAACTTCCACCGCGCGCGTGAGCAGCGCGATTTCTCCCGCCGATTTGATCTGCCGCAGCGCCCCGATCTTCCCGGAAACCTCTTCCAGTTGCGCGCCCGGCGCCTGCTTCCGCAGCCAGTCGCTCCACACTTGCGCGTGCGGATAGCCGATGTCGCCTGCCTCGGGCAGTTCCGTGTAAATCTTCGAAAACGCCTGCGCGAGTTGCGCCACCACGCTGCCGAGGTCCGGGAACGGCCGGACGTCGCGGAACCCGGTCTTCTCCTCGATCCCCGGGTCGTTAGGCGCCAGCCGCGGCCCGTTCCATCGCTCCTTTCCCGGATTTTTCGGAGGGAGAAACAGGATTTCGCTCGGCCCGGGGTCACCCTTTCCGCCTGCCCGCGCCGGCACCAGCACGAGCACCGCGCCCTCCTCGTTGTGTCCCGTCAAATAGTAAAAATCCTCCTCCTGCTGGAAACGCAGGAATTCGAGCGTATTTTCCTTCCCCGTGTAGCCGAAGAGCACCACCGGGCCGTCCATTTGCGCCACCAGCCGCGCGCGCCGCTCTGCATACTCCGCGTTTGGCTGCCGCGCACGAGCCTGCACAGCGGACACCAGAAGCGCCCCGGCCAACGCGGCGAGCAGTGCGGCCCCCACCCGCCACACTGGTCTTCCCGCCATTCGAACGGTCACCGCCATCCCATTTCCCCCCTGGTATCGTGAATTTGAGCGCCGCAGCCGGTCCGCACGATCAGCCCGCGTCCTTCTCCGCCAAAAAAATCATGTCCGGCGATTCATCCCCGAACGGTGATCGGTCGTAGTCGCCGTAGAGCGCCGCCATCCGCAGCCCCGCGCGGGCCAGCAGGTGCTCCACTTCGAAGCGGTAAAAGTAGCGTAATGCCGTGCGCCATCGGCTTTCCTCGCGCCGCCCGTCCGGATGCGTCACGTACCAGCAGAATTCCACGTCGTTAATCTGCTCGCCTCGATGGAACGCCGTCACCCGCGTCGTCCGTCGCACGGTCCGTCCGTCCGGCAGCTTCGTGGCCGGCCCTTCCTCTCTCTCCCTCATCCAGACTGGGTCATAAACGGCTGAGGGGTTCACATGGAACAGATCAAAGATGAGCCGTGCGCCCTTCCCCAGGTGCCGCCGCGCCGCGCGCAGGCAGCCGAGCTGCTCCTCCACCGTGAGCAGATGCTGAAAAGGTCGAAAGGGAATCGTGATCAGCGCGAACTCCCGGCCCAGCTCGAAACTCGCCAACTCACCGCGCACCAGCCCGGCTCGCCGACGGACCTCTTCCGGCTCCGCGGCCAGCCGCGTGCGGCAGCGTTCCAACATATTCATGGAGGCGTCCAGACCGGTGATTTCCACACCGGCGCGCGCGATCGGCAGCAGCACGCGCCCCGTCCCGCACCCCAACTCCAGCACCGGCCCGCCCGATGCCCGCGCCTCCGCGACGTAGAACTCCACGTCCTTTCGCTCGATGTACAGCGGTGTCGAGTCGTAGAACTCCGCCATGCTGGTGGTCGCGTCGTATTGATTTTCCGGCGGCATGGATGGTCACAGCCCTTTCAACTCTAGCGTCCTCTCGTGCGTCTCACCTTCCGTCCGGCCCGCTTCCGCCGGGCCGTCCCGCGCCGCCGCGGCACAATCGCCACCGCTTCGATCTCCACGAGCATCGCGGGATCGATCAACGCGGCCACCTGCACCATCGAGGTTGCCGGGCGGACGCGCCCAAAAAATTCCCCATGCGCCCGGCCGATTTTTTCCCAATCAGCGATGTTCGTCACATACATGCGCGTGCGCACCACGTCTTCCATCCGCGCCCCGGCCCGCTCCAGTGCCCACTGAATGTTTTTCAGCGTCTGCACGGCCTGCGCGTAGGGGTCGCCCGCGCCCACCACGCGTCCCTGGCGGTCCGTCGCCGTCGTGCCGGACACGTAGATGGTATCGCCCGCACGCACCGCTCGCGAGTAGCCCACCACCGGCTCCCACGGCGTCCCGCTCGATACCATCCGCCTGCTCATAGGTCTGCCGCTCCTTTCCTGTCGCGCATCGCGTCACACCCGCGGCGCCGGGCTGGACACGACGCAGCGAAGCCCCTAATCTGATGCGTAGCGCATGCCCAGGAGATTCGCATGAAGTGCCAAAATATTCTCGAGGCGGTCGCCCACACCCCGCTCATCCGCCTCAACCGTATCACCCAAGGCCTCCCCTGCGAAGTCTGGGTGAAGGCCGACTACCTGAACCCCGGCGGCTCCGTAAAGGACCGCATCGGCATCACCATGATTGATGCCGCGGAAAAAAAGGGCCTGCTCAAGCCCGGCGGCACCATCATCGAAGGCACCTCCGGCAACACCGGCATGGGCCTCGCGCTGGTCGCCGCCGTCCGCGGCTACAAAGTCGTTTTCACCATCACCGACAAACAGTCCCGCGAAAAAATCGACCTCCTGAAAGCCCTCGGCGCCGAGGTGATCGTCTGCCCCACCGCTGTCGAGCCCGAGGACCCGCGCAGCTACTACTCCGTCGCCAAAAAACTGGCCAAGGAAATCCCCAATTCCTTCTACCCCAACCAGTACGAGAACCCGGACAACCCGCGCGCCCATTACGAGTCCACCGGCCCGGAAATCTGGGAGGACACCGAGGGACGCATCACCCACTTCGTCTGCGGCATGGGCACCGGCGGCACCATCAGCGGCGTCGGAAAATTCCTCAAGGAGAAGAACCCGAACGTCCGCGTGATCGGCGTGGATCCGGTCGGCTCGCTCTATTACGACTACTTCAAAAACAAACGACTCACCAAGGCCACCACCTACGTCGTCCAGGGCATCGGCGAAGACATCCTGCCCGGCACTATGGATTTCTCCGTGCTCGACGACGTGCTTCAGGTGACCGACGAAGAATGTTTCGTCGTGGCCCGCCGTCTGGCGCGCCTGGAAGGCATTTTCAGCGGCGGTTCCTGCGGCGGCTGCGTCTCTGCGGCCTTGCGCCTCGCCCGCACGCTCAAGCCCGGCAATTTCGTCGTCGCCTTTCTGCCCGACACCGGCATGCGTTATCTGAGCAACGTCTTCAGCGACGCGTGGATGGCGGAACACGGCTATAGCGAAAAGGCCGTGGCCCTCACCGCCGCCGACGTGGTCCGCGCCAAGAAGGCGCGCGGCCCCGCCCGCGAGCTCGTCACCGTCAAGCCCTTCCAGACCGTTTTCCACGCCCTGAAAACCATGCAGGCCGAGGACATTTCCCAGATCCCCGTCTGCGAGGACGTCGTGCCCATCGGCACCGTGGCCGAGGACCAGATCCTGGCCCTCGCCCTGCACGGCAAAGATCTGCGCAAACTCGTGGTCCGCGAGGTGATGGGCCCGCCACTCCCCCGCGTTCCCGCCGACGCGCCCATCGAGCAGCTCACCCGCATCCTCAGCCAGCAGAACTCCGCCGTCTTTGTCGAAGGCAGCGACGGCCACCTCGACATCCTCACCAAGTACGACCTCATCGGCTCCGTCATGAGCCACGCCGACCAGGCCCGCTGACCCAATGGCGCGGGCCCGCCGCGCCTGCCCGCCGTGGCGGGGCGGGACTCCGTGGTGAATTCTCTCTCTTCTCCTCAGGCCCGCACTCCTCAATTCGCCGGCCGAACCCCCAGCACCTCGTACAGAGCCCCGGCATCGTACACGGTCCCTTCTTTGATCACCGTCACCACCCGCCGGATGTCGGAAATCCGCGCCGTCGGGTCGCCGTCGACCAGGATCAGGTCCGCGAGTTTCCCCGCTGCGATCGAGCCGCGCTCGTTGTCGTGCTTCATCACCCGCGCCCCGCCCAGCGTCGCGATTTGCAGCACCTGCGCCGCCGGGATTCCCGCCGCCACGTAGTTCTCCAGTTCCCGGTGCAGCGTGAACCCCGCCATGGAATCCGTCCCCGCCACGATTGTGATTCCCGAGTCGTGCAGCATCTTCAGCATCCGCAGCATGGCCCGGAAGGAATCCCGGTAGCGCTGGTCTTTGCCCTCCGGCACCGGTAATCCCCCGCTTAGAGCCCCGCGGCGGATCTGCGCCGGCAATCGGCTGGCCACCGGCGCGAATCCCGGCGATATCACTCCCGGCCGCGAAACAAACATATCCTCGAAGACGCTCACGGTCGGATCCAGCACCGTATGGTGCTCCTGTAGCAGCCGCACGAATGCCTGCACGCGCTCGGAGTGCAGGTCGAGCTCCGCCGCGCGTTCCGCCACCCCCGTGAACCGCGCCGGCGTCCGCGTGTCCTGCACTTGGTCGAAAAAGAAATTCAGGAAAATGAAGTTCATGTGCTGGATTTCATCCGCGCCGTCGTGCACAAACTGCTCCGCGGTCATGAACGCCGGCACGTGGCCGGACACCCGCATCCCGCGTGCGTGCGCTTCCTGCGCGATGTAGGCCACCAGTTCCGGCTTCACCGAGCTGTAAATTTTGATCTGTTCGTACCCCAGCGATTTGAATCTCTCGATGTCCGCTAGCGCCTCTTCGCGCGTATCCGCAAACACTTTCGACGGCCCCTGGTAGGGCCCTCGTCCGTCAATCAGCCCGGCCATCACGATGCGCGGCCCGGCCAGCGTTGCGGCATCGAATTTCCTCCGCAAATCGTTTAGGTGCTCGATGTCGTTGCCCATGTCGCGCACGGTTGTGACCCCCGCCGCCAGGTGCAGCACGCCGTCGTCCCAGTCCCCCAGATGCACGTGCATGTCCCACAGCCCGGGCAGCAGCATTTTCCCCTTCGCGTCCATCACCTCGCGGCCCGCGCCGCCGGGAATTTTTCCGTCCGGAGCAACCGCTTCAATCCGGTTCCCGGTGACGAGCACGGACATTCCCTCCTTCACCGTGGCCGTCTCGCTGTCGAACAGCCGCGCGTGCTCGATGAGCAGCGGCCCCGCGGGTTTCCGCGTCAGCCTCCGCGCCACTTCCTCGCCCCGCGCCGCCGCGCGCGCCTTCTGCGCCTCGAGCAGCGCCGGCCAGGCCGCTTCCGCGCCGTCGCGAATCAATACCGCCCAGTCGCTGCCGCTGGCAAAGAAACTGTGGTCTTCGGTCAGCCACACCGGATCGGGCGTAAAGCTCAGCCCGCTCACCTCGTACATCGTCACCCGCTGCTTCTTTCCACCTGCTTCCACCGTGCGCTCCGCCGCGCGTTCGATTCGCGCCTCGCCTTCCGGCAGCAGCGGCAGCCGCCCGCCCGGCGCCGCCAGCAGCGCTGCAGCCAGTTCATTCCCGAGCGTCCCGTCCATGGGGACGTAAAACGCCGGAGCGCCCAATACCTTTTCGCCGTGCTCCGCCTTATTGCTCCACGTCGCCCGCGGCGGCGTGCCCGTCATCCGGAAATGCTCGTCCACCGGCCCTTTCAGGTAATCGTTCCCGCTGGCGTCAATTTCGGTTGGGATTCCCGTCCCACCCAGCACGATTCGCGTGAGGATCGCCGGGCCTCGCCCGCGGTCGTTGAACGCGAAAAAATTGTGCCGCGTGCCGTCCGCCGTCCTCCAAACCGCCATCAGGCCCTGCTTGTTCCCCGCCATCAGAAACGCGTAGCGCGCCGCATCGCCGGGCACTTCCGCCGGCACGCGGATGAGCTGCCCCGGCGCGTTCGACTGCCCGGACGTGGTCGCAGCCGCCTGCCCAGGCTGGCCTGCCGGATTCGCCCGCAGCCCCGCGGCAATTCCCAGCGCTCCCATGGCGACAATCACGCCCAGCACGTATGCCCCGCTACTCCGTCGAATGCTCATTCCGTTCCCCCTGACATGAAAACGCGGCAATCAGCCGCCGAGTTTCACCCTCTTCCCCGTGTTCCGCAAGCGGTCCTGCGCGCCCTGCGGCCTTCGGATTCTGGCTGGGAATGGTCTGTAAAGCTGGCCTGGAGCGCGACTTCCCGAATGCGCCGCCGCCCAGGAAGAGTTTTCTCCATCGGCATCGGCAAACTTCCCAGAGCGGTACTCCTGGGGGCACGAGATTTCATACGTTCATTAGACGGACCTATTTCACAACGGCGACCCGTGCATCGAAATGGGTTTCGGTGTGGCGCGCGTAGCATCCCGAGCACGGGTGCAGAATCGGGAGTCGAAGGATAGACGTCCGAGATGTCTCTGAGAAACCCAGGCGCAGCCGGAAGTTGCTTATAATCATCCCGTCCAAGCTACCCATCCCGTGCGGGTGGCTCACAGAAAATAACATGGCCATCAAAACTATCATCGAACCGTTCCGCATCAAGAGCATCGAACCGATTCGCCGCACCACGCGGGAAGAGCGTCGGAAATTCCTGGAAGCCGCTGGCCATAACCTTTTTCTGGTGCCATCGGAAGCCATTCTGATCGATTTGCTCACCGATTCCGGAACATCCGCCATGTCCACCGAACAGTGGGCCGTGATGATGCGCGGTGATGAGTCCTACGCCGGCTCGCCCAGCTTTACGCGATTCCGCGACTCGGTACAGAGTATTTTCGGATTCCGCCACGTGATCCCCACACACCAAGGCCGCGCGGCAGAACGCATCCTCTTCAACGTCATGTGCCGGAAGGGCCAAATCGTTCCGAACAACACCCATTTCGACACCACGCGAGCGAACTGCGAATACGCCGGCGGTGTGGCCATGGACCTGCCCGTCCCGGAGGCAAAAGAGCCCGCCTGCGTGCATCCGTTCAAAGGAAACATGGACACTGCCCGGCTCGCGGAATTAATCCAGCGCGAAGGGGCCGGGAAGATTCCACTGGTGATGCTCACGGTCACGAACAATTCGGGCGGTGGCCAGCCGGTCTCGATGGAAAACATTCGCGCGGTGAAAGCGATCTGCAACAAGCACGGAATTCCGCTTTACATCGACGCCTGCCGCTTCGCGGAAAATGCCTACTTCATCAAGCTTCGTGAGCCGGGCTACGCGGAAAAAGCCCCGCGCGATATCGCGCGCGAAATGTTTTCCTATGCGGATGGCTGCACGATGTCCGCAAAAAAAGACGGCATGGCCAATATCGGCGGATTTCTCTGCACCAATGACGACACCCTGGCGCAGCAGGAAAAAGACCTGCTCATTCTCACCGAGGGATTTCCCACCTACGGCGGTCTCGCGGGACGCGACCTGGAAGCAATTGCCGTCGGCCTCCAAGAAGCCCTCGAAGAGGAGTATCTGCGATACCGGATCGCCTCCACCGCATTCCTCGGCAATCACATTGCCAACGAAGGCGTGCCCATCGTCCAACCGCCCGGTGGCCACGCCATTTATCTGGACGCGCGGGCTTTCTTACCCCAAGTTCCGCCGTCCCAGTTTCCGGGCGTTGCGCTGGCGAATGAGCTGTACCTGGAAGGCGGCATTCGATCGGTTGAAATCGGAACGCTGATGTTCGGTGAGCACGCTCAAATGGATTTGGTGCGGCTGGCAATTCCGCGGCGCGTGTACACGCAGAGCCATATCGAGTACGTCGTGGAAGTCATTCTCGATGTCTGGCGCAAGCGCCAGCACTTACGAGGCTACGAAATCGTTTATCAGGCCAAGTTCCTGCGGCACTTCACGGCCCGGCTCAAACCCTGCGCGGAGTAATTGGCGCGGCCCTCCGGCCATCCACCCAAGCTCGCCTTTCTGGGTTTCCTGAGGGGTGAGTGTAAGTCTCTGGCTCGTTGCAGCCCGCGTCGCGCCCGGCCCTTTGTTTGCTTCTGCGTGCGCAAGTGTCGGCTTCCACCACTTCGCCTCTGCTAGGAAGACTCACGAGACGCGAGAGAATCCGCCAGGCGCGCGTGAAGGCGTTCGATGGCGCGCAGCAGCTCCACCATTCCGGTCGTTTCCGCAGTGATCTGCTTGTCCGCCAGGTCTGTCAGGATAATGGCGCTGAGCTCCGTCGTGCGGCGCACTCGTTCGGCGGTCAGCAGCGGCAGAACCGTGGCTGTGTCGTGCTGCTGCATCTGCCGCTCCTGCCATTCCTGAACCGCCCAGGCTGTTTTCCGCACGTAATCCACCGCATCGCGAAAATCGCGCAGGACGCGGGAATCAATTCCGCCGGATTTGATTTCCTGCTCGAGTGCCCGGAGTTCGGCAGTGGCTTTCTTCAGCCGGAAGGTCACTCCCCAGAAGTTCGGCGCGGGGCTAAGAAACGCGACGGCAATTCCCTCGAAGGCCCCTTGCTTCGCGAACTGTTCGCGCACCACGCGCGCTCGCACTGTCTCGCCGGAGAAAATGTTGTGTAGTCCCACCTCAGTGCCCGGGGAAACTCGCGCGGGGATTTCCAGGAACCCGCCCTGCGCGTTTCCCTCGAGTGCACGGCCTTCGCACTGCAGGAGATTGCCGCTCGGACCGCGCCAGCGCAACGCCACGGATACCACCAGCAAGAAACGTTCGCTCCTCCGCCGGTCATCTCGAGGGGGACCCGGGTCGCCGGCTGGTGGCCGA
>Ga0187812_1000431_pt1 | contig 14755 bp, 15 predicted proteins | sample NC_S_2_FD_130582 | JGI IMG/M metagenome (GOLD analysis project Ga0187812, IMG submission 130582) | Wetland sediment microbial communities from Neuse River Estuary, North Carolina, USA - ASW-S_2 | ecosystem: Environmental > Aquatic > Freshwater > Wetlands > Sediment | place: USA: North Carolina...
AAAAAAGAAATTATTGGCATTCTAGAAAAGAATAATAATTTAATTCTCCAATCTAGATTAATAAAAATATTACAAAATGATTTTGGCTTTCCAAAGGGAACCGTATATAAAATATTTCAAATAGATTATGACTTTTCTAAACAATATGATGATAACCTAAAAACTTACATATCTTTTAGAAAGCAAGATAATGAAGATGTTAATGTTGAAAATGAAGTTCTGCTTATTATAAAAAGTGGTGAAAATGATACCACCGAATTTAAATCCACTTTGCGATGGGATTTAAAAGAGAATAAAATAAATAAGGATATGGAATACGAAGTAATAAAAACAATCGCAGCCTTCCTAAATTCTAGTGGAGGTAGCTTATTTATTGGTGTTGATGATAATTATGATATTTTAGGTTTAGATAATGATTTTAAAACATTTCAGAAAAAGAATATTGACGGATTTCAGCTTCATCTTTTAAATGTTATACATAATTATTTTAGTAAAGATATTCATCGTTTTATAAAAATATTTTTTCATAAAATAGATTCTAAAACAATTTGTGAGATAAAAGTTATAAAAAGCGATACCCCAAGATATATAAAACGAAATGACAAAAGTGTTTTTCTTATCAGAGCATCTGGGTCGTCGCATCATTTAGATATTGAGGAAGCAGTAAATTATATCAAAAGTCACTGGCAAAAAATATAACAAGTGCATCAAGCCGACAGCGTATTCGCATTCGGCAATTTACAAATTTAAATGTTAGTAGTTCCGTTTCGACTAACTTGTTCAACGTAGACTTTCTAATTAATAAACTTGCAAACCGTGTGTACGAAGAAAATTACACACGGTTTGCTAAATCTTCGGCAGTTGTTATCCTAAGCAGCATTGTTGTTTTGGGCTGCGGCTTAGCAGCAACGCCGTTAGTGCACCAAAGTTGAGTAAGAAAAGGTATTAAAGTAAAAATAAAATTCTTAAGAGCAAAATTTCATTTAATGCGATATATTAGTGGTCCAAAAGTGAAAGGAAAGAATTATGAGTAATATCATGCATGAAACGACAATAGCGCCAATGCTTTCGGTCAGAAATGGTATACAAGCAATCGAGTTTTATAAAACAGCATTTGGCGCGGTAGAATTATACCATTTACAAGATGAGGCGGGGAAAGTGGTATCAAAATTATCGATTGAGGGAGCGGAATTCTGGGTTGCAGATGAGTCACCGGAGAATTTTAATTTTAGTCCCGAAACTCTCAAAGGCGGGACCATAAGAATGGTGATGACAGTAAATAATCCCGACGCTGTATTTAACAAAGCAATTTCAGCCGGAGCGGTTCAGGTGTGGTCAATTACTGAAGATTATGGCTGGAGAATAGGTCGGATTGTTGACCCATTTGGTCACCATTGGGAAATAGGGAAACCCTTATCAGAAAATAAATAAGCAAATAATAATTCATAACAATAAAATCAAAACGGAAATCTATAAATAAGAATTAATATAAATGGGATAAATAAAAGCTAGAATTAATAGAAGTCATAAAAATATAATAATGCCCTAACTTATTTAATCAGCAAGAGGCTGAAAAAGTCAAGGATGTTATACACCGGTTCGGAGGCAGCGGTAATGAGTTTTACAATGTTGGCAGGCAAAATAAGTTTTTTATTCAAGGTGCTGTTGATAAAAAATATTAAGACAAAGACGACCTGCCGGGTCGTCTCTGCAATTAAAAAAAATAAATATAGAGGCTGGTGAAAAGGAACGCTGTTAGGAGTCGTAAAAACTTCAAATAGGAATTGGAAGATCAATGGAAATAGTAAAAGCTCAAATTTCAAGACTATATAAACTTAGGGCGAAAACTGCTTTCATAATACTTGTTATTTTGGATATCGTTTGTATTGGTATGGGAATGGGAGTGCCAATCTTTAATATAGTTTTTGGATTCCTGGTTGGTTGGTACATAGTAAGCAGATTATCCTTCAACAAATTTGAAATAAAAGATATTCTTCAGCAACTCTTGAAAGGAGCTTGTATAGTTTCCTTGTTGACATTTGTTGGAATGGTTTTAATATGGGGATGGAGTATTTTGTTACTGCGAGGTTCCGACAGAGAAATTGAGAACTTTGGAATACCGATGATTTTATATCTGCCTCGCGCGAGTTTAATCGGCTGGCTAATTTTAATGATACTGATAGCGCCGTTTTTACAGTTATTGACGACAATATTCGCCGGGAATTTGACTTTGCTATCGATGAATAGTAAAAAAAGAATATGAAAAAGATTTGTAGATTCTATGCGCAGCCGCGACTCAGCTTGACCGCCTCTCTGCCAGAGGCAGATAAATTCGGTTCGGTTTTGTTGCCGTTATCGGCTTTGCGTTTTTCGTTTAATCCGCCGCGGCGGATTATCGGCAATACCGTTTGGCGCTCAAAAGAATATGAATGACATTAAAAAACTTGGATTCGACAAATGGTTCCAAGATAAGATTGAAACTTCAAAATTAGATAACTTTAAAATAGTAAGAGTTATCAGTGTAAATAAAAATAGCTTTGTCGTTTCAAACGGTCAGAATGATATTTACGCGGAATTAACGGGGAAATTTTTATTCAATTCAGATTCATCCGTGGATTTACCAACTGTCGGCGATTGGGTGTATGCGCAGGTATTTATTCAAAAGGATTCCCTTGGAGATGATGATTCGCTGGCTATCATTCACGAAATACTTCCGCGAAAATCATTATTAAAAAGGAAAACCCCCGGTAAAAAGATAGAGTACCAGCTAATCGCGGCGAACATTGATACGGCAATAATTATGCAATCGCTCGATTCCAATTTTAATTTAAGAAGATTGGAACGTTACTTAGTGATGATAAACGAGAGTAATATTACCCCGGTTATATTCCTAAGCAAAAGCGATCTTATAAGCGCGGCTGAAATTGAAAGCAGGAAAAATGATATTTGGAAAATAATACCGGATATTAAAATAGAAGCATTCAGCAACAACAATTTGTCCGATATAGAAAATATTAAAGCATACTTTACTCCTTCTAAAACTTTTTGTCTGCTTGGTTCATCGGGTGTTGGTAAAACTACGTTATTAAATAATCTCATACATCAAGACCTATACAAAACTCAGCCAATCAGAGAGAAAGACGGAAGAGGAAAACATACCACTACACGCCGCGAACTTATAGTTTTAGAAAACGGGGCAATTGTAATAGATAATCCCGGGATGCGTGAACTAGGTATAATATCAATTGATTCGGGTCTCGACGACACATTTAATGAAATTTCAGAACTTACGAAACAGTGCCGCTATGCGGATTGCACTCATACCATTGAAAAAGGCTGCGCAGTATTGAAAGGCGTAGAGGAAGGAATAATTTCAAATGAGCGTTATCAGAATTACATAAAAATGTATAAGGAATCTTTGTACAACGAAATGTCATATTATGAAAAGAGACAGAAGGATAAAAAGTTCGGAAAATTTATGCACACATATAAGAAAAATAAAAATGATAAGTAATCTCGCAAACGAGCTGTTTGAAGGCGGCAGAAGTGTGTGAGAAAGAAAAAATAAATATTGTTTATTCTTTAAGAGTTTTTTGGAAAAAATATTAGATAGAATCCTAATGCAATAAATGCAGGGAAAAATAATAACAAGAAAAGGAAGGAATATCATGTCAAGGTTCAACACGTCCGTTAGTTTAATTGCGGTAACACTGCTTATGCTATACACAACAATATACGCACAGGACAGTGTGTCTGTAAGAGGGAAATATGCACTTCAGTTTCAAATTGCTTCGGATTTTCAGCTGGCAAGTTTTAATGGCGCAACAATATCTGGTAAATATACGTTACCTGATGAAAATGCTGTTAGAGTTGGATTTGACATAAATGGATTGAATAACATTTATAATGAAAATACAAATAATGCGCCCCAAAGCAATTCTGCGGGAACTAAAGACACACGAAAATCATATAGTTTTAATATTACTTTATTAGCTCAATATCTTTTCTACAATAAAGTAGTAAATGATGTTGCATTTTATTATGGAGGCGGTCCTTTAGCCGGGCTTTCTTACAGTAAAATTAATGAGACACCATTAAATTATTATAACAGTAACTCGTCTGAAGATATAACCAATAAATGGACTGTTGGAATAAGCCTTGTGTGCGGTGTTGATTGGTTCTTAAACAAAACCATAAGCCTATCTGCTGAATATGGACTTTCAGTTTCTTATTATAAAGCCGTTGAGAATATAATTGTTGCTTCAACTTCTACTTCTCAAAACGCAAACTATGGGTATCAATTTGGCGCTAATAGTGTAAAGCTAGGTCTATCAATTTATTTCTGAGAAAAATAAAATGATTTTATGGAAAAGGGGATTCATTATTTTTTATGAAATTGAAAAAAGAAATAGTTAAGTTGGGAATAGTTTTGAACTTTTGTCTACGGCGTAAACGCCAAGACAATTGTTAATATATTTTGGTTAACTTGTAAAGGTAAGCATTATAGTTAGGCATACAAACACATGAGGTAAATGAAAGCAAGAGAAAGCGGAATGCCGGAAGAAGAAATGTGGAAACAATTCTTCGATGTAGAAAAAATATTGAGTGAATTGGAAGTCGATAATAAAACAGAAAAGCTTGTCGATCTCGGTTCCGGTTACGGTACATTCACAATTCCAGCGGGCAGAAAAATAAAAGGTAAGGTGTACGCTTACGATATAGAAGATGGTTTAATCAAAGAATTAGAATCGAAATTAAAAATAAATAACACCGCGAATGTAATTCTTTTTAATAAAGATTTTATAAATGAAGGAACCGGCTTGCAGGATGAAGAAGTAGACTATGTAATGCTTTTTAATATTTTGCACGCGGAAAAATCCGCAGACATTTTGAACGAGGCATTTAGAATTTTAAGAAGAGGCGGGAAAGCCGGAGTAATACATTGGAATTATGATCCAAGCACTCCAAGAGGTCCGAGTATGTCAATCAGACCCAGACCGGAGGAGTTAAAAGATATGCTGGCTAAAGCAGGCTTTACTATTTTAAAATACAATATTAATTTACCGCCGTATCATTACGGCATATTGGCGCAAAAATAAAAGGATTAGTCTTATGAAACTGGGAATAATTATATATTCAACGGATGCGGAGACAGTTTGGAACGCTTTCCGGCTTGGTGTTTTTTCTTTGAAGGAAGGAGATAAAGTAAAAGCATTTTTACTTGCAAAAGGTGTTGAGTGTGAAAAATTAGTTGATGATAAGTTTGAAGTATTGGAGCAAATGCAATTATTTGCCGACAATGGAGGTGAAATATTAGCCTGCGGAACTTGTCTTAAAATAAGGAACTCAGCAGGCTCTGAACTATGCCCGCTATCTACAATGAATGATCTATATGAAATAATAAGGGACTCGGATAAGGTAATTAGTATCTAAATTTTCGGCTGCGTGTTTAATTGATAAAAAGTTAATGGAGCAAGAGAAATAAAATACTCATATTCAGAAGGCTTTATGGAGCGTTCACGAGGAAGAGGCGCAAAAAAAAATAAAAACAATTTTTATGGAGGATAGATTAAATGGCACTAATAAATTCAAAATATGTACATACAAATTTAGTCGCTCGCGACTGGCAAAAGCTCTCGCAGTTTTACCAGGAAGTTTTCGGATGCAAAGTAGTGCCGCCTGAGCGGCATTATAAAGGCGAAGACCTGGAGAATGGAACGGGCGTTAACGGTTCCGAATTACACGGAGTGCATTTGCGGCTTCCGGGATACGGCGATGATGGTCCCACATTGGAAATATATTCTTATTCAATACTTGAACCGTCATTCACACACATTGTAAACCGTCCGGGGTTTAGGCATATTGCATTTTCTGTGGATGATGTCCGGGAAGCGAGAGATATAATTTTCAAAGCGGGAGGACGCGCAGTCGGTGAGGTTGTTGAACTTCAGACAGATGATAGCAGCAAGGTAACGTGGTGTTATGTTCGTGATATAGAAGGGAATATTATTGAGCTGCAGTCGTGGGCATAGCGAAATAAATAATTAGCTGAGGTGTCTATATTTAAAAGAACACTTAGTTCCGACCGTTTCTGAAATAATGTATAGTTAAATAAAAATAAGGTGGAATAAAATGAAGAACATATCGCTTTCAATAATATTAGTAATGTTATTATACTGTTGTGAAACTAATGCTCAAAGTCTTACAGCAAGATATGATTTACCAAGGATAATTCCCGTTGCCAAAAGTATTGATTCCTCCGCTTTATTAATATCCATAAATAGCGACAGCTTACTGAAGGATGGAACTTCCTTAGTTTGGCACTATCAATATGAAGACGGCATTAAGAATGTAAATTATTTTTTCCACTCTACAGGTGATTCTGTTTTTTATGACAGTACCAATAGTAACTTTTCACTCGCGTTAAATTATATCTGGGTAAAATGGATTGACAGTGATTCAGCATTAATTATAGCTGAGGAACAAGGCGGTAAAGAATTCAGAAACGGAAATCCGCATTATAGAGTCGAGGCAAGTCTGAAACAGCTTTCTTATGGCGCCCCTCTTTTCGATCCGCGCTGGTATGTAACTTATCGCTCGCTTGATAACCCGGATAGCGTTCTATTTATGAATATTGATGCTATTGATAGTAATGTTACCGGTATAAAAGGCAACAATAATATTCTCCCAAATAAATTGGTATTATCCCAAAATTATCCAAACCCCTTTAATCCATCAACAAACATAAAGTTTACAATTCTTAAGAGCGGAAACGTAAAATTGTATATATACGATTTGCAAGGAAGAAAAGTGAAAGAGCTAATCGATAAGACTTTGGAGGCAGGGGACTATACCGTTAATTTCAATGCATCAACTTTATCAAGCGGGATATACTTTTATACTTTTAAAACTGGTAGCTATTCCGAAACAAAAAAAATGGTACTGTTGAAATAATACTTAATTGTCATAATAAAAGGATGACCGAAACATAGAGGACTGCTCTCTGGGTTTGAGTTTTATCTTTTTAGGTATTAAAAATAATGATATTATTAGGGGCTAAAGAAAGAAGTGTCTATGAGATTAACTTTGTTTTACTTTATAGTTTTGCAAAAGGTTAGATTTACAACATGAAAAATATTTTAAGAAGAATAACATCTGTGTTTATAATAATAATAGGCTATCTAACCTTACTAAATTCACGACAACTAGAATACATGTATAATTTGGAAAGGATATTGCTCTTCAAGTGAAGAGCACTTGGATTCAAAAAAAAGAGGCGTTATGAAAAGAACATATTTTGTAGTCCCGTTGTTTTTTTATTTAATAACAGGATGTAATTCTTCCACCGGACCATCATCAGAAGCGTATCAGTATCTTCCGCTTAACACAGGCAATAGATGGTATTACAATTCAAACGGCATTAGCGATACAAATTCCATAAATGTTACCTGGGAAGTCAGCGGGCAGACTGAAATAAACGGTAAACAATATTATGAGTTGACACAGCAGAACTTAACAACAAATTATACCGATACTTTATTTTACCGTTTCAATGGTGATATACTGTTCTGTCTGCGGGTAAATTATCCTGAACAAATTATTGCTGACTTTTCTCTCGATTTAAATGACACAACTTATTGGCAAAATGATTTAAAGGTCGTTGAAAAGACCGGCGACATAATAAAGTATGAAACACCGTTCAGTACCGATTATGGATACAGCATTACATTTAAGAAGGGGATTGGAATTACAAGCATGATCCGGAATGGATTCGTGTATAATAAGCTGACCTTAATTAAATCGGAATTAAAATAAAGATTGAGAAAATGATATGGAAGACAGTTATTCACTTCTATAAAAAAATTCCGCAGGCATAAATTGTACGTCTGCGGAATTTGCTTTCCAAATATGATCTGACGGATTATACCGTCTGTATGAAAATAATTTAAAACATCAGGTAAGTAAGCCTGCGAGTTTTTTCCTGTCGATCTTGCCGTTAGCGTTAAGCGGGAATGAGGGAATTGAAGTAATGGACGAAGGGATCATATAATTTGGGATCTTAGTCTTCAAGTATTCTTCAATGTCCGAAGTGCTGCCTTTGTATCCTTCAACAAAGAGATGTATCTGGACGATATCATTTTTATTTTTAAGAGATACGGCAGTTACGTTTGTAATCTTTGTAAACTCGCGGGTAAAATGTTCGATCTCGCCAAGTTCAATTCTGAAGCCTTGAATTTTAATCTGGCTGTCCAATCTTCCGCCGAACATAAAGATGTTTCTGTCGTTTATTAATGCGAGATCGCCGGTTCTATAAAATATTTTGGAGTCGCCGTTTGAAGTATAATTGAAAAACATTTCTTTATTTCTTCCTGGATTTTTCCAGTAGCCTTTTGTTAATTGCGCGCCGGATAAACAAAGCTCACCGAGCGTTCCTTTTGAAACGGGCTTTAAATTTTCATCGACAACGATCGCATCCATATTCATCATCGGGCTTCCTATTGCGACAATACCGTTGTATTCATTTTCTTTATTCGCGGGATCAAAGTCATAAATAAGACAAAAGACAGTGGCTTCGGTCGGACCGTAAGCATTAATTATTTTCCCATTCGGGATACAGTCAGCCCACTCGCTTGCAATTTTGGTCAGCAGCGCTTCGCCGCAGAAGAGAGAATATTTAAGTTTGTCAAGCTTTATGTCTTCAAAATATGGTCTTAGGTATGAAAGAATAGACGGGACCATGCATGCGAAAGTAATTTCGTAATTTTCCAAAGCCATATAAACATTTGCATATTTTACACCGCCCGAAGCAACTGTGTATATGCACGCGCCTTTGCAGAGCGGCGCAGTGTAACAAAATACGGAGAAGTCAAACGTAAGATCAAACATTTGCAGGAACCGGTCTGTCTCATCAAACTTGTAATCAAGGCTGAAGAAGGAATCCAATAAAGAAGTAACATTCTTTCTTGTAATGGGAACTCCTTTGGGAATGCCTGAACTGCCCGAAGTAAAAAGGATATAAGCAATTTCTTCTTCATCCGCTTCAAGTATGCTAAGATTGATTTCCGTTTCAGGCAGAGCATTTGTTGAGACGATCTTTTGATTCAATCTTTCGGATATTTTCTTTACACTTTCGTTTATGGCGCTGGATAGAATTGTTTTGATCTCGGTCTGGTTAAGCATAGAAATATTTCTATCAAGCGGATTATCCGGGTTAACAGGTACAAAGCCTTTACCGGAAAACCAGCACGCATAAATTGACGCGTAGGTTAATAAGTCCGGCGACTCATAAGAAACAATGGCAATTATCTTTTCATCTTTGCATTCATTTTCCAAAACCAGCCTTATCCGGGAAACAGCCGCGGCAAACTGCTTGTAAGAATAAAATACATCGTTAATGCAAAAAGCATTTCTATCGGGAAACCTTTCACATGAATTCTTAATCATCTCAAGCATTAAACCGTCTCCGAAAAATAATAACTGGCATCAAGCTATAAATTTTAGCCGATGAGATTCAAGTTAAGTAAATACGTTTTGTTAATTCGGACAGCAAAGAATAGCCGTCCCAGGTCGCTCCAAAATTAAGAGCCTGACCAACCGGAACAACTCTGTCAATGCCGGTTCCATTAATTTTAAGAATGAAGTTTTTCAATTCGGATTTATCAAAGCCGAAGTAAGATAACGTTTGATCTTTCCTGCCGACAATCTTCATCAAATCATTCAAATCATTTATAAAGCATTCAAAGAAAAAGCCGCCGCCGCATGTTTCGGTGAACCTGCGGATTTCACCCGCTGAAATTCTTGCGACCGTTGGTTTAGATTTATCCTGCGCAACTGTTGCTGAAATATTTTGAGCGACTGAAAACGACTCATATAAATAAACAAGCTTTTCCATAGCGGCGTTGATGGTGTCGCTTTCATTTTTTAGTTTAAGCTGCTCTTCAAGCAGCTCCCAGAAGCCGCTGCTTGCATCTTCACATTGATCTTTTGTCCCGGTAAAGAATACGAACCGCGGAGAGGAACAAGCCATTTGATCGAACCAGTAAGAATCGTTATAAAATTGTTTGGCAATATTCGTCTTTGAGTCGGCAGCAGCGATTAAATAGCTTGAAGCATTGATTATCGTGTAAGAAATTTTATCCGCAAAGGTAATATCTTTTGTCGTAGGCTTGGAAGCCAGTGATTTGATGCTCTTAATCGTTTCATCGCCGCCCCACAGTATGCGCAGGTCCGCGAGTAATGAAATAAAGCTATTGATTTTTTCTTCTCGCGGGTAAGTAACGATTAAGTTCCTTTGAGAAATTTCGGTCCATTTATCTTCACTCATTAGTTCTCTAATCAAACCTAAAAGCAATTCCAATTGCTCATTAAGGTTTTGAGTAACGCGTACTATATTTGAATTTCCCGCGAGCAAAGAAAGCGCCCACGAGTATAAAAAAATGCTGTCTACATTTGACGGCGCCACATGGAATGCTAAGCCTCTCGGAACTAAAATTTCAGAATCATTAACTCCGTTTTTAAATTCATTAATTATGACGACGAGATTCGCTTTCCTCAACCAGTACGCCAGCGCTACTAATTCCGGATATTTTTTTATTCCAGACGTGTCTAATATTTTTTTAGAAAGAGCGGAAAGAAAATCAACGCTTACCTCCTGAAAAGAGGAGAGAGGTTTGCGGCTGATGAAATCACTGCCGATTAAATTTTCTATCTCAACATTGCCGTTATATACCGGTGCGTACAAAGTGGCTTTCAAATGCGCGCCTCTTGTGTTGATAATACATTTTCCGCGTGAGTGTCGCTGCAGCCGCGGAGTTCAGACTTAGGAATTCTTCCGTTAACTTGAAAATATGTGCCTCTCCTTCCGCACGCGCAATCGTCAATCCCAACAACCGTTCCTAAATCCTCCGTCAATAGAGAATGACCAGGGTAACTTTTAGGAAGAACGCTTAAGCATTGAATAACGCCCTGCTGTCCCGCAGGTAATACGCTCCAATTGGAATAATCTCTGATTAATATTTCGGCAAAATTAGGAGCGTGCAGAAAACCATATTCGCATTCCATAAAAATGCTGCCCACCTGTTCAACCATTCCGTAGAAGTTGTAAATCTTTTTTAGCTGAAAATGTTCGTTCAGCTCATTTTTGAAAACTTCATTCGAGACAGATTGTTCAATTAACTTTTTCCAGCCGCCGCTGTGAATTAGAACGGCATTCTCTAAATTTAATTTTATCCCTTCATCTTTCAGCTTTGAATAAAAATATTGCCAGACCATAAAAGTAAAACCGAAGATCAAAATATTTCCGGATTTATATTTTTCTACAAACTCAACAAGTTCTGCTGTTTTCAAATTCATATTTTCATCGAGCGCGAAAAAATGATTTCTCCCGAAGTTAGAAAGCCCAACTAAGCCTGCTCCGCGGGCGCTTAACGAAGTTTTATTTTTAATCGTTGATTCTGAGTCGATAATGATCATCGGCAGGCGCTCGTGCCCGATATAAGAAGTAATTATAGAAGCAAGCGCCTTTACTTGAAGCATGGAAGTTTGCTTATCCAACGCAATACGAGCTGCCTGCTGATTTGTAGTACCGCTTGAAGTTAAGACTTTAAGCACTTCGCTGTCCAGTATACTCTGAATCTTTTGGGTCTTAAAAAGCCGTACCGGGAGGAATGGAACTTCTTCGATTGTGCTGAACCCGTTCGCAATATTTATTCTGAAATTCGTAATGATGTTATGGTAGTGTGCGGAATTAGAAAAATGAAACTTAGATAGTTCATTAAGCTCACTCAAAAGGATTTTTCTTTTTGCAGAATTATCAATTGAATATTGCTGATAAGAAAAAAGTTCTTCTATGGTTGTCATACCGCCGCTGTTTCCTTAATCAACTTATAATCTTTTTTACCCGAAGAGGTGACCGGGATAATATCGACGCACTTCACGGCGACAACAGAGTGATGCAGTTTATAAATATCAATTACGCTTTTCTTTACTCTTTCAGAAAAACCTGTATTGCCGGTTTGCAAAAGGATAACCAAAGAGTCGTCGGAGCCTAAGCATGCAGCGGGTAATGCAAATTCGTTCTCGATCATTTTTTCCACTTCATCAAGATTGACTCTTAATCCAAACAGTTTGATAAATCTTTTTAACCTGCCGGTTATGTAGCAGAAGCCGTCTTCATCTTTATGCGCCAAATCTCCGGTGTTAAGCTCGCCATTGAGTTCATCGGCTTTGGATAAATCTTCTCTTTGCGCTGCGTAGCCCATCATAACATTTTGCCCTGAATAAATAAGCTCGCCTTCGGTCCCGGGAGTTGTAACTTCGGCGCCGTTATCCATTATTTTTATACTCCCATTCGGAATAGGAATTCCAATGGAGCCGATCTTCTTTCCAAGCATTTCATAAGGCACATAAGATATTCTTGCGGTGGCTTCGGTTTGTCCGTACATAACAAAAAATTTAATATTTTTAGCGACCGAGACATCGTAAAAATATTTTATAAACTCTTCGCTTAATCTTCCGCCGGCTTGCGTCATAGTTTTGAGAGAAGGAAGTTCAAGCTTATCAAACTTTAGTCTTTGAAGCATCTGATAATTATAAGGCACGCCGGAAAATGAAGTGCACTTATTCTGATTAAAAGTATTCCAGAATTCACGCATCACCATTGATTTATTTGTGCATACTATGGCGGCGCCGTTTAACAAATGACTGTTTATAACAGACAATCCGAATGAATAGCTGATTGGAAGGCTTGTAATGGGTCGCTCACTGTTATCAATATTTAAATATGCCGCAATTGATACCGCGTTTGCCTGAATATTTTTATAAGATAATCTCACAAGCTTCGGGCTGCCGGTTGTTCCGGAAGTGGAAAGCAGGACAGCTAGATCTTTATTTATTTCAAGCAGCCGTTTAGCATTAGTTATGTTATAAAAATAAAATTCATCCGGCAGAATTTTCTTTTCATACTCAAAGGGCATATTATGAATTTCTTCGATACTAAAAATAATTTCCGGCTGATAGATAGAAATTAAGCTGTCTTTAAGTTTGTCGTCCATCTTTGAGTTTGCAAGAAAAACAGCGTTGCCTGAGCGCAATGCCGCAATATATTTTATAATGCTTGCCGGTGAATTATCACAGAACAAAAATATCAGCTTCTTACAATTACTCTTAACGAGATTGGCAATTTCATCGCTTTGATTTTTTAGCTCCTCATAAGTTAAAGCTTTATTTGTGCTGTCATCAATTAAAGCAGCCGAAACGCGCGCAATATTTTCAAGTTCCCAGAACATTACATTATCATGCCTCCATCAACGCCAATGACTTGTCCCGTTATATAAGTTGAAAGATCCGACGCCAAAAATAAAACAGCGTTCGCTACATCCTCGGGATTACCGATTCTTTTCATCTTTACCGAGTTGAGCCTTTGATTATAAATTTCCTGGGAAAGAGGTTTGATCAAATCCGTATCTATAAATCCCGGCGCAATTGCATTGACTCGAATGTTCTTCGGCGCCAATTCTCTCGCGGCAGATAAAGTAATACCAATTACAGCGGCTTTGCTCCCTCCGTAAACAACCTGCCCTTCGTTCCCGACGCGCCCAACGATTGAAGCGATATTAATTATTGATCCGGATTTGTTGCGCTGCATAAGCCTGGCTGCAAACTGAAGATTATAGATTACACCGTTCGTATTTGTGCTGAACGTATGCTCAACATCCTGTCTGCGTATCATGCCGACTAAATTGTCTTCAAGCGTGCCTGCGTTGTTTACAAGAATATCGAGCCGCTTATATTTTTTAAATATTTCATTATAAGCGTTCTGAACGGCATCAAAATCTCCCACGTCAAATTGAAGAGCGAAAGAATCACAATCGAATTCTTTTTTTAATTCCTCTTTTCTTTGCTCCAGAATGTCGATGCTTTTGATATCATTCAAAATTACTACGGCGCCGTTTTTCGCAAGAACCTTTGCTGTAGCCCAGCCCATGCCTCCGGCTGAGCCTGTAACTAGAGCGACTTTACCTTCTATGTTAAAACGTGATTCCATATTTGCCTAAAATTTCTTTCGCTTTTTTGAAGCTGCTCATGTCAATTACATCGTCTGATGCAAGCATAATATCAAATTCTGTTTCGATAGATGCGACAAGAGCAAGATGAGCTATTGAGTCCCAGCTTGAACTGCCGTAGCTTAACTCATCCGTAACAGTCTCGCGCGGTATCTCAAGGGAATCCATAAATGCTTTAATTAATTTTTCAGTATTATCCATAACTCTCCAATTTGATTTTTAATTTATAACGCTGCAATTTTCTCTTCACTAAGTTCCATCAAAACTTTAGTGTTATACGGGAAAAATTTTAAGACATTGGGGTCATCGACTTTTCTTTCATCAACAACTTCATATCCGAATTTTAAATGGCAGTTAAATGACTTATAATTTTCCTTAAATAAAATTCCCTGAACTTTACTAAAAGGCTGTAAGGAATAGTTCTTCTTTATATTTTCCCTAATCATGCTTGTAAATACGCCCTGCCTGCGGAATTTTTCTTTTGTATAACCATGCTCGAGCTGCAAGGTTCCCGCTTCTCTCGGAGCAGTAATGCCTTTTATAACTCTCGTATTTTTATTTATTTCTTTTATTCTTGATTTATCAAGATACTGGAATAATATTGTCGCTTTAATAATTCCGCTGGGAGTTCCGTCAGCGGCTTCGATCCATGAGCCGAGCGCGCCGGCATATTCACCATTAACTTCCGCTAC
>Ga0187812_1000432_pt1 | contig 14741 bp, 15 predicted proteins | sample NC_S_2_FD_130582 | JGI IMG/M metagenome (GOLD analysis project Ga0187812, IMG submission 130582) | Wetland sediment microbial communities from Neuse River Estuary, North Carolina, USA - ASW-S_2 | ecosystem: Environmental > Aquatic > Freshwater > Wetlands > Sediment | place: USA: North Carolina...
CCGGCCCGAGCGCCTGTTCAGCATGGTCAGCGACGAGATGGCGGCTGATGCGATCATGGTCGGCGACACCGGCCACACCGCCGCCTGGACCGCACGCCACATCCGGCTGTCGGACCGGCAGTCCATCGTTCGCGCGGCAGGCTCGCTGGGCTGGGGCCTGCCTGCCTCGCTGGGCGTGAAGTGCGCGTGCCCCGATCGCGAGGTCATCTGCGTGACCGGGGATGCCGGATTCTTCTACCACATCAGCGAGCTGGAGACCGCCAGGCGGTACGGGCTGAAGGTGATCGTGGTGGTCAACAACAACACGTCGATGAATCAGGAAGCCTTCTTCTGGGATGAGGGCTCGGCCGACCAGGAGAAGAACTGGCAGTTCCATGACGCTGACCTCGCCGAGATCGCGCGGGGCTTCGGCTGCCACGGCGCGCGCGTGGACGATCCCGCTGATTTCGCCGCGGCACTCGACAAGGCCCGGGGATCCGGGCTGCCAGCGGTGATCGACGTGCGGACCGATATCGCGGTCGCGGCGCCGCAGAGCCTCGGCCCGGCACTGTAGGCGACCCCGCAGCACGCCGCTCAGCCGCCCGCTCAGCCGCCGGCTCAGGAGATGGCGAGCGGCGCGATCACCTCGATGTCGGTGCGAACGTCGATGACAGCCGGCCGGTCAGCCGCCAGCGCGCGCTCCAGGCCCGGCCGGAGGTCACCGGGCTTGTCGACGCGGATCCCGAGCGCCCCCATGTCCGTCGCCACCTTGGCCAGGTCCACGTCGGCGTAGGTCCACATCCGGCGGGACGCTGGCGTCTGCTTGCCGTCGTAGGCACGGTCGAAGCCGCGCTTGCTCTGGTTGCCCCCGCTGTTGTCGTTGACGATGGTGACGGTGTTGATGTTCCAGCGCACCGCGGTCTCGATCTCGGCCAGGTGGTAATAGAGGCCCGCGTCTCCGGTGAAGACGATGACCGGCCTGCCGGGGACGGCGCACTTGGCGCCGATTCCGGCCGAGAAGGCCCAGCCGAGGTGACCGCAGCTGCGCAGGTAATCCTGGCCTGGCTGGGTCAGGTCGAAATACTGGGACATCCACATGCCGGCGTGCCCGGTGTCCACCAGGACAATCGCGTCGTCCGGCATGATCGAGGTCAGGTCGGTGCACAGGCGCTCGGGCCGGATCGGCAGGTCGTCGCTGGTCATGACGCTGTTGTGCCGTGCCCGCCAGGACGCCTTGAGGTCATCCACCTCAGCGAGCCACGCGGCCCGGCGCGCGGCCGTGGCCGGGTCGGCTAGCTCGCACATCCGGCTGAGCACCGCGCGCGCGTCACCGAGCACCCTGGCCTGCAGCGGGTAGTTCCGGCCGAGGATGGCCGGCTCGATGTCGATCTGGATGGCCGGCGTGCCGATCGGCGGCACCGCCCAGAAATGGGTTGTCATGCCGCCTGTCTGGGTGCCGATGAAGCAGACGAGGTCGGCCCGGTTGACGATCTGGTTCGCGCACTCGCGCGAATAGGTCCCGACCACGCCCGCGCTCAGCCGGTGGGTGCCGGCGATGCTGACCCGGCCGTTCGCCGACGTGGCCACCGGGATCCCGAGAGCCTCGGCCAGCGCGACGAGCTCGCTGGCCGCGCCGGACCAGCGGACCCCGCCGCCGGCCACGATCACCGGCCGGGCCGCGGCTTCGAGCAGGGTCAGGGCGGCGCGCACGGCCTCGTCGTCAGGTCGCGGCCGGAACGCCGGTACGGCCGCGAACTCGGGCTCGACGAGGTCATCGAGCACTCCTGCTTCCCGGTCGAGTTGCCCCTCGTTCCCCTGAATCTGCAGGTGAACCGGTCCCGGTGAACCAGTCGTCGCAACCCGGAACGCGTACCGCAGCATGTCGGGCAGCCGGGTGACGTCGTCGACCGTGCCGTTGAACTTGGTGACCTGCTCGAACGCGGGGACGTCGTCCACCTCTTGGTAGACACCGCGGAACTTCGTCTCCGGGAGCCGGCCGCCGGTCAGCGCGATCACCGGTGATCGGGCGAGGAACGGCTCGCGCAGGCCGGCCGCCAGGTTGAGGGCGCCGATAACCTGCGCGGCGCACACGCCTGGCCGGCCGCCCGCGCGCGCGTAACCGTCGGCCATGTAGACGGCCGCCTTCTCCCCGTGCGTGCTCACCGGGGAGATCTCCGGGTACAGGCGCTCCAGCTCGGCAAAGGTCCGGCGCATGACGGCGGGCACCATGAACAGGTGCGTGACGCCATAGCCGTGCAGCATCTTCGCGACCGCGGTCGCGCCCTCTTGCTCGATTCCGTGCGCGGTGCTCACCAGGCAGCTCCTTCATGGCGTAGCTCCGTCGATGCACGCGGTCAGGGCCGGGCCGACGTATGACTATCATACAATAACGTCGCGGCACGCGGCCACGCCCGGTGCAATCTAAGCTGCGGACCTAGCCGGCCGCTTCCTCGGCGAGAGCGCTGAAGGCGGCCATGCCCGCGGCCTCCACGTGATGACTGCACGCTTTCGCGGCCGCGTCGGCGTCGTTGGCCGCGACCGCGGCGACGATCTCGGCCAGTTCGGCCATGCTCTCGGCGGCACGGCCTGGCCTGGTCAGCGACAGCGACCGGAGCAGGTTGATGCGGGCATGCAGCGTGCTGGCGATGGACCGCAGTGCCTCGTTGCCGGCGCCGTCGAACAGCACGTCGTAGAACTTGTCCTTCGCGGCGAGCCAGGCTGGTGAGCCCTTGGATGCCGCTCGCTCCACGGCCCGGTACGCGCTCGACAGCGCCCGCCGCTGCGCGTCGGTGGCGTTCTCGACGAAGAGCCGGCCGGCTAGCGCCTCGAGTGCTGACCGCACCTGGTAGAGCTGCCGTGCCTCCTCGACCGTGACCTGGGCCACGATGGTCCCCTTGTTGGGGATCGTCGTGACGAGCCCTTCTGCCGCTAGCTCCCGGAGTGCCTCGCGGATGCTTGTCCGGGAGACACCGGTCAGCTCGACGAGCTCGCGCTCGATGAGCCGCTGGCCGGGAGCCAGCTTGCGGTCGAGAATGGCCTGCCGGAGATTGTCGAGGACACGAGAACGGATGGGCGCCGGCGCGCGCTCCACCCGCAGGCTCTCAGCTATCCCCATGTCAACACCCTCGCAATCTCGCCTTAATAAGCCACGCCGGCCACGCCGCCGTACAACAACGGAGGCACGATTGAATGACCGTCCGGCAACTTATTCTATCGGCTGGTACCCGTTTCTAGCAGCCGGTACGCGCCAGGATCCCGGGCTGTGAGGCGGAGGTTCTCACCCGGTGCCCGGCGACCTGCGCGCTCCGGGCCGCCAGCCCCGGCTGCGGGGCCGGATATTGACGGGCTACCTGGCCGCCCCTAGGCTACGTAGCGGGTTTTCATACTGTCTGTCAGTCCTACAAAATGAGTCGCGTACCAGGTGACCGGCGGTTTGCGGCATCGCGATGCCGGTTCCACCCTGGTTCCGCATCGCCCCGGCAGCCCGCTGAGGACAGGAGGCGTCGTGAGCTATCAGCTCATCCTGAAGAACGGCCGTGTACCGCGCTGGGGTACGCATCCGCGGGGCTGGCTGCCGGAAACCGCGTCCGGCGCGATGGCGGCGTCATGACGCACCTCGAGCGCCCCTCCTGGGTGGCCGACCTGCACTGGGAGCAGTGCCCCGGCGCCATCAGCCACCGCGACGTCGCCGGCGTGGCAGTCGATGCCTCCGATCAGGTCTACCTCTTCACCCGGTTCGACCATCAGGTACTTGTGTACACCTCAGCGGGAAAGTTCGTCCGGGCGTGGGGCGCCGGGACCTTCACCAACGCGCACAGCATCAGGATCGGCCCCGACGGCGCGGTGTACTGCGTCGACAACGGCGACCACTCCGTCAGGAAGTTCAGCCCGGACGGAGAGCTGCTGCTGACCCTGGGCGTGCCCGGCACCGGCTCGGATACCGGGTACCGGACCGACCTGCCGCCGCGCATCCACTACGTCGAGACGGTCGCCAGGCCGGCCGGGCCGTTCAACGGATGCACGGACATCGCCATCGGGCCTGACGGCGACATCTTCGTCTCCGATGGCTACGGGAACTGCCGGGTCCATCATTTCAGCGCGTCAGGGAAGCTGCTGAACAGCTGGGGGGAGGTCGGCTCCGGGCCCGGCCAGTTCCGGCTGCCGCATGGCGTCTGCCTGACCCCGGACGGCCGGCTGCTCGTCGCCGACCGGGAAAACGACAGGATCCAGATCTTCCGGACCGACGGCAGCTACCTGGGGGAGTGGGACGACATCCTGCGGCCGTCCGGCCTGGCCCTCACGAGCTGGGGCGACGTCGTCGTCGCGCATCTGTGGCGGCCGGCCGACAGCCGCTCGTTCGTCACCGACACGATCGGAACCGACCAGCCGGGGCGCATTTCCCTGCTGAGCCCGAGCGGCGAGCTTCTCGACCAGTGGGGCGCCTCCGCGGATGACAAGGCAGCCGAGGGAAACGTGATCGCGCCGCACTTCGTGGCGGTCGACTCCGCGGACAGCATCTACGTCGGCGAGGTCACGTACACCTACGGGGTCAAGCTGGGCCGGGTCCCCGAGGATCACGCATCGCACCAGGTCCAGAAGTTCACGGCACCCCAGACGGCACCCCGAACGGAAGGCTAGGGCAAGCGCGGATGGCCATGTGGCGCAGCACGGACCGGATCCTGAGCACGCACGGCGGCAACCTGCCTCGTCCTGCCGACCTGGACAACCTGATCGCCGACTGGCGGGACCACCAGCCGGAGATCGAGGAGCGGCTGCCGAGCGCGGTCAAGGAAGTCGTCGACAAGCAGCTGGAGTGCGGCGTCACGATCCTGAACGACGGCGAGTACGTCAAGGCGGCCAGCGGCGCCGATTACGTCGGCTACATCCACTCGCGCGTCACCGGCTGGGAGACGCGCCCGATCGACCCGGCGATCCCCCCGAAGCGCGGCGGCGTGGCGGCCCGTGACCGCCTGCAATTCCCCGGCTTCTACTCCTCCGGGCTCTGGCTGCAGGGCTCGGGCGGTCCGGTGCGGCCCGGATTCTTCAAGCCGGGCGCGCCGCCGGCCCCCACCGAGGAACTCGTCTGCACGTCGCCGGTCGCCTACACCGGCTATGACGCGATCGGCAGGGACGTCGCCGAGCTCGTGGCGGCCGTCGAAGGCCGCGATGCCCAGGGGTTCATCGCGTCTCTTGGCCCGCTGAGCCTCGGCGCGGGTGCGCGGAACGAGTACTACCCGGACGAAGAGTCCTACATGATGGCCGTCGCGGAAGTGATGCACGAGGAGTACAAGGCCGTGACGGACGCCGGGCTCGTGCTGCAGGTTGACGAGCCCGAGTTCGCGACGACCTGGATGTTCTACCCGGACTGGAGCATCGAGGACTACCGGCGGTACCTGTCGCTCGCGGTCGAGGTGATCAACCACGCGATCGCCGGCCTGCCCGAGGACCAGATCCGCTTCCACGTCTGCTGGGGGAGCGGCCACCGCCCGCATGTCAATGACGTGCCGCTGAAAGACATCGCGGACCTGCTGGTCAAGATCAACGCCACCGCGTATTCCGTCGAGGCTGGCAATGTGCGTCACTCGCACGAATGGCGGGTGTGGGAGGACGTGAAGCTGCCCGACGGTAAGACGCTCGTGCCCGGCGTCGTCAGTCATGCGACCGACCTCATCGAGCATCCCGAGCTAGTGGCTGACCGCCTGATCAATTTCGCCAGTGTCGTGGGCCGGGAGAACGTCCAGGCGGGGACCGACTGCGGCATCGGGTCGCGCGTCGGCCATGCCGAGATCGCCTGGGCGAAGCTCGCCGCCATGGCCGAGGGAGCAGCGCTTGCCAGCAAGCGGCTGTGGAAGTGATAGCGCCCTGAGCAAGGAGGACTGTTCGTGATCATCTGCCGGTACGGAAACCCCGTGACCCCGACTCAGCAGCGAACCGACACTTTCACCGGTCTCGTGTTCGCCGACCCGGTGCTCGCGGACGGTGACGGCATCGTCATCAACAACGTTTTCTTCACCCCGGGCGCACGGACGTACTGGCATTCGCATGAGCACGGCCAGATCCTGATGGTGGTCAGCGGCAGCGGACTGATCTGCCCGCACGGCGGCGACGTCCAGGTGCTGACCGCGGGGGACCTCGCCTGGTCGCCGCCCGGCGAGCTGCACTGGCACGGCGCCGCGCCCGCGACCAGCATCCTGCACCGGGCGATATCCCTGGGGCAGACCACCTGGGCATCGCACGTCAGCGAGGCGGAGTACGGGGCCGGGGCCGTCGTGTGATGTCCGCGCATTCGATCTGGGTCGTCGAGTACGGGTATGTCGACCAGTTCCCGGCCAGCAACCTGTTCGCCGCGCAGCCGAACGAAGGTTTCCGGCGCATGCCGTACTGCTTCGGCGTCATCAGGACCGCGGATGAGTGCGTTCTCGTGGACGCGGGATTCTGGGATCCCGCGATCCACGATCGCCTGACCGTGAAGTACGGGGAGACGAGATGGAAGCCGCCGGCCGAGGTGCTGGGCCGGACCGGGATACAGCCGGATGACATCGGCGCGCTGCTGCTGACGCACAATCACTTTGATCACGCCGGCTGTGCGGGGGAATTCGCCGGTGCGCATGTGTACATCCAGCGCGAGGAGATCGACCGGTACCGGGCGGCATTGCGCCTGCCGCCGCGATTTGAGTTCCTGACGCGTAACTGCGAGCCGGAGCTGCTCGACGTCCTCGACGCGCGTGACCGGACCGGCCGCCTGACGCTTGCCGACGGTCAGCATGCGGTGACCGACCACATCAGGCTGCTGCCCGCCTTCGACACGCATACCGCGGGCTCGCAGTTCGTCCTGGTGGGGGACGAGGCCTCCGGGCCGTGGCTGTTCGCCGGCGACAACGTCTATGCCTACGAGAACATCGAGGGTCTGCGCGGCGATGGCGTGTACGCCCCGATCGCGATGGCGACCGGCAGCCCGTCAACCTGGCTCGCTGTCACCGACGACGTGCTGCGGTCGGTCGGCGGTGCCACCGGCCGGGTGCTTCCGTTTCATGACAGCGCGGTATGGCAGCGGTTCCCGTCGCGCGAATACAGCGACGGCCTGCATGTCGCCGAGATAGCGCTCGCGCCCGGCCACGCCAGCATCCTGGCTAGCGACTCCGCCTAAACCCCAGACTCGCTCAGCTCGGCCAGCACTCTCTCGGCCACGCGAGCTGACTCGAGCGCGGCCGGAGCACCGCAGTAGACGGCGGCCTGGAGGATGACTTCCTGGATCTCGGTGACCGTGCAGCCGTTCCTGACGGCGCCGCGGACGTGGGTCGCGAACTCGTGCATCCGGTTCAGGGCGGTCAGCATGCCAAGATTCAGCAGGCTGCGCGTGCGCCGGTCGAGGCCGGGACGCGTCCAGATGTCATTCCAGCAAATCGCTGTGACAAGCTCCTGCAGCGGGCGGGTGAAGTCGGTGGCTTGCGCCAGGGAGCGGTCGACATGACCATCCCCGAGGACCTCGCGCCGGACCTGGATGCCACGGCTGAGACGCTGGCTGTCGAGTTCGGTCATGGAGCGGCTCCAAAGCGGGCGTAGGACTGGAAGAAGCGCAATACGTATGATTATCATACAAGCAGCGCGACTCTTGCGTAATGGCGTTCAGCCTCAAGATATTGACGTTGGTTGTGTGATGGTCATACATTCATGATTGATGAACAGTGAGCCAGTCAGCCAACCGCAGGCGCCCGTGATCGACTCCCCCTCGCACGCGGCGTCCTGGACGGCCGCCCTGCCCGATGACTTCGGCGCGCTGCTGCGCGACGCTATCGACGTGCACGTGCACGGCCAGCCCGACGTCTCTCGCCGGTTCGCCAACCGCGGCGCCGACATCGATGTCGCCAGGCTCGCGCACGCCTACGGCGTGCGCGGCTGGGTGCTGAAGTCCCATCTGTGGCCCACGATGGACCGGGCCGGAATGATCCGCGACGCGCTGACCGACATCGACTTCGAGGTCTACGGCAGCATCACCCTGAACCCGCCCGCCGGCGGCGTGTCGGTGACCGTGGTCGAACTGGCGGCGAGCCACGATGCGAAGGTCATCTTCCTGCCAACGTGGGGATCCGCCGCCGATGTGGCACGTGGTGGTTACATCCCTGACCGGCTGACACTGTGCGCGCCGTCGTTCCCGCGCTACGCCCCGGCGCACGCCATCAGCCTGACCGATGGCAACGGCTCGCTGACGGGCGCGGTCAGGGAAGTGCTCGACGCGTGCCGGGCCCTCGACTTGAGCGTGGCTACCGGGCACGCCGCGCTCAGCGAGAGCCTGGCCGTCGCCGAGTACTGCGCCGGCATCGGTGCCCGTGTGCTGATCACCCATCCGCTGCACTACATCGAGAAACCGGGCCAGCTCACCAGGTTCACCGACCTGGGCGCGTTCGTCGAGTTCTGCAACGCGCCGCTGCTGCACCCGGAAGGGCATCTCACGGTCCGCGACGTCTACGCGGGGCTGGAGGCCATCGGGCCGCGGCAGGCCGTGCTCACCACGGATATCTTCTCCCGCTGGGTGCCGCCCGAGCCCGAGTGCTATCGGATGTTCACCGAACAGCTCAGCTATCTCGGCATCCCGGCGGACGATATCCGGCAGATGGTCGCAGTCAACCCGCGCCGTTTCCTCGGCCTCCCGCCCTATGTTCCGAACGTCAGCGGCTGACTCTTGGAGCGCAGTGCGGATCGCGAACCGTAGTACAGCCGGTTGAGTCGATGAGCTGAACAGAGCTTGTCGCTGAATCCGGTGCCGCTGAACGGGAGCAACCGGGCGCTCTCGGCTCCCGGCCAGCTGTGGACGTGGATCACAGGTCACATAGCGCTGATGACGTGCACGGCGATGTCGCCCGGCTCGATGCCCTGCTGGCAGGCGACTTCCTGTCCATCGGCGAGCAGGGTGTGGATCCAGCAGCCGGACGCATGGCGGCTGGCGGCCATCCAGTTCAGCACCCTCGGTTCAAGCTGACCCCCCCGCCGTCCCATGGCGGCATCCAGACGACCGAGCACCGATCACCGGCGTATCGCGGCTATCCCACAGATCACATGCGAAAAGGTGCACACCCTCCTCAGCGACTGTGCGCCGCGGCAGAATGAGGCCCATGACAGAGCTGGACGAGCACGGACGTCCCGAACCCCCGGTCGCCGCCGGCGAGGTGGCGACGCTGCTGGGTTTCCTTGACTATCAGCGCGCCACCTTGGCCTGGAAGTGCTCAGGGCTGGACGCGGCCGGCCTGCGGGCGACGACGGCGGCCTCCACGATGACCCTCGGCGGCATCCTCAAGCACATGGCCCTCGTGGAGTATGGCTGGTTCTCCCGTTCTCTGCATGGCCGCGAGTACGCGCCGCCGTGGGACGCGGTGGACTGGCAGGCCGACCCCGACTGGGAATGGCGCACGGCCGCCGAGGATTCACCCGGCGAGCTTTTCGCCCTGTGGGAGCAGGCCGTGGAACAGTCCCGTGCCGATGTCGCGGAGGTGCTGGACAGCGGCGATGGGCTCGGCCGGCTGGCCAAGCGGACCTGGCCCGACGGGCGTTCCCCCAGCCTGCGCTGGATCTTGTGCCACATGATCGAGGAATACGCCCGCCACAACGGCCACGCCGACCTCCTGCGCGAGTCAATCGACGGCGCCACCGGCGAGTAACCCCGTCCAAGCCGGTCGTGTCGGCCGGACGGCGCCGATGACTTCTGGTCGTCCTGCCGCGCGGCTTGCTGCGCCTTCTCATGTGCTTGAGCGGCCGACAACGCGGGGGCCGCGCCGTTCGCCGCGGTTATGGCTGGACGGGCAAACCCTCATCGCGGCATCAAGGCGCCTCAGGCGGCGGAGGCACTGTCCGCGGAACCGGCGCCGCGCCTGTTCCAATCGGACGAAGCCTGGGTCCGCCGATTCCTCGTAGTATGAATTCTCAGCGTCGTCTCGGCCACCGTCGGCGTCGACGATGCGAGCGAGTCCGTCTTTACCGAGTGGCCCGGCGGGGAAGCTGCTGACCCAACCAGCCTTGGGCGCGTCCCGCTTCCTCATACAGCCAGTATGACGACATGCGCCGCGCAGCGCTCATCGCGGCACAATCGTGCGCCTGCTGCGATATTCCTGATAGCGCTGGCCCCGGGTCCCAGGTGGCATTCTCGTTTCCGGGTCGGCTGATTCAGGAACGCTTGCGGGCCTTCCAGACTTCTTCGCATGGCCATTTCCGGGCCCATTCGAGGGCGACGAAGGGATACCGGGTAGTGGCGTCAGACCCGGGCTGGAGCTCGAGGAGATCGATCACCTCCAGGCCGCAGCCGCGGAGCAGCCGGATCATGTCGCCATGGCCGAGGTGGAACTCCACCGACTCATCATCTGGCCATTCAAACCGGTGCATGCCGAAGTAAGGCCGCAGCAGCCGTTCGGCAGCAGGCTGATCACCGGCGTCCGGGACGGTAAGCATGAGCAGCACGGAGTTCACCAGGAAGATCAGCTGCCCGCCCGGGCGGAGCAGCCGGGCCGCCTCGGGAATCCAGCGGTAAGGATCGCACCAGATGCTGGCGCCGTATTCGGAGATCGCCAGGTCGAAGCTGGCGTCGGCGAACGGTGCCCGCTCGGCGCTGGCATGGACAAGCGGGAACCGCAGCCCGAACCGGTCCTGCAGCTGGCGGGCGGTGGCCAGCTGGGCCGCGGAGTTGTCCAGCCCGGCCGGGCGAGCGCCGCGGCGGGCCAGCCACGCCGAGACATATCCGGTGCCGCAGCCGAGTTCGATGCTGTCCTGGTCCGTCACGTCGGCGGGAAACACGCCCGCCTGCGCCTCGGCGATGTTCCAGATGCCCCAGCTGGGCTCGGCCGCGGCCCACAGGCGCAAGCCTGGTCCGGCGTATTCCGCCGCCCACCGGTCCCAGGCGGCACGGTTGCGCCGCACATGATCAGCGGTTCCGGTCACAGCCGTCAGCATGGGTGCCTGCCCGCCATGCCGTCAACCGGATATATCGCGGTACATCATCCGCTACGCGGCAAATGAGTGCGTCAGGTGAGCGCGTGTGCGATGGACCCAAAGCCGGCGGCCGTGGATGCTGGCTCTTATGGACAGGAGCCCCAGCGGTGACGGCAACGGTCCCCCCGCCGTTCCAGCTGTGTACCGCGGAACAGAGGGAAGTCCCGGGCCGGTGTTGTTCACCCTCGACGTCGATGGCGAACGGTTCGCCATTCGCCGAGCTGGAGACGGCGGCACCGCCTACGACTGGCTGAGCGGGCCTAACGAGGGCTACGGGTTCGGGTCGAGCGGGACACCAAATCGGTCGGCGGAGGAACACCGGGAGAGCATCCGCGCCTTCCTCGCCATGATCGATCCCAGTACGGGCTACATCGGGGACGACTGAGGGGAGCATGTAATCCGCCTGAGCCTTTACCAGGCACAGACATCGGCATGAGCGCGTCATCGAACTGGCACTACCGCTCGATCGTGGCCGGTGCCAACGTCGCTCGGTCAGCGGCATGACCGAGCGTGCCGACAGCGCAGCGATCATGGCGGGCGCGGCTGAGGATCCCGGCACCCAGGTCACCGGTGAAGCCGCAGGCGCCAGCCACCCGGGTCGGTGCTCTCGGCGATTCACGTGCCTGCATTGACCACAGGGCAGGGTGGCTTTGTGACAGGCTGGGCGCAGCAGCCCCGGGGCTGGCCGCACGTGCTCAAAGGAGAGCGTTATGAGCGTGTACAGGGTGACCGAGATCATCGGGACAAGCAGCACATCATGGGAAGACGCGGCAGCGGAGGCGATCAGGACGGCCGCCGGGTCGCTCCGCGATCTGCGGGTGGCCGAGGTCGTCAAGCAGGACATTCACCTGGACGAGGGCGGGGCGATCACCTATCGCACCAAGCTCCAGCTCTCATTCAAGTACGAAGCCGACCGCTGATCCCAGGTCAGCTGCTCCCACGCTGGCGTGTTGAGTGCGCCAGCGGTCGGCCCAATCCTCCTGCCATGCCTGAATAGCCCTTACGCGCGCATCTTAAACACCAGTAACACGTGCCCGATCTGCGGCAGAAGCGGACGTGCATCTGTCATGTAATGCCACAAGATTTGCCGTGCACTGCGAGCCGTAGAGCGCGCTCTTCGCCTAAACAGGCCACCCCGTGCTGGGACTGACAGGAAAATAGCGATCATGACATTCGCGGTCACTGCTGTTGCGCAACTTGCACCGACTGCGCCTGGCCCATCCTGGTGGACCGTTGTCGCGACAGTCGCAGCCGTGGTCGCGGCAGGTACCGCATTTGGCGCGGTCATCTACGCCAGAAGCACGGTTGTCGACGGACGTGCCGCCCACCGTGAACTGATGAAGGCCCAGCGCGAGGCAAGCGATGACTTCACCGTCGCCCATCGGGAAGCGATGGGCGCGCAACAAGTGGCTCGTGATGACTTCACCGAAGCCCATCGAGAAGCGATGGCCGCCCAGACTTTGGCGCGCGAGGATTTCGCCGCAGGCCGTGCCGAGGAGATGGCAGAGCGGAAGCGGGCGCTCGATGCCCAAATAGCGCTGGAGCGGCTTGCGCAGGCCGGACGGATCACCGAGATTCTGATCACGATCGCGCGCACCGCGCACGACGAGACCCTGAGCCCGCCTCCGGCTGCGGCACGCAGCGGGCGACATTCATCCCTAGCCTGCAGGCTCAACTGCGCTCGGCGCTGGCGGTGTTCTATGCCCTGGGCGGTGCGAAGCTGGAAACCGCAGACGACCTCGCAGGTAAAGCTTACAGCCAGACGACGCAGCCAATTGAAGTGCTCAAACTCGCCACTAACAGCTTGGGCGAGCTCAAACGCATGGCCGACCAAGACGGGAAGCTAAGGCTAGCATGACAGTGCCGACCAAGATATAGCGCTCGGACAGCGGCAGAAGAGTGCGTTTCCGCGGAAGCGGTTCGTGAAATCTTTCACAAGGCGTTTCCGCGGAAACGCCGAGATTTGGCAGTCGGCCATGCGGACTGCCCGACGTCCGATCGGCGGCAGAATAGTGTAAGCAGCCTTGACGAGGCGGTTACAGGCAGGAGCTCCGCTAAGCGGGCCGACCGCCAGCGGGGATGCTTTGCCGATGCTGAAGATATAGTTGCTGCGCCTGTTTATGCCAGACAGGCATGGAGGGGCAGATGGGGTTCAGGAGCTGGTACAACACTCAAAAGGTTGGCGTGCAAGTCGCCGTGGTCGCCGGCGTCCTGACGATTCTCAGTGGCGTTGTCGCTGGCGTCTTCGGCATAGTCGACGTAGAGCTCGCCAAGCCCGGCTCACAGCCCCCCACTTCGGCCCCCACGGCGACGCGAACCACATCAGCGCCCGCCACCGTGACGCCTTCATCCGGGGTGCCCATCCCCGTCAGTCCCGCGTTTCGTCTCTACGACCCGGATAGCACAGGGGTATACGGCGTCGCGTTCAGCAGCAGCGGAACGCTCGCCGCAGGAGACCTAAACGGCTCGGGTTACCTGTGGGACGTCGCCAAGGACAAGGTCACGGGCACCTTTCCCGATTCCAACGGTGAGGGCATTTTCGGCGTCGCGCTGAGCCCGGACGGAACGATGCTCGCCGCCAGCACGGTTAATGTTCACGGGTACACCAAGGGCAGCATAGTCCTGTGGAACACGTCGTCGGGCAAGCTGATCGACACCTTGAACGCCCCCAACGGCCGGGCCTTTGGGGCTGCTCCGCCCGCGTTCAGCCCGGACGGTAGCGCTGTGGCCGCTGCTAACGCCAACGGCAGCGTCTACATCTGGAACACCGCAACCGGCAAGCCCGGCGGCACCCTGCCTAACCCGAACGGCCAGTCGGACTATGGCATCGCGTTCAGCCCGACCACCGGCTTCCTCGCTTCCGCCAACGATATCGGCACCACCTTCTTGTGGAACACGAAGATAGGCAGCATCGTGCAGACGTTCCAGGACCCTGACAGCCAGGGAGTCCGCGGCGTCGCGTTCAGCCAGGACGGCAGCACGCTCGCCACCGGCGACAATAACGGCAACGTTTACCTGTGGAACGCCGCCACTGGCGCCCCGATGGCCACCCTCTACGGCCCGAAAGGTGGGTTTGTCCAGAGCATCGCCTTCAGCCCGCGCGGCGGGATCCTGGCAGCCACGTCAGACAACGACAAGGATCACAAGTACGTGACCTGCGTCTGGGACACCACAGGCAAGCTTCTCGCTACCTTCCAGGACCCCGGCAGCCTGGGCGTCACCAGGATCGCGTTCAGCCCTGACGGCAGCATCCTCGCGGTCGGCGACGAAAACGCCTATACCTACATCTGGAACATGAACTGGCACAGTTCCTGACCTGATGCAGCCACGCCGGGGGTGCCCCGATTGACAATAGATGATAGATAGTCGCTACGGCCGCCAGTGGCATATAGCTTGGCGCATACCTATACGAGCCCGCCAACGCCCGCTATTCGGCAATGCCGGACGTATCTCGGGTCGTGCGACCCTCCCCTCTGGTGGTGGTTTGCCTAGGATGAACTGGTGAGCGGGGACAGCGAGATCGATGTCGTGGTGTTCGGCGCCACCGGTTTCGTCGGGCGGCTAGTGGCCGGTTACCTGGCCCGTCATGCACCTGGCGAGGTGCGGATCGGCCTTGCCGGGCGCTGTGAGCGGCGGCTGGCTGAGGTCCGGGCGGGGCTGGGCGCTGCCGCGTCGGCCTGGCCGCTGCTGGTCGCTGACTCGGCCGATCCGGTATCGCTGGCCGCGCTGGCCCGGGCGGCCCGGGTGGTGGTCACCACGGTGGGGCCCTACCGTGCCCGCGGGCTCGC
>Ga0187812_1000433_pt1 | contig 14722 bp, 12 predicted proteins | sample NC_S_2_FD_130582 | JGI IMG/M metagenome (GOLD analysis project Ga0187812, IMG submission 130582) | Wetland sediment microbial communities from Neuse River Estuary, North Carolina, USA - ASW-S_2 | ecosystem: Environmental > Aquatic > Freshwater > Wetlands > Sediment | place: USA: North Carolina...
AGGCCATCAGACGGAGTTGCCCGAAGAGATCCGGGAGGCGCGATTGCTCTCTACAGGCCGTCGTCAAGTTGTTCCCAGGTGAGCTTGAGGCGGAACGGCGTAACGGTGTCCACCGGGTGGAAATCACGACCACGGACTCGGAGTTCCTGGGAGATATACTGGCCGTCAGATGCGAGCAGCAGCCGCTCGACCGAGATCGCCGGGCCATTATTGTTTGTCATCCGGACAATCCAGTAGTGCGGGATGCCCGCAGCAGCATATTCTGCCCGCTTATCCCGTATGTCGGTAGTAACCGAATCAGCGGAGACGATCTCCAGCACGAGTACGCAGTCCGATGCGTACGGTCGGTCACCCCAGCGGCCGCGCTCTTCATCTATGCACCTGTAAATGACGACGTCGGGGCTCCGGAAGTGGAACCTCGGCGCCTCTGAGATCAGCACGTCGATGTCCCCGACCACGCGATGACACGTACTGTCGCTGGCATCCGCGCGCTTAACCGCATCACGCAAGGCCACTACGAAGTTGACCTGGATCCCCTGATGGCTCGGGGTGGGCCGCTCGCAGCGAACCAGCCAGCCATCGACAACCTCGATCAGCTTGCAGACGTCCTCCGGCAAACCGAGGTAGATGTCACGACTGATTTCCGGCAGGAAGGCCGCCGCCTTGTAGTCTGCGGGATCGAACGGGTCGGCCATAAATTCAGCGTACCTGCGCGTCGCTAGCCAACCCAGCCACCGCGCCGATCCCGCTGCGATCACGGTCATCTCCGGTCTGACTGTCGCCGCGGCGCACGCGGCTCCGCTACACCTTCGCCCCTCCTCACCAGGGACGAGTTGCAGGATCGGTGTCCGGACTGCTCGCAATCGAGGTAGCGCTGTTCCCGGGGCAAGGACGCCGAGATCCGCACCTCGCATCACCAGGTCACCGTGCTCCCGCGCAAGTAGCAATATTCTCCTGATGTAACGACCATGGGTATCTGCTCCGGCATCGGGGTCACCCGGGCGGCTCCCGTCGCGTTAAGGTAGCGGCGCAGGTCCCGTCGGGGCCAGGGGAGGGTGGTCACGCGATGACCGCTTCGGACAAGCCGATCATGACCGTGTACTCGGCGCCGTGGTGCCCGCACTGCAAGCGGGTGAAGAAGTTCCTCTCGGCCCACCAGGTGCGCTACACCCTGGTCGACATCGACACCGATCCGGACGCCATCGACAGGCTCAAGGAGCTGCAAAACGGCGGGCAGATCATCCCGACGGTGGTCTACGCGGACGGGACCCACGAGGTGAACCCGACCAACGAGGCGCTGGCCCGGCGCATCGGCCTCACCGTGACCGCCGGCCGGTCCGCCTACGACCTGGTCATCGTCGGGGGAGGACCCGCCGGGCTGGCGGCCGCCATCTACGCCGCCCGGGAGGGCATCGACGCCATCGTGGTCGACGGCAGCGCCCTCGGCGGCCAGGCCGGGATCAGCGATCGGATCGACAACTACCCGGGTTTCCCCGACGGGATCTCCGGCGCGGAGCTCACCGACCGGTTCGTGGCGCAGGCCCGGCGGTACGGGGTCGAGCTCGTGTCGGCGGTAAGTGTCACCGCCGTGCACCATGAGTGCGACGACCTGGTGACCTCGCTGTCCACCGGGCAGCAGCTCACCTCGCACGCGCTGATCGCCTCCACCGGGTCGACGTACAAGCTCCTCAACGTGCGCGGCGAGGACGAATTCCTCGGCGCCGGCGTCCACTTCTGCGCGACCTGCGACGGGCCGTTCTACAAGGGCGCCGACGAGGTCATCGTGGTCGGCGGCGGCAACTCGGCCCTGGAGGAGGGGCTGCACCTGTCGGAGTTCGCCAAGCGGGTCCGCGTGCTGGCCCGCACCGGGCTGCACGCCTCGCCGGTACTCCAGGACCGGGTGCGATCCGATCCGCAGTTCACCATCCACACCGGCCTGGACATCACCGAGCTCGAGGGCGATCGGGGCCGGTTCGCCGCCGTCGTGGCCCGCGACCGCGACACCGGCGAGACGCACCGGTTCCCGGCCGCCGCGGCCTTCATATTCATCGGCCTTAAGCCGAACGCCGCTTTCCTGGGCGACGCCGTGGAACGCGACGCCGGCGGGTTCCTCGTGACCAGCCCGACGATGGAGACGTCCACGCCGGGCGTGTTCGCCGCGGGCGACGTGCGCTCGGGGTCGACCAAGCAGCTCGGCTCCGCGGTGGGCGACGGGATCGCCGGCCTGCTCATGACGCGGCGGTACCTGGAGGCCCACCACCACAAGGCAGCGGCGCTGGTCGACGCCTGACCTGGCTCGGATCGGGCGGGTTTGTGGTGAGCGCGGTGCGGTGAACCGCGATGCTTGTGGTTCCTGTCAATGCTGAGAATGCCCTCTTCCCTGCCCGCCCGGCTGGAGGTAGGCAAGGAGTTGGCTCGCGGCGGGCAGGGAGGCACCGCACACCTGTGCGCCTGGCGCATCCGGGGGCCTCGTAACATCTAAATCCAGACCCACCTGTCCGGGAGAGGAAGCCTCACGTGCCGCTCGTCGTTCGGAACACCCCTCGCACCGATCTGGAGGTCGTGGACGGCCTGGCGAACGCCGGGGTGGCGACGGTGCACGAGGCGCAGGGACGAACCGGGCTGCTCCGGGCGGACATCCGCCCCATCTTCCGCCCGGCGCGCGTGGCGGGCAACGCGCTGACCTGCGAGGTCGCCCCGGGCGACAACTGGTCGATCCACGTGGCCGTCGAGCAGGCGCAGCCCGGCGACATCCTCGTGGTCACCCCGACAAGCCCGTGCGACGACGGGTACGTGGGCGACCTGCTGGCGGGGAGCCTGCGGGTGCACGGGGTCAGGGGAGTGATCATCGACGCGGGCGTGCGGGACGTCGCGACGCTGACCGAGATGGGCTTCCCGGTCTGGTCGAAGGCGATCTCCGCCCGCGGCACGGTGAAGGAGACGCCGGGGAACGTGCAGACCCCGATCGTCTGCGCCGGCGTGTACGTCCGGCCGGGTGACGTGGTCGTCGCCGACGACGACGGGGTCGTGGTCGTACCGCGCGAGGAGGCGGCGACGGTGCTCAAGGCGGCCCGGGACCGGGAGGCCAGCGAGGCGTCCAAGCGGCCGCGGCTGAACGCCGGTGAACTCGGCCTGGACCTGTACTCCATGCGCGAGCGGCTGGCCGCGAAGGGACTGCGCTACGTGGACTACGAGGACGCGCCGTGACCCAGACCGCCATTCCCTGCGCCGTCATGCGCGGCGGGACTTCCAAGGGCCTGGTGTTCCTGGCCGAGAACCTGCCCGCGGACCAGCCGACGCGCGACGCGGTGCTGCTGGCCGCCATGGGATCTCCGGACCCAAGGGAGATCGACGGTATGGGAGGCGCTCACCCACTGACCTCGAAGGTCGCCGTGGTGAGCGCGTCGGGCCGCGAGAACGCGGACGTCGAGTACCTGTTCCTGCAGGTCTGGCCCGACCGGGCCGAGGTCTCCGACAGCCAGAACTGCGGGAACATGCTGGCCGCGGTCGGGCCGTTCGCCATCGAGCAGGGGCTCGTGGCGGCGGGTGAACCGGTGACGCCGGTCCGGATCTGGATGCGCAACACCCAGACCCTGGCCACGGCGCTGATCCAGACGCCGGGCGGGCAGGTCCGCTACGACGGGCCCGCGCGCATCGACGGCGTGCCGGGCACCCACGCGCCCATCCCGATCGAGTTCGCCGACGTCGCCGGGTCCTCGTGCGGCGCGCTGCTGCCGACCGGGCACGTGACCGACGTCATCGACGGGGCGACGGTGACCTGCATCGACAACGGCATGCCGGTCGTGTGCCTCGCGGCGTCCGATTTCCTGATCTCCGGGCAGGAGTCACCGGCGGAGCTCGAGCACAACGACGCGCTGAAGCGGCGGGTCGAGGCCATCAGGCTCGCCGCGGGGCCGCTGATGAACCTGGGGGACGTGACCGACAAGACGGTGCCGAAGATGAGCCTGCTGTCGCCCCCGGTGCACGGCGGCGCGGTGTCGACTCGGACGTTCATCCCGCACCGGGTGCACGAGGCCATCGGGGTCCTGGGCGCGGTGTCCGTGGCCACGGCCTGCGTGCTGCCCGGATCCGTAGCGTACGAGAACGCGGTCCTCCCCGAGCAGTCCGACGGCCCGATCGACCTGGAGGTAGAGCACCCCACCGGGTTCTTCACCGTCACCATCGAGGTCAAGCCCGGCAACGGCCTGCCGGTGGTGACCAGGTCGGCCCTGCTGCGCACCGCCCGCCTGCTCATGCGCGGCGAGGTCCTGGTGCCCTCGTCGGTCTGGGACGGGGAGCCGCCGCGGTGATCATCGACTGCCATGGCCATTACACGACCGCACCACCGCAGCACGACAACTGGCGCAAGGAGCAGCTCGCGGCGTTCGGTGAGGGCCGCCCAAGCCCCGCTTACCCGCCGATCTCTGACGACGAGATCCGCGAGTCGATCGAGCAGAACCAGCTCAGGCTGCTGCGCGAGCGCGGTGCCGACCTGACGATCTTCTCCCCGCGGGCCTCGGCCATGGCCCACCACGAGGGCGACGAGCGGGTCAGCGAAGCCTGGGCGCGCGCGTGCAACGACCTGATCGCGCGCGTGGTCGGGCTGTTCCCGGCGACGTTCGCCGGCGTAGGCCAGCTCCCGCAGTCACCCGGCGCCGGGCTGAAGTCCTCCGTCGCCGAGCTGGAACGTTGCGTCCTCGAGCTCGGGTTCGTCGGGTGCAACCTCAACCCCGACCCGAGCGGCGGTAGATGGACCTCCCCGCCGCTCACCGACCCGTACTGGTACCCGATCTACGAGAAGATGATCGAGCTCGACGTGCCCGCCATGGTGCACGTCTCGAGCAGCTCCAACCCCGTCTTCCACGCGACCGGAGCGCACTACATCAACGCGGACACCACGGCGTTCATGCAGTTCATCCAGGGAAACCTGTTCGCTGACTTCGCTGCGCTCCGCTTGATTATCCCGCACGGCGGGGGAGCCGTCCCCTACCACTGGGGGCGCTACCGCGGGCTGGCCGACATGCTGGGCCGGCCGCCGCTGGGCGAGCACGTCATGCGCAACGTGTTCTTCGACACGTGCGTGTACCACCAGCCGGGGATCGACCTGCTCTTCGAGGTCATCGACGCGGGCAACATCCTGTTCGGGTCCGAGATGGTCGGCGCCGTCCGTGGTATCGACCCGCAGACGGGCCACTACTTCGACGACACCAAGCGGTACGTCGACGCGGCCGGCCTGACGCCCTCCGACGCCGAGCTGGTGTACTCGGGTAACGCGAGGCGGGTCTACCCGCGTCTCGACCACGCCCTGCGAGCGCAAGGACGGTAGATGGCGGCCACGTTCACCCCCGACGCCGACTGGCTTGCGTTCGACCCGAACCCGAGCAAGCCGACCTACGCTCCGCCTCCCGGCGCGGTCGACGCCCACTGCCACGTGTTCGGTCCCGGCGACGTCTTCCCGTACGCCCCGGAGCGGAAGTACACGCCGACGGATGCTCCCAAGGAGGAGCTGTTCGCGCGGCGCGACTTCCTGGGCTTCGAGCGTAACGTCATCGTCCAGGGCACCTGTCACGGCGCCGACAACCGGGCCCTGATCGACGCGCTGCTGTCGGCCGACGGGCGGGCCCGCGGCGTGGCGACGATCAAGCCCGGCATCTCCCGGGCCGAACTGGCCGACCTGCACGCCGCCGGGGTCCGCGGGATCCGCTTCAATTTCGTCAAGCGCCTCGTCGACCCCAAGCCGGATCAGTACTACCGCGGCCTGACCGACCAGGTGGCCGAGTTCGGCTGGCATATCGTGGTCTACTTCGAGGCCCCCGACCTGGCCGAGCGCTGGAAGTTGTTCACGACCCTGCCCACGGTCGTCGTCGTGGACCACATGGGCCGGCCCGATGTGACGCAGCCCGTCGACGGGCCCGGTTTCGCCATGTTCACGCGGTTCATGCGCGAGAACGAGAACGTCTGGTCCAAGGTGAGCGGGGCGGAACGGCTGTCGGTCTCCGGGCCGCCGGGGTATGACGATTTCATCCCGTTCGCGCGCCACGTCGTCGAGCTGTTCCCCTACCGCGTCCTGTGGGGGACGGACTGGCCGCACCCGAACATGAAGAGCCACATGCCCGACGACGGCGCCCTGGTGGACCTCATCCCGCGGATCGCGCCCACCGAGGATCTGCGGCGCCGGCTGCTAGTAGACAACCCTCAGCACCTGTACTGGGAGAACTGGGAGGCGAGATGACGGAGTACACCCATGAGTTTGATGACATCCCCGGCACCCGAGTGTTCACGGCGCAGCGGGCGAAGGCGGGTTACCAGCTGAACCAGTTCTGCATGAGCCTGATGAAGGCGCCGAACCGGGAGCGGTTCAAGGCGGACGAGCGAGCGTACCTGGATGAGTGGCCGATGTCCGAGGCCCAGAAGCAGGCCGTCCTGGCCCGTGACTATAACGCGATGCTGGAGCTGGGCGGGAACATCTACTTCTTGGCCAAGATCTTCGCCACCGACGGGCTGAGCTACCTGCAGGCCGTCTCGACGATGACCGGGATGCCCATCGAGGAGTACCAGCAGATGATGCTCTCGGGTGGCCGGTCGCCGAAGGGGTGGCGCTCGGTGAAGGACGGGACCTGATATGGCGCGGATCACCGCGGGGCTGACCACCAGCCACATCCCGGCCATCGGTGCGGCGATCGACCTGGGCAAGACGGCCGAGCCGTACTGGCGGCCCTTGTTTGCCGGGTACGACTGGACCAAGGCCTGGGCCGCGGCAGAGGTCCCGGACGTGGTGATCCTGGTCTACAACGACCACGCGTCCGCGTTCACGCCGGAGTTCGTCCCGACGTTCGCGCTGGGCTGCGCGGATGAGTTCCCGCCGGCCGACGAAGGGTACGGCCCCCGCCCGGTGCCGGTCGTCCAGGGCGATTCGGAGCTGGCCGCCCACCTGGCCCAGTCGCTGATCCTGGACGAGTTCGACCTGACGCTGCTGTACCGGCTGGACGTGGATCACGGCCTGACCGTGCCGCTGTCCCTGGTGTACGGGCAGCCGGAGGCGTGGCCGGTGCGGGTCATCCCGCTGGCGGTGAACGTGGTGCAGTACCCGCCGCCGACCGGGCACCGGTGCTACATGCTGGGCCAGGCCATCCGCCGGGCCGTGCACAGCTATCCGCAGGACCTGTCGGTCCAGGTGTGGGGGACCGGCGGGATGAGCCATCAGCTCCAGGGGCCGCGCGCCGGGTTCATTAACAGGGAATTCGATAACGCGTTCTTCGACCGGCTGGTCCACGACCCGGACCAGCTGGCGCTGGTGCCGCACCTGGAGTACGTGCGGGAGGCGGGGTCGGAGGGGATCGAGCTGGTCATGCAGCTGATCATGCGCGGCGCCATGGGCCCCAAGGTCGAGGAGCTGTACCGCTTCTACCACGTCCCCGGGTCGAATACCGCGGTCGGCCACCTGGTAGTCCGGCCCTTGGCGGAAGGGGAGTAGCGGATGCGGATCGCGCTGGCCGGGGCGGGCGCCTTCGGCATCAGGCACCTGGATGCCCTCGCGCTCATCGACGGCGTCACCATCACCTCGGTGGTTAGCCGCCGGCTAGAGCAGGCCGAACAGGTCGCGGAGAAATACGGCGCCCCCCACGCCACGGTCAATCTGGACGATGCCCTCGCCCGCGACGACGTAGACGCCGTCATCTTGTGCACCCCGACCGGTCTGCACGCGGCCCAGGCGATCGACTGCATGCGCGCGGGCAAGCACGTTCAGGTCGAGATCCCGCTAGCGGACAGCTGGCCGGACGCCCTCGAGGTGGACGGGGTGCAGCGGGAGACCGGCCTGACCTGCATGGTCGGGCACACGCGCCGGTTCAACCCGTCGCACCAGTGGATCCACCGCCGGGTCGTGGCGGGGGAGCTCTCGGTCCAGCAGATGGACGTGCAGACGTACTTCTTCCGCCGCACGAACACCAACGCGCTGGGCCAGCCGCGCAGTTGGACCGACCATCTGCTGTGGCACCACGCCGCCCACACCGTGGACCTGTTCCAGTACCAGACCGGCGAGCAGGTCCAGATCGCCCACGCCATCCAGGGACCGGTTAATCCCGATCTGGGCATCGCGATGGACATGTCCATCCAGCTGCGCACCCCGGCCGGGCGGATCTGCACGCTGTCGCTGAGCTTCAACAACGACGGGCCGCTGGGCAGCTTCTTCCGCTACATCTGCGATAACGGCACCTACATCGCCCGGTACGACGACCTGGTCACCGGCCGCGAGGAACCCATCGACGTCTCCACCGTCGACGTCTCCACCAACGGCATCGAGTTGCAGGACCGGGAGTTCGTCGCGGCCATCCGCGAGGGACGCGAACCGAACTCCAGCGTGGGCGACGTACTGTCCTGCTACCGGCTGCTCGGCCAGCTGGAAACCGAACTCGCCGCCGAGGATGGTTCATGAATCAAGGTCGGGCATGTTGACCAGTCCGACGCTGATGACGGTATTCACGGGCGCGTCGGGGCCTGCATCGGGAGCGGTGCCGTCGGGCTGACCGGCGGTCATCTTGCCGGCGGCCAGTGCGAGGGCCCTTCGCTCGATCTCCCCGAACGCGCTCGGGTGCGGGTGGAAGGCTAGGCGCACGGTGAGCTGGATCAGCCCGGCGTTGTCGGTGGAGACCGCGACCTTGGCGTACCAGACGTCCCATTCTGCTCCGCCGGGCGCCACCTCCTTCAGCGTGTCGCGCAGCGCCTCGAGTACCTCCAAGGTGGCTCCCGGGCGGTTCGGGGTCCGCATGTGCACGCGGAGCACCGGGTAGCGCCGCGTCACGCCCAGGTCGCCCCTGCTCTGCCATTTGTCGAGGTAAACCGTCACGGATCCGGTGCCCGTGACAGTGCCGTGGCGGTGCCCGGTAGCACTGTCGCCCGCCCCGCCGGGCTGGTGGCCGAGGAGCAGGAAGACCGCTTTGCCGTGCAGGATGGCTGACGTCAGGCCGACCAGCCTCAACTTGGGATCCAGGGCGTCCAGGATCTCCGCTTCCACACCGCTCAGCCAGTCCGCGCCGACGGCCATGACGCGCCAGGACCCCGGTGGTTCGCTCTCATCGAGGTCCACCCCGCTGGTCGCCACCACATCGAGATCGCTGGCCATCACTAGCCGGTAGTCCGCGATCCTTTCCTCGTCGGAGGCCGGACCCGAACGGGCGGTCGCGGGCCGGGGGTTGAGGATCCGCGGAAGGCCCACCGCCACGGTCTGGACTCCGACCACCGCGCGGGCGGTGAGCCCTTGTATCTCGCTGAGGAACGGAGTCAGCCGCGTGACGTCGCTGTCGCGCAGGCCGATCTGCACGCGAGCCCACCGCAGATCGGAGTAGGCGAGGGCCGGCGCGGGCACCGGTAGCTGGACCTCGAGCACGGTGAGCCGCTCCTGGGCGGCGACCCGCAGGACCACGGTGACCGGATGCTCGCCGATCGGCTGCGGGCCCCGGCCGGGATCCAGGCCGAGGAAGACCCCCACCACGCCGGTAGGACCCTCGAACGGCGCGAAATGGCTGGGCTGGAGGTGGACCTTGATCACGTCCTCGGTGGCGAAGTCCCAGTCGGCCTTCGGCTCGTCACGGAATACCGCGAAGTTCAGCGACTGCGCACCGGTACCCGAGCGCAGCAGGGCGACCACGTCCGCCGGCCGCTCGGGCGGGGACAGGCCCGCGCTCGGCTGACTGCCGTTACCGCGGCCCGGGTGACTATCTGCGTCAGCGCTCGGCCGTCCGCCACGCAACAGTGAGTCCAGGGTGGCCGGCGCGTGCTTGGGCGGCGGGGCTCCGTGCTGCCAGACCAGATAGGCATGGGCCCGGTGACCCGCCATCAGCGCATCCGCGGTCGTCGTCCGCCACCAGCGGCTTTGGAGCACCTCCAGGTAGCCGTAATCGATGGCCTCGGTGTACAGGACCAGGCCGCCTCTGGGCGGCGAATCCTCCGTGGGGCGCAGCCCCCGGGCCAGGGCGCGGCGCAACAGCATCCACTGCCACCACAGCACCAGTAGCTGCACCACGATGCACGCGCCAGCCCAGGCCATGGCCCAGGTGGTGGTCAGGGAGAAGGCCAGGGCCACGGCGAGGACCACCGTCGGCAAGATCGAACCCAGGATGAGCGGGTTCCCGGCGGGGGCCAGCATGCCGCGCACCGTGGACCGGTCGGCCCGCTCCAGCCTGCCTGCCTGTATGGCCGAGAACAGGGTCAGGACGAAGGCCAGGACCTCGGCGCTGACCTGCTGCTCACCTCTGGACAGCGTCCTATCGAGGGTGAAGAAGATCAGGACCACCGCCATCAGCAGCGTGCTCATAACGCCCGAGAGCCTGGCTGTGGAGAAGTACACCGAGTCGGTGACGGCAATGTTGACGTTGATCCTCGCCTGCGTCGGCACGGCTCGCTGCGAGATGTCCTCGATCATGCGGGCGCGCGCCACGATGACGTCGGGGCTGACCGCTTCTATCGAGGTCCGCCGCATCATCGGTACCCGTAGCCAGCCGCCGTCACCCCAGGCCTGCGAAACCCGGCCCCGGGCGGCCGCGACGGTATCGCTCGGCTGGTCTTCACGCAGCGCTGCGGTCAGCGCCGCCAGGCGCTCACGGAATGCCTCGGTCGCCGAAGGCGCCTCGCCGTCAGGTGGGGCCGGCTCGCTCGCGTTTTCCTCCACCTGATGATCGCGTAGCGATTCCTCCACGGCATCGGCCTTGGCGCCGGCTAGGTCGGTCAGGCACTTGTACAGCTCTGGCCGCCAGTCGTCACCCGGATCGTCCAGCTGGCCGATGAGCTCAGTTAGCTGGCTGACCGACGGTGGCTGACCGGTCCTGATGTCCAGCTCGGCCCGCCGCGTGAGCGGTCGGGACGGATCGGGCGAGACTCCGTCGGGCAGGTTGACCTGGACCTGGCGGTCGGCGTCGGCGGAAGGCAGCAGTAGGTCGATCCGCAGGCTGGCTCTCGGCAGGACCCAGTGGGCGGGACTGCGCCAGCGCCACGACGGCATGCGGTCCGGTCTCCGGGTGGGGTCCGCGGCCGGCTCGTCAGCATCGGTCTGGCCGGCCGGAGCCTGGTGCAACGCCCGGCTGGGGACGGTGATCGTCAGGACGGTCGGGGTCAGCCCGCGCTCGACCGCGACTACCACGACGGCGGACTCGGAAAGAGCCCGGAGGACCCCGATCGCCCGTTCGGCGAGCTGACTAGTGATCGCCGAGTCGCCGGCGCCGAGGGCATCGCCATCACTGGGCGCGCCGTCATCCTTCAGCGAGTCTGAGAAGCGATCCAGCACATCTTGCAGGTCCCGCCGCTCCCGTCCGAATCGCGGCAAGGGCCCGTCGGATCCGCGGCGGCCGACAGGCGTGGTCCCGTCCAGGACGGTGGCCGGGACGTGCTCCCGGCGCAGCAGCCGGTAGATGGCCGCGGAAAGGACCAACCGGTGGTCGCGGGTGGCAACAAAGCGGCGCCCATGCTGGTCGGGCGGCCAGGCCTCCGCGGCTCGGACGAGCATCTCGGTCAGGGCCGCGGCGATGCGGTGCCGCACGTCGGTGTTCGGCAGGGTAGGTAGGCGCGTTCCGCCCGTGTCGGTGACCGTGAGCGTGGAAAACGGGTCAGGCTCGGGCAGGCGCTGCTGCAACGGCGGGAGGATCAGGACGGGCAGCCAGAGCTGGCCGGTCCGGGAGCGGAACGCCTCATGGGTAATTCGTCCCAGGTCGACATCGATCTTGATCGTCGTGTCTACCGCGTCCGAGCGGGATATGTCGATGGTCTCGGAGGTGGCCCGGACCCATTCGTTGTCGGCCATCAAGAAGAGCAGTTCGCGCCCGTGGGTCAGGTCGCGGTCGTAGTTCGCATCTTGCCAGGAGAATTCCTGGGGCGTGATCTGACAGACCTTATAGTCCAGGCGCAGGGCCACCTCACGCAGCGCGGCCACCTCGGCTGAACGCAGCGCGGCCACTTCCTCCGCGTGAGCACTAGTTACCAGCGGAGCACCCCCTGCCAAGCCAGACGTTCACCGCGGGCCCGCCGGCGATCCAGGCCTATTCTGCGGGCGGCCGCGGTCGCCCGCTATCGTCCGTCAGCCGCGGTCGTGGTCATGGCGCCTGCTGACCCAGTCAAGGAAACTATCGGTTCCTGAACTCTCCCAGCGAATCCGGTCGACGAGTTCCTCCCACTGCCATTTCCGCTGCTGGATGGTGCGCTGGTCGAAGAACAGGTTGAGCCCCCTGACCTCGCCTTCCGACTCGCTGAAGGTCCACACCACGATGTTGTCGATGATGCCGAAGTCGTACTGCTTGTCATGGGCACCGCCGGAGCGCACCACGCCGACCCTATAGCCCTCGCCGATCATGTGCTTGATGACGCGATCCGCCTGGGCCGCCTTCCCGTTGACCTGGAAAGCCTGCTCATCCAGGATCAGGATACGGAACTTCTCGCCGAGCAGCCGGCCGATCGGCTTACCGTAGCGAGCGGCGTGGGAATGCTCGTCCTCTTGCGCGATTTCCCAGTAATCCAGGTCATTAACGCTAGCCAGGTGGACCGCCGGGCGCTGCCCGCCGGTGCTCCACTCGCGGGCGGCGTCAAGGAACTGCTCCCATTGCGCGGCCAGTTTGGGCGGGCGCAGGGTCCACCTCCCGGCGGCCAGGGCGGCCAGTTCCTCCTGGGGATGCTGGAGAACGTCGCTGAATAGGTCGGGCATCCCCTCGTACTTGACCGTATCGCGTAGCTTGGCCGCGTCGCGAAAGGACGTGAGCAACGGCAGAATGCTGGTCTGGTCGTGGTCGGAAAGATCACCGATAACATCGGTTATGGTGGAGAGCAGTCGCTTGTCACGGCGCACGGGAACGACGCGTACGGGCTCCTGGTAGTTGGAGTCATAATACTTGAACACCGCATAGTGCGGATTGTCGGGTCCGAAGATATCGATCACCGTGAAGCCGGGTGGCTCGCCGTCGGGGCCCTGAATGAAAAGGCTCGGCCCGGAGTAGTGATCGATGGAGCCGGAGCCGGGCAGGCCAATACGCTGCATGCGCCTGCGGTGCTTGTGCCCGGTGAGCACGAGATCGAAATGCCCCTGAATCAGGCTGTCGATAGCCGCGCCGGCGTCCACGACGGTCTCGAATGCGGTGAACTCGATTTGCGGGTGCGGGAGCAGGTGATGATGCAGGACCGCGATCTTGATGCCGTCGGGCAGGCGATCGCGCTGACTGGCCAGGAAGTCCCTCTGGTCTGACCCGAGAACCGCGATATCCGCCAGGCCGAACTCGTCCTGGGTGAGCGCGTCGGCCCGGGCCTCCTCGTCGAGCTGGTCGGTCACCGACCGGCGCAGATCGCGGCCCCAGGGCGCCCGTACCCCGCTGAGCAGCGGGGAGACGAGCAGGGTGATCTCGGTCTCGAAGTCCCCGTTGGTCAGGGAAACGGTCACCGGAGCTAGCTTGTTGTCCTTCAGGTGGTGCGGAGACGTGAACTCGCCGACCGCTCTCATGTAATTGCTGAAGCGCTCAGGTCCCTGCGTGGTCCAGTCGATATCATGATTTCCTGGAACGACGAGCACCTTAGAGAAATCGACCTTGAGACGAGTGGCCAGGTCCTTGAGGAACCCCGTGGCCCTGGTAAATTCATCGGGTCCGGTTGACGGGCGGTCTGTGCCGCCCTTATCTACGATGTCGCCGGAGACAATGATGGCGTCGGGCGGGCCGCCCTTGAAGAGTTCCGCGGCCGTCTGGATGAAGGTATCGGCCCGATCGCGAGTCGTCAGCAATTCTTCAAGCTCCCAGGGCGGGAGCTTATAGTCGGGCGCCTGATGCAAGTTCGGGTCGGATCGGAAATGGAGATCAGTGATGTGGAGCAGGCGAATTGGATTGTCCGCTGGAGCCGTCACCAAGCTCGGAACCCCCTCCAGGTCACAGCATTCGGCACTATCTTACCCTAAGATATGAGATTTCAACTATCTCCCTCTGCCCGAAATGCCGGACTCGTGCCTATCCGGGAGCGTGCCAGCCACGAGCGCGGATGTCGACCGCAGGCTCAGCGAAGGGCGGCGCGGACGATCGGCCCCGCCGGGTCCTCAGTGGGCGTGAGTTTCTTAGTGAACCGGTGATACGCCGGGTTTGTGCTGGATATGTTCGTGCTCTAGCAGTTTGCTCGCGATGATCTGCTCCGGCGGCAGATGGCGCGTGGCCCGCAGCCGCTGTTCACCAGCGGCAATGAGCCAGGCATCTGGGAGGCGGACGGCCACGGGGGCGCCAAGATCGTCCTGCACTGCGCCGGTTGCCAGTTCACCTCCCCGTCCTGGGCTCCCGACGGGGTTCACTTCGCCGCCGTGCGCCACGGCAAGGGGGTGATCGTGGCCACCGTCACCGGGGGCGTCCAAGCCACGATCGGGTCGGCCGATGTCACCTACGCGCAGTGGGGCGGGCCGACCGGCTTACCCTGACCGGCCCAGCGCGGTGCGGACGATCTTGCCGACGTGGTTGCGGGGCAGGGCGGCTAGCTGGAACACCCGCTTGGGGCACTTGTAGCCGGCCAGGAGCGTGCGGGCGTGCGAGATGAGGACGGCCTCGTCGAACTCATGCCCGTCCCGCAGCACCACCCAGGCGGTGACCTGCTCGCCCCACCGCTCGTGCGGGACGCCGGCGACCGCGGCCTCGGCCACCGACGGGTGGGCTTCGAGCACGATCTCCACCTCGCGCGGGTAGACGTTCAGCCCGCCGGTGATGATCATCTCCTTGGTCCG
>Ga0187812_1000435_pt1 | contig 14685 bp, 14 predicted proteins | sample NC_S_2_FD_130582 | JGI IMG/M metagenome (GOLD analysis project Ga0187812, IMG submission 130582) | Wetland sediment microbial communities from Neuse River Estuary, North Carolina, USA - ASW-S_2 | ecosystem: Environmental > Aquatic > Freshwater > Wetlands > Sediment | place: USA: North Carolina...
CGGATCCCCTCGGACGAGAGATAGCCGCCCGTCGGGAAATCCGGCCCGGGCAGGACCTTCTGGATCTCGTCGAGGGTCGCGGTCGGTTTCGTCAGCAACAGGAGGAGCGCGTCGACGACCTCGCCGAGATTGTGGGGAGGCATGTTGGTCGCCATCCCGACGGCGATCCCCGCGGAGCCGTTCACGAGCAGGTTCGGGATCTTGGATGGGAGCACCAACGGTTCCTTGAGCGACCCGTCGAAGTTGTCGGTCCAATCGACCGTCTCCTTCTCGATGTCGAGCAGGAGCTCCTCGGCGATCAGGCCGAGGCGGGCCTCGGTGTACCGCATCGCGGCGGGGGAGTCGCCATCGATCGAGCCGAAATTCCCCTGACCGTCGATCAGCGGGTACCGCAGGCTGAACGCCTGCGCCATGCGTACGAGCGCGTCGTAGACCGCGGCGTCCCCGTGCGGATGGTACTTGCCGAGCACATCCCCGACCGACCGGGCGCTCTTGCGGTACGGCCGGTCGTGCGTAGCTCCCGACTCCCACATCGACCAGAGGATCCTTCGGTGGACCGGCTTCAGCCCGTCCCGCCCGTCGGGCAACGCTCGCCCGACGATGACGCTCATCGCGTAGTCGATGTACGAGTGGTGCATCTCCTCCTCGAGCGTTCGGTCGCGGACCCGGTCGGTCGGGGGTGCCGGTACGGCCGGTGGGGTCGCGCTCATGCGGCTCCGATCGAGGGGGTGGGGAGTTGATCGGCCAGGATCCGGTCCGCCGCGGCGAGGAACGCCTCGCGGCTCCCGGAGGGAATGGTCGCGCCGCTCGCGATCCGGTGGCCGCCGCCCTCGCCGCCGACCGCCTCCGCGGCCTCTCGGCAGACCCGCGCGAGGTCGAGCCCGCGCCGCACCTGTCGGGAAGTTCCTCGTGCGCTCAACTTCGTCGGGCCCGTCCCGCCCTCGGAGAAGGCGAACACGGGTAGGTCGGGCGGCAATAGGTAGAGCATCGCCAGTCCTGCCTGAGTGCCCGCGAGCGTGGTGTCGGGGCTTTCGAACCACCGCAGGAATCGCATCGATTTGACTCCCTCGTCCTCCAGTCGACGAAGTCCGGCGAGGATCCCCGAGCGCCAGTGCTCTTCGGCCTCGCGCGCGCGCTCCGCCGCTCGGGGGTCGCCGAGCGCGAACGCGACGCCCACGCCCGGCATCCCCAACCGGCCGGTCGCGTTCTGCAGGTTCGAGACCTCCTCGGCGTCGAGGCCGATCGAGGGGATGAACCATCGCTCCTGGTCGAGCACGTTCCGATACTCGGGCTCGACGTTGGCGGCTTCGAGCCGGGACTTGATGGCGCCCGCTAGGCGCCGGTTCTCGTCATCGGAGAGGGCGGTCGGGGACCGTCCCGGGTCGAGGGGAAGGCCGCGAAGGAATGCCTCGCACGCGTCCGATCGGCCCGAGAGGCCCCGGAGGAACGGGTCGATGCTGCCGGCGAGGGCGGCGCCGATGGTCGGACCGAACAGGGCCAGTCCGCGCCGGCGGACCAGGACCGACCTGCGGGCCGCCTCTTCGACCAGCCGAGCGTTCAGCCCGTGGAGGCCGCCGACGTGCTGACGGTCGGCGATGGCGCCCGACAGACCCCAGGGCGCGTTGTCCCAGTTGGTGGGGTCGAGAAAGACGCCGAACAGCCACGTCAGGGTCGAGGCGCAGAGCTCGCGCATGCCGTCGACGCCCCAGTCGACCGGATTCACGAACGCCACGTGCTTAGGGAGCGAAGGCGGCGTCGGGGCACCGGAGTAGGTGTGGTGGTCGAGCACGACCACCGGCTGGGAGTGGCCGGCGAACAGGTCGAGCCAGGCGGCCCCCGTATCGACCACGAGGAGGGGACCCGACATGTTCCCGATCAGGGCCGCGACCCGGTCGCGCTCGACGCCGAGGAGCGCGGTCGCCTGGACGGGGTAGCCGAGGCGGGCCAAGGCGCGGACCGCGCACGAGGCGCTGGCGATCCCATCCCCGTCGTAGTGGTAGATGACCTGCCAGCGACGGGGGTGCGCGAGCACCAGAGCGCGCGCGCGTTCGAACTCTTCGGTGTACCGGGGATGCGAAACGAACCCGTCCGGGCCCGAGGGCATCACTCCACCTGGAGCGCCGCGCCCGCGGCCGAGTACCGCCAGTTCTCGGGGATCCGCCGGCGCTGCCGGTAGTACTGGGCGAGACGACGGATCCGCGATTCCATTAGCGAGAGGCCGCGGCGGTTCGCGAGGTCCTTCGGATGGGCCCCGAGGTGCCGTTGAAGGTGGACGACCCGCTTCAGGAGTCCTTGGAGGTCCTCCGGGATCTCCGGCCGTAGGCCGGCCTCTCCCAGGAGCGTGCCGAGGCGCTTCCCCGTAACCGCGCGCGCGGAGGGGATACCGTAGGAATCGCGGAGCGCCTGCCCGACCTGCGCAGCAGGAAGGCCGGTCTTGGAGAGCTGGACTGCCTGGGCCACGATCTCCTCGGTCGTCGCGCTCACCCACTCGGGTTTCGTCAAGGGGTACGGGCGGTGGGAGCCGGCCCGACCCTTACGTCCGGAGTGGATGCGCGACATGGCGGGCCGCTGACACGCGTGCCCTACTTAACCTTGGTGAGAACGTTCGCGTTCTCCTCGAAGAATCGGCGACGACGCGCCGGTTCACTGGATCCGGTCGGCCTTCGCCAGAGCCTCGACCAGGAACCGTTTCCCCTCGGCCGTAATGTGATAGCGAACGTGGCCGGGCTCCCGGCGTTTCGGTGGGCGGCTGCCGCTGGCCTGAACCTCCACCAGCCCGTTCCGCACGAGCAGGCCGAGCGCCAGCGGGACCTTCACACGCTCGTTCTCGACCGCCCAGAACCGGTGGAGGAGCCGTTCGACCTCCTCGAGCTCGAGCGACTGTTCGCGGGCCTGTCCCTCGTGGATCGATTCCACCCGGTTGAGCTGCTGGAGGATTGCGACCAGGGTGGCCCGTATCGGGTCGGGACGATCGCCGGCCGTCATGCGCGCATGACTACGCCGAGTCCCTCTACTTAAAATCCTGTGGCGCCGCCGGGCTAGTCGACTCGATTGGGACGGGCGAGGTGGTCGACCAGGAACCGCTTGCCCTCGGTCGTGATCGCGTAGCGCGTCCCGACGACCCGACCCCGGTCCCAGGCGTACTCGGGGTCCGTGAGCTGTCGGGCGAACCCGTTCCCGACCAGGACCCCCAAGGCGGTCTCCACGTCCGCGGCCGTGAGACGCGAGGCGGCGCTGCGCGCAAGGACGTGATAGACCTCGCCGGCCTCGAGCCCCGCAACGTCCGCCTCCTCCATCTCAACACGATTGAGCTGGCGAAGGATCCTGAGGAGCGCTTCGTGAAACTCGACCGCCACCTCACCGGGGGGTCCGTCCATCGGCCAATCGAGCGAGCCGCGGGAGATGAGGGTATGCCTGCTGGAGGCGCGGGGCTTTTAGGCGGGGTCGCTAGGTACCCAACTCGTCCATGGGGTGTACGTGCCGAAATCCGGCCCGCTGTCCGATCTGCAACACGGCCGTCCGGATCGCCCTGACGAACCTCGAGAATGCGGCCGGCGGCCAGATCTTGGTCGACCGGTTCGCCCGAAGGGACTCCTCCTCCTCCCGGGAGGGGCTGCGCCGCCTGATCGAGGGCTGGGGGAGCTGCCCGTCCTGCGGGCACACGATCCATTTCGAACACTCCCGCTCGTGCGTGGCCGAGGCGCTGAGCTCGGCGGGGGTGCCGCTCGCCGAGCGCGAGTCGATCCTCTCCAAGATCACGTTCCCCGAAGGATAGCGCGGAGGAGAAGCCGTGCCCGGGCCGGAGGAGTTCGTCGTCACCCCGTACGAGGTGAAGGGCCGGATCGACTACGACCGGCTGCGCGAGCTGTTCGGTACCCAGGAGCTCACGAAGGAGCTCTTGGCCCGGATCCACCACCTCGCCGGTGGAGAGTTGCATCCGTTGCTCCAGCGGGGCGTGTTCTACTCACATCGGGACCTGGGTGCGCTCCTCGACGAGTTCGCGAACGGACGCCCGTTCTTCCTGTACTCCGGCCGAGGCCCGTCGGGGCCGCTCCACACCTCGCACCTCCTGCATTTCGACCTCTGCCAGTGGCTCCAGCGGCGGTTCGGCGTCCCGATGTACATCCAGATCACCGACGATGAGAAGTTCTGGGCCCGGACGAACCTCACCCGCGAGGAGACCGCCTACTGGGGCCTCGAAAACCTGTACGACCTTCTGGCGCTCGGCTTCGACCCGAAGCGCACCCACGTCTTCTTCGACTCGCGGTCGATCCGAGCGCTCTACCCCCTCGCCATCCGGGTCGCCCGCAAGATCCCGTACTCCACGGTGAAAGCCGTCTTTGGGTTCGAGCCGAGCACGAACATCGGGCTGGTCTTCTACACCGCGCTCCAGACGGTCCCGTGCTTCTGGCCTTCGTGGGCCGAGGGGCGGACGGTCCCGTGCCTCATCCCGTGCGGGATCGACCAGGACCCGCACTTCCGGGTCACGCGCGACATCGCCGAGGGCCTGGGCTATCCGAAGCCGGCGCTCGTCCACAGCCAGATGGTCCCGGGCCTGCTGGGCGAGGCCGCGATGTCGACCAGCGGGGACCGCGCGGACAACGCCCTATTCCTCAACGACCCGCCCGAGGTCGTCGAGCGCAAGGTCCGCAACGCGTTTACGGGCGGACGAGCCACGGTCGAGGAACAACGTCGTCTCGGAGCCGTTCCTGAGGTCTGTTCGGTCTGGGCCCTCTGGCGAACCCGCTTTGCGGAGTCCGAGGAGAAGTTCGCCGAGGTCACGGCCGGCTGCCGGTCGGGCGCGCTCCTCTGCGGGGAATGCAAGTCGCAGGTCCTCGAACGGATCCACGGGTTCTACCGCGCGCATGGGGTGGCGCGCGAGAAAGTCAAAGACTGGGCCGAGTCGACGATCGTGACCGAAGCCCCGAAATCGCTCTGAACGGTCAGCCGATCTCGGGCCGACGGACCGAGGGTCGCGGGCGGTCGCTCTGGGGGCCGGGTGGCTCGCCCGGGGCGAGGGGCTTTTGCGGTTCCGGACCTCCCTGGAGCGTCGTTACCAGCCGGAGCATCGGCCCGAAGAGCGACAGCCGGGCGCGTTCGGGGTCGAGGGTGTAGGCTCGCTCGTACGCGGCCAACGCCTCCTCCTCGTCGCCCAGGCTGAGCAGCGAGAGGGCGAGGTCGAGCCAGCTTTTCGCCTCCCGGGAGCCCTCGCGCTCCCCTCGCTCGTCGACGTGGTCGTCCGAGCGAGGCAGGCGGAGCGGGTCTTCCTCGCCGGGGCGGGCGGGGACCTCTTGGGAGATGACCAGCGCCCGTTCGAAGGCGGCCTCGGCCGCGACCTCGTCGCCCGATTCGGCCAGCGCCACGCCGAGTCGATGCCAGGCGACCAGGTCCGTGGGGGCGAGCGCGACGGCCCGCCGGTACGCGGTCACCGCCTGGCCCCATTCCTCGCGGAGGGATCGGGCGACTCCCAGGTGGAACCAAGCATCCGGGTTCTGGGGCGCGAGCGCGATCGCCCGCGACAGGGCGGCCTCGGCTTCGTCCGGGTGCTCGAGATGGGCGAGCGCGATGCCGTAGTACGACCAAGCGACGGCGTTCGTCGGCTGCTCGCGCACCACGTCCCGGAACGAGCGAGCCGCGTCCGCGAACTCCCGCCGAAGGAAGTAGTGTACTCCGAGGTCGAAGCGCTGATTCACACCCGGTACCGTCCATGCGACGACCCTGCCTCGGAAAAGCCTGCCGTCCGAGCGGAACGGCCGGAGGGAGGGGGGATCGGGGGCCTCGGCACGCTAGGCCAGAGCACGGCGGCGGGCTTATATGCCGGCGTGGATGGTATTGAGATAAGGAATCCCTGAGCCCACCCCGATTCGAGCGGCCCGCCCGTCCTACTTTTGAGACGAGTGTTCCCAGAACGAGTTTCGCTCTCGATTCCCCAAAGCAAACGCGAAACGCGAACCAAGAGGCGAACCCGAGATGGCAGACAAGCCCCTGACAAAAGTGCGAGACCTAACGCCGAACTCGAAGCAAGTGAACGTGCTGGCCAAGGTGGTCAACGTCGGAGAGCCCAAAGAAGTGATGGGCAAGTTCGGCGACCCGCGCAAGGTGTGCGAGGCCGTGGTCGGAGACGACACGGCGATGATCATTCTCTCCTTGTGGAACGAGCAGATCGGCTCGATCCAGAAGGACGAGACGATCCTCGTGGACAACGGCTACGTGTCCCTGGTCCGAGGCCACATGCGCCTCAACGTCGGGAGGTACGGTAACCTCTCGAAGTCGACCGAGGCCGTGGGCGAAGTCAACCAGTCGCTCGACATGAGCCAGCAGGAGTTCGAGAGCGAGCGTCGCTCGTTCGGCGGGTACCGTGACCGTGGCTCCGGTGGCGGAGGCGGCGGCGGGCGCTACGGTGGCGGCGGTGGTGGCGGCGGTGGCGGCGGCGGTGGCGGAGGGCGCGAGCGCTCCGACACCTACAAGCGCTACTAGGTCCGACCGGACCCGTCCCCCGGCGACCGAACCTCTTCCCGCGCCTGCTCGGGCATCGACCCGAGCGGGCGCAACTTGATTAAATAGCCAAGTCCGCTACTCGCCGAGCGTCCGTCCATGCCCGAAGAATCCCGGGAACTAACCCTCTACGTTCAGTCGAAGAAGGCCGTCACGACGTTCTATCGAGCGTCCGTCAATCCACCGCCGGGATCGGCTTCACCGGTCCCCGGTGGGGGAGGGCCATCGCCCCAGGAAGGGGGAGCGGTCGGCGAGCCGGTGTTCTTCCTCTCCGACGACCAGTCGCGGTGCGTCGCGCTGGTCGAAGAGATCGCGGCCAAGCGCGGCTACCACGTTCGGGTCGTCGACGTGGAGAAGGTCGGACGGATCGAACGGATCATCACCGAGCACCTCCGCGGCGTGCAGAAGTTCCCGGTCCTCATCTCCCCGCTCGGCCGCCGCCTCGAGGGCACGGAGCAGTGCACGGAAGACGAGCTCGCGGCCATCATGCCGACCGACCTCAAGAGCGTCCGCGCGTTCTCCTATCTCAAGGTACGCGGAGGCGACCTCGACCGGATTCGGCGCCTCCTCGAGACCCTTCCCGAGGTCAAGGAGCTCCACTTCCTCACCGGCGACTGGGACATCCTGGTCGTCCTCGACTTCCAGCCCAGCGCGGCGAACAAGCGGCGCGTGCTCGACTTCGTGACCGACCGGATCCGCGGGATCCCCGAGATCCTGGACACGTCCACCGTGGTTCCCGAGTACTCGCTGACGAAGTTCCCGCTGTCCTAGCGGCGCCGGGCGCGGCGCTTCGCCCGGGCCGGCTTGCGTCGGGGAACCACCGGGATCCCTGGTCGGCCACCGGACCCCAGCTCGGGCGCCCCGGGCTCGGGGGTGCCGTAGAGCGCGTCGACGGTCAGCGGGTGGTCCTCGAGCCACGCGACCCCTTCGACGTACGCACCGAACGCCTCGAGGCTCGTGAACAGCGGCACGCCGAGCTCGACCGCGCGTCGGCGGAGCGCGTACTCGTCCTCGAGCATCCGTTCGAACTTCTCCTGGGTGAGCGAGAGGGGGACGTTGAGCAAGAGGTCGATCCGGCCCTGGTCGAGCGCCTCCATCACGTTCGGATGGCGGTCCGGTTCGGAGACCTTGTGCAGGAGCCGGACCCCCCGAACGCCCCGCTCGGTGAGGAACGCCCCCGTGTCCTCGGTCGCGGTGATCTTGAGCCCCAGCGAATGAAGCCGGTGGGCGAGAGGGAGCAGCGCCTCCTTGAGCGTCGTGCCTCCGACGGAAAGGAAGGCGGTCCCCCGGCGGCGGACGAGCCGCACGCCGGTCGCGACCAACGCCTTCACGAGCGCGTCCGAGAACGTCGGGCCGAAGCAGGCGACCTCACCGGTCGATTGCATCTCCACGCCAAGCAGGGGGTCGGACCCCGTCAGCTGGAGGAACGAGAACTGGGGGACCTTGACCCCCCACCGGTCCGGTGGGAGCGGGGCTATCCCCATCCTCGACAGCGGCCGGCCGAGCATCGCCCGCGCCGCCTCCCGTAAGAGCGGGATGCCGGTCGCCTTCGCGAGGAAGGGCAGCGAGCGGCTTGCCCGCAGGTTCAGCTCGATGACCTGGAAGGCCCGGTCCTTCACCAAGAACTGGATATTGAACGGCCCGCGGATCGCAAGGGTCCGGGCGAGCCGGCCCGCGGCCTCGATCAGGTGGTCCTGCACCTCCGCCGGGGTGTGGCGGGGCGGCAGGCAGAAGATGGCGTCGCCCGAGTGGACCCCCGCCCGCTCGACGTGCTCGAGGACCCCGGCGACCAGCACCCGCTCCCCATCGGAGACCGCGTCCAGTTCGACCTCGTCCGCCCCTTCCACGAACTTCGTGATGACCACCGGATGCTCGGGGGAGACCCGCGCCGCCTCCGAGAGGAACCGTCCGAGGTCGGCCCGGCCCCAGATCACCCGCATCGCCTGCCCGGAGAGGACGTACGACGGGCGCACCAGCACCGGGTAGCCGACCTCGTCCGCGAAACCGCTGGCTTCCTCCACGGTCCGGAACGCCCGCCAGGCCGGCTGAGGGATGCCGAGCCGCTCGAGCAGCGCCCCGAACCGGGCACGGTCCTCGGCCGTGTCGATCGATTCCGAAGCGGTACCGAGGATCGGGACCCCGCACATGTGGAGGAGCGGGGTCAGGTTCTGGGCGAGCTGGCTTCCGACGCACGTCGCGACTCCCGCGAACCGCTCGAACTCTTGCACGTCGCGAACCCGTTCGAGCGTGATCTCCTCGAAGTAGAGCCGGTCGGAGCGGTCGTAGTCGGTGGATACGGTCTCGGGGTTGGAGTTCAAGACCGCGACCCCCGGAACCCCTTCCGCCTTCAACCCGTCCACGAGGTTCATCGTCGACCAGTCGAACTCGACGCTCGAGCCGATGCGGTACGGTCCGGCGCCGACCACCAGCACGGAACCCGTGGGCATCGGCACGACGTCGTCCCGGGCGCCCCGGTAGGTGACGTACAGGTAGTTGGTGCGGGCCGGCCACTCTCCGGCGAGCGTGTCGATCATCTTCACGCGGGGCCGAATACCGGCGGCGAGCCGTCGGCGCCGGACCTCCTCTTCGTCGAGACGGGCGACCCGCCCGATCGCCCGGTCGGAGAGTCCCAGCTCCTTGGCGTGGCGTAGTAGCTCGAGGGAGACCGCGCCGCTCTCGGTCGCGGAGAGCCTCCGGTCGACCGCCTCGATCTCGCCGAGCGCGTCCACGAACCAGCGGTCGATGTAGGAGATCCGGCTCACCGTGTCGGGGTCGATGCCGGCCCGCAGGGCTTCGAGGACCCGATGGAGGATATCGGGGGTCGGGCTCGCGAGGTCCGCCTCGATCGCGCTCTTTTCCCGAACGGTCGCGGGCGGAAGGAGGTCGGCCCGCGGGTCGCACATGCGGACCGCCTTGGACACGGCTTCGGGGAACGACGCCCCGATCCCCATCACCTCGCCGACCGACTTCATCGAGGGGCCGAGGCGCCGGTCGGCCCGAACGAACTTGTCGAGGTCCCACCGGGGTAGCTTGACCACCACGTAGTCGAGGGACGGCTCGAAGCAGGCGGTGGTCACGCCCGTGATGCGGTTCTTCAGTTCCGGGAGCGTGTAGCCGAGTGCGAGCTTCGTCGCGACGTAGGCGAGGGGGTAACCGGTCGCCTTGCTCGCGAGCGCGCTCGACCGGGAAAGCCGGGCGTTGATCTCGATCGCGTAGTACTCCTCACTTTCGGGGTCGAGGCAGAACTGGATGTTGCATTCGCCCACGATCCCGCAGACCTCGACGGCTCGAAGCGCCGCCTGGCGGAGCATCTGGTACTCATGGTCCGTCAAGGTCTGGCTGGGGGCGATCACGATGTTGTCGCCGGTGTGCACCCGCATCCCGAGCACGTTCTCCATGTTGCAGACGGTGATCGCGTTCCCCTTCGCGTCGCGCACCACCTCGTACTCGAGCTGCTTGTACGAGCCGACGTACCGTTCGAGCAGGACCTGTCCGACGGGGCTGGCTCGCAGCCCGCGGCGGACGACCTCCTCGAGCTCCTCTGCCGTGCGGGCCATGCCGCCACCCTTTCCCCCGAGCGTGAACGCCACCCGAATCATCACCGGGAACCCGAGCTCGCCGGCGGCCGCGAGCGCCTCCTCGTAGGAGTAGACGGCGCGGCTCGGGAGCGTCGGGACCCGAGCCTTCGCCATCGTCCGGACGAACTTCGCGCGGTCCTCGGTGGCCCGGATCCCGCGGAGCGGCGTGCCGAGCACCTTCGTGCCGGACCGCCGCAGGGCGCCCTGTTCGGAGAGCGCCACGCCGCAGTTGAGCGCGGTCTGACCACCGAAGGAAAGGAGGATGCCCTCGGGGCGTTCCGCGTCCAGGATCGGGGCGACGAATTCCGGTACGAGCGGCTGGAAGTAGACCTTCCCTCGTTTCGGCGGGTCGGTCTGCAGCGTCGCGATGTTCGGGTTGACCACCACCGCGTAGACGCCCTCCTCCTCGAGCGCCTTCAGGCACTGGCTGCCGGAGTAGTCGAACTCGCCCGCTTCCCCGATCTTGAGGGCGCCGCTCCCCAGGACGAGGACCTTGCTCGGCGAGAGGTGCGTCATGCGCGCCGCCGTACCTTCTCCACGAATCGGTCGAAGACGAAGCCGGCCTCCTGGGGACCAGGGTGGCCTTCGGGATGGCCTTGCAGCGCGAGCACCCGTCCGCTCGAGTCGCGGAACCCCTCGAGCGTGCCGTCGTCCGGGTTCGTGGCCCAGGGGTCGACCCCCGTACCCGAGAGCGATTTCGGGTCGACCGCGTAGCCGTGGTTCTCGCTGACGATGAGCGCCCGGCCATCGACAAAACAGATCGTCTTGTTCTGGCCTCGGTGCCCGTACTTCAGCTTGAAGGTCGTCGCTCCCCGCGCGAGCGCGAGGAGCTGGTGACCGAGACAGATCCCGAGCGTGGGCAGCCGGCGCGTCGAAGGTCGTCGCAGCTCCTCGATCGTCACGCCGAGCTTCGCGGGGTCGCCGGGACCGTTGCCGACCAGCAGGCCCCGCACCGGCCGGCCCTCCCACTTCGACGGCACCTCGTGGTCGTACGGAAGTCTCACGACCGCGACCCCCCGACCGAGCAGGGCCCGCACGATGCTGGCCTTCACGCCGCAGTCGAGGGCGGCGACCAGCGGGCCGCTGGCCGGGCCGAGCACGGTCGGCGTGCGGGGGCTGACCTCCGCCATGTAGTTCTCGTCGGCGTACGCGGGGGCGCGCGCGATCGCTCGGGCAAGGTCGTCATCGCTCGGGACCCGTCCGTCCGGTCCTACGTCGAGCACGCCCCGTAACACGCCGCGGGCCCGTAGATGCTCCGTAAGTTGTCGCGTGTCGACCCCCCGGATCCCCGGCACGCCTTCGGCTCGAAGCCACTCGTCGAGCGAATACGAGCTCGCCCAATGGTTCGGCCGCGTGATCCCTCGAACGACCACCCCGCGGACCTGGACCTCCCCGCTTTCGAGGACGGGCAGTCCGGCCGGGTCGCGGGCGGCGGCGGGAACGCCATAGTTGCCGAGGAGCGGGTAGGTGAACGTGAGGATCTGGCCGCGGAACGACGGGTCGGTCAACGATTCGGGGTAGCCGACCATCCCCGTCGTGAAAACGACCTCCCCCACGCGTCGGGCGGCGGCGCCGAACCCGACGCCGTCGAATCGCGTTCCGTCCTCGAGAAAGAGTGTCCCCCTGAGAGCCGACTGCTCGGTCCGGGCCGAGTCGGGCGTGAGGAACCCGAACGGAACGAGGAGGGGTTTCGGCCTTAAGATTTGCCGTGGCGCGAAACGCATCACCCGTCGGAGAGGGCCGGGGAGCGCGGCAAGGCATCAAATTCCCCGGACGGGTGGTTGACCGGATGCCGGGACTTCCACGCCTGCGGGATTCGTACGATATCGTCGTGCTGGGCGGAGGTCATGCGGGCCTCCAAGCCGGCCTCAAGGCCGCGCTGCTGAACCACACGGCGGCGATCCTCGACCGCGGACCGAAGTACTCGCGGTCGTTCTACGCACCTAGGATGGACAACATTCCCGGGTTTCCCGACGGCGTTTCGGGCCACCGGCTCCTCGACCAGCAGATCGCCGCGGTACGGAAGGTCGAATCCAAGGTCGGGTACTTCACGCCAGCCCGCGTGATCGCGGCCGAACGGAACGGGTCCGGCTTCGCCGTCACCTTCGAGTGGCTGAAGCAGACCCTCGTGGCCCGCGGCCGCGTGCTCGTGCTCGCCCTCGGGGTGGTGGACCGGATCCCCGAGGTGCGCGGAAAGATCGACCCGATCTTCCCCTGGGCCAACCTCGGCATCGTCGATTTCTGCCTCCTGTGCGACGGACACACGCTACCGGACAAGTCGGTGGCCGTGATCGGCCACGACGCATTCGCGGCCCGGACCGCCCTCGACATCCTCGAATTTGGGCCGAAGTCCGTCGAGATCCTCACCCACGGGCGACCGTTCCTTAAGGAAGTCGGAGCGGAGGAACGGTCGGCCCTGGTGGCCACTCTCGATGCGCACGGGGTCGGCCGCGTGGACGCCGAGATGGTGGGATTTGACGAGATCCGGGAGCAGCGATTCGGAGTGGAGTTCGCCGACGGCAGCCACCGAAGTTACGACCGTGGGTTCAGCGCGCTCGGGTGGTATGACATGCACGATGCGATCCCGCGCTCTCTCGGCTGCCGCTTCGACCGGGAGGGCTACGTCGTGACCGACGAGGATTGCCGGGCGATCGCCGACGCGACCGGAACGCCGATCCCCGGCCTCTACTGTGTCGGCGACCTTCGTAGCGGTTGGAACCAGATTCCCGAGGCGTGGGCGACCGCGGAGCGCGCGGTGATCCACGCGTACGCGGCGTACCTCTAGCGGGCTCGCTACGTGGCGGGAGGCGCGGCCACGTCGAGGTGGCGGAGCAGCTCGGGGAGGTCCTTGGCGATCGCGGACGCGCCCGACGCGAGGAAACGGTCCTCGGTCATCGAGGTCGCCGTGGGTTCCGAGGGGTCCGGGAGCACCGCGTAGAAACGTACTCGAGCCCGGGTGGCGCACTCCGCGTCGATGAGGTGGTCCCCGACGAACAACGCGCGGTCGAGCGGGACCTCCATCTCCTTGAGCAGTAGCAAGAGCGCTTCCGGAGACGGCTTCGCCGGCCCGGGCGAGCTCCGGCTGCGCAGGTAGGTGAAGTAGGAATCGAGCCCCGTACGGACCAGCGCTTCCCGGGCGAAGGTCTCGGAGCTCCGGGTAAGGAGTCCGAGCCGGAATCCGCGACCGGTGAGCGCCTTCAGCAATGCGTCCGCGCCGCCCCGAGGGACCGTGCGGGGGAGGGCTTCCAACTCGATCGCGTCCACGCGGCGCTGGTACTCGGTCTCGAACCGGTAGAGCGCGCTGTCGGGGGCGTTGGTCGACCGCAGCTCTTCGCGGGCCGCCTCGACGATCCGGTGGATCGGGTCCTGCACCGAAAGGTGGCCGGGCATCACCCCGTACTTCTCGGCCAACCGCACGACCTCCGAGCGCATCCGACCGAAATCATGGTGAGAGACGACGAGCGTTCCGTCCAAGTCGAACACGATTCCGAGCAGTGGCTCGAGGAAACTCGGTTGGGATTGCCGTAACGGCATTCTTCCTCCGGCCGTGGGGGTAACGTTCGCGGGTCCCCGTTAAGCGTTTGCCTTGAGAGGAACGGGTACGGTGGGTCGTCGATCAGGGCGAGGTCTGGTGGTAGGCCAGCCCGTACCAGGTCGCGCGCTCTCGGTCGAACGTGGTCCCGCACTGGTAGCAGAAGAAGATCCGATGCGGCCGTTCCTTCGGCTCCATCTCCATGATGCCACCGCAGGCGGGGCAACAGAGCTTCCCCTCGATCTCCGGCAGCCCGTGCCAGGCGTCGCGCCGTCGATCGTAGACGACCCCATCGTGGGCGCAGATGAACATGGGATACGGGACCGACGGCGGGTTCGGTCCGCTCATCGCACGTCCGCACACGGGGCAGTACACAAGGGTCGGGAAGGAAGTGGTCGCTCAAAGAACCCACCGGTCCCCCCTTCCGGCGCGTGGGCGGAGCGGGACGAACCTCGACACTACCGTCGTGTGAGGGTGACCACCGACTCCCGGAGCGCGAAGCTCCGCCGCTGTCCGCTGCGGCGGGGGCGAGCGACCTCGACCGATTCGATCGAGAATCCTCGGGATGCGGCGATTCGGGCGAGGATCAGGTCGCCCGGGACGTACGCGCCCGCGAGGAGCGAGTCCCCGACGACGACCACGAACCGTCCGCGAGGCTTGAGCGCGCGTCCGACCCGAGCGAGGACCGGCACGAGGTCCGCGAAGTACCGGTGCACCACCCCATGCGCATCGTTCCGGCGGTAGCTGCCCTTGCGTAGGACGTTCTCGCGGATTCGCGGCAGGATCTCGTGCAGCCAAGGGTCGGGGGCGGACGAGGTCCCGAGGTACGCGGCCGTCTCCGTCCGGGGCAGGTTATCGCAAGCGACCTCGGCCCGGCGGAGCGCGGCCAGGTCCCCGTACGTCCGGGCGTAGCCGAGCCATGCGAGGTCGACCTTGTAGTTCATCACGTAATCCATTCCGTTGACGTACGGCGGGCTCGTCACGGCGAGGTCCACGGACTCCGATGGCCACCGGCCTTCCCGAGCGTCCTCCCGGTCGATGGTGGCAGGGGGTCCCCACGTTCCGTGTCGTTCGAGAAGA
>Ga0187812_1000436_pt1 | contig 14673 bp, 14 predicted proteins | sample NC_S_2_FD_130582 | JGI IMG/M metagenome (GOLD analysis project Ga0187812, IMG submission 130582) | Wetland sediment microbial communities from Neuse River Estuary, North Carolina, USA - ASW-S_2 | ecosystem: Environmental > Aquatic > Freshwater > Wetlands > Sediment | place: USA: North Carolina...
ACTGCCCGGCGCGGCGTCGCAGATCCCCGATGCTGTGCAACAGAGAACCCAGTGATCGCCTGTCGCTATGCGCCTCCACGATCGGCAACGCCGTCATGAAGAATCTGTCGGCCTCCTCCCAGCGCCCCTGGTAACGCCGGATTACGCCTATGCACCGGGTGACCGCGGCAACCGACAGCATGTCGTCTAGGTCCTGGTAGATCTCCAGGGCAACGTCATAGTGCGCCAGCGCGTCATCCCAGTTCGTCAGGCGGCGATCCAGGTCGCCAAGGCTCTGCACGGTCGCGGCTTCCCAGCGACGCGAATTGCCAGCCCTGATTTTGGCGAGCGCGATGTCGAAGTTCTGCCGGGCTTCGGCCCACCGGCCGCGATATACGCACATAGCGCCGAGCCCGCGCCGCATGCAGGCCTCGGCGTAGGCGTCGTCAAGCTCTATTGCGGCCTTGAGGCCGATCAGATGCGTCTTCTCCCAGGCGTCCCACTGGGAGCGCGACTCGAAGAAAAACGCCAGATAACAACTGAGCTCCCAGGCGGTGGAAAGCTCTCCCAGGTCATATGCCGCCTGGACGCAGGAGATGAGCGCGGGGTACTCAGTGGCGAACCACTGCAATGGGTCGCCAATAACCCTTTCATCGATTTCTCCGGTTATGGCCATCGCGGCGCGGGGTGGACGTCCGGCCGGAGACCGGTTGGCCATTGCAGTATGTGCGATCGTTCGGCCAGCCTGAGGTACGCGGCTATCAGGCGCCGCTCGGCCGCGGTCGCGGCTTCCGGCGGCTCTTCGTCGGCGAGCCGCTCGCGGGAGTACACGCGCAGCAGGTCGTGAAACCGGTATCGAGTCTCGCCGGCCGCATCGCGTCCGCTTACATCCAAGAGCTGGGCGTCCACGAGGCGGTCGACAAGCTCCTCTGCCGTCTCCTGGTCGCAATCAAGGAGCGGTGCGGCCACCCAGCCAGCGAAATCCACGGTCTTCACGAGGCCCAGCAGCCGGAATAGGCGACGGCCTCGCTCCTCCTCGGAGTCATAGCTAAGCGAGAAGCTGCTCCGCACTTCCAGATCACCTACCCTGAGCGCCTCGAGCCGCCGTCGCTCGTTCGCCATGATATCAACGAGGTGGCTGACCCTCCAATGGCCGCGCTGGACAAGCCGTGCGCCCGCGATCCGGATTGCCAGCGGCAGAAATCCGCAGAGAGCCACTATCGTGCTCGCCGCCTCAGGCTCCTGATCAATTCGCTCGTTCCCGCATATCTTCCGCAGTAGCTCTAGTGCCTCCGATTCCGCGAGGACATCGAGCGAGTAGCTTTTGCTGACTGGCAGCGCGGCGAGCTTGCGACGGCTCGTTATGATGACGCAACACGTCGGGCTTCCTGGCAACAGGGGACGTACCTGCGCTTCGCTGGAGGCATTGTCAAGGACGACAACTACGCGCCGATTGGCAAGACCTGCACGGTACAGCACGGAACGTTCCTCTATACCGTCGGGAATCGAGCGTCCCTCCAGCCCCAGTGCTCGCAAGAATTCGGCGAGCACCGCAGAAGGATCAAGTCTTTCCTCGCCGACTCCGCGAAGATCGATGTAGAGCTGACCGTCGGGATAGTCCGCCGCCAGCCGGTGCGCGATGTGGACGGCTAGCGCCGTTTTCCCGATCCCGGCCACACCGGCGATGGACGATATCACAATGGCATGCGCGTCGTCGTTGTCCGACCTGAGCAGCGAGATCAGCTCATCTCGCACAGTGGCCCGGCCGGTGAAATCACTTATATCAGGCGGCAGCTGAAAAAGACTTGTGACGACCGGCCCGCGTTCCTGGAGATATTGCGTGATCGTGAGATCCCGGCCAGCCACGTACTGGTCCCGCACCACGATATTCCGCTGATCGGGCACATCCGCAGGGGCAACTGCCACGTCGGACGCGTCATGCGGGGCAATGTCGCCGCTAGTCATCGGCCTTCCATGGTCGCTCCTCGACGTCGCGATTTACTTTACCTCCCGAAAGGCCGCGGATACTTATCCGTATCAGGCAAGAGTGCGTAACGAAACCATCCCGGCGCCGAAACTGCTGCTCTCAACGCCAAACAATTCCCATCATCAGAGCACGACAACTACGTGCACTCACACTTCGACACGGCTACCTCGCGATGCCTCAATTTGGGCTGGCCGGCGCGGGTGCCGCCCCGGCCAGCACCAGGTCGGTGATCTGGCGGCTGGCCCGGGCGGGCTCGAGCTGGCCGGTGCTGCCCTGCGCCATCCGGGCGAGGAGAGGCGAGACGAGCAGGTCGGAGACCAGGTTCAGGTCCACGTCGGAGCCGGCATCGGCGCGGCCACCGACCCGCGCCAATTTCGTGATCACGTAAGTTACGCATCGTACAGGTGTACGAAGTATTCGTGATCATGAAATTCCGCCTCAGAACAGCGTCCCGTCGCGTTCGATGCCGCGCATCGTGTCGTAGTCGAGGGTGACGCAGCGGATGCCGCGGTCGGCGGCGAGGACGCGGGCCTGCGGCCGGATCTCCTGGGCCGCGAAGATCCCGTGCACCGGCGCGAGCAGCGGGTCCCGGTTGAGCAGATCCAGGTAGCGCGTCAGCTGCTCGACGCCGTCGATTTCGCCGCGTCTCTTGATCTCGACGGCGACGTGCGCGCCGGAGTCGTCGCGGCACATGATGTCGACGGGGCCGACGGGGGTCGGGTACTCGCGGCGGACCAGGCGCCAGCCGTCGCCGAGGATGTGCAGCTGCTCGGCGAGCAGTTCTTGCAGGTGCGCCTCCACGCCGTCCTTGACCAGGCCGGGATCCACGCCGAGGTCCACCGAGGTGTCGCTGATCGTCTCGACGATCGTGATCGTCAGCGTCTCGCCCGCCTTGTTGGTGACGGTCCACTTGTCCGGCTGCTCGGTCAGCCGGCACGGCGGCGACATCCAGTTCAGCGGCTTGTAGGAGCCGCCGTCGGAATGCACGAGGACCGACCCGTCGGCCTTCACGATGAGCAGCCGGAGGGCGGACGGGAGATGAGCGGTGAGCCTGCCGTCGTAGTCCACGCTGCACCGGGCGATTACGAGCCGCACGGAACGTCACTGTAGTGCCAATCGCAACGCGTCAGCACGCCGATAGGCTTGATGTCCGTGAGTCCGCGCAAGACCCGGCGACCCCGGCCCGCCGCCCCGGCCGCGCCGCTGGGGCCTGAGCGGACCGAAGAATGGCCGGACGGTGACTGGGTAGTTCGCCCGGTGCCCGGCGCGGCGGCCGCCAAGGCGTACCGGTGCCCAGGCTGTGACCAGGAGATCAACCCTGGTACGGCGCATGTCGTGGTGTGGCCCGCGCACGCTGGCGTCGCATCCAGGCGGCACTGGCACACCGCGTGCTGGCAGCGGCGGCTGAACCGCCGGCCCGGCTAAGACGTTTACCCCCGAGAGGACACCGTGATTCAGATCAGGGCTGCGACGATGCTGCCGGCCAGGCGGACGCCGATCACGCTCACGACCGTGGACGGGCTGAAGCTGGTCGGCGAGCTCGCGCTGCCGGCGGACCGCGAGCCGGCCGCCACGCTCGTCTGCCTGCACCCGCTGCCGACACACGGCGGGATGATGGACAGCCACATCATCCGCAAAGCGTCATTCCGGCTGCCCGCGCTGGCGGACCTGGCTGTGCTGCGGTTCAACACCAGGGGCACCGAGTCCGGGCACGGCAAGAGCGAGGGCGAGTTCGGCGGCGGCATGACGGAAAAACACGACGTGGAGGCAGCCGTCGGGTACGCGGTGACCGCCGGGCTGCCGCACATCTACCTGCTCGGCTGGTCATTCGGCACCGAACTCACGCTGAAGTGGGGCGTGCTGCCGCGGGTGGAGGGCGCGATCCTGCTGTCGCCTCCGCTGCGCAGGGCGACCGACGAGGACCTGGACGCCTGGGCTGCCTCGGGCAAGCCGCTGACCGTCATGGTCCCCGAACTGGACGATTACCTTCGCCCAGATGAAGCGCGCCAGCGGTTCGCGCGGGTGCCGAAAGCCACTGTCATCGGCGTGGACGGCGCCAAGCACTTGTGGGTGGGGGAGAACTACGTCCGCGTCGTCCTGGACGAGATCGCGGCGAGGATCAACCCGGCGGCGCTCCATGGCGGCGCGCTGCCCACCGAATGGGAGGACAAGCCGTGACGCTGGAGCAGTTCAGCCTGGCGGGCAGGAAGGCGCTCGTGACCGGTGCCTCGCGAGGCATCGGCCGGGTCATTGCCGTGGCCTTCGCCGACGCGGGCGCCGACGTCGCGGTGACCGCGCGCGGCGCCGACGGGCTCGCCGAGACCGCCAAGCTGGTCAGGGACCTCGGCCGCGAGGCCGTCGAGATCCCGGCCGACCTGGCCACCCAGCAGGCCGCCGCCGGCGTGGTGACAACGGCGATCACCAGGCTTGGCCACCTCGACATCGTCGTCAACAACGCCGGCGGCTCGAACTTCGCGGTGCCGTTCCTCGACATGCGGCTGGCCGGCTGGGACAAGGTGCTGCGGCTCAACCTGGACGCCACGATGTGGATCTGCCAGGCTGCCGGTGCCCACATGACGGCCCGCGGCAGCGGCTCGGTGATCAACGTCGCGTCGGTCGCGGGCCTGGCCGCGGCGCCGTTCCTCGCCTCGTACGGGGCGGCCAAGGCCGGGGTGGTCTCGCTGACCAAGACGCTGGCCAGCGAGTGGGGCCGGACCGGCGTCCGGGTGAACGCGCTGTGCCCCGGCTGGACCGCGACCGACCTCAACCGCATGCTGTGGGAATCCCCTGACGGCGGCCAGGCGACGATCGCTAGCGTGCCGATGGGGCGCTGGGGCCGGCCAGAAGAGATGGGCGCCCCCGCCGTCTTCCTGGCCAGCGACGCCTCCTCCTTCATGACCGGCCAGGTCCTCGCCATCGACGGCGGCCTCACCACGGTGTGAATGCGCGGTGCAAACGCACGGTGCCCCGGCCCGCAAGGGGCCGGGGCACCGCAGTGAAGAACTCGTTTAGCCGCGGAGCCTTACTCGGTCCACCAGTCCTCGTCGCTCTCCGGCTTGGCCTCGGCCTTCGGCGCCGCCGCGGGCGCTGGCGCGGCTGCGGGCACAGGCGCGCCGTTCCCGGCGGCCTGCCGGGGAGCCTGGGCAGTCGCGGTACCGTTCCCGGGCTGCCGCGGGGCGGCTGCCGGCGCGGCCGGAGCGGCCTGGGTAACGTGGCCGGCGTTGCCCGCGGGCGCGGCGCGGCCCGCCGGCGCGCTCTCCGCGATGGCCGGCTTGGCCTGCGGCGCGGCAACGGGCGGCTCCATGTTCGGGATCGCCCCGCCGAGCTGCGCGCCGAGCAGCTGGCGCACCTGCGCGAGGTGGCTGGCGATGTTGTCCTTCTGCCTGGTCAGCTCGTCGACTTCGCGCTGCGCGGTGACCCGGCGGCGTTCGGCGTCGGTCCTGGCCTCGGTCAGCAGCGTCTCGGCCTGCGCCTTGGCCTGCGCGACGATCTGGTCGGCGTTCTTCTTGGCGTTGCTGACCAGCTGCCGCGCGTGCTGGTCGGCGTCCCGCCTGGTCTGGTCGGCCTGCGCGGAGGCCTTGGCGGCCCGCTGCTCGGCGGTGGACGCGCGCTGCTCCGCCTCGGACACCAGCTTCTGCGTCGCGGCCTGCGCGGCGGCGAGCCGCTCGGCCTCCTGCCGCTCGGCCTCCTCGCGACGGGCCGCGAGCTGGATCTCGAACTCCGCCTCGGCCTGCGCGCGCTGCGCCTCGCTCTCCTCGAGGATCCGCTGCGCCTGCGACCGCATCTCGTCGGCCTGCCGCTTGGACGTCGTGAGGATCTCGTCGCGCTCGCGCTTGGCCGCCGCCTTGAGCTGGGCCACCTCGCGCTCGGTCGTGGTGCGCAGCTTGGCGATGTCCCGCTCGGTCGAGGCGCGCTTCTCGGCGACCTCGTGGTCGGCGGTGGCGCGCAGCTTGGCGACCTCGCGCTCGGTCGTGTTCGTCAGCTCGTCGGACTCACGCCGGGACGCGGTGCGGATCGAGTCCGCGTCGCGCTCCGCGGCACCGCGCATCTCGTCGGTCTCGCGCTTGGCGGTGGCCCGCAGCTCGGCGGCCTCGTTCTCGGCGGCCGCCCGCAGCTCCGCGCCGTCAACCTTCGCGGCGGCCTTGATCTCGTTGGCCTCGGACCGCGCGGCCTGGACGAGTTCGGTGGCCTGTTCCTCGGCGAGGCGCAGCAGCTGCTCGATGCGGGCGCCGAGCCCGGAATAGGTGGGTCGCTCCTGCTCCTGAATCTGCCGGTGCGCATCGGACAGCTCGCGCCGCGCGGCCAGCGCCTCTTCCTGGTGCCGACGAACTTCGGTACTGAGCTGCCGGATGTGCTCGTCCACCTGGTGCGGATCGTATCCGCGCATCACCTTGGCGAAGTCGCGCGGCGGAGTGTCTTCAAAGAAATTAGTCAGTTGAGCGTCAATATCCGATTGCATGTGGCCTAATCCTGGATCCTGGCTAGACGGGGGGACAGCACGCGGGGACAGCGGCCGGATCATCGCCGACGGCCAGCGAGACGGCACCCCCCACCCTTAGCCCGGGCCGGCCGGCCCGGAAGGAATGGCGCTGAATCGCGGACTCCGGCGATTATCTCGCCCAGTGACAGGCACATTACTCCGCCTTCGCCGGATCTGTGGGCTCTTCAGTGTCTTCCGTCCACCTAATCCCCGCGGGGCTTGCGTCGCGCCTGCTTTGCCAGTCTATGAGCCGCGGCCGCCGGGCGAAGCCGCGGCCCCCCTTGCCCGGAAAGTCACCGTTCGCGATCCCCTCTGGGCTGCACGAGCTCGGTCAGCACGCCGCCGAGATCCGCCGGGTGCAGGAACGCGATCGAGGCGCCCATCGAACCGTGCCGCGGCCGCCTGTCGATCAGCCGCACTCCGCGGCCGCCGATCGTCTCGAGCGCCGCGACCACGTCGGGGACCGCGTATCCGACATGGTGGAGCCCCTCGCCGCGGCGCGCGAGGAACCGGCCGACCGGCGTATCGTCCCCGAGCGGCTCGAGCAGCTGCACGTATGACGACCCCTCAGAGGTCGCCAGCATGGCCTCGCGCACGCCCTGCTCGGCGTTGGTCTCCCGGCTCACCACGGCGAGCCCGAAGACGGACGTGTATCGCTCGATCGCCGCCTCCAGCGAGCGGCAGGCGATCCCCACATGATCGATCCGCAGCAGCATGATGGGTATCTTGGCAAAGAGGCATGCACGCACAACTCAGGAGGCCGGCCATGGGCGACCCAGTGATCATCGGCGGAGCGCGCACCGGGATCGGCCGCTTGCTGGGATCGCTCGCGAACTTTTCCGCCGCCGAACTCGGCGGCTTCGCCATCAAAGGGGCTCTTGACCGGGCGGGCGTCGACCCCGGTCAGGTCGACTACGTGATCATGGGCCACGTCCTGCAGGCGGGGGCCGGGCAGATCACCGCGCGGCAGGCCGCGGTCAAGGCGGGCATCCCGATGACGGTCCCGGCCACCACGGTGAACAAGGTCTGCCTGTCCGGCCTCGACGCCATCGCCCAGGCCGCGGACCTGATCAGGCTCGGCGAGTACGAGGTCGTCGTCGCGGGCGGCATGGAGTCCATGACAAACGCGCCGCACCTCCTGAAGAACTCGCGCAAGGGGTACAAGTACGGCCCGGTCGAGATGTTCGACGCGATGGCCCTCGACGGGCTGACCGACGCCTTCGACGGGCTGTCCATGGGTGAGTCCACCGAACGACACAACAAGGGGCTCGGCATCTCCAGGGAAGAGCAGGACGAGTTGGCCGCCCGGTCCCAGCAGCGCGCCGCGCGGGCCACGAAGGACGGCATCCTCGCCCAGGAGATCATTCCCATCGAGATAACAGCAAGAAGCGGCGGAGCCGTCTTCACCCAGGACGAGGGCATCCGCCCGGACACGACCGTCGAGTCGCTGTCCAAGCTGGCGCCGGCCTTCGGCGCGGACGGCACGATCACGGCCGGGTCCGCCTCGCAGATCTCCGACGGCGCCGCCGCTCTCGTCCTCGCGTCCCGGGCGGCGGCGGACCGGCTCGGGGCCGCGGTGCTGGCCGAGGTCGGCGCGTTCGGCACGGTGGCCGGCCCGGACAACTCGCTGCACTCCCAGCCGGCGAACGCGATCAAGAAGGCGCTGCGCAAGGCCGGCCACGAGGTCTCCGACCTGAACCTCATCGAGATCAACGAGGCGTTCGCCGCGGTCGGCATCGAGTCGATGCGCGAACTCGGCGTCAGCCCGGACAAGGTCAACGTCAACGGCGGCGCCATCGCGCTCGGCCACCCGCTGGGCGCCTCCGGGGCGCGGATCGCGCTGACCCTCGCCTATGAGCTGCGCCGCCGCCGCGGCGGGCTCGGGGCGGCCGGACTGTGCGGTGGCGGCGGCCAGGGCTCGGCCCTGCTCCTGCGAGTCCCGTGAGACCGCCACGCTGACCACAGGCAACCTCGCCGACCGGGTATACGCGGGGGATCCGCGCGCTCTCGCCCGGCTGCTTTCCATGGTCGAAGACGGGGACGAACTCCTGCCTGCTGTGATCAAAGAGCTGAAGTCCCCGGCTGACGGAGCACGCGTCATCGGCCTGACAGGCTCACCAGGAGCGGGCAAGTCCACGGTGACGAGCGCGCTCATCGGGGTGTTCCGCGGCCGCGACCTCAAGACCGCGGTGCTCGCCGTGGACCCCACCTCACCCTTCTCCGGCGGCGCGCTGCTCGGCGACCGGGTGCGGATGCAGGAGCACGCGACCGACCCGGGCGTGTTCATCAGGTCGATGGGCAGCCGCGGGCAGCTCGGCGGGCTGGCCGCCGCGACGCCGCAGGCGATCAGGGTCCTCGCCGCGGCCGGATATCAGGTCATCCTGGTCGAGACCGTGGGCGTCGGGCAGGCGGAGGTGGAGGTGGCCTCGACGGCGGACTCGACCGTGGTGCTGGTCGTGCCCGGCATGGGTGACTCGATCCAGGCGGCGAAGGCCGGCGTGCTCGAGGCCGCGGACGTGCTCGTGGTGAACAAGGCGGACCGGCCTGACACGCAGGCGACGGTGCGCGACCTGCGCGCCATGGTGGCACTCGCCACCAGCGCGTGGAAACCGCCGATCGTGACCACGGTCGCGACGTCTGGTGAGGGCGTCGACGAGCTCGTCAGGCAGCTCGACCGGCACTGGGCGTGGCTGGCGGACAGCGGCGAGCGGGACCGGCGGCGGCTGGCCCGGGCCCGGGACGAGGTGGAGGCGCTGGCTTTCGGCGCGGTGCGGGGCAGGCTGCGGGTGCCCGACGAGCTCGCCGCGCGGGTGGCCGACGGCAGCCGCACCCCGCACGAGGCAGCCGAAGAACTGCTCGCCAGCATCGGGCTCTAAATATCCCGAACGTACGTTGGTGGCTCCTCATGCGTAATGTTTCCGGTGTGCGGAAAGCGCTTGGGCTGCCCTTCGACCCGATCGACAGGGCGGCGCGGATCTGGGAGCACCGGTTCGGGCCGTCGTCCGCGATGGCGGCGGTCACCTCCATCATGCGCGCCCAGCAGATTCTGCTGGGCGAACTCGACGCCATTCTCCGCCCGTACGGGCTGACCTTCGCCCGGTATGAGGCGCTCGTGCTCTTGTCGTTCAGCCGTGCCGGGGCGCTGCCGCTGCGGGTGATGGGCGAACGGCTCATGGTGCACCCGACGTCGGTGACTAACACGATCGACCGGCTCGAGGCGCAGGGCATGGTGGTCCGGCGGCCGAACCCCGACGACGGGCGGGGCCGGCTCGCGGAGATCACCGAACGCGGCAGGGACGCGGTCCGCGTGGCGACCCGCGACCTGATGGCCGCGGAATTCGGCATGGGCGAATACTCGGAGGCTGAACGCGCCGACCTCTTCACGCTGCTGCGCGGGCTCCGGCTGACCGCCGGCGATTTCGCCGAAGATTAGCGGTGGATTGGCGGGGGTCTAGGGGGTGGTCCCCCCTAGCGGCAAGCAGAGCTAGTTGCCTGGCGTGATCGGGGTCCGCGGCGTCCAGGTGAGGCCGCCGTCGAAGGTCATCCAGATCTCGTGCAGCGAGGCGTCGGCGGGCAGCGCCACGCCCTGGTCGTTCGTGGTCATGCCGACGTAGTTGAAGCCGCCGGCCGGCGCGTTGCCGACCTGCGCCTGCTTCCATTGGGACGTGCCCGCGGGGAGGGCGTAGATCCCGTTTCCGGCCGCCAGCGTCAGCGTCCCGTCTGGGGCGGCGGCCAGCGAGGTGGAGTCCGCCTGGTCGCCCACGGCCGACCAGGCGCTGGCTGGCTGGGTATCCCAGGTCGCGCCGCTGTCCGCGGAGGTGTAAACCTGGACGCCGCTGGACGCGTTGCAAGCGACGACCACGGTGGCCGAGTTCACCAGGGCGAGCAGCGCGCCGCCCGGCAGCCCGCTGGGGGACGCGGGACCTGGCTGGCATTGCACCGTCCCCGCCCGCTGCCAGGCACCGTCAAGCGGGCCGGAGTACACCGTGCCGTCAGGCGCGAGCAGGTAACCGGTCGTACCAGTGAGCGCGAGGACCGCCGAGGTGGCGGCGCCGCCGAGCGTGAGCCCGGTCGTCGCGCTGCCGGCCGGCGCCCAGCTGTCGCCGCCCGCGGTCGTGGTCATCAGCGTGTAGCTCGTGCAGTCGGCGGCGAAGCCCACCGCGCCGCTGCCGGAGCAGGTTGCCCACAGCGCGAAGGCCCGGTTGCCCGCGGTCTCCAGGTCGGTGACCCGGGCGCCGTTGGTGTTGACCTGCGTCCAGGTCTTTCCCGCGTCGTGCGTGGCCCACAGCTCGGGGCCGAACGCCCAGCCATTCGTCCCGTCGAGGAACCGGATCCCGCTAACCCCCTGCGCGCCGCTCGGGCCGGTGGTGCCGGGCGCGGGGCCGCCCTGCCAGGTCTTGCCCGCGTCATCGGTGCGCGCGACCGACGTGCAGATGTAGGGGCTGGTCTTGTTAGCGCATTTCCCTGGCGTCCCGGCCTGTCCGATGACCCAGCCGGTGAACGCGTTGACGAACGTGACGGACACCGGCTGGAAGTTGGGCGGCACCGGGGCGGGCTGCGCGGAGGCAGCGGTCGGCGAGCTGCTCTGGGCCGGTGTGTACTTGGTCGCCGTACCGTTCGGCCCCTGTACCCCGCCGCCCGGAGATGACTGTTTGCCCGCGGCGCTGCCCGCGACGGGGGTGGGCGTGACGTGCAGGGACAGCAGCGGCGGGGTGGCGATGACCGCCGCGGCTACCACGGCGGCGGCGGACACGGCGCCGACCGCCAGCTTGCGCAGTTTGCGGCGGCGCGCCCGGCGGGTGATCAGCTCAAAGGTGCCCGGCGGCGGCGGCAGCGGCCGGACCTGCTGGTCCAGCCAGTTGCCGAGCGGGTCGCGCTGGTCGTCATCCGGCATCGGCCGCGCTCCCTCCGCTGGTCCCGCGGCCCGGCTTGCCCCGCGGCCTCCGGTCGGCCTCGCGTTCCGCCAGGACGTCCTTCAGCCGCGCCCTGGCGTGGTACAGGTCGGCCTTGATCGTGCCCTCTGGCCGCTTGAGGAGCTCCGCGATCTCCCGGATTCCGAACCCCGCGTAGTAGTGCAGCAGGAACGGGTCGCGCAGCCGGGACGGCAGCTGCTGGATGAGCTCTCGCACGTCGACGTCCTGGGCCGGGTCGGAAGCCGGGTCGGCCTCCACGCTCGCCGTCACGGAGCGCATCGCCCTCCGTTCGCGTTCCGTCTTGCGCCAGTGGTCCCGGACCAGGTTGGTCGCGATCATGTACAGGTAGCTCTGCGGGTTGTCGAGCTTGGCGGGGCTCGTCCATTTCGACAGCAGCCTGACGAACGCCTCGGAGGCGATCTCGTGCGCGGTCTCGTCGTCGTCCACCAGCCGCCGCACCCAGCCGGCCAGCTTGGGGTAGTTGGCCGCGAACAGCTGCTCCGCGAGCGCGCGCCGGGTGTCCGTGCCGGGGGAGACGGTGGCGTAAGGGCCGGTTTCCGCGCCCGCGTCCGTGCCCACCGGTCCTCCCTGTGTCCGCGTCGCCCGCGAAAGTGAGCCGGCGCCGCCGAAGGTGATGCCGTCACCGAGCGGTGGCGCGTCCCCGAGGGTACCCGTGGAGTACATCAATGGCTACCACACCTTCACAGCGCCGCGGCAGGACCGTCTTCCCGGACTTCTTCTAGACGCCGCTCCGCGCCTCGCGGTTGGAACGGCTTCCCCTCTCGCCTCTCTTGTCGCTTTCTCCGGCCGTGTGGCCCTCCGCTGTCGGGTGGCCGCGACCAGGTCCATGCGCGCTATCGCCGTCATCCGCCCGCTTGGGGCTACACTGAGGCGGGTAGATAGTAGGACGTCCTACTAAATCTTGTTAGGGAGGGGGGAGTCACATGACTGCGGAGTCCGGGCGGCAGCGCTGGCGGCGCGCCTACCAGCGGGCGGACAAGCGCGTGGCGGACTTCACCACGCTGTCCGGCCTTGAGGTGGAGCCCGTGTACGGGCCGGGAGACGGCGCGGAGCCGCCGGAGCGCATCGGGTGGCCGGGGGAATTCCCGTTCACCCGCGGGCTGTACGCCACCGGCTACCGCGGCAAGCCGTGGACGATCAGGCAGTTCTCCGGGTTCGGCAACGTCCGGCAGACGAACGAGCGGTACAAGATGCTGCTCGGCGCCGGGCAGGCGGGCCTGTCCGTGGCGTTCGACATGCCGACGCTCATGGGCCGCGACTCCGACGACCCGCGGTCGGCCGGCGAGGTAGGCCATTGCGGCGTCGCGATCGACTCGGCCGCCGACATGGACGTCCTGTTCGACGGCATCCCGCTGGACGAGACGACCACGTCCATGACGATCAGCGGCCCCGCGGTCCCGGTCTTCTGCATGTACCTGGTCGCGGCCGAACGCCAGGGCAAGGACATCGCGACGCTGGACGGCACCCTGCAGACGGACATCTTCAAGGAGTACATCGCGCAGAAGGAGTGGCTGTTCCCGCCGGAGCCGCACCTGCGCCTGATCGGCGACCTGATGGAGTACTGCGCGCGGAACATCCCCCGCTACAAGCCGATCTCGGTCTCCGGGTACCACATCAGGGAGGCCGGCTCAACCGCCGCCCAGGAACTCGCCTTCACCCTCGCCGACGGCTTCGCCTACGTCGAGCTCGGTATCGCGCGAGGCCTGGACGTCGACCAGTTCGCGCCGGGATTGTCGTTCTTCTTCGACGCGCACATCGACTTCTTCGAAGAGATCGCGAAGTTCCGCGCCGCCCGCCGGATCTGGGCGCGCTGGCTGCGCGACGTGTACGGCGCGAAAACCACACGGGCGCAGTGGCTCCGCTTCCACACCCAGACCGCCGGGGTGTCGCTGACCGCGCAGCAGCCGCAGAACAACGTCGTCCGCACCGCCATCGAGGCCCTCGCCGCGGTCCTTGGCGGGACCAACTCCCTGCACACGAACGCGCTCGACGAGGTGCTCGCGCTGCCGAGCACGGCCGCGGCCGAGACGGCGCTGCGCACCCAGCAGGTGATCATGGAGGAGACCGGGGTGACCAGCGTCGCCGACCCGCTCGGCGGCTCGTGGTACGTCGAGGCTCTGACCGACCGGATCGAGGCCGAAGCGGAACAGATCTTCGCCAAGATCCGCGGCATGTCGCCCACTGAGTCGATGACCGGCGGCATCCTGCGCGGCATCGAGAACGGCTGGTTCACGGGCGAGATCGCCGACGCGGCGTTCGAGTACCAGCAGAAGCTGGAGAAGGGCGAGAAGCACGTCGTCGGCGTCACCAGCCACACCGAGACGGTCGGCGGCGAACTGGAGATCCTGCGGATCAGCCCCGATGTCGAGCGCGCGCAGGTCAGGGAGCTAGCCGACCGCCGTGCCAGGCGCGACCAGGCCGCCGTCAACCGGGCGCTCGCCGCGCTGGCCGCCGCCGCGCGCACCGGCGCCAACCTCGTCCCGCCGATGCTCGAGGCCGCCCGCGCCGAGGCCACGCTGGGCGAGATATGCGGCACGCTGCGCGCCGAATGGGGCAGCTACGCGGAACCCGCCGCCTTCTGACGCCCCGGCCGGGCGCGGACGTGCACGCGCTCACCTTGCGGGCCGAACAGGCTGAGCAGTTCGATGGCCTCGGGCCCGGCGGCGCCGAACCAGTGCGGGACCCGGGTGTCGAACTCGGCCGCCTCGCCGGGCGTCAGGATGATGTCGTGCTCGCCAAGCACCAGCCGGAGCCTGCCGTCGAGCACGTACAGCCATTCGTACCCCTCGTGACTGCGCGGGTCGGGCACCCGCCGGCTGCTGTCGGCCGGAATGACCAGCTTGTAGGCCTGCAGGCCGCCCGGCCTGCGGTTCAGCGGGTAGTAGATCATCCCGTGCCGCCTGAACGAACTCGGCCGGACCCGGGGATCGGCCACCGGCGCCGCGACGATCTGGTCCAGGCTGACCTGGTAGGCGCGGGCGAGCGGGAGCAGCAGTTCCAGGGTCGCCCGGCGCTGGCCCGACTCCAGCCGGGACAGCGTGCTGACCGAGATGCCCGTCGCGGCCGACACCTCGGTCAGGCTCGTCCCGCGGTCCCGGCGCAGCGAGCACAACCGCGGGCCGACCGCGGCCAGCGCGGGGTCTGTCTCGCCGGTCATCATCTCATTTTGCCATCTCAGCAACGAGGTTTGCTACCCGTGGCCGCGGTGGCGCATCATGGCCGCGGAACCGAGCAGGCAGTGGCTGAGGAGGCAGCGAGATGACCGGGCACCCGCACGAGCATGAGCATGAGCA
>Ga0187812_1000437_pt1 | contig 14646 bp, 10 predicted proteins | sample NC_S_2_FD_130582 | JGI IMG/M metagenome (GOLD analysis project Ga0187812, IMG submission 130582) | Wetland sediment microbial communities from Neuse River Estuary, North Carolina, USA - ASW-S_2 | ecosystem: Environmental > Aquatic > Freshwater > Wetlands > Sediment | place: USA: North Carolina...
CTCGATCGCAGCGGCCGTCTTCTGCGTTCCGTTGAGACCGCCGGCGCAGTGCGCCTCATGACCCCCAACTTTTCGGTTTTCGACCGTCAGGGCAATCTCTACTTCAGCGACTCAGGCCTGTGGGACCACGCTAACGGCTGCATTTACCGCCTGCGCCCCAGCGGCGTCGTGGACAACATCGCCGGGCCTTTCGCCTTTGCCAACGGCCTCGCCCTCAGCGCCGACGACCGCTTTCTGTTTGTCGCCGAAAGCCAGCGCGACTGCGTGCGCCGCATCGAGATCCTGTCCAGCGGCGCCGCCGGCGAAGCGGAAGTCTACGTCGAAGGCATGGCGCGCATTCCCGATGGCCTGGCCCTCGACGCCGGCGGCAACCTCTACGTCACCTGCTACGCCAGCGACTGCATCTATCGCGTGGCGCCCGACCGCTCCGTGGCCCTGCTTGCCTGGGACCCGGAGGGCACTCGCATCGCGCGGCCCACCAATGTAGCCTTTGGTGGACCGCACTTTAACGATCTCTATGTGACCAATCTGGGCCGCTGGCACATCGGCCGCGTGCACCTCGGCGTGCCCGGGCAATTGCTGGTTAACCTCATCTGAACCGCGAACTGGATAGATTATGAAGATTCGAGACGTACGCTGGACCTCCGCTTTTATTCCCATTGAAGCTCCGCTGCGCTATGCCTACGGAGCGCACCCCGGCTTCTCCCGCCTGGTGATCGAAGTCGAAACCGACGAAGGCCTCATCGGCCTCGGCGAGTGCTACAGCGGTGCCAGCCGCGAGGGCCAGCTGCGGGAAATGCGCGCCCTCCTCATCGGGGAAGATCCCTTTCAGTTGGAGCGCATCCGCTGGAAGCTCTCCTCGCCCAGCGCGCAAAAGCTCTTCGGCAACGTGCTCGGCTACGCCGGCCTCGAGTTCGCTTGCCTGGACCTGCAGGGAAAGGCCATTGGCCGGCCGGTCTGCGATCTGCTCGGCGGCCGCGTGCGCGACGAGATCCCCTTCGCCGGCTACGCTTTTTACCGCTATGCGAACCAGCACGGCGAAGGCGAGATAGGCAACGCCGAACAGATGGTCGACTACGCGCAGCGGCTCATCGCCCGCTACGGTTTCGGCACGCTTAAATTCAAGAACGGCGTCCTGCCTCCCGACGAGGAGGTGGAAACCTTTATCGCCCTGCGCAAGGCCTTTCCGCATGTGAAGCTTCGTCTCGATCCGAACGCGGCGTGGAGCGTGACGACGGCCGTGCGCATGGCCCGCCGCCTGGCAGACTACGACGTCGAGTACTACGAGGACCCGGTGTGGGGCATGCGCGCCATGGAGCGCGTTAACGCCAAGGCCCCCTGGATCACGCTCGCCTCAAACATGAGCATCTTCGCCTTCGAGGACCTGGCCCCGGCCGCGCGCATGAACGTCCTCGACATGGTTCTGCTCGACCCGCACTGGTACGGCGGCATCTCCCGCGCGCGGCTCGCGGCCGGCGTTTGCGAGGCGCTTGGTCTCGACGCAGGCCTGCACAGCGGCGCCGAGTTCGGTATCTCCCAGGCCGCTGTCCTCCATCTGCTGGCCTCCGTGCCCAACCTCGCCGCCGCCGCCGATTCCCACTATCATCACCTCACCGACGATATCCTCGTTGGCGGCAAACTCCAGTACACGGCCAGCGGCGGCATGGCCGTTCCCACCGGGCCCGGTCTCGGCGTCGAGCTCGATCGCGACAAGCTCGCGCATTATCATGAGCTGGCCTGCAAGCAGGAGATGGGATCGTGGATTGAAGATCCACAGCGTCCCGGCGTTGTCACCGTGCAGCCAAAGTGGTGAGAATGATGCCGCGCACACGAATGCTGCTTACTTCTCTGGCGCTGGCCGGCGCGCTTGCCTCGGCCGCCGCGCAGCCGCATGTTCTGTGGCAGATTGGCCGCTTCGACGATTCCTCGCAGGAATTCCGCAGCCAGGGCATCGATTACGCCAGCCCCTCGTCCGACGTGATCTACACCGCCGGCGTCAGTCACGATTCCGACTGGATCCGCTTTCAGCCCGGCCCGGCCAATGCACAGACCGGCGGACGCCTGCATCCTTTTACGGTTCGCTTCACGCTTGACCAGCCGCCAAGCGGACTCTATCAACTCCGCGTCGCTATTCTCTATGAAACGCCGCGCCTCTCCGCGCTGCGTCTCAGCGTGAATGGTCATTCGGGCCTCTTCTATTTTCATCCGCGCCTCGACTTCGCCGCGGGCGACTGGGAGGGAACGTTCGTTCCGCAGACCTCGCGCGACGAAAAGACCATCGACATTCCCGCCCGCTGGCTCGCTCGCGGACAGAACACCATCGTCTTTATCGCCATCGACCATCCTGCCACTCCGCAGCTCTCGCAGGGCGATATCGCGCCCGGCCAGAGCGGCCTGGTCTACGATGCCATCTCCTTCGCGCAGCAGCCTGAGTCCGCCTACGCGCGCGGCGGCGTCTCCGTGCTTGCCGAGCCAACCATCTTCTATCGCCAGTCGCCGGGCAGCCTCGAAGAAATCGTCGATGTCTTTGCTTCCCTCCACGCCGGCGCAAAGACGCGCGGCCAGGTCAAGCTCTCGCTCAACGGCCGCAACTTTACGCAGCCGCTCGCGCTCGACGGCGAATTCGGCGAGCAGCGCATTCGCTTCTTTGTGCCCGAATGGCAGGGAACTGTGCCTGCTTCCATCGCTCTGGACGGCCGCCGCTTCCCGGTCCAGTTAACGGCTGCGAAGAAGTGGACGCTCGACATCGTAGCCGAGGAGCACCTCGACATCGGCTTTACGGACTACCGAGCGAAAGTGGCCGAGCTGCAGTCGCAGAGCGTCGACGGCGTGCTCGATATCGAGCGCAGCCACCCCGATTTTCGATGGACGCTCGACGGCGAATGGGTCGCGCAGCAGTATCTCGCCTCCCGCTCGCCCGCCCGCCAGCAGGAGTTCTTCAACGCCATCCGCAACGGTGGAATTGTGCTGCCTCCGCAGTTTGCCAACCAGCACACCGGCGTGGCTTCGCTTGAAGGGCTCATCCGCACTCTCTATCCCGCGCACCGCCTTGCCCAAGAGCATCATCTGCCCATCGGCGCCGCCAACATCACCGACGTTCCTTCCTATAGCTGGTCCTACGCATCGGTGCTGCACGATGCGGGCATTCGCTACTTTGCCGCGGGCAGCAACTCCTGGCGCGCGCCGGTCATGCTTCTCGGCCGCTGGAACGAGAAATCGCCCTTCTACTGGGAGGGTCCCGACGGCGGCCGCGTAATGATGTGGTATGCGCGCGCCTACCTGCAACTGGCTTCCATGTTCGGTACGCCGCCCACCCTGCCCGCCGTCGAAGACGCCACGCCAATCTTCCTCCAGGCCTACACGCGCCCCGATTACCGCGCCAGCTCCGTCATCGTCTTCGGCAGCCAGTTGGAGAACACGCCGCTCGATCGGCAGCAGGTCGAGCTGCCCCGTGAATGGGCGCGGACCTATGCCTGGCCGCGCTTCGTCTTTACTACATTCAAAGACGCCATGGCCTCGCTCGAGCAGCAGTTCCACGGCGATCTGCCGGTCTATCGCGGCGACTTCGGCCCTTATTGGGAAGACGGCTTTGCCAGCGACGCGCGCCACACCGCGCTTCATCGCCGCAACCAGCAGCGCATCATGACCGCGGAGAAGATGGCCGTTCTTCCCGCCCTGCTCCAGCCCGATCTGCGTCCCGATCGGGCCACACTCGCCGATGCCTGGCACAACATTCTGCTCTTCGACGAGCACACCTGGACGGCTGCCAGCGCTACTACTCAGCCTGAGGGCGATCAGTACCGCATTCAGCTCCACCAGAAGCAGCTCGAGCCCGTTATCGCGCAGAACGACATCGCTCAGACCATCCAGCGCAGTTGGGCGCAACTGGAGTCCATGCTCAATCCGAACCAGGACTCCGTTGCGGTCTTCAACTCGCTGAGCTGGGCGCGCGGCGGCTGGGTCAATATCGATCTTCCTGCCGGCCGCATGGTCGTCGATGCCGTCACACACAAGCCGGTTGAGCAGGTCGTCCTGCGCCGTGAAGCAGGCACTTTGCTGCCCGGCTTCGGCGGCCCTACCAACCGCGTTCGCTTCCGCGCCGGCGGCATTCCCGCGCTCGGCTACAAGCTCTTTGCACTTGCGCCGGCTACCGATCCCTCCGCCTTCCAGACGCACAACGACGCCGCGGCGCAGCAGGCGCTGGTGCTTGAAAACCGTTACTACCGCATCGCGCTCGACCCCGCGCACGGCGCCATCCGCGCTATCTTCGACAAACAGTTGCAGCGCCAGCTAGTCGACGCCTCCAGCCCCTTCCGCTTCGGAGCCTACGTCTACGTGCAGGGCGCCGACGATATGCCCGCCAACAGCCTTTACCGCTACGGCGCGGCGCAGCATCTGCCTGACCTGCTTGCCACGCAGGCTGACAATGGCCGGCTGGTCAGCGTTACCGCTTCCGCGCAGGGCATCACCGCGGTGATCGAGTCCAGCGCCCCGAACACGCCCACCATCCGCACCACGATCGTGCTCCCCGCGGACGAAAAGCGCATCGATCTCAGCTACAGCCTGCACAAGAATGCAACCCTGAAGAAGGAAGCCGCCTACATCGCCTTTCCCCTCGCCGCGCAACATCCGGAATTCCGCTACGAGACGCAGAACGGCTGGGTCGATCCCGCGCGCGACGAGCTCTCCGGCGGCAGCCGCGAATGGTACGCCGTCAATCACTGGGCTGCTATGACCGATGGCGACGCTATCATGGCCATCGTCCCGCGCGACGCGCCCCTCGTCTGTTTCGGCGATATCGTCCGCGGCGCATGGCCGGCGGAGTTTCACCCGCGCAGCAGCAGCATCTTTTCCTGGATCATGTCGAACTATTGGGATACCAACTTCGCTTCCTCGCAGGGCGGCGATTTCGAGTTTCATTACACTTTCGTAAGCGCGCCCGCATTCAACGGCGCCAGCCTGACGCGCCTGGGATGGGAAGCCATGACGCCTCTCGAGTCCGATCCCGTACATCCCTCCACAATTGCGAGCGCGCTGCCTCGCGACGCCGCCAGCTTTCTCTCTATCGACCGGCCCGGCGTTGTGCTCACCACCTGGAAGCTCGCGGAAGATGGCGACGGCAGCATTCTCCACATCGAAGACACAACCGGACAATCCGGCGCGGTCCACATCGGCAGCCCCTTCCTGCGCATTACGCAGGCCTGGCGCACCAACGTGCTCGAAGACAACGAAGCCGAGCTGCCGGCCGGCCCCAGCGGAATTGAAGTCAACGTGCCGGCATTCGGCATCGTCACCACCCGCATCCGCACGCAACCGGCAGGAGGAAACTGATGAGCTTCCACTTCGCGGGCAAAGCCGCCATCGTCACCGGCGGAGCCAAAGGCATCGGCGCGGCCACCGCGGAAACCCTTTGCGAGCTGGGCGCCCGCGTCGCCATCCTCGATCGCGACCGCCAGCATGGTGCAGCCCTGATTGAAAAACTCGCCGCCCAGGGCGCCACTGCCACCTTTCACCCCTGCAACGTCGAGGATCCCGCAGGCGTGCAGGCCGCGGTCGACGAGGCCGCCCGCGGGCACGGCGCGCTCCACGTCGTCGTGCACAGCGCGGGCATCCAGCGCTACGGCTCGGTTCTCGAAGCCAGCCTCGACACCTGGCGCGAAACCTTCGCCGTCCATGTCGATGGCTGCTTCCATGTGGTCCGCGGCGCGCTTCCCCATCTGCTCGCCGCCGGTGGCGGGTCCATCGTCATTGTCGGCTCCGTGCAAAGCGTCACCGCGGTCGCCAACTCCGCCGCCTATGTCGCCGCCAAGCATGCTCTCGCCGGCCTTACCCGCTCGATTGCGCTTGACTTTGCCGCCCAAAACATCCGCGCCAACTGCGTCATGCCCGGCGCCATCGATACGCCCATGCTCCGTGCCGCGGCCGCTCTAGATTCCGATCCTGAAGCCGTGCTTCGCGGCTGTGCCCGCGCCCACCCGCTCGGCCGTATCGGCCGCCCGGAAGAGGTTGCCCGCGCCATCGCCTTCCTCGCCAGCGACTGGGCCTCCTTCATTACCGGCGCCACTCTCGCCGTCGATGGCGGCATGCTTGTTCCCACCGGGGGCATGGGATTTCAGGTAGGCGGCACCGGATCGGTTGCAGGCCAGTGATGCATGTCTCTCAACCCGCGCGGCCGCGCGCCAATGGAGGGGCCACACCGTGACCATCCACGTCACCCGTGAGCGATGGGAAGATCGCGAGGCGCTACGACTCGGTAACGGTGTGCTTGAGGCCGTCGTTCTTCCCGGCGGCGGCCACCTCGCCGAGCTGCGCCTGGCTGGTGCCGGCGAACGCGGCCTCAATTGCCTCTGGACGCCGTCCTGGCCTACCGCCGATCCCGGCGACCCACGCGCGGCTTCGCTCATCGCGCGCTACGGCGCCGATCCCGCCGCCCGCTTCCTCGCCGGCTACACCGGCCACGCTCTCTGCCTCGATCTCTTCGGCCCTCCTTCGCCGCAGGAGGCCGCGCTCGGCGTCGCCCTGCACGGAGAGGCCGCCGTCCACTCATGGAGCTTCGAACCTGCGCCCACCGGATGCATCGGCCGCGTCCATCTCCCCATTGCACAACTGGATTTCGAGCGCCGGCTTTCTCTCGCCGACAGCGTTCCGGTTTTGTTCATCGAAGAGCGCGTGGCAAACCGCGGCGCGCAGCCACGCGAGCTGCACTGGGTGCAGCATCTCACCCTCGGCCCGCCGTTCCTCGCCGCCAACGAAAGCCTCCTCAGCGCCTCTCTCGATCGCGGCGTCACCTGGCCGCTGGGCTACGAGGGAAATGAGATCCTTCGCGACAATGCGCCCTTCGGCTGGCCCAACGCGCCCGTGCTTGACGGCGTCGCTGCCGATCTTCGCGTCCCCTTCGCGCACCCGGGCACAGGCTTCGTCGCCGCCGCGCGCGTCTCGCCCGATCGCGACTTCGCCTTTATCGCCGCTCTCAACTTCCGCCTCGGACTTGCGCTCGTCTACTGCTTCCGCCGCTGCGATTTCCCCTGGATCGCCATCTGGGAAGAGAACCGCGCCCGCACCGCCGGACCGTGGAATGGAAACACCCAGGCGCGCGGCATGGAGTTCGGCACTACCGCCATGCCCGTGGGCCGCGAGGCCATGCGGGCGATGGGCACACTGCTGGATACGCCCTCAGAGCGCACCGTGCAGCCCGGCGAAGCAGCCGAGGCACGGTATCTCGCGGCCCTCACCACCGTCCCGGCCGGCTGGCGCTCCATCGCCGATGTCCAACACGAGCCGCACGCTCTGCGCCTTCTCGGCCAGCAGCCCGGCTCCTCCATCGAGATCCCTGTCGAGGGACTCGCCGATTTCTTCGCGGGAGAGAACGCAAAGTGACTGATGCCTCCGCTGGTTTGCTGATCCTGGTGTTGGCCGGCGTAATGAACGCCAGCTTTACGCTGCCCATGAAGTACGCCAGCCGCTGGGCCTGGGAGAATACCTGGCTCGCCTGGACCATTCTTGCGCTGCTCGTGTTGCCTCCCGCCGTCACCTTCTCGACTATCCCGCACCTCGGGCAGGTCTATCGCGTCACGGGTTCCGGCATCCTCGCCGAGGTCATCGGCTTCGGCGCGGGCTGGGGTGTTGCGCAGGTTTTCTTCGGGCTCGCGGTGGACGCCATCGGTATCGCGCTCACCTTCTCGCTCGTGCTCGGAACTTCGGCGGCGGTTGGCACGCTGGTTCCGCTTCTCCGCCTGCATCCCGATCGCCTCAATACCCCCGCAGGTCACGGCGTGCTGGCGGGCGTGGCCATGGTAATGCTCGGCGTCTTGATCTGCGCGGTGGCCGGCAGCCGCCGCGAAAAGGCTATGCACCGCGACGGCGGCCCGCGCAAAAACACCACCTTCGGCCTGGCCCTCGCCATCCTCAGTGGCTTCGGCGCGGCCTTCGTCAACTTCGGCCTCGCGTTTGGCGCTCCGCTGGCGCGAACCGCCCAGCAGTTTGGCGCCCATCCGCTGAATGTCTCGAATGCGGTCTGGATGCCGCTGATGATCGCCGGCGCCGTGCCCAACCTGCTCTATTGCTTCTGGCTTCTGAAGCGCAACCGCAGCGCGGGCAAATTTCCGGCGGGTGGATTGAGCCACTGGGGGCTCGCTCTGCTGATGGCGGTCTGCTGGTTCGGCAGCACGCTGCTCTATGGTCTCTCAACCGTCAAGCTGGGCGCCTGGGGACCGATCCTGGGCTGGCCCGTCTTTATGTCATTGATCGTCATTACCGCAAGCCTACTCGGCATGTTGACCGGTGAATGGAAGAACAGCGGCGCTGCTCCGCTGCGCATTCAGTGGACCGGCGTGGTCATGCTGGTGATTGCCGTCTTCATCCTTGCGGCCACTTCGCGCTCGCTTGGCTGATCGCCTTGCAGCCTTGCTTTGCTGTTTATTCTTAAGAGGAGTTTTTTGAATGTCCCGGCAATCCAATTACGATAAGTTCCCCGTAGTCGCAGCGGGGCCGGCGGAAGAATGCAGCGCAGGATGGCAGGCCATCGCGGCCCGCCTGGCTCCGGTCCTGCGCAGCCACGGCTCTCTCTGCGTCGAGTGTTACCCTGGCGCTTTTACGCGCGATATTGCGGAGCAGCTTCGCGCCCACCTGCCTGAGCTTACGGTCTTCTTTTCGGAGGATTGCCTTAAACCACCGCAACAACTGCGCGAACTTCTCGATCCGCTGCTGGGCAGCGATCGCGTCTTCGGCCGCATGAGCGGCATCCGCCTGCAAGACTATATGGACTCCGCGCGCCTTGAGCAGATGCGCGCTGCCGTTGTGCGGGCCGCTGAAAAAGGGGAAGTGCTGGTTGTCGGGGCAGGAGCTTCGCTGGCCGCCCCCGCCGCTGCGCCACTCGTCTACGCGGACTTGGCCCGCTGGGAGATACAGCTCCGCTGGCGGCGCAACCAGATCGGCAATCTCGGTCTCGACAATGGCGGCGACGACAGCGCCGCCAAGTACAAGTGCGGATTCTTTGCCGAGTGGCGCGCCGCCGACCGCCTGAAGAAGCAGCTCCTGCCACGCATCGATTTCCTGCTCGATACCAACCAGCCGCAGTCGCCCAAACTCATCGGCGGCGATGCCTTCCGCAGCGCACTGGCGCTCACCGCGCAACGGCCCTTCCGCGTGGTTCCCTACTTCGATCCCGGCCCGTGGGGCGGCCACTGGATGGAAGAAGTCTGCGACCTGCCCCGCGACGTTCCCAACCACGCCTGGTGCTTCGACTGTGTTCCCGAAGAGAACAGCCTGCTGCTTGGCTTTGGCCAAAACCATGTCGAAGTGCCGGCCATCGACCTTGTCTTTGCCCAACCGCGCGCTCTGCTCGGCGATGCCGTGCACGCGCGCTTCGGCACTGAGTTCCCCATCCGCTTCGATTTCCTCGACACCATGGGCGGCGGCAACCTGTCGCTCCAGGTTCATCCCCTCACCGAATATATCCAGGACAAGTTCGGTATGAACTACACGCAGGACGAGAGCTATTACCTGCTCGATGCCGGATCGGATGCCACGGTGTATCTCGGGCTCAAAGAGGACGTCGATCGGGAAAAGATGGTCGAAGACCTCTATCGCGCGCAGGAGGGAGGCGAAGCGTTTCCGGCGGAGAAGTACGTCAACTGCTGGCCGGCGCGCAAGCACGACCACTTCCTCATCCCCGCCGGCACCATCCACTGTTCGGGCGCCAATAGCATGGTGCTGGAGATCAGCGCCACGCCGTATATCTTCACGTTCAAGCTGTGGGACTGGGGCCGCCTCGGCCTCGACGGCCGCCCGCGCCCCATCCACATCGCGCACGGCGCCGCCAATATCCAGTGGGACCGCACCACTGAATGGGTTCACCGTGAGCTCATCGACCGGTTCGAGCCGCTCAGCGAAGGCGAGGGCTGGCGCGAAGAGCGCACCGGCTTGCATGAGCGCGAGTTCATCGAGACGCGCCGCCACTGGTTCACCGGTACGGTCCCGCACGATACTCAGGGAGGCGTCAACGTCCTCAACCTGGTGGAGGGCGAAGAGGCGATCGTCGAAAGCCCCGCCGGCGCCTTTGCTCCGTACACAGTCCACTATGCGGAGACGTTTATCGTTCCCGCTGCCGTGGGCGCTTACACCATCCGTCCCTGGGGCCGCTCGCAAGGCAAGAAGTGCGCCACTATAAAAGCCCTTGTCCGCACCGGAGCTCCCTGCCATGCCGCTCGATGACGACATAATGCTCGCTCGGCTTGCGCCCGAATACCGCGCCTACATTGAGCGCCTCCGCGCTCAGGGTGGGCGCGCCCTCGACCAGCTCTCTGTTACCGAAGCTCGCCAGCTCATGCGCGACGCGCAACCTGCCGGGTTACCGCCGGGCGCAATCACCGTTACGCGCCACATCCTTGACAGCTTTTCCGTCCGGATCGTTCGCCCCGCCGGCCTCAATGGCCCACTACCCATCGTTGTTTACTATCACGGCGGCGGCTGGGTGCTGGGAGATTTCGATACTCACGCCCGCATGGCCGCTACGATTGCCGTTTCTTCCCGATCGGCCGTTATTTTTGTGGAGTACGCGCGGGCTCCCGAGACGCCGTTCCCCCAGCCGCTGGAGCAGTGCTACCGCGCTCTTACCTGGGTGGCTGAAGAGGGCGCTTCTCTCGCCCTCGATCCCAGCCGCATCAGCGTTGCCGGCGACAGCGCCGGTGGCAACCTGGCCGCCGCCGTGGCGCTGCTCTGCGCCGGCCGTGGCGGGCCGCGGCTTTGTCTGCAGGCTTTGATTTATCCGGTGACCGATTGCGATTTTTCTACCGCCAGTTATCGCGAATTTGCCTCGGGCCTCAATCTTGAAACCTCCGCCATGCGCTGGTTCTGGGATCGTTACATTCCCGATCCCGTTGAGCGGATGCAACCGCTTGCCTCACCGCTGCGTGCATCGGTTGACGAGCTGCGCAACCTGCCTCCGGCGCTGGTTATCACCGCGGAGTGCGATGTTCTGCGCGACGAAGGAGAAGCTTACGCGCGCAAGTTGGCGCAGGCCGGCGTTTCCGTCACCGCGGTGCGCTTTGGCGGCGTTCTGCACGCTTTCATGATGGTCGATGAGCTCGCCTCCAGCACTCAGGCCGTTTCCGCGATGAACCTGCTGGCCACGCACCTGGCGAGGGCCGCCAGCCGCGGATAGGCACCTTCACGTTCACGGCGCCGGCCTGTAAGACGCTCGCGGAACGCGACGCTACTTTCCGATGCAGAAAGTAGAAATCTAGCAAATCTCCAGTATTCATGCGGCTCTCAGAGTTGCTATCCCGTCTGGCGACTTACCTGCGACTTAAATTGCTTCCGTACCCCTCTTTCGCGACGGTATTACACTCTGCCTCAGACGGCGGCGGAAGCGCCTTACACGGCAGCAGTCGCATGGCGCTCAGGCGCGCTCGCCGATGGCGGTCGGTTGGCCGGCGTAGGCGCGGGAGTTGTCCGGCCCCAGGGGTGGCTGGATGGCAATGACGCCTCAGCCGTCCCCGCCCGCATCGACCCCAAACCCGAAAAGCGCAATTCTGGCGTATGGCCTTGGAATTGAAATGTAAAATTCAGGCGCAACGATCTAGGCGCAAAGGTTTCGCATTTCGCTGGACCGGAGAAATGGAAACCGGCCCTATTTTGCGTACTGGAAGCGCAAGCCTTGTGACCGGGAAAACCCCTCTGGTGCCAAAGTTTGTGCCATTTACTCCCCCGGCAGTTGGCGGGCGATACGATTCACTCAAGCCGCCTTCTCGGGGGAAAGAGTGGGGAGCGCCACTAGGCGCGGCTTCCTTCAATTCCCGTTGAACCTGTGTCATCGCGTCGCTTATGAACTAGAATGGCGTCGCGTGGAGGAGAGTCAGACAATGCCGACCAAGAGGACTTTATGCAGACGCTGTTGGCTATTTTCGACTCTGCTCACGATTGGCATTATGGGAATGCGAATCAGGGCGCAGAAGGAGCCAGCCGGAGTTCAGGCGATCCCGCCCCCACTGGCTTCGATGATCGCCGACGCTAAAGGTGCCGACAATCCCGAAGGTTCAAAGGTGTATGCGCGCCATCTCGCGGACTGGTTCGTTCCGCACTGGCAAGGGGACAACTACGTTGACGTGTTCGCTGCCAGGTTATCCACGGGCGACCTCATGGCCAGGCAGGGCAAACGGAAATGGATTCCCGAGAGCGTTGTGGCTCAGGCGTTCAATGACATGATGATCAAGGTTCATGCGCCACTCCGAACCGACGTTAAAGTCGTGCATCAAATACGAACCACGCTGTATGCGGTTTCACCTGCCTTCAGCACTGTGAATTCGCATCCTTCGACCTGCCTGCCCAGCGAAGCGGTCTACCTGATGTTCGAACTCGTGATGGAAAACGGAACTTTGGTAGACCTCTGCCCGCCCAAGAAAGACGCGAGCGGGCACCTCGTTCAGTCCTCGTGCCCTGGAAAATTCAGCGCAGTGACTGAAATCTCAGCGTATTTGCATTCGCACTCTCGATCCCAGGGCGAGATGCTTTACAACCACGTCGCCAAACTCTTTGGGATGTGAAAGGAGAGTCATCGGATGAAGAACAATCGGCTGCTTTTGCACTACGGTGGCAGGCGCAACACAAACTGCTGGATGGAATGAGACCTTAGAACCAGCGAACCCGTTTCCATCCCCACGTCTATACGTTGCGCATGAGTTACGCAAAGCCCGCGAAAAATAGGTGTAGACAGGAAGCTAGATTTGGAACAGGGTAGGTGCAGGCGAGCAGTATGCCTCCCTATCTCCTTGGGGAACACGCAATAGCTCAGGCCGATGGCTTGGGCTATTGCTGTTTTGGGGGTTGAGATGCCGGCACAACAAAAATTCGACAAGGCGGAGCAGCAAGAGCGGCAGAAGCACGCTGCCCGTTGGCTCCAGTTTCGCAGGGACTATCTGTTCACTCAAACGAAATTGGCGGAGGCGCTCGGCATCAGCCGGCGGACGCTTCAATATATTGAAGCTGGCGCAGTAACCCCGACGTTAACGCACCAAGCCGCGTTCCGTGATTACGCGCTGAAGTGCCGGCGCGAATTCGGCGAAGGAGAGGCTGCATGACAGAGCAGAACGCAGAACCGATTGTCATGGCGGAGCAGATTTCCGGCGCGGACGTGATCGCCGACCTAGCAGCCCGGCTGGTGGAGGGACTGTCGCATGAGTGCCATCTGCGGGAGACGGATGCCTACGACGGCTACAGCGCGGTGGTGACGGCGGAGATTCAGCTTCGCGGCCTTGACTCAGAGCGAGTCGAAAAGAAACTTACTATCGGCGCTCACGATCCGGCCACGCCCAGCCATCGGATAACAGTCAAAGTTGAACCGACGACAGCAAGCGAAGTGCGAGAGCGCAGCGGGCAAGAGCCGGCGAGTTTGGAGCGCGCGGTCGACGGCTCGACACCGGAAGCAAGGAAGCCGGCGCGACGGTACTACACGCCGCGCGAATCAAAAGGTGGCGCCACGAAGTAGCAGCACGGAATTCAGTGAGCAGGATGCCCCGCCAACGTTGGCGAATAAGCAATCGCTCTCTCATTTGTCACCAGCCAAAGAGAGGGCGAACATGCCAACAGTTTCAGAGATTTTGAAGCAAACGGGGTTGACGGACGAACAAATTGCCGCCCTCGATCCGAAGGCGATCAGCGCGTTTGGCGGCGTGTTGAGTACGGCCGAACAGGAGCGCCAGCGAGCGGCTGCAGAGCGCGAACGGGCAGAGATTGAAAGGCGCTCGAACGCGCAATTTTACGACGAATCGATTGCGCCGGCCCTGAATTCATGGGGTTCGGAGAAAGCCGCCAAAGACGCAGAGATCAGCTTTTACAAGTCGCAGTTGGAATCTGCGCGTAGCTCCGGGTTTGTTCCTGTCGATCCGCCAGAGCCGCGTCGTGATGGCCAAGGCCGCTACGTGGCCGGCGCTCCGGGCAGCACGCCGGGAAGTCCAACCTTCACGATGGAAGATGTCCGCAACGGGCTGGGCTCGACCCTTGGTACTCTGGCCGACCTGCAATGGCGCTACCAGCGCTTGTACAACGAGCCAATGCCAATCTCCCCGACGCAACTTGTTCGGGAAGCCGAAGGACAGCGCCTTGACCCCGTGGCCTACGCAGAGCGCCGCTTTGGATTCGCGGCGAAAGAAAAGGAGCTTGCCGAAAAGGCAGAGCAAGCGAAGATCGATGCCGCAACGCAAGCAGCCGTCCAGGCGAATGATCGCAAGTGGGCGGAAAAGCTCGGCAGTAACCCGGACATTCGCGCCGCTCAGTCTTCGCGGTTTTCTGACGTGGCCCGCGCCGTGAAGGCCGGCGACCGGCCCGATCCGTTGATGCTGAACGAAAGTCAGCGCAAGATGGCGACGCGGCAGGCGATCCATCACGAAGTCACCGAAAACGACAATGCAGCATAGCCAAGCATCGATGAGCATGTGAGCGATCATCAGCGGAGGCATGTAGCATGGCAAATGCAGCAGCGTGGAATGCCGGCTGGAACATTGGAGCGCAGGTCGCACAAGAGCAGCGTGCGCACAAGCAGGCGCTGACGGACCAGGAATTCCAACAGCACGCGCAACGACTTGCAGACGAGCTGGCCAGCAACCGCGAGCAGCTTTCCCGGATCGATCCGCAGCGGGATTCATCAGCGTA
>Ga0187812_1000438_pt1 | contig 14630 bp, 13 predicted proteins | sample NC_S_2_FD_130582 | JGI IMG/M metagenome (GOLD analysis project Ga0187812, IMG submission 130582) | Wetland sediment microbial communities from Neuse River Estuary, North Carolina, USA - ASW-S_2 | ecosystem: Environmental > Aquatic > Freshwater > Wetlands > Sediment | place: USA: North Carolina...
CAACCACGGTGTCCACTGGCGGGTGATAGCCAAGTGGCTGCGGATGGCCGGCGGTGATCAGCTGCACAACGGGACCGTGGTCGGCAAGCTCGAGGGAGACCGCACCGCCACGATGGCGATCAACGACCTGCTGCGCCAAGACTTCATCCCCGCAGACAAGAGCCGCGGCATCTACTTCGACCAGGCCTGGGCATCAATGCCTGCGGTCTTCCCGGTGGCCTCCGGCGGCATTCACGCCTGGCACATGCCGGAACTGGTCGACATTTTCGGAACTGACAGCGTGCTTCAGTTTGGCGGCGGAACCCAAGGACATCCGGGGGGCAACCGCGCCGGCGCCACGGCGGTCCGGGTCGCCCTGGAAGCGGTGGTCCAGGCCCGCGGCGAAGGCCGGAACCTAGTGGCCGAAGGGCCCGAGATCCTGGCCGCCGCCGCCCGGCTGTCGCCGGAGCTCCGTGAGGCACTGGAGCTCTGGAAGGAGACCAAGTTCGAGTTCGACGAGGTCGACCGGCTCGACCCGCCGGCGCCCACTCGTAACGCGCACGGAGGACGCCCGTGATCACCTACCTGCCACGGCTTGACGAGGCCAAGGTGGCCATGCAGATCGAGTACCTGCTGGACCAGGGTCTCATCCCCGCCGTCGAGTACGCCCGCGAGCCCGGCCCCCGTGATCACTACTGGGGCATGTGGAAGCTCCCGCTCTTCGAAGCCCGGGCCGCCGCCGACGTTCAGGCCGAGATCAACGCCTGCAAGAGGGCCCACCCTGACTGCTTCATCAAGCTGATCGGATACGACCGCCAGCGGCAGACCCGTACGATGAGCCTGATGGTGCACCAGCCACGGCCATGATGGTCGGCCATCTCTGGCTACCGCGGAGAAGGGCAAGGCCCTGCTTGCCTCACTGGTCGACAGCTTCGCGCCCGTCCTGGAGGTTCTGCGGAGGGGCTAGCCCAGCGCGGCGAGCTACTGATGCCGCGGCATCAGGGTCCACTGAACGGGACCAGGCTGCACCAGCCTTCACGGACTCCAGGGAGCCTGCACGCACCACGCACCTGCACTCCCCTACACGGGTTCGTCGCAGGCGGCCAGATCTAACACTTGGCCTAACATCGTGTTAGAAGTTAAGAGCACAAACATCGTAGAGGTGCTGGTCAAGGCTATAGGCCGAGGCTGCGGCCGATGATTTCCTTCATAATCTCGGTCGTGCCGCCAAAGATCGACTGGACGCGTCCGTCGGCCCAGGCGCGGGCAACCGGGTACTCGCGCATGTAGCCGTAGCCGCCGTACAGCTGCACGCAGCGGTCGGTGACGCGGTTGCACAGCTCGGTGTTCCACCACTTGACCATCGACGCTTCCTGCGTCGTCAGCGAGTCCGTGCAGTGCGCCATGATGGCGCGGTCGGTGAAGGCGCGGGCGACGGCGAGTTCGGTCGCGATCTCGGCGAGGACGAACTTGCTGTGCTGGAACGAGCCGATCGGCTGGCCGAACGCCGTCCGCTCCTTGGCGTAGGCCAGCGTGTCCTCGAACGCCTTCTCCGCGACCGCGAGCGCGAACACGCCGATCGTGACCCGCTCCCGCGGCAGGTTCTCCATCAGCGCCACGAACCCGCCGCCCTCGTCGCCGAGCACGTTGGCCGCGGGCACCCGGACGTCGGTGAAGAACAGCTCGGAGGTGTCCTGGGCGTGCATGCCGATCTTGTCCAGGTTGCGGCCGCGGGTGAAGCCCGGCATGCCGGCCTCCACGACCAGCAGGCTGATCCCGCGGTGCCCGGCCTCCGGCGAGGTGCGCGCCACGACGATCACCAGGTCGCAGAGCTGGCCGTTGGAGATGAACGTCTTCTGGCCGTTGAGGATGTAATGGACCCCGTCCCGGACGGCGGTCGTGCGGATGCCCTGCAGGTCGCTGCCCGCGCCCGGCTCGGTCATCGCGATCGCCGTGATCAGCTCGCCGGAGCAGTAGCCGGGCAGCCAGCGCTCGCGCTGCTCCGGCGTGCACAACCGGTCCAGGTACCGGCCGATCATGTCGTTGTGCACGAAGAAGCCGAGGCCCGTCGCCCCGGCGCGGGCGAACTCCTCGTTCATGATCGCGTAGTACCGGTAGTCGGTGTTGCCGCCGCCGCCGTACTTCTCGTCGACGTCGATGCCGAGCAGCCCGGCGCGGCCCGCCGCCAGCCACACCTCCCTGGAGACGACGCCGTCGCGCTCCCACTGCTCGTGGTAGGGGGTCACCTCGCGCTTGATGAACTCCCTGACGAGGTCGCGGAACGCCTCGTGCTCTTCGGTGAAGATGTCGCGTCGCATGACTCAACGGTAGGCTGCCTGGCGTGGCGGGCACCAGCCTGGGCCGGATCGAGGCCTTCAGCCCTGACGAAGCGGCGCGGGAGCTCACCGCGGCACTGCGATCGCTCGGCACGCCGGAGCGGGCGGCCCAGGAGAAGCGGTACCTGAAGAGCGACCTGGACTTCCTCGGCGTCACCGTGCCGGACCTGCGGCGAGCCGTCAGGGCGGCCGCCCGCCGTTACGGAGCGGACCTGGACCGCGAGGCATCCGTGGCATGGGCCGTCGCCCTGTGGCGCGAACCCGTGCACGAGCGGCGCATGGCGGCGGTCGAGGTGCTGACGCTGTCCGTGCGGCGACTCACCGCCCGGGATCTCGCCGCCGTGGAGCGGCTGATCCGGGAGGCGGGGACCTGGGCGCTCGTCGACGGCCTCGCGGCCAGCGTGGCGGGTGCGGTCGCGCTGCGCGACGGTTCGGCCTGGTCGCGGATCGACGGCTGGGCGTCCGACGGCGACTTCTGGGTGCGCCGGTCCGCGCTGCTCGCGCTGCTGCCGGGGATCCGGTCCGGTCAGCCGGAACTGGACCGGTTCACCGCGTACGCGGAACCGCTGCTGACCGAGCGGGAGTTCTTCATCCGCAAGGCGGTCGGCTGGGTGCTGCGTGAGATCTCGCGCAGCGACCCGGCGTGGGTCGCCCGCTGGACGGAGGAACATATCGCCGGGATGTCGGGCGTCACGTTCCGGGAGGCCGTGCGGCGGCTGCCCCCCGGCGAGGCGGAACGGCTGCGGCGGTTGCGCTCGCCGTTACGGTTTGCGGCCCATCGCCCCGTAGCCGGACACGGCGCGCGGATCGTCCGGCGCGCCGTCATCAGGCCGCCACGCCAAGACCGGCACCACACCCGGATCGACCAGCTCCAGGCCCGTGAAGAAAGCGGCAACCTCCGCCCGCGTGCGCGGCACGTACGTGACGCCGCTCTGCTGGCCCGCCGCGCTTGCGCTGGCCGCCTGCTCGGGGTCGATGAAATCCGCGGTGAGATGAGAGAGGGTCAGGTAGCTGCCTGACGGCAACGCGTCCACCAGTGTGGACACTATGCCCTGTGGGTTCTCCTCGTCCGTGAGGAAATGCAGGATCGCGATCAGCATGAGAGCGACCGGCTGGCCGAGGTCCAGGGTGCGCTTGAGCGCCGGGTCCGCGAGGATCTTGTCCGGATCGCGCAGGTCCGCCTGGATGAACTCGGTGGCGCCGGCCGGGTCGCTGGTCATCAGGGCCCGCGCGTGCGCGAGCACGATCGGGTCATTGTCCACGTAGACGACCCGGCTGGCCGGCGCGACCGCCTGCGCCACTTCGTGTGTGTTGCCCGCAGTCGGGATGCCAGTGCCGATATCGAGAAACTGCCTGACGCCCGCCTCCCCCGCGAGGTAACGGACGGCGCGGCCGAGAAAGGCGCGATTCGCGCGGGCCCCCAACCGAGTCGAGGGCAGCGCAGCGATGATGGCGTCGCCGAGTTCGCGGTCGGCCGCGAAGTTGTCCTTGCCGCCGAGCCAGTAGTCGTAGACGCGGGCCGGGTGCGCCGTGCCGGTGTTGATCTCCGGCGGCAGCCAGTCCGGATCCTCCATGGAAGCCACAGTACCGTAGGGCATTGTGGCCATAATTCCTGACACCAAGGACTGGACCTGGGTGCTGCGCCGGCCGTGTCCGGAGTGCGGCCTCGACACCGCCTCCGTCACCGTGACCGACATCCCGGCGATGATCAGGGCGAACGCCACGGCGTGGCGGGAGGCGCTCGCCGCGCCCGGTGTCGCGGCGCGCCCGCGGCCGGACAAGTGGTCGCCGCTCGAGTACGGCTGTCACGTCAGGGACGTGTTCGGGCTGTACCACGTCCGGCTCGCGCTGATGCTGACCGAGGATGACCCGCTGTTCCCGAACTGGGACCAGGACGAGACCGCGGTCGCCAGCCGGTACGGCGAGCAGGACCCGGCTGAGGTGGCGCGGCAGCTCAGCGAGGCCGCGGACGCGCTGGCCGGCCGGTTCGCCGCCGTCCGCGGCGACCAGTGGCGCCGCCCGGGGCGGCGCAGTGACGGCGCGGTGTTCACCGTCGAGACGTTCGGCAGGTACTTCATCCACGACCCGGTGCACCACCTGTACGACGTCACCGGGGTTCGGACCGGAGACACCACGGGCCCGTTCGGATAAATCTGGCTACATCAGCTCCGCGACGACGGAAGCCAGGTCGCCGAGCGCGGCCGGCGCGAACCCCCCCGAGTCGTCGAGCGGCTGGATCACCACGTGGTCGGCGCCCGCGTCCAGGTGCGCGCGGACCGCGGCGAGCACCGCGGCGTGCCCGGACGGGATGATCGCCGAAATCAGCCGGCCGCTGCCGCCGCCGGCGAAGTCGGCCGGCGTGAATCCGAACCGCTCCAGGTTGCGGGTGTAGTTCGGCAGCCGCAGGTAGCGCTCGGCGTACGCGCGCGCCCCGGCCACCGCGTCAGGGGAGAGGATGACCGCCTGTTCCGGGACGAGGAGGGGCTCGGCGCCGAGCACCGAGCGCGCGAACGCCGTGTGCTCGGGCGGGGTGAAGTAGGGGTGCGCGCCGAGCGTCTGGTCGCGCGACAGCTCCAGCATCTTCGGGCCGAGGGCCGCGAGCACGATCGGCGGCAGCTCGCGGTCCGCCCCGTGCTCGGCCGGGTGGTCGAGTTCGTCGAGGAACTTCTCCATCTTCCGCAGCGGCCGCTGGTACGGGTGCCCCAGCGCGGTGACCGCTGGGGCGTGGCTGACACCGAGCCCGAGGATGAGCCGGCCGGGGAACTCCGCGGCCAGGCCCTCCGCCGCCGCGCGCATCTCGCCGGGCTCCCACGCCCACACGTTCGCGATCCCGGTCGCCACGATCAGCCGCGCGCTGCCCGCGAGCAGCGGGCGCAGCCGGTCGAACGCGTCCGGCGTGGCATTACCGCCGCCGACCCAGACGGACGTGAACCCCGCCCGCTCGATCTCCGCCGCGGTCTTTTCCGGGTCAACCCCGGTCCGTTCTGGCGGGGGCATCCAGATGCCCACCCGCCGGAGCCGCTGCCGCAATTCCGCTGCCGTCATGTTCACTGTCATCACCGCGGGGCGGCGATTCATTCCCCGCGGGGTCACGCGGGATCAGTGGAAGGGGCGGGGTTCCTGGAGATCTAGGGTGCGGGAGATCGAGCGGCGGATGTCGTCGGTGATCTTGCGCTCGCGGTACAGCTCGTCGAGCTTGTCGCGCTGCGCGCGCAGCAGTTCCGCGCGGAAGTCGCGGTGCGGTACGGTGTCGGCCTGACCGGCGCCCTCGTTATCGCCGCGGGCGGCGTCGAGCACCGCGCGCACCCGGTCCAGGCGCATCTCGAGCAGCTGGCGGTACAGGTTGGCGGTGTCCTCGTCCACCTCGCCCGCCTCGGCCAGCTCGTCGAGCCGCGCCAGGCCGGCCTCGGTGACCCGGGCCCTTGCCTGGGCCTCCCGCCGGCGCCGCACATCGCTTTGCGCGAGCCCGAGGGCGCGCAGCAGCGGCGCGAGGGTCAGGCCCTCGCCGATCAGCGTGGCCACCACGACGACCGCGGCCAGCAGGATCAGCGTGGAGCGCTCGGGGAATGGCCCGCCGCGAAGCGTCTGCGGCAGCGTCAGCGCGATGGCCAGCGTGATCGCGCCGCGCATGCCGCCCCAGCCGATGACGAGCCGCTGCCGCCACGGGTTCCGCACATACTGCGAGTGCTTGCCGGGCAGGAACCTGATCAGCGGCGACACGATCAGCTCCCAGGCCATCCTGATGCCGATGACCACCGCCACCTCCGCGGCGGCCGCGCCCGCCAGGCGCGGCACCGACGTCGTGCCGGACAGCTCGTCCACGACCGCCCGCAGCTCCAGGCCGAGCAGCACGAACAGCGCCGACTCAAGCAGGAAGATGAGCGTGCGCCAGAACATCGTGCCGGACAGGCGGGAGGCCGGCTGGAGCAGGCCTTCGGTCCTCGTCCCCAGGTACACGCCGGTCACCACGGTGGCGAGCACGCCGGAGAAGTTCAGCTGCTCGGCCGGGATGTAGGCGACGAACGGCGTGATCAGCGTGACCAGGATCTGGATCGAGGGGTCGCTGATCCCGTGCCGCACGCGACCGAGGACCACGGCGACCACGAGCCCCCAGGCGATCCCGCCGATGACGACCTCGGCCAGCCTGGCCACCCCGTGCGCGACCGTGAACGGGTGCGCCATCGCCTCGACGGCCAGCCCGTACGCGGTCAGCGCCACCGCGTCGTTGATCAGGCTCTCGCCTTCGAGGATGGTCACGATGCGCTGCGGCGCGCCGAGCCTGGACAGCACGGACGTGGCCGCGACGGCGTCGGTGGGCGCCACCGCCGCGGCGAACGCGAGCGCGGGCGCCCAGCCGAGTCCGGGCATGACGAGCCGGGTAACCCAGCCCACGCCGAGGATCGTGACCACGGTGGTGCCAACCGCGAGCGCGGTGATCGGCACCGCGTTCTCCCTGGTCTCCCTGGGCGCGCTGAGGAACGCGGCGTTGTAGATCAGCGGCGGCAGGAACACGAGGAGGACGAGGTCCGGAGGCAGGTGGATGTTCGGCACTTGCGGGATCAGGCTGGCGAGCACGCCGAGCACGACCAGCACGATCGCATCGGGCACCTCAAGCCGGCTGGCGACGCCCCGCCCGATGATAACCACGACGGCGATCGCCACCGCCAGCGTGAAGAGCTCCTGCTCGCCCACCGGTCTCCCCCTCTGACGTGGCCAGGGTATCGGTGCGATGCTGGACGTCGTGAGCGACGAGATCAGGTTCGCGCCGGACCTGTACCGGGGCACCGCCGGATACTACGACCGGTTCCGGCTGCCGTATCCGGACGCGCTGACCGCTGATTTGACGCGCCGGACGGCGCCGTCCGGGCGGGGGCGGCTGCTCGACCTCGCGTGCGGCACCGGGCAATCGCTTCTTGCTGTTATCACGGCGCCTGGTGCGCGGGGTCAGCGGCGCGCCCGGCATGGCGAGGTTTAGGCGGGCAAAGTCGCGCTCTGGCAGGCTGTCACTGGATCACAGCCGTCACTCCTGTGGACTTTGTACCCCAGGCGACCACTTTCGAAGTCGTGTGACCGGTCACATGTTGTCACAACCGATACAAAGTGAGCCTAGGTATCCAGATCAGTGAAAGCCGTGAGGGCCTCGAGGCTGGTGAGGCCAAAGAGGGCCGCCTCCATTCCTGGCGTCAAGTGGTCGCGCAAACAGCAGGAGCAGTGAACTATCGAGGATGGGGTTTCGCGGGCCCGGGTGGTCGTGGCAGCGGGCGGGCGGTGCTAGGCGGCGCTCGTGGCGCCTAGGTAGGCCTCCCACTGGGGGTCGCCGTCGTACTGGGCGCCGATCAGGCGCCAGTGCGCGCCGCGCGGGACGGCGGGAACCACGGGGAGCGTCCAGCCGAGCTCGTCGAGCAGCCGGTCCGCCTTGCGGTGGTTGCAGATCGTGCAGGATGCGACGCAGTTCTCCCAGGTGTGCTGCCCGCCGCGGCTGCGCGGGAGCACGTGGTCGATCGTCTCGGCGTGCCGGCCGCAGTAGGCGCACCTGTAGTTGTCCCTACGCATAAGTGCCGCTCGCGTGAGCGGCACTCGGTTGCGGTGCGGGATCCGTACGTACCTGCGGAGTCTGATCACCGAGGGTGTGGCGAGCTGCACCGTCGCGGAGTGCAGCAAATGCCCGCCGCTGTCGTGATGCACGATCTCCGCCTTCTCGCAGAGCACAAGGCACACCGCCCGCTTGAGCCCGACAGTGGTCAGCGGTTCGTACGTCACGTTGAGCAGCAGCACGCGTCGCAACTGGCACCTCCGCAGGCACCGTCGTGAGGCGCCGCTCGCATCACCAGGACCTTGAATCCTGGCGTGACCGAAGCCACGTGCCTCCGCCAACGACATAAGAGTACTAGGTCATCGGTGCATTGTCGGTTAATGGGGAGTAACGAGCCGGGGTTATAAGGTGCGCACATGCCTTCGTTTCGCGACCAGGACCCACCCGCCCGCTATCCGCCCGCCCGGCGCCTCGATCTCGTCGAGGACCTGTCCGGGCACCGCGTCGCGGACCCCTACCGGTGGCTGGAGGATTCCGACTCGCCGGAGACGCGGCAGTGGCTGGCCGCCGAGGAAGACCTGTGGGCCGCCTACCGGGCCGAACTGCCGGGACGCGACGAGTTCGCCGCGCGGGTGCGCGAGCTGATGCAGGTCGGGTACGTCGGAGTGCCCGCCTGGCGCGGGACGTCGCGGTTCTACACCCGGCGCGACCCCGGCCAGGAGCACGGCGTGCTCTACGTCGCCGGCGACGACGGCGAACGCGTGCTCATCGATCCCATCGCGACCGACCCGTCGGGGCGGACGACGCTGGACGCGTGGCAGCCGGACAAGGAGGGGCGGCTGCTGGCCTATCAGCTGTCGTCCGGCGGCGACGAGGAAGCGCTGCTGCGGGTGATGGAGGTGGAATCCGGCGAGCTCGTGGACGGGCCGATCGACCGGTGCCGGTACTCCGGGGTGGCCTGGCTGCCCGGCGGCAAGGCGTTCTACTACACCCGGCGGCTGCCGCCCGAGGCCGTCCCCGCGGGCGAGAGCCAGTACCACCGGCGGGTCTACCTGCATGTGGTAGGGACGGCGCCGGAGTCCGACGCGATGGTGTTCGGAGACGGGAGGGACAAGACCTCCTACTACGGGGTCAGCGTCAGCAGGGACGGGCGCTGGCTGGTGATCTCGGCGTCGATCGGGACCGCGCCCCGCGACGACGTGTGGCTGGCCGACCTGTCCGCCGCCGACCCGGCCGCGCCGGCGCTCGTGCCGGTCACCGTCGGGCTGGACGCGCAGACGTCGCTGCGGGCCGGCCGGGACGGCCGCCTGTACGTGTTCACCGACCTGGACGCGCCCCGCGGGCGGATCTGCGTCGCGGACCCTGCCGTTCCCGGGCCGGAGGGGTGGCGGGACCTGATTCCCGAGGATCCTTCGGGGGTGCTGCGGGGGTACGCCATCCTGGACGACCTGCCCCGGCCGGCGCTCGTCGTCTCACGGACCAGGCACGCGGTCAGCGAGGTCACCGTGCACGACCTGGACACGGGCCAGCAGACAGCAGTGCTCACGCTGCCCGGGATCGGCTCAGTTGGCGGGATCGCCGAGCGGCCCGAGGGCGGGCACGAGGCGTGGTTCGGGTACACCGATTACATGACGCCGCCGGCGGTGCTGCGCTACGACGCGGCGACCGGGACGCTGGAGGTCTGGGCGTCGTCGCCCGGCTCGGTCGCCAGCCCGCCGGCGGTCCGGGCGTCGCAGGTCACGTATCAGTCCGCCGACGGCACGGCCGTCCGGATGGTGCTTATCGAGGGTGCGGGCGAACCAACCGTACGTTCAGGAGAAAAATGCGCGATCCTCAACGGATACGGGGGCTTTGACATCAGCATGACGCCCGGCTACTCCCCCAGCATCCTCGCCTGGGTCGAGGCGGGCGGCGTGTACGCGATCGCGATGCTGCGCGGCGGCAGCGAGGAGGGCGAGGAGTGGCACCGGGCCGGGATGCTCGACCGCAAGCAGAACGTGTTCGACGACTTCCACGCGGCGGCGCAGCACCTGATCTCGTCCGGGATCACGTCGGCCGGGCGGCTGGCGGCGTGGGGCGGGTCGAACGGCGGGCTGCTCGTCGGGGCGGCGCTGACCCAGTGGCCAGCGCTGTTTTCCGCGGTCGTCTGCTCCGCGCCGCTGCTCGACATGGTGCGATATGAGCAGTTCGGGCTGGGCGAGACGTGGAACACGGAGTACGGGACCGCGGCGTCGGCTGAGGAACTCGGGTGGCTGCTCGGGTACTCGCCGTACCACCGGGTGACCGACGGGGTGGCGTATCCGGCGGTGCTGTTCACCGTGTTCACCAACGACACGCGGGTGCACCCGATGCACGCGTACAAGATGTGCGCTGCCTTGCAGCACGCGACGGTGTCGGGGCGGCCGGTGCTGCTGCGCGCCGAGGGGCAGGTCGGGCACGGGCAGCGCGCGGTGTCGCTGTCCGCGGCGCTGGCCGGGGACTGCCTGGCGTTCGCGGCGAAGGAGACCGGGCTGGGAATCGACCCGCCGCGCGGCGCGGACCGGTAGCCTCGCCAGCAAGGTCGGCGGTGGGTTAGCGGTGGTCATCCCCGGGAGGGTCTTGTGTTGCGGCACGTCCAGGTGGCGGTTCCCGGCGCGGACCACGCGCCGGTGACACTGACCGGAAGCTGCGGCGCGAACCCCGGCCTCGCCTGCCGCCTGGTCTGGGACCTGTCACATGACAGCCAGGCCGCCCAGGTGACCAGCCAGTTCGTGGCCGGACCCGTGCACCTCCTGCTGCGCGTGATCCTCGTCGTGCTGCTCGCGCTGGTCATCCGCGCGGTGGCGGGTCGGGTGATCAACAGGCTCACCGAACGAGCCACGCAGACCCTCCTGCCGCAACTGCGGAACGGGGCGGCGACGTCGCGGTTCGTTCGGGGCGGGCTGGCGGCGCGGCGGGCGCGGCGCGGGGCCGGCGGGGCCGGGCAGACAGGGCAGGCAGGGCTGGACGGGCAGCCGACGCCGGCTGAGGCGGCGGCCGTGGCCGAAGCGGAGGATTCGGTGCCGGCGGAGCGCAGGGCGCCGGCCACGGACGGGACCGCGAGCGGGCCGGAGGTCGCGGCGGCCGCGGCGCAGGCGGAGCGCGCCCTGGTCGACGAGCGCCGCAAGCAGCGCGTGCGGGCGCTCGGCTCAGTCCTGCGCAGCGCCGCGTCGGTCACGATCTTCTCGATCGCCGGCGTCGTCATCCTCGGCGACCTGGGGATCAACCTCGCGCCGCTGCTCGCCAGCGCCGGCGTGGTGGGCATCGCGGTCGGGTTCGGGGCGCAGAATCTCGTCCGTGACTACCTGTCCGGGGTCTTCATGCTGGTCGAGGACCAGTACGGGGTCGGGGACGTGATCACGGTGGGCGACGCCACCGGGACCGTCGAGACGGTCACGCTGCGGATCACCCGGCTGCGCGACGTGAACGGGATCGTCTGGCACGTCCGCAACGGCGCGATCGAGAAGGTCGGCAACGAGTCCCAGGGCTGGGCGCGCGCGGTGATCGACTTCCCCGTGCCCTACGCCGCGGACCTGACCACGATCAGGGCGCTGCTCGCGGGCAGCGCGGACGCGATGTGGGAGGAGCCGGTCTGGCGGACCGTGATGATCGAGAAGCCGGAGGTCTGGGGCGCGCAGCAGGTGACGACCGCGACGGTCACCATGCGGGTCGTGGTGAAGACCGCGCCGCTGCGGCAGTGGGAGGTCGAGCGGGAGATGCGCGCCCGGGTCAAGGCGGTGCTCGACGCCGCGGGCATCACCCCGGCGGCGTCCGACGGCGCCGCGGCGGAGCAGGCGAGCTAGGCGAGCACCAGGCGAGCTAGGGTTGAAGCGTCATGAGCGAAGAAATCACCCAGACCTTTTACGAGGCTGTCGGCGGCGAAGAGACGTTCACCCGGCTGGTGCACAGGTTCTACCAGGAAGTGGCCGCGGACCCGGTGCTGCGGGCGGTCTACCCGGCCCGGGACCTGGGGCCGGCGGAGGAGCACCTGCGGTTGTTCCTGATGCAGTACTGGGGCGGGCCGACCACCTACAACGAGCTGCGCGGACATCCGCGGCTGCGGATGCGGCACGCCCGGTTCCACATCGGCGAGACCGAGCGGGATCTGTGGCTTGCGCACATGCGCACCGCCCTGGACGAGCTTTCGCTGGACCCGGCGCTTGACGCGCAACTCTGGGACTACCTCGTGATGGCCGCGCACTCCCTGGTCAACGTCGTGCCGGAAAACACGCCCGGTCCCGGCGGCCGCGGCGAGCTCGGGATCACGCCCGCCTAGCGATGCCCGCCGACCTCGACCACGACCTGGCGCTGGACCTGCTCATCGCCCCGCTCGGTTTCCGGTTCCTCGTCTCCGGCGCGGTCATATGCGGCGGGGGTGACGCCGGTTTCGCGGCGGAAGGCGGCGTGAAGGCGCTGGCGGTCTCGTAGCCGACGCGGTGGGCGGCGGGGCTGACCGGGTCGCCCTCGGCGAGCAGCGGCAGGGCGGCCTGGATCCTCAGCAGGGTGCGCCAGCGGCCGAAGGGCACGCCGGTGCCGGATACGAAGGCGCGGGCGAGAGTCCGCTCGCTGGCACCGACCGCGCGGCCCCATTCGGCCAGGGTTCGCTGGTCCGCGGGATCATCCTGGAGCGCTCGCGCGACCATGCCGGCCAGCGGGTCGCCCGGGAAGCGCACGTCGAGCGCGGCGACCGGGATCGGGGTGAGCAGGTCGGAGAGCAGCGCCTCCGCGTGCGAGCGCTGCGTCGCGGTCAGCTCACCGCTCAGGTAGCCGATCACCTCGGCGAGCAGCGGGCTCGCCGCGACCACCGTCGGCTCCGTCCAGTTCACCGGCGACAGGCCGGGCGGCACGTAGACGCTGCGCATGGTCGCCCGCCCCGACGCACCGGTCTCATGCGGCACTCCGGCCGGGATCCACAGCGCGCGGCTCGGCGGCAGCACCCAGGTCGTTCCCTCGGTGAGCACGGCGAGCACCCCGGCTGACGCCCAGGCCAGCTGGTGATCCTCGTGCACGAGCCAGTCGAACAGGGTGCTTGGCGACATCGGGAAGGTGACCACGAAGAAGCCATCGGGCGCGCCGATCCGAGGTTGGCTGAATCGCGACACGGCACGGCAGCCTACGCGCTACCCGCACGGCTTCCGCTCAGTGGGCAGGGCTGCGGGCAGGTGGTCCCGCCTGACGGTGACGTCCGGCTCTGTCAAGGTTGCCGGCCAGTAACCAGGCTGAAATGGGGTTTTGGGCGTGCCTGAGTCACGTCATGAGGAAACGCGGAGGAGGGCTGCCGTGGCCGACATTGGCACCACGTCCCGCGAGCACATTGTCGTCGGCTCGGGTTTGGGGGCGGGTACGGCGGTTGAGGTGGTGTCCTTGTGCAAGCGGTACGGGACGGTAGAGGCGGTCAGGGATGTGTCGTTCTCGATCGAGCGGGGCGAGGTGTTCGCGTTCCTGGGGCCGAACGGGGCGGGGAAGACGACGACAGTAAGGATGTTGTGCACGCTGACCCGGCCGGACGGGGGCTATGCGGCCGTGGCGGGGTTCGATGTGGCGCGCCAGCCGGAGGCGGTACGGCGCCGGATCGGGCTGGTGTTCCAGGAGCCGACCCTGGATGACCGGCTGACCGCCGAGCAGAACCTGCGTTTCCACGCCGTGCTGTATCACGTCCCGCCCGCGCAGGTGCAGGAGCGGATCGGGCGGGTGCTCCGCCTGGTGGCGCTGGAGGATCGCCGGCATGATCTGGTGTCCACGTTCTCCGGTGGCATGGCCCGGCGGCTGGAGATCGCACGCGGGATGCTTCATACGCCGGCAGTGCTGTTCCTGGATGAGCCGACCGTCGGCCTCGATCCGCAGACGCGGACCCTGGTGTGGGAGGACGTGCTGCGGCTGCGCCGGGAGGAGCAGATGACGATCTTCCTGACCACCCACTACATGGATGAAGCGGAGTACGCTGACCGGCTTGCGATCATCGACCATGGCTCGATCGTGGCCACTGGCACCCCGGATGAGCTGAAACGCCAGGTGGGCGCGGACACCGTCGAGCTGGTCACCGCTGACAACCCGGCCGCTGCCGCCCGCCTGGCGGCGGCTGGCTTCCGGGTGCGCCGCGGCGAGGAGCAGCTGGTGGTGTTCGCCGAGGACGGCGAGGCCCTCGTGCCCCGGCTCATCGAGGCCGCCGGGGTGCGGGTCAGTAGCGTGCACGTGCACCAGCCCACCCTTGATGACGTGTTCTTGCACTACACCGGGCGCCAGATCCGCGACGAGCATGCCGGGCCCGCCCTGCCAGCGCGGGCCCGCGCGCGCATAGCGCGGCGGCGCTAGGAGGCCGTGATGAACGCTGCTGCCCTGGACCTGCCCGGCCAGCCGGTGACCGATGAACGGGAGAGCCTGGCCGAGGAGCTGCGCACGGTCGGCATGGTGTGGGAACGGGAGGCGATCCGGTTCTTCCGCACCCGTGCCCGTGTCCTGTCCAGCTTCATCCAGCCGGTCTTGTTCCTGTTCGTGCTCGGCTACGGGATGAGCACGCTGGTTGGCGCGACCGCCGGGTTCGACTTCAAGAAGTTCCTGTTCCCGGGGATCGTGGCCATGACGGTGATGTCGACCGCCATTGCGTCGGCGATCTCGATCGTGTGGGACCGGGAGTTCGGGTTCCTGCGCGAGATGCTGGTGGCCCCGGTCAGCCGCACCGCGCTGGTATCCGGCAAGACCCTCGGCGGCGCCAGCATCGCCACCGTCCAGGGCACCATCATGCTGGCGCTCGCCCCGCTGATCGG
>Ga0187812_1000439_pt1 | contig 14612 bp, 11 predicted proteins | sample NC_S_2_FD_130582 | JGI IMG/M metagenome (GOLD analysis project Ga0187812, IMG submission 130582) | Wetland sediment microbial communities from Neuse River Estuary, North Carolina, USA - ASW-S_2 | ecosystem: Environmental > Aquatic > Freshwater > Wetlands > Sediment | place: USA: North Carolina...
CGAGGCCGCACTGCTGCGCCTTGAGTGCGAACGAATTGGCGTTGCGCAGATCGACCGCAAACGCAGCGAGTTGCAGGTGCGATTCACCGAACACGCCTCCGTCGATCCGCAGCATCTGATGAAGCTGGTCGCGCGGAACGCCAAGCGCGGTGCGCAGTTCACCCCGCAGGGCGTGCTCAAGTACCCGCTGGCGGCCACGCGCTCCGACGAGGTTCTGCTTGAGATTCGAGAACTGCTCGCCAACCTCGCGCCCGCGCCCGTAAACGCCTGATAGAGTTAAGCAGTAATCCCGCGAGGACCGATGAAGACGCTGGTAGCCCTGACCGCGATTGGAGTATCCATGGCCGCTGCTTCCCTCTCTGCCGCGACGCCCGACTGGAAGCAGCAGTTTGCGAAAGTCTCCGACGAGTATTTTGACCAGGTGTACTTCCGCTATGCGCCCTCCGCTGGCACCACGGCCGGGTTTCATCGCTACGATGCGCAACTGGAGGATTACTCGCATCAGGCGATCGACGCCGAGATTGCCGCCCTGCGCGATTTCGAACGCCGCTTCGAAGCCATTCAGCCGGACGGCTCCAAAGCCGATTTTGTTCTCCGCAGCGACCGCGAGATCGTACTCAGTAACATTCGCTCGCAACTGCTGACTCTTGAAACTATCCGCCCGTGGGAAAAGAACGCAGACAATTATTCAAGCGCCTGCGCCAACGGCGTCTTCGTCCTGATGGAACGCAAATTCGCGCCGCCCGACGATCGCCTGCGCTCCGTCATCGCGCGCGAAAAGCAGATGCCCGCCCTGCTTGCCGCCGCGCGCACCAACCTCCAAAATCCGCCGCGCATCTTTACTGAGATCGCCATCGAGCAGTTGCCCGGCATCGTCAGCTTCTTTCAGCACGACGTGCCCGGGGCCTTTGCCGACGCGCACGATCCCGCGGTGAAAGCGGAATTCGCAACCACCAACGCCGTAGTCATCGCCGATCTGCAAAGTTATCTCGATTGGCTCAAGACCGATCTGCTGCCGCGCTCGAACGGCGACTTCCGCATCGGCGCCGACGCGTTCCGCAAAAAGCTCGAGTACGACGAGATGGTCGACCTGCCGCTCGATAAGCTACTCGAAATCGGCTGGGCCGACCTGCGCAAAAATCAGGAGCACTTCAAACAGGTTGCCGCCGAGCTCGATCCCGGCAAAGACCCGCGCGCGGTGCTGCTCGAGCTCGACCAGGATCATCCCGCGCCCGACCAGTTGCTCAACTCTTTCCGCGCAACTTTCGACGGCCTCATCGACTTTATTCGCACCCACCACATCGTGACCATTCCATCCGATGTGCGGCCCATCCTTGAAGAGACCCCGCCTTTCATGCGCGCCACCACCCAGGCCAGCATGGACACGCCCGGCCCCTTTGAGGGGCACGCGACAGAAGCCTACTTCGACGTCACGCTGCCCGATCCGAAGATGACGCCGGCCGAGGTCGAAGGCTACATGCATTCCTTTAACGTGGGCACCATCGTTTCCACTGCCGTGCATGAAGCCTATCCCGGCCACTACGTGCAGTTCCTCTGGCTGCCCCAGGCGCCGAGCAGGGTGCGCAAGCTGCTGGGCGCGAACACCGACATCGAAGGCTGGGCGCACTACTGCGAGCAGATGATGCTCGATGAGGGCTACGGCCAACCCGGAGTAGGCGCAAAGGACATACGCGAATCGGAACTGCTGCGGCTCGGGCAGCTTCAGGATGCGCTGCTGCGGGACGCGCGCTTCATCGTCGGCATCCAGTTGCACACCGGCAACATGAGCATCGCGCAGGCCGAGCAGTTCTTCCAGAAAGAGGGATACCAGTCGAAAGAAGTCGCCATCGTCGAGACCAAACGCGGCGCCGGCGACCCCACCTACCTCTACTACACGCTGGGCAAGCTCGAAATCATGAAGCTCCGCGCCGATGTCGAAAAGCGCGAGGGCGCGGCCTTCTCGCTCGAAAAATTTCACGACGATTTTTTGCGTCAGGGATTTCCACCAATCAAAATCGTGCGCGAAGCCATGCTGGGCGATAGTTCGCCGACATTATGACACGTGTACAATCAAAGCGGTTTGCGCATCTTAGCTAAAGTGCTGTCACGGACTGCGACGGAACCCGGCTATGAAGGAGATGGAATGAGCGATCTGGTACGGAAGGCAGTTTTTCCAGCGGGTGGGTTGGGGACGCGTTTTCTGCCGGCCACCAAGGTCATTCCGAAAGAGATGCTGGCGCTGGTGGATAAGCCCATCATCCAGTACGGCGTGGAAGAAGCTATTGCCTCCGGGATCGAGCACATTATCATCGTCACCGGCCGCGGCAAGAGCGCGATGGAAGACCACTTCGACGTGAGCTTCGAGCTCGACGCGACTTTGGAGCGCCGCGGCAAACACGAACTCCTGGCGGTTTCACGCAACGTGGCGACAATGGCGCGCGTCAGTTACGTGCGCCAGAAAGAGCCCCTCGGCCTGGGCCATGCCGTGCTTTGTGCGAAAGAGCTGGTTGGCGATGAGCCATTTGCCGTAATTCTTCCCGACGATGTGATCGATGCCAATCCCCCCTGCCTGAAGCAGATGATCGACGTGTTTGAAGAAAAGCGCGGCTCCGTGCTGGCGACCATGACCATCGACGGGCCTAGGATCGGCGCCTATGGAGTCTTAGCCGGCTCGCCCGACCCCAACAATCCGCGCATTTATAACTGCACCGGCATGGTCGAGAAACCAAAGCTCGAGGAGGCTCCGTCAAACCAGGCGATTATCGGCCGCTATGTGCTTACTCCGCGGGTATTTACTTTGCTGGAAGAGACTAAGCCAGGCGCCGGCGGCGAGATACAACTTACCGACGGAATCAAGGCGTTGTTAAAAGAGGAGAAAGTGTACGGTTATACCTTTGAAGGTAAGCGCTTCGATGCTGGAGATAAGTTCGGTATGTTGCAGGCCACGGTGGAGTTCGCTCTCAAGCGCCCCGAGTTCGGCGATAAGTTCCACGCCTATCTCAAGCGCCTGATCTGCGGATAAGTTCCTTAAATCAACTAATCGGATAATTGGGCGAACTGTCCCGCGCTGACCCAGGTTTTCGTCGTCAGTGCGATCGTCCCATTTTTCTGGAAGCGATCGAAGTAGTCGCGGAGCTTCGCTTCAAACTCCGGGAATGCCGCGCTGCCCGGCATTGGGGCGTGCGAGAGCGATAAGGTCAATCCGCGCACTCCGTCCCAATCGAGTTCCATCTCGTCGGCTACTTCGGCGTGATGGAATTGCCCGCCGGCGAACCATGCGTCCAGCCGCTGATATGCTGCCAGAAGCTGCTCGTGCATCTGATCTCTGCCGGTGCTCTCCTGCATCAACTGTTTGTAAGCCAGATTTTCCGCGCGCCCGTCTTCCGTGCGTCCGCAGGCGAGAATCGCAACCCATCCTGACGGCTTGAGAACGCGCTGGAACTCGCGCATCGCCTCCCCTACATCGAACCAGTGCAGCGCTCGACCCACGACGATAGTTTCTACCGATGCATCGGGAAGCCCCGTTTTCTCAGCCGAGCCCTCGACGACGGTAAACCGCTCGTCCGCCGCGTGCAAGGCCGCGCACGCGGCCCGCATTTCGGGGTTGGGTTCAACGGCAATTACACGGTTTCCGTTGGTCCGGAACAGGTCAGCCGCCATGCCGGTTCCCGCGCCAATATCCGCCACGACCCATTCCCGCGTCAGCCCGCACCACTCCCGCAGCAACGGCAACACGACATCCGGATCGTAGCGTTCCCGGTATTGAGCGTATTCAGCAGCTTTTCCTGTGAATCGGCCGGAGTATCTTGTCATCTCTGCCAGGCTTCCTCGACCGCCCGCTCACCCCTTCCACTTGATATTGCATCCAATCGACGGCCGCTGATCGGACGAGACCGGTCTGCGGGCGAGCACGGTGTCAATTGCGTTGCGCAGGTCTTCGCCGGTGACGGGAACGCCGTTGCCAGGGCGGCTTGAGTCGTACTGCCCGCGGTAGAGCAGTTTGAAACCCGCGTCAAATAGATAGATATCGGGCGTGCACGCTGCCTTATACGCATGCGCTACAGCCTGGCTCTCGTCATAGAGATATGGAAAGGTGAACCCATTCGCCTTTGCCTGCGCCTTCAAACCCTCCGGGTTATCGGATGGATAAGCGATCGCATCGTTGGAGCTGATGGCGACAATGGCAATTGGCTTGCTCGCATAATCGGCGCCTAACTTGCCCAGGCTCTTTTCTATGTGCTTCACATAGGGGCAGTGTGCGCAGATAAACATCACCAGCAAGGCTTTCTTATCGCGAAAGTCGTCGCGCCGAACGGTCTTGCCGCTTATAACATCCCTAAGCGCAAAATCCGGCGCCTCGGTGCCCAGTTCCAGCATCGTCGATTCAGTAAGTGCCATGAAAGTGTCTCCTTTTAGCGGGCCTGGTGTTCTTAGCCGCGCGAGTTAGACTTTGCCTGGCTCCGCTAGCCCCGCTAACGCCGCTAACACCGCTGTCGTTCAGAACAATCCCGCTTGCCGTCCCGGCACTGCCAGCCCAAAATGCTCGTAGGCCAGCCGCGTGGCCACGCGGCCGCGCGGTGTCCGATCGAGAAACCCGATTTGGATGAGGAAGGGCTCGTACACCTCTTCGAGTGCATCTTCTTCTTCGGCCAGCGTCGCCGCCAGCGTGCCCAGCCCCACCGGCCCGCCTTCGTATTTCTGGATGATAGTGAGCAGCAGCCGCCGGTCGATCTCGTCGAATCCGTGAGCGTCAACTTCAAGCATCGTCAACGCGGCATTGGCGGTGGGCCGATCGATGCACCCGGAGCCGCGCACCTGCGCGTAGTCGCGCACACGCCGCAGCAGGCGGTTGGCGATACGCGGCGTGCCGCGCGAGCGCAGTGCAATCTCAGCGGCGCCGTCTGAGTCGATAGGAACGCTCAGCACCTCGGCCGAGCGCTCGACAATTACGCGCAGTTCTTCCTCTGTGTAAAACTCTAGCCGCAAAAGGATGCCGAACCGCGAGCGTAGCGGCGAGCTGAGCAGCCCCGGCCGCGTGGTTGCGCCGATGAACGTGAAGGGGCGAAGCTCCATCACGTGGGTGCGCGCCGCCGGCCCCTGCCCGATGATGATGTCGATCTTGTAGTCCTCGAGCGCGGTGTAGAGCTTTTCTTCGAGCACCGGCTGCAGGCGATGGATCTCGTCGAGGAACAGCACCTGCCGCTCGCGCAGATTGGTGAGAATCGCGGTCAGGTCGCCCTGGATTTGCAGCGCCGGGCCTGAGGTCTGCTGAAAACCCACGTCCAGCTCGTTGGCAATGATCGTCGCCAGCGTGGTTTTGCCCAGGCCGGGCGGGCCGGAGAGCAGCACGTGGTCCAGCGCTTCGCCGCGCGACTTGGCCGCTTGCAGCGCGATCTCCAACTGCTCCTTGGCTTTCGACTGACCGATAAACTCGCCCAGCCAGCGCGGCCGCAGCTTAAGTTCAAAGCCCTGCTCTTCCTCGGCGCGCGCGGCGCTCACCAGGCGCTCCGGCGTGTTGTCCTGAGCCTTGATCATGCTGAACAGAAGTGTAGCGGCTGCGGGTGGAGCGCGGCAAAGAACCGGCTTGCCTCCTTCCGCTTCGCGCCCATTCGCGCAGGCCCGGCCAACCGAATCTCGTTGACTGTCTTGATTCTGCTGACTCTCTTGATACCGTAGCCGCGCTAACACCTTCGTGTTAGCGCGGGGCGTCAAATGGATGACCTATAGTCGAAGGCAGAATAGCCACCGAGAGTGTGCCATGGCGAAGTTGGGGCTGCATAACGACGGCGTAAAATATCGCGATAGGTCCAGGTTCTGGCGTCTCTTGTTTGCGGCGCTGCTGGCTTCCGGTGTGGCGCTCCTGCTGGCCAGTTGCGGAAATTCGCTGGTCGACGTGATTCAGATTTCGCCCTCCTCGCAATCCATTGCCGCTGGGCAGACCCTGCAGTTCACCGCCACCGGCGTTTACGGCCACGGCAGCCATCCCTCCAGCACCCAGGACGTCACCGATCTGGTTGCGTGGACCTCCAGCTCCCCGTCGGTCGCCACCATCAACGCCACCGGCCTTGCCACCGGCGTCTCCGCCGGTTCCACGACCATCACCGCCAGGATGAACGGCTTCGGCGGCGTTATCACGACCACCGCAACGCTGACGGTGACCGGCGGCTCGGGCGGTGGGAGCACGAATTCCACTATAACCTCGCTCAGCATCATTCCCGGATCACAGTCCGTAGCCAAGCCGGGCCAGACCGCGCAATTCATCGCCATCGGAACCACCTCCGGCGGCGCGACTGTGAATCTGTCCGGCCAGGTTGTTTGGACCTCGAGCAGCACGCAAATCGCCACCGTTGGTGCTTCCACCGGGCTGGCGACCGCAGTCGGGCAGGGCACCAGCGCCATCACCGCTCTCTACACCGACAACGGAATCACTCTGACGGCGACCGCGACCCTTACCGTGGTGGCAGGGACAACCGAGCAATATACGGCGGTGAGCATCATTCCCAACGCGCAGTCGGTTTCCGCATCGGGTCAAACCGGACAATTCATCGCGCTCGCCACCTCGGGAGTCACCGGCCTCGAAGAAGACGTGACCGCCTCGCCGCAAATCAAGTGGTCGTCGAGTATTCCAACCATCGCCACCATCAGTTCCAGCGGCCTGGTCACCGGCAAAAGCGTGGGCACCAGCGCCATCACCGCGGAGCTCACCAATCCGGATGGCTCATTGGTGACCGCTTCTGCGAGTGTCAGCGTTACATTGACGGCTCCTCCCGAGCCGCTTCTTTCTCTCAACATCATTCCCAGTTCCATCACCGTCGGAAACCTCCAAGATTCAGCGAATTTCCTGGCCATTGGAACCTACTCGACGGCCCCTTATGTAAGGGACCTCACCAACTCGGTGACCTGGCTTTCGTCTTCGCCGAACGTGTTCCCCGTCATCAACGGCAACAGCAGCAGTGCGAATTCCGGGGTTCCCGCGGGGACGGTAACGGCCTACGGCGCCGGAACCGCCACCATTATTGCCGAAGCAACAGACCCCACGACCAACTCGATCCAGACAGCCACGGCATCCTTCACCTGCCCGGAACCGACCAATCCCGTCCAGCCGGGCCAGTGCTACCCCGGATCGCAGGCGGCCGCGCTTTTGGCAACCGTCACCATTTATAACGAAGGCTTAAACACCACCAACTGGGAGGTCACTGCTCCTTCCGCTACCGGTACGCCGAACGTGATTCATTGCGGCCCAGGATGGGCTTTGAACGGAGGAACCGGCGGCTCAGTCTGCGTTGCGACTTATCCCATCGGAACCACTGTGACTTTGACTGCGCCCGCTACGGGCGCCCAGTTTGGCGGATGGTCCTCCAGTTGCACCACCATCAGCCCGAACCCTTCCACGGCGGCAGGTCCAAACACCTGCACGTTTACAATCACTGCTGGCACGATTACCACCCCAGCTAATTCCAATATTTCCGTAGGCGCCATTTTCAACAACTAGAAGGCCGCTCTAAGCTTTCAAGCCGCCCTGCGGGGCGGCTTTCTTTTTCGGCCCGAGGATCTGAGGGGGCAGCGACGCGATGAGCGCCCGGCTGGAGCAGCCCGCTGGCGTCCTGATTTTGATTTCCCGTTCCCTGAGGGGATAAACAAGCCGCGGAAACACTCTTCGCGGTGAGGCCTTGTAACCAGGGCACAACTGGGAAACAAGCGTCAGCGGGTCGCGGACGGCAAATGCTGCAAAATGAGAGCGGGCTTCAGCCCCTGGAGATGTGTCGAGCCGCTTCGCCCTTCATTCAGAGTTTTCCGCAATCTCTAAAGACCGCTGGCTTAGCGGCCCTTCGCGGCACTACTAACGTCGAACCCGGGCACAAAGCCACATCTCAGGCCGTCTCTGGAAGATGTGCGAATGGGGCATAGAAGCCGGCATACCGGGAGCTTGCGCCTCCGCCATTTAGACTGGAGTTTACCTCTCCTCCGATGACCCACCCCTTTGGCATTCTCCGCCGCTTTCGATTCAATCGTCCGCAAAAAATAGCGGCAGGGCTGCTGGCCATCTTCTTGCTGCAAGGGTTCTGGCTCACCAGCCGCCAAACGCTCTCCGACCGCGACTACGAATACGCCCGCTGCGGCCGCGAGACATGGGAGCGGCCCTCCATACTGGCCGGCTATTACACCTCCTGCGGCAACATCCACGACGGCATCCTCGCCTACCGCCTCGCCGGCCTCCCGCTCACGCTCAACCTGCTCGCCGAGCGCGGCCTCGACCGTTTTCGCAAGCCGGAAGACCGCGTAGTGCAAACCGGGGCCCCCGCGAACGGATCCTGGTTCGCGGGGTGGGAAACGGGCGGCGAACTCAGCACCTGGGAGCTGCGCCACCAGATGACGCACGTGCTGCTGCTGCTGCGCTTGCCGTTTCTGGCCGCGGGTTGCATTCTCGGCGGCTGCATCTGGTGGGTCACGCGCCGCCTGTACGGCGACCTGGGCGGCTACACGGCGCTGGCGCTCTACTGCTTTTGTCCCGCCGTGATTCGCGCCTGCGTATCGCCCAATCCCGACGTGCTGGCCGCGCTGGGCGTCTACGGCGGCGTGTATACCTCCATCGGCGTGGCCCACGCCATGCAGGGACCGCGGCGCAAGTGGCGGCCGCGCATCGTGCTGCTCACCGCCGTTCTCGGTGTCGCCGCGGCGGCGCACATCGCCGCTTTGCCGGTTGTCGCGCTGCTCGGCCTGGTCTTGATGCTGTGGGTCGCGGATGGCCATCGCAGCCTGGCGCTGCCGGTTTTGCTGGCCACTTCGGCCGGCGCGCTGTTCATCCTCTTCGCCTGCTACAGCTTCTCCCCCGATGCGTTCAGTTATGTCTTCCGCTCCGCCGCGGGCTTCCTCTGGTTCTCGCTCGACCCTGCCAAACGCTTCTTCAGCACCCTTGCCGAAGCGGGCATTACGGTGGCCGCCGCTTCCGCCCTGCTGCTGTATCTGGGCGTGCGCAGGTCGCGCTACTTCGGCAACACCGCTCCGCTCTTTTGTGCTTTGGTCCTGGTCCTGGTCATTATGACCGGCGTGCCGGGAATCCCGTGGCTCTGGTCGATCCCCTTCTGGATCACCTTCATCGGCGGCGTCTTCGCCGACGCTTACGAATCGCCGCGCGGGCGCATGGCGATGGTGGCCGCCGGCGCGATCGTGGCGTTGCAGCTAATTCTCTGCCTGCTGAATCTCTCCGGGCTGGTATAGAGCACGAGCAGGCTGCGGGAAAATCTTACGGAGAGTACAGAACTGTCAGGGCACGACTTCAGAGGTTGGAAAAACTCGACGGAAGAGCCCAGAAGTGTCAGGGCACGACTTCAGTCGTGCCGAAAACAGCCCTAAAAAAGACGATAGGGCTTTAGCCCCTGCTTCCGCATCGCCTGCGACTTTCGCTCCGTTTTTCCACTTTTTCCGCAACCTCCGAGGTCTCTGACCGCATGATTCTGTACCGCCGGTCTCCTGACCGGCTGTAGCGCGGGTCTCCGACCCTCGCCTGGTACGAATTCATACGGTCATGACGCCGGCGGAAGCTTAACTTACGCGCGTTGCCGGCTCGAACGCCCCCCGCCACGCATCGAACGCCGCCAGCGCCCGCTCGCACTGCATCCGGCGCCGTTCTTTCTTGTCGCGAATCTTCTTGCGCGTCTCTTCTTCCAACGGCTTCAGCAGGTCGAAGGTAATATTCGCCGGCTGAAAGTTCTTCGCCTCGGCGTGCGTGATGTAGTGAATCAGCGAGCCCAGCGCCGTCGCCCGCGGAACCGGCTGCGGCTCCTCTCCCCGCGCAATCGCCGCGGCATAAATTCCCGCCAGCATCCCCGCCGCAATCGATTCCGTATAACCCTCCACGCCGCAGATCTGCCCCGCAAACATGATCCATGGCGCGTTTCTCAACCTCAGGGTCTCATCCAGCAAGGCCGGCGCGCAGATGTAGGTGTTGCGGTGGATCTGCCCGTAGCGCAGGAACTTCGCATTCTCGAGCCCCGGAATCAGCCGCAGCACCCGCGCCTGCTCGCCCCACTTCAGGTGGTTCTGGAACCCGACTAGGTTGTAGCTCGAGGCGCGCAGATTTTCCTTGCGCAGTTGCACCACCGCCCACGGCATCTTCCCGGTGCGCGGATCGCGCAGGCCCACCGGCTTCATCGGCCCAAAGCGCAGCGTATCGCGCCCGCGCCGCGCCAGCTCCTCGATGGGCAGGCAGCTCTCGAAGTAGTCGAGCTTCTCCCACTCCTTTTCCTCGGCCGGCTCGGCACCCAGCAGCGCATCCAGAAAGCGGTCGTACTCAGCGCGATCCATGGGGCAGTTGATGTAGTCGGCCGTGCCCTTGTCCCAGCGCGCCGCAAAGTACACGCGCTCCATGTCGATGGTGTCCGCATCCACGATGGGCGAGATCGAATCGTAGAACGCCAGATGCCCCGACCCGGTCAGCCGCTCGATCTCCCGGCTCAGCGCGTCCGACGTCAGCGGCCCCGTAGCAACGATCGTCAGGCCCTCCGATCCGCCGTCCGCCTGCGCAAGGCTCGTCACCTCTTCGCGGATCACGCGTATCCGCGGCTCGGCGTCAATCGCCTCCGAAATCCGCCGCGAAAACTCCACGCGATCCACGGCCAGCGCGTGGCCCGCTGGTACCGCACATTCGTCTGCAAGCGATAAGAGCACGGAGTGCCCGCGCCGCATCTCCTGCTTCAGCAGCCAGGGTGCCGTATTCTCCGACTCGCTCTTCAGCGAGTTCGAGCAGACCAGCTCGCCAAAGTCCGTGGTCTGGTGCGCTGGCGTCAGGTGCGGCTTGCCATCGACGATCCGCCGCATCTCGTAGAGATCGACCTGGCAGCCCCGGCGCGCTGCGGTCAGCGCCGCCTCGGGGCCGGCCAGCCCGCCGCCGATCACGCGAATCTTCATGCCGGCGTCTCGGTGCTTTGCTCCGGCTCGCCATTGGCCAAACGCTCCAGTGCCTGGTCGTCGATGCGCACGGTTCTCCATTCGTCCAGGAACTCCGCGCCCATGGCCCGGTAGAAATCGATGGCCGGCGTGTTCCAGTCGAGGACGGCCCACTGCACGCGGCGGCAGCCCTTCTCGAGCGCGAATGCCGCCGTCCGCTGCAATAGCGCCTTGCCGATGCCCAGACCGCGGAAGCGGGGCTCCACGTACAGGTCCTCGAGATAAACGCCCGGCCGGCCCTTCCACGTCGAGTAATTGAAGAAAAAGAACGCAAAGCCGGCCGCTTCTCCATCGTGCTCCGCGATCAGGCAGTAATAGAAGGGCTGCGGGCCGAACCCGTCGCGCAGCAGGCCCTCTTCGGTCGCCGTCACCTCGTGGGGCGCCCGCTCGTAAAGCGCCAGGCCGCGGATAAAGACGAGAATCTGGGAGACGTCGGCCGGTGTGGCGGGCCGGATGGTAGTCGTCATGCTCCCATTTTAGAGTGTGATACGCGCCACACGATCCAGCCGGAGCCGCACAGTACGATGATGAGGGCAAACGGCGCTTGCCGGGGAGCGATTCGCCGAACGATTCGTCGATTGGGCCGGCAATCGCCGACCACAGCCGGCGCGGACACTTGTCGACTCGACTGGCAAGGATTTAACTTGAGTCTGACCAAGTTCCGCTCTCTGCGTGCATATCTTGTGTGGTTCTGCCGCAGAACGGGCCTGGCATCGGACCCGCTTCCCGGAGATCGATCGAGCCTGGAAGCCGTGTTCCGTGGCGGCACTGAAGGCGCAAAGCGTCGTCGGCCGCTATAAGAAGAATCGAAACGAGCTTGCGCATCTCAGTTCGGCGCTGCTCTAAGGAGACAAGAGGATGAAACCTAGCTTTTCACATTGGCTGTGCCTGTCCGCGCTGGCCGGCCTGCTGGCCTTGGCCATTGCGCCCGCGGTCGCCCAGGCGCCGGCTCCCGCACAACCCATGGGCAAGATTCACGGGCAGGTAATTAACCCCACCGGCAACCCCCAGGGCGGCGGCACCGTCGGCCTTTCCACCGACAGCGGCAACTCCTACAAGTACACCTTCGATGTGGGGCCGGATGGCACCTTCAAAGGCGAAGCCGCGCCAGGCAACTACTCGCTGATCTACCGCGAGACCAATCTCCCCAAGGGCCAGTTCACCGACGAGGTGAAGAACGTGAAGATCGTCGCCGGGCAGGACCTGGAACAGAACGACGACATGTCGCGGGAGGAATACGTCAAGAAGCTGCCGGCCGACCAGCAGAAGCAGTTGGAGGAGATGAAAAAGCAGAACGCCGAGGCCATGAAGGCCAACGCGGTCATCAATCACCTCAACGCCGACCTGAAGGTGGTTACGCAGGATCAGATTGATATCAACGACGCCACTCAGACCGCCACGCAGCAACTGGGCGCCTCAGCGAGCAGGTCCGATATCGCTACCAAAGCCGAAGAGATCAAGACAACCAAGTTCACCGACATCGAAAGCATGATGACCAGGGACACGGTGGCCAAGCCCGACGAGGCCATCCTGTGGACCAAGCTGGGCTTCGCGCAGGCCGGGCTGAAGAAGTACGACGACGCCATCACCAGCTACAAGAAGGCCATCGACCTCGAGACGGCATCCAAGAAGCCCCGCATGGAAGTCATCGGGCAGGCGCAGGAAGGCTTGGGTGAGGTATATGCCCGCACCGGCAAGGTGCCTGAGGCGAATACGGCATTCGACGCTGCGGCCAAGGCCGATCCCACCCGCGCGCCCATCTATTTGCGCAACGAGGCCGTCATCTTCTTCCAGCAGGGGAACGGCGACGCGCAGGCGGCGGCGGCTGACGAGGCCATCAAAGTGAGCCCGAATGACCCGATCCTTTACTACCTGAGAGGCAACGCCCTCGTGCAGAAGGCTACCGTCGATCCCAAAACCCACGAGATCGTACTGCCGCCGGGTTGCGCCGAGGCCTACCAGAAGTACCTCGATCTGGCGCCAAACGGCCCTTACGCCGGTGAAGTCCAGAGCATCCTGCAATCCGCCGGGGAGAAGATCAACTCCACCTACAGGGCCAAGGGCAAGCACTGATTCCAGCCTTGCATTTCTGGTTGTGAGCAGTCCATCCCAGTTGTGAAAAGGGCGTCCGCTTCGTGGACGCCCTTCGTTTTCTGGACAAGCCGACCTTCTACAATCCTTCCATGAGCTCGCCACTGCTCAGCTACGACGAAGCCGCTGCGCTGATCGCCGCGCACGCGGCCGCACTTCGCGCGCACACGCCGGCAGTCGAGCGGGTTCCACTCCTCGCCGCGCATGAGCGCGTGCTGGCCCAGCCCATTGTGGCCGACCGCGATCAGCCGCCTTTTGCCCGCTCCACGCGCGACGGCTTTGCCTGCCGTCCCGCCGAGGCATCGCGGCACAAGCCGTTGCCGATTGCGGGCGCCTCGCGCGCCGGCGATCCGCCGGGCGGGCCGCTGCCGCCCAACGCAGCCTGGGAAATCATGACCGGCGCGCCCGTTCCCGCCGGAGCCGGTGCGGTGATGATGCTCGAACACGTGGAGGCTGGCGAAGCGGCAGGCAAGCGAACCGTCCGCCTGCTGCCGCCGCGCACTCTCGAAGCCGGCGAGAACGTTGTCGCCCAGGGCGCGCAGGCTCGCGCCGGCCAGGAGCTGCTCGCCGCCGGGGCCCTCATCGGGGTCGGCCAGATCGCCCTGGCCGCCTCCTGCGGCTATGCCGAGCTCGAAGTCTTTGCCCGGCCGCGCGTCGCCATCCTCGCCACCGGGGACGAGCTGGTCCCCGTTAACGCCGAGCCCGCCCCCGGCCGGATCCGCAACTCCAACAGCCCTATGCTGGCCGCCCTGGTGGCCGCAGCGGGTGGCGAGCCGCAGGTTCTGCCTGTCGCCGCCGACAACGCGAAAGCCCTCGACAAAGCCATCGCACACGCCGCCGCTGCCGATCTCGTGCTCATCACTGGCGGCGTCTCGGCCGGCAAGTTCGACCTTGTGGAGCCGGCCCTCGCCCTCGCCCGCGCCGCCTTCCACTTCACCGGCGTCAGGATTCAGCCCGGCAAGCCGACTGTCTTTGGCGAGTTCCAGGAACCAAACCAAAACGAAAACCGCGCGAAGCGCAACCAGGACGGCACGAAGTGCGCGAAGCGCTGCTTGGGATTGCCGGGCAATCCGGTCTCCTCGGCCGTCACCTTTCTGCTCTTCGCCGCGCCGATCCTGCGTGCGCTGGCCGGTTGCCGCGAGCATGGCCCGCGGTTTGCGCTGGCGCGCCTGGCGGGCGATGTAAAAGCCAAGCCCGGCCTCACGCGCTTCCTGCCCGCGTCGTGTTCGTTTGCCGGCCAGGAGCCGCAGGTCGCGCTCGTCCCCTGGCAGGGTTCCGGCGACCTGACCGCGCTGGCCCGCTGCAACTGCTTTCTCGTGGTTCCGGAGAGCGCCGATTGCATTGAATCCGGCGCCATCGTTCGCATTTTGCTCTCGTGAGGAATTTGCATGACCAAAGGCAAGCTATCGCACTTCGACAAGTCCGGCCAGGCGCGCATGGTCGATGTCAGCGCCAAGCCGCTCACCCGCCGCTCGGCCACGGCATCGGCCTTCGTCGACCTCGCGCCGGCGGTCATTGCCGCGCTCCCCGCCAACCCCAAGGGCGACCCCCTCGAAGTGGCGCGCATCGCCGGC
>Ga0187812_1000440_pt1 | contig 14592 bp, 12 predicted proteins | sample NC_S_2_FD_130582 | JGI IMG/M metagenome (GOLD analysis project Ga0187812, IMG submission 130582) | Wetland sediment microbial communities from Neuse River Estuary, North Carolina, USA - ASW-S_2 | ecosystem: Environmental > Aquatic > Freshwater > Wetlands > Sediment | place: USA: North Carolina...
GAGTTCGCCTCCTCGTCGGGCGCCAGGGCGACGATCAGGTCGCCCTCGGGGGGATCTTCGCCCGCGAGGCGCTCGATCGTCGCGATGCAGGTGGCGATGCCGCCCTTCATGTCGAGGACGCCGCGGCCGAAGAGGTAGTCGCCGCTCTGCGCCGCCTCCCGGATCTCGCCCGCGCCGTGCTCGCCGTACCAGCGCGTCAGCGCGAGCGGGTCGAAGGCCAGGTCCCGCAGCTGGCCGAAGTCCTGCACGTCGACGACGTCGTAGTGGCCGAGCATCAGCACGGCCGTGCGGCCGCCGCGCCCGCGCAGGCGCCCGAACACCACCGGCCGGTGCAGCGGGTCATGGTCCGCGGGCACCGTGGACACCTCGATCGGCCGCCGGGCAGGCAGCGTGCGCAGGATCTCCGCCAGCTTATCCCCCATGGCGGCCTCGCCCGGGGTGCCGTTGATGCTCGGGAACGCGACGAGGGACAGGGTCAGGTCGCGGACGCGGTGCGCGAGATCAGAGTCCATCGCTTGTCGCCTCCAGGTCTGCGAGCGCGTGCATGAGGTCGTCGAGGCGGTTTCTCTCGCGCAGCCGGGCGTGCGGGAGCGTCGGCTCCTCGGCCGGCGCCCCCAGGAGGTGCGCGATGCCGGGGTACTCGTAGGCGTAGAGCGGGTCGCCGTAGCGGTCCTGGCGCAGCCGCCCGCCGCGCGTGCCGATGTGGGCCAGGAGGAGGCGCGAGACGCTGCGCGCGGCCGCGCCGTCCGCCGCGGCCAAGACCGCCTGGGCACGGTCCCAGAGCGCTGAGAGCTCCTGGTCGGACAGGTCCCGCAGGACCGGGTCGAGGACGCTCGCGACGGGCCGGAAGTCGTGGACCCGCGCGGCGAGCGCCAGGCTGCGGGTGAGGTCGAGGAGGAGCTCCGCGTCGCGCTGCAGGAGATCGTCGCGCACGGCGTCCAGGCCGTCGCGGTCGGTGTGCATCCACCAGAGCGGCCCCACGGGGACGCCGTCGGGCCGCAGGGTGGTCTCGCCCGCGGGCACCACGCCGAGCCCAGGCACGCCCGCGAGCGCGAACGCGTTGTCCGATTCCTTGGCGAGCGGCAGCTCGGCCGCGACGGGGATGCCCCGGCGGTCCAGGACCTCGCGCGCCCGCGCCTGCAGCTCGAGGCTGCGGTAGAGGATCACGCGCTCGCCGCCGGCGCAGCCGGGGGAGTCCACGTTGAGGTGCAGGACGCAGCGCCGCAGATCCCGCCAGTGGCGGTCGACGAACGCCGTCGAGCCGGCGGCCTCCTCGACCTCGTGGCCGGACCAGAGCGCGAGCCGGACGGCGCGCGGCAGCGGCGGTCCCGCGGCCAGGGCGCGCGCCGCGGCGAGGAGGGCCGCGAGCCCGGTCGCGTTGTCGGTGACGCCGGGACTCCACGCGTCGACGTGCCCGTGCAGGAGGAGGAACGGTCTCTCTATGGGCCCGAGGCGCGCGACGAGCTGGCGCAGCGGCCGCCAGGCCGTCTCGGCGGCCGCCGCGAGCCGCACGCGCAGCGCGCCCTGCCGGCGCAAGAGCTCCCGCAGGCGGTGGCCGTCCTCGTAGGTGAGGCTCACGGACGTGACGTCGGGCAGGTCGAAGAGGTCCTCCGGCTGCGGCGGGCCCCAGACGCCCTTCTGGGCGCGCAGGGCGAGCGTCGGCTCGGGCGAGGGCGGGCTGACCAGGAGGAGGCCGACGGCCCCCTGGCGCTGGGCGATGAAGGCCTTGTCGGGGACGCCCGGCCCGCCCGACGCCACCAGGACCGCCGCGCCGCCGGCGCTGAGGCCCTGGTAGGCCGCGGGGCCGCCGTCGCCCGCGTCGACGAGGTCGAGCCAGCGCCCGGCGCCGCGGGCCGTCGCGTAGCCAATGCCCATGGCGGGCAGGGCGCCGCCGCCCTCCACCTCGACCGTGGTGGCCTTGACGCGGCTCACGAGCGTCGTGAACTCTTCGAAACCGACCTCCCATCCGGCCTCCGCCAGCCCCGTGGCCGCGTAGGCGAAGGCCCGGGCCTCGTCCGGCGACCCCGCGCCGCGGCTCGGCGTCTCGCGGGCGAAGAAGGCGAGGTCCTGGCGGATCCGCTGCGGGTCGATCATGGCCTCACCTCCGCTGCAGGGTCGGGTCGAAGGCGTCGCGCAGTCCGTCGCCGACCAGGTTGAAGGCGAGGACGACGAGCAGGATCGCGAGCCCGGGGAAGGTCACGATCCACCACTGGTCCAGCGCGTAGAGGCGGCCCGACGCCACCATGAGCCCCCAGTCCGGGCTCGGGGGCTGCGCGCCGAGGCCCACGAACGCGAGGCTCGCGGCGGTGAGGATGGCGTTGCCGATGTCCATCGTGAGCTGCACGACGATGGGGTCGAGCATGTTCGGCACGATGTGGCGCACCAGCACCCTGAGGCGCGTCGCGCCGGCGGCATGGGCCGCCTCCGCGTAGTCGGCGTGCCGAAGGATGAGGAGCTGCCCGCGCACGAGGCGGGCGTAGATCGGCCACCAGACGATGGCCATGGCCAGCATGGCATGCATCAGGCTCGGGCCGAGCGCCGCCGCCACGGCCATCGCCAGCACGAGCGGCGGGAAGGCGAGGAACATGTCGGTGACGCGCATCAGGGTGTCGTCGAGCCAGCGGTTGCCGAGGCCGGCCAGGGCGCCGATGACGAACCCCACCAGCAGGGCGATGCCCAGGACGAGGACCGCCACCTCGAGCGCGAAGCGGTCGCCGGCCAGGATCCGGCTGAGGATGTCCCGCCCGAGTTCGTCCGTGCCGAGGACGTGCCCCTGGACGCCGGGCCCGAGGAAGCGGTGCGGCAGGTCGACGAGCGTCGGGTCGTACGGCGCGATGTAGGGTCCGATCAGGGCGAGGAGCAGGAAGACGAGCGCGAGCACCCCGCCCGCCAGGGTCAGGCGGTTGTGGACGAGCGGTCTGAGGATGTTGCGCTTGGGTGCGCCCAGCTCGCTCTCTGCCGGCCCCAGCTTCGTCTCCAAGGCCATAGGGCTCACCTCTCAGGAGTAGCTGACGCGGGGATCGAGGAAGGCGTAGATGATGTCCACGATGGTGTTGATGAAGACGTAGACGACGGAGACGAGCAGGGTGAAGCCGAGGATCGCGGGGAAGTCCAGGCCCTCGGAGGCCTGCAGGGCGTACGTGCCGACGCCCGGCCAGGCGAAGATCGCCTCCACCAGGACGGCGCCCTGCAGCAGCGAGCCGACCTGCAGGCCGATCACCGTGACGGCGGGGGGCAGGGCGTTCTTGAGGGCGTGCCGGTAGATGACCCGCCGCTCGAGGACGCCCTTGGCGCGAGCGGTGCGGATGAAGTCCTGGCGCAGCACGTCGAGGAGTTTGGCGCGCACCATGCGCGTCATGATGGCGAGCGAGCCGAAGGCCAGGGTCAGGGACGGCAGGATGAGCGAGGCGAAGGCGGACGTGAAGTCCGGCCAGTTGCCGGTGAGGAGGCTGTCGAGGATGTAGATGCCGGTGATGTGGGTCGGCGGGGTGAGGTAGCTCGAGAGCATGCCCGCCACCGGCAGCCAGCCGAGCTTCTCCGCGAAGACCTCCTGCAGCAGGACGGCCAGCCAGAAGGGCGGCATGGAGACGCCCAGCAGCGCGAAGACGCGCGAGAAGTGGTCCGGCAAGCCGTCGCGGCGCACCGCGCTCACGACGCCCAGCGGAATGCCGACGGCGAGCACGATCAGAAGCGCCGTGAGCGTGATCTCCAGGGTGGCGGGGAAGTAGGCGCCGAGGTCCTGGGACACCGGGTCGCGGGTCAGGATCGATACGCCGAGGTTGCCGTGCAGCAGGCCGTCCGCGTAGCGCGTGAACTGGGCCCAGAGCGGCAGGTTGAGACCGAACTGGCGCCGCACCTGCTCGACCTGCGACTGCGTGGCGTGCAGACCCGCCGCGAGCCGCGCCGGGTCGCCCGGCACCATGTGCGAGACCAGGAACGTGAGCACCAGCATGCCGAAGAGCACCAAGATCAGCTGGCCAAGGCGACGGACGATGAAGGAGAGCAAGCCGAGCCCCCCATTCGAGAGTAGAGGGACGCGGGCGGGCGGCCGGTGACGGCCGCCCGCTGCCGCGCGGGGGGAGCGTTCAGTCCTTGTACATGGCGTAGGCGTTGACGGGCCAGAGCGCGTTGTAGACGTAGCCGTGGACCGTGCTGCGCTCCACGACGGCCGTCTTCTGGTCGAGGACCCAGAGGACCGGCGCCTGCTGCTCCAGGATCTGCTGCACCTGCGCGTAGAGCGCGATGCGCTTCTGGTGGTCGGGTTCGGTGCGCGCCTGGTTCAGCAGACGGTCCACGGTGGGGTTGCCGTACCACTCGAGGTTGAAGCCGACGGAGCCCTGCTGGCTCGAGGCGTACTGCGGGTAGAGGAAGTCGTCGGGATCGGCGAAGTCGGCGTACCAGCCCGTGATGAACGCGGTCGGGGCCGTGCTCAGCGTCGTGAGCTTCTTGTACTCGGTCGCCCACGGCATGGTGTCGATGGTGGCGTTGATGCCGACCTGCTTCAGGGTGCTCTGCCAGCTCTCCACGACCTGCTGGTAGAGGGGGTTCTCCTCGACGGTGATGGTCATCGGGAAGCCGTGGGGATACCCGGCCTGCGCCAGCAGGGCCTTGGCCTTCTGCAGGTCGAGGTGGTACTGCGGCAGGGCGTTGTCGTAGCCCCAGAGGGACGGCGGGATCGGACCCTTCGCCTGCTGCGCGTAGCCGCTGTAGATCTGCTGCACGGCGCCCTTGTAGTCGAGGGTGTAGGAGAGCGCCTGGCGCACGAGCTGGTTCGCCGTCGGGCCGCTCTTGTTGTTGAGGCCGATGAAGAGGATGTTGAGACCCGGCTCGGTGAGGACCTTGATGCCCTTCTGGCCCTGCACCTGGGCCACCTGGCTGACCGGGAAGGCGATGTTCATGTCCGCGCTGCCGGTCTGCAGGAGCATCTGCTGCGTCGAGGGCTCGGTCACGATCTTGAGGATGACCTTCTGGAAGTGGTTGCCGCTCCAGCCCTGCCAGTAGTCGGGGTTGCGCGTCATGACGACCTGCTGGCCGTGCACCCACTGCGACGCCTGGTAGGGGCCGGTGCCGTCCGTGTGGTTCTGGAACCAGCCGTCGCCGTGCTTCTTCACGCCGGCCGGGCTGACGATGGCGGTGCCGGCGGGCTGCGCCAGCGAGTAGATGAAGGGCTGGTAGGGGTACTTCAGGGTGATCACGAGCTTGTCCGGCGCAGGCGTGGCGATCGACTGGATCACGTCCAGCATCCAGGCGGGACCCTGGTTCATCTTGATCGTGCGCTCGAAGGCGAACTTCACGGCCTGGCTGTTGAAGGCGGTGCCGTCGGCGAACTTGACGCCCTTGCGCAGGGTGAACGTCCAGACCTTGCCGCCATCGGCGCTCGACCAGGCCGTCGCGAGGCCCGGCGCGAGGTCGGTGCTGCTCCCCTTGAGGGTCAGGAGCGTGCCGTAGGCGAGGCTCACCACCTGCGAGCTGGGGGGATCGTAGGCGATGGCCGGATCCATGCTGGTGACATCATAGTTCTGGAGGAGGACCAGGGATTGGTTGGCCGGGTTCGACGACGGCGCGGACCCTGTGGAACCGCAGGCAGTGAGGAGACTGGCACCGAGTGCGAGGGTGGCTGCCAAGGCTACGGTCCGGGAACTCCGTTTGGCCACGGGCTGCGATACCTCCTCCGAACTTCCGAAATCACTGGGGACTTCGCTGGAGGAAAGCGACCTCCCTGCGCCCGGTGTGGTACTTAACCGTCCGCGCTCTGGTCCAAACGGCCAGAGTTGCTTTGGCCGAAGAGACGCGGGCAGGACGCCCCCTCCCGGCCGGTCGGCGGCCTGGGCATCCCCCGGCAGGCAGGAAGTGGCTGCGTCCAGCAGGAAGTGTGGCGTGGACGGGTCCCGGCGGTGCGGCGACGAGGAGGCTTCGCATGGCGGATGCGCAGGTGATCGGCGGCGGGCTCGCGGGCAGCGAGGCGGCATGGCAGCTGGCGGAGCGCGGCTGGCGGGTGCGGCTCTGGGAGATGCGCCCCGAGCGCCCGACGCCCGCGCACCGCACGGGAGACTTTGCGGAACTCGTCTGCTCGAACACCTTCCGCTCCGACGCCCTGGACCATCCGGTCGGCCTCCTGAAGGAGGAGATGCGGCGGCTCGGGTCCCTGATCATGGAGGTCGCGGACCGCCACCGCATCCCGGGCGGCAGCGCGCTCACCCTGGACCGCCTGGCGTTCAGCGCCGAGGTGAGCGCACGGCTCGCGGGCCATCCCGGCATCGAGATCGTGCGCGAGGAGGCGGCGGGCATCCCCGCGGGTCCGGCCGTGCTGGCGACGGGGCCGCTCACCTCGGACGCCCTGCACCAGGCGATGGCCGCGTTCACCGGCGAGGGGGAGCTCGCCTACTGGGATGCGGCCTCGCCGATCGTCGCGGAGGAGTCGATCGACGCCTCCTGCGCCTACTTCGCGAGCCGCTACGGCAAGGGCGAGCCGGACGCCTTCCTCAACTGCCCGCTCGACGAAGGGGAGTACGAGGCCTTCTGGCAGGCGCTCGTGGCCGCCGAGCCGCACCGGCGCGAGGCGTTCGAGGACGAACGCTACTTCGAGGCCTGCCTGCCCGTGGAGGTGCTGGCCCGGCGCGGGCGCGACACGCTGCGCTTCGGGCCGATGCGGCCGGTGGGGCTGCGCGACCCGCGCACCGGCCGCCCGCCCCACGCGGTGCTGCAGCTGCGGCGCGAGAACGCCGCGGGCACGCTCTGGAACCTCGTCGGCTGCCAGACCGGCCTGCGCTTTGCCGACCAGGAGAGGATCTTCCGCCTCGTGCCGGCCCTGCGGGCGGCCGAGTTCGAGCGCCATGGCGTGATCCACCGCAACGCGTTCCTGAAGAGCCCGCGGGTCCTCCTGCCGACCCTGCAGGCGCAGGCGCGCCAAGACCTCTTCTTCGCGGGCCAGATCGTCGGCAGCGAGGGCTACGTCGAGGCCGCGGCGGGGGGCCTCCTCGCGGGCATGAACCTCGCGCGCCTCCTCGGCGGCGCAAACCCTCTCGTCTGGCCGGGCACGACGGCCTTCGGCGGACTCTTCCGCTACGTCGCGACCGCGGACCCCGAGACGTTCCAGCCGATGCACGTCGCGTTCGGGCTGATGGATCCCCTGCCCGACCCGGCGCGGGGCAGGGAGCGCCGCAAGGCGGAGACCGCCGCGCGCGCCCTGCGCGATCTCGCGGCGTTCGCCGCGGCGCACGGCGTGCCGCTCGGGCCGGGCCGGCACGGGGCGAGCGGGCAGGGAGAGGGGGAGTTGACGTGATGCGCGATGCGTCCGAGGGTGCCCACTACGGCCCGCAGTTCGCGGCGATCGACGAGGAGATCGCGCGGCTCGTCGCGGAGCGCGACCATCTGGCGGAGGGGCGCACGGTGCGCCCGCCGGCCGAGCTGATCGCGACCTGGTCCGATCGGTTCGGTCTGGCGCCACGGCGCCTCGAGTTCCTCTTCGGCAACCTCGGCAACCTGCCGCGGGTCGCGACGCTGCCGCCCGACCCCGGCGAGCTGGTCGCGGTGCTGCCCGTGCTGCGGCGGGTGCGCGTCGCGGGGTTCACCGCGACCCTCAGCCACTGCCTCCAGCACGAGCGGGTGAGCGTCGTCCACCTCGAGATCGCGGGAGACGGCGGCATCCAGCTGGGCAGGCCCGCCCTGGCGCTCGACGTGGCGCCCGGCGGCTACCAGGCCCGGCCGTCGGGCGGGCACGGGAGTCCGGGCCTGATCGGCCTCGACTTCGTCGTCTGGCCGCGCCTGCCCGACGACCTCTCGGCGATCGGCTTCACGCTGCGGCGAGACGAGGAGCAGGAGCGGCCTGCGCCCGTCGAGCCGCCCCTGCCGATCGCCTTCGCTCCCGGCGGGCCTGAACCGCGCGCCGAATCCTGACAGGGAGGGGATCGGATGCAGGAACCTGTCGCGCACACGCGCCAGGGCGCGGTGCAGGGCGTCGTCGAGAACGGGATCGCGATCTGGCGGGGCATCCCCTACGCCGCGGCCGAGCGCTTCCTGCCGCCCGCGCCGCCCGCGCCCTGGCAGGGCCTGCGCGCCGCCACGGCGTTCGGGCCTGCCTGCCCGCAGCCGCGCGAGCAGTTCATGCAAGAGCTCGTCGGCGGGCTGCGCCTGCCGGAGAGCGAGGACTGCCTCAGCCTCAACGTCTGGGCGCCGGCCGCCGAGGGCATCGCCCGGCCCGTGCTCGTCTTCATCCACGGCGGCGCCTACGAGACGGGGTCCGGGGCCGTGCCCTGGTACGACGGGAGCTCCTTCGCCGGCCGCGGCGACCTGGTCGTCGTCACCCTCAACTACCGCCTGGGACCGCTCGGCTTCCTGCACCTCGGCGACCTCCTGGGACCGCGCTACGCGGCGTCGGGCAACCTCGGTCTCCTGGACCAGATCGCGGCCCTGCGCTGGGTGCGGGACAACATCGGCGCCTTCGGCGGCGATCCGGACGCCGTGACCGTGATGGGGGAGTCGGCGGGGGCGGGCAGCATCGGCATGCTGCTCGGCATGCCGGAAGCGAGGGGACTCTTCCGCCGGGCGATCCTCGAGAGCGGCTCCGGCCAGCTCGGCCTGCGCAGCCGCGCCGACGCCGACCGCATGGCGCGCCGCCTCCTCGCCGCGCTGGACATCCGGCCCGAGGACGCCGAGCCGGGACTCCTCGGCCTCGACGCCCAGGCGCTGGCCGACGCGGGGCAGGGCCTCGGCCCGGGCATGAACTTCTCCCCCGTCCTGGACGGCCTGCTCCTGCCGGAGCCGCCGCTCGCGGCGCTGGCGCGGGGCAGCGCCCGGGACACCGCGATCCTGATCGGCGCGAACCGCGACGAGTACCGCCTCCTCGCGCTGGGCAACCCCGCCTGGTTCGCGGGCGACGACCAGGCGACGCTCGCGCTCGTGGAGCGCCTCACCGGCCCCCTGCCCGAGGCGGTGGTGCGCCACTACCGGCAGCGCCTGCCCGAGGGCTCACCCTACGAGCGCCACGTGCCGATCCTCACCTACCTCCTCTTCGTCGACGGCCTGCTGCGCACCGTGGACGCGCAGGCGGCGCAGGGCGCGGCGGTCTTCCAGTACCGCTTCGACTGGGCGACGCCGGTGCTGGGCGGGCGGCTCGGCGCCTGCCACGCGCTCGAGCTGCCGTTCGTCTTCCATAACCTCGACAAGCCCGGCGCCGAGCGCGTCACCGGGCAGGGACCGGAGCGCGCCGCGCTCTCGGAGGCCATGCACGACGCCTGGATCGCGTTCGCGCGCAGCGGCGATCCGAGCCATGCCGGACTGCCGGCGTGGCCCGCGGTCCAAGGCGCGGCGCGGCCCGCGATGGTGTTCTCGGCGGACCCGCACCTCGCGGCGGACCCCTGGGGGGCCGAGCGGGCGGTGTGGCGGGAAGCCGGCCGCTGACGCCGCCCAAGAGGAATCGGCCGGGGCCAGGCGAACTCCTTGCGCACCACATACCAACCGGTCGGTCTGGGAAGAGGGTGCGCCGATGCCCGGCGAGAGTTTTCGCTTCGAGCTGCGCAGCGTCGTCGAGAGCGGCCCCGGGAGCCGGCGCCGGGCCGCCGGCTGGCTCGGCGGGCTCGGCGCGCGCCGCCCGCTCCTGGTGACCGACCGCGGCGTGCGGGCGGCGGGCGCGAGCGCGGCGGTGGAGGAGGCCCTGTCCCAGGCGGGCGCCGACGTGCGCATCGCCGGACGGATCGAGGACGTGCCCCAGGACGCCCGCACGGGGGCGATCGAGGGGATCGTCGCGGCGTACCGCGCCGCAGGGGCCGACGCGATCGTCGCCGTCGGCGGCGGCAGCGTGATCGACGCCGCGAAGGTGGCGCGCTGGGCGCTCGGACGCGGCGTCCAGGTTCTCGACGAGGCCCTCCCCGGCAACCGGGGCGAGCGCTCGCCCAAGGCGGGGGCGCTCGGGCTGCCCCTCATCGCGCTGCCGACGACGGCCGGCACCGGCGCCGAAGTGTCGCCCATCGCCGTCGTCCTGAACGAGCGGCTGGGCATCAAGGTGAACCTCCTCAGTCCCTACATCGCCGCGGACGTCGCCATCCTGGACGCCGAACTGACGCTCGGCCTGCCGGCGGAGGTCACGGCCTACACGGGGTTCGACGCGCTGACGCACGCGGTGGAGGCCGTCTGCTCGCCCAGGGCGAGCGGGCTCAGCGACGCATACGCCCTCGCGGCCCTGCGTACGATCGCCAGGGACCTGCCCCGGGTCGTGGCGGACGGGCAGGACGTCGCGGCGCGCGGTCGCATGCTGGTCGCGAGCCTGATGGCGATCACGGCCTTCGGCCAGGCGCTCGACGCGATCCCCGTCCACAACCTGGCGCACGCCATCGGCGGGCGCTTCGGCCTGCCGCACGGCCTGTGCAACGCGGTGCTGCTGCCGGCCGTGGTGGCGGCGCTGCCGGACTTCTACCAGGGGCGCGCGGGCGAGTTGCTGGACGCCCTCGGCGCTCCGGTGGTGGACGGGCCGGGCGGGCCGGACGCCCTCGCAGGGCACCTCAGGCAACTGCGGCAGGCGCTCGGGCTGCCCGGGGACTTTGGGCGCCACGCCCTGCCGGCCATGGCGCCCGGGGAGCTCTGCGCCCTGGTGGCGGGGGACCCCTCGGGCGTCGCGTACACCCTTGCGGCGGAGACGGTCGAAAGGGTCGCGCAGGAGGTGTGGGGCGCGGGCTGAGGGCGGGAGGGAATCGGTGCGGGGGGAGGGGTTTCGGTGAAGGTGCCCCTGAACGTGCGGCGCTTCCTCGACCATGCGGCCAGCATCTACCCCGACAAGGTCGGCGTCATCGACCAGGACGGGGAGTTCACCTACCGCCAGCTGAAGGAGCGGGCGGACCGGCTCTCGCACGCCCTCATCGGCCTGGGGGTCGGGCGCGGCGACCGCGTCGCCGTCCTCGCCTACAACAACCACCCCCTGCTCGAGGCCTACTACGGCGTCGTGCAGTTCGGCGCCGTGCTGGTGCCGCTGAACATCCGCCTCACGCTCGAGGAGATCGCCTACATCGCCCAGGACTGCGCGCCCAAGGTGCTGCTCTTCGACAGCGACTTCGAACCCTGGGCCAGGCAGCTGCAGGTCCAGGACCCGGCGCTCCGCCTCGTCGAGATCCGCATCGAGGGGAGCCACGAGGGCTACGCGGGTTACGAGGAGCTGCTCGCGGCCCAGGCGCCGGGGCCGGTGCCGGACGACGTCGCGGAGGACGAGGTCGCGGAGATCTTCTACACCTCGGGCAGCACCGCCCGGCCGAAGGGCGTCGCCCTGAGCCACCGCGCGCTCTACCTGCACGCCCTGCAGTGCGGCTTCGGCCAGGGCGTCGACGACACCATGGTCATCCTGCACACCATCCCGCTCTTCCACGTCAACGGCTGGGGCACGCCGCACTACGTCACCGCGCTCGGCGGCACGCACGTCATGCTGCGCCGCTTCGTCCCGGCGCGGGTGCTGGAGCTCGTCGAGCGCCACCGCGTGACGAACGCCGCCTTCGTGCCGACCATGGTGGGCATGCTCCTCGGCGAGCCGAGCCTGCGCACGCGGGACCTCTCGAGCCTGCGCCAGATGAACGTCGGCGGGGCGCCGTCGCCCTCGCAGTTCGTGGCCGCCTCGATGCAGGGGCTGGCCGGCGAGTACCTCGGCGGCTACGGCCTCTCCGAGAGCTCGCCCGTGGTGTCGGTCGCCAGGATCAAGTCGACGCTGCGCGACGCGCCGAGGGAGATCCGAGACCAGCTGCGCGGCACGGCGGGCCTGCCCATGGTGGGCGTCGCGGTGCGGCTCGAGGGACCGGACGGGCAGGAGCTGCCCTGGGACGGCGAGGCGGTCGGGGAACTCCTCGTCCGCGCGGACAGCGTGATGGAAGGCTACTGGAACCTGCCGGCGGAGACGGCCGAGGCCCTGCGCGGCGGGTGGCTGCGCACCGGCGACATGGCGGTGATCCTGCCCGAGGGCTACATCCGGATCGTCGACCGCAAGAAGGACATCATCATCTCCGGCGGCGAGAACATCAGCTCCGCCGAGATCGAGGACATGCTCTACGGCCACCCGGCGGTGCGGGAGTGCGCCGTGGTCGGCCGCCCCGACGAGAAGTGGGGCGAGGTGCCGCACGCGGCCGTCTCCCTGCGCGAGGGCGCCCAGGCGACGGGCGAGGAGATCCTCGCCTACGCGCGCGGCCGCCTCGCCGCCTTCAAGGCGCCGCAGAGCATCGAGATCTGGCCGGACCTGCCGAAGACCGGCACCGGCAAGGTGTTGAAGACGGCGATCCGCCGACGGCTCAAGGAGTCCCGGGAGGGCGCCTAGCCGGCAGGGGATGCGGCCGCGCGGCGCGAAGGCACCGGCAGGCTCCAGGAAAGCGGGGGGGAACCTGTGGCGAAGGACGACGACGAGATCCTCTCCCCGGACGACGAGATCTCCTGGCTCGCCCTGACGGCGGGCACCCGGGTGCTGACGAGCGACGGGCATGCGGTGGGCCACGTGACCCACGTGCTGGGCGACCTCTCCGAGGACGTCTTCGACGGCATCGGCGTCTCGCACGGCCTGCTGGGCCAGGTGATGCTGCCGCGGCGGGCCATCGCGCGCATCACGCGCGCCGCCGTGCACCTCGCGATCCCGAACGCCGAGCTGCCCGCGGTGGCGAAGGCCTACGCCGAGGAGCGCATCTACGATGCCCGCGAGGGCCGGCGCAAGGACGTCTGGCGCCGCGAGGAGGACGACGAGCGCTTCTAGCGCCCCTTCGGGGCGCTTCGGCGCCGGTGCGACATACCGACCGGTCGGAAGGTTCACTGGGAAGGTGGCGGCGGCGTGGACTTCGGCCTGAGTCCGGAAGAGAAGCTCATCCTCGAGACCGTGCAGGCGTTCGTGCGCGAGGAGCTGATGCCGCTCGAGCGGGAGCTGCAAGACGCGGAGCTCGCGGGGCGGGGCGCGGACTTCCCCGACCAGGAGACGGTGCGCGGCCTCCAGCAAAAGGCCCGGGACATCGGGCTCTGGGGGCTCTCGACACCCGAGGAGTACGGCGGCATCGCGCTCGGCCAAGAGCTCACGGTGCTCGTCACGATGGAGCTCTTCCGCTGCCTCGTGCCGTTCGCGTTCGGCGGCGCCGCGGACAACATCCTCTTCCAGGGCACGGAGGAGCAGAAGCGGGAGTACCTCCTGCCGACGCTCGCGGGCGAGCGGCGCTCCTGCTTCGCCCTCACCGAGCCCACGGCCGGCTCCGACGCGACGCGCATCCGGATGCAGGCCACGCCGGACGGCCCGGACTGGATCCTCACGGGCGAGAAGATCTTCATCACCGGCGGCAACGAGGCCGACTTCGCCATCGTCTTCGCCGTGACGGACCGCGAGAAGGGCGCGCGCGGCGGCATCACGGCGTTCCTCGTCGACCGCGCGATGGGCTTCACGTCCCGCTTCATCCCGACGATGGGCTCCTGGGGCCCCGCGCGCCTGGCCTTCGACGGGGTGCGGGTGCCGGGGCGCAACGTGCTGGGGGAGGTCGGGCAGGGCTTCGAGCTCGCCATGCGCTGGATCGTCAACGGGCGCGTCGTGATCCCGGCGCGCGCGGTGGGGCGCGCCCAGCGCCTGCTCGAGATGGGCGTCGACTACGCGCGCCAGCGGGTCGCGTTCGGCCGCCCGATCGGCGACTACCAGGCCATCCAGTGGATGCTGGCCGACTCCGAGGTGGAGATCGAGGCGACCCGCTGGCTCGTGCTGCACGCCGCCTGGCTGCAGGACCGGGGCCTCGACAACCGCCACGAGGCCTCGATCGCCAAGCTGCACGGGGCGCAGACGGCGAACCGCGTCGCCGACCGCGTGCTGCAGATCCACGGCGGCATGGGCTACACCAAGGAGCTGCCGATCGAGCGCGTCCTGCGCGACGTGCGGGTCTTCCGCATCTACGAGGGCACGGACGAGATCCAGAAGCGCACCATCGCCCGCGACCTCCTGCGCGGCACGGCGGGCCTCGGGCGCTGGGAGTAGGGAGGGCGCCATGGACGTCGATCCTGGGATCGTCGGGCAGAGCTGGGGACCGGAGCGGGTGGTGGTGGAGGCGGGCGCGATCCGCCGCTTCGCGCAGGCGATCGGCGACGAGGAGCCCCGCCACCTCCTGGGCGAGGTGGCGCCGCCCACCTTTCCCACGACGTTTCGCACGAGCATTCCCGGCCTCGACCTGGAGAAGCGCCGCATCCTGCACGCCGGCGAGTCCTACCGCTACGAGCGGGGGCTGCGGGCGGGCGACGTGCTCTTCGTCACGCGCCGGGTGGCGGAGGTCTACCGCAAGCAGGGGAGCCTCGGCCCCATGACCTTCATCGTCATGGGCGCCGCGGCGCGCGACGCCGACGGCGCTCTCGTCTACGAGAGCCGCACGACCCTGATCTACCGCTAGGGAGGCGATGGCCGTGGCGTGGCCCCGGCTGGGGGACGAGATCCCCGCGCTGCGCAAGGCGCCCGTCGACAAGCTCAGGCTCCTGCACTACGCGGGGGCGTCGGGCGACGACAACCTCATCCACGTCGACGTCGAGACGGCGCGCTCGGTCGGGCTCGAGGGCGTGATCGCGCACGGCATGCTCTCGATGGGCTTTCTCGGGCAGCTCCTGACCGACTGGGCCGGCCCC
>Ga0187812_1000442_pt1 | contig 14555 bp, 11 predicted proteins | sample NC_S_2_FD_130582 | JGI IMG/M metagenome (GOLD analysis project Ga0187812, IMG submission 130582) | Wetland sediment microbial communities from Neuse River Estuary, North Carolina, USA - ASW-S_2 | ecosystem: Environmental > Aquatic > Freshwater > Wetlands > Sediment | place: USA: North Carolina...
CGAATACTGACACGTAGCTCTCGATTAAAGGACCGCGTGCCCTCTGGGCATCCAGGTAAACAGCCGCGGGGATCGCCAATCCCTGGGCGAGCCTCTTTCTGAGCTCGGCGCCGTACTGAAGGTATTTCCTGAAGAAGTGCCTGCGGTGGTACGAAGCCGCTTCCGCGTGCGTGATCAGGCTCCTGCATGCAATCGTCTCCTTCACGTGTGGGAAGTCGAATCGTACTAGCTTCGCACCGGCATCCTCCGCAGTATTCAAAGCGCGTTCATAGCTCAGCCTCACGTCTTCGTCGACGTCCTGAAGCATATTCGTGGGGACGCCGATCCTGAGCCCGCGCAGCCTGATGGGGCGAGGTCTTCCGAGGGTGCCTTTGCTATCGCAGACAATCGATGCGAGGAGCGTTGCATCTTCCACCCCTCTGGTCAGGAAACCTACTGTGTCGAAGCTCCATGAGAGGGGAACGATCCCTCGCCTGCTAATCAGACCATAGGATGGCTTGTATCCCACGACACCGCAAAGCGAAGCCGGAATTCTGACGGATCCAGCCGTGTCTGTACCCACGGCCGCGCACGACATGCCCGATGCTACAGCTACCGCAGAGCCCCCGCTTGACCCGCCAGAAATCCTCTCCGAGTTCCACGGGTTCCTGCAGTCTCCGAAGAACGGATTGATGTTGGTGACTCCGAAAGCGAACTCATGAAGATTAGTCTTCCCCATCAGCACTGCGCCCGCTCCCTTCAATCGGGCAACAGCATCGGCATCGGTGGTCGGGACGAACCTCTCCAGGACTCTCGAACCGGCCGTTGTTCTGCGTCCCTTCACGCAGATGTTGTCCTTGACCGCAATTGTAATCCCCCGAAGGGGAGCTCGTCTTGTGCTCCGCAGTCCCGAAGCTTCCGTGAAGACGGTGATGAACGCGTTCAACTTGCCGTTTAGGTTGCCTATTTTCCGCCTGCGCACGTCAAGAAGTTCCTTTGCTGAAATTGCGCTGGAGGATAGGCTCCTCTGCAGCTCGGTGACAGACATGGAAGATAGGTCGCGGCTCATTTTCGGGACTTCGAAAACGAAACTGGTTCGGCCCCTGGCTCCACCAAAGGCGCGAGGAGCTTGTCCTGCGCCATGATCACCCCAATAGAGTTGAGCGCCAGCGCGGCAGCATCATCCGGAACGAAGGGAACTCGATGGGCTCTCTCGGGTTTGGCTACCTTCCGCGTGGAAGACCACTCCCTTCGCTTTCTACTACTGAACGAATGTAGAACTCGCCGGCTCTGTAGCTACTTCTTACGAGGGGGCCCGATGCGACGTACCTGAAACCTAGCTCGTCGCCCATTGCTTGATAGCGCCTGAACTGTTCGGGCTTCACAAATTCGACCACAGGCAGGTGACGTGGTGAGGGCCTAAGATACTGACCCACGGTGAGGAAGTCCACGTCTGCCATTCGAAGGTGCGTCATCGCTTGGTAGACCTCTTCCTCCGTTTCCCCCAGCCCGACCATGATGGATGACTTCGTGTGTGCATCTCGCCAGAGCTTCTTGATGTTTCGAAGTACTGAGAGCGACTGCCAATAACCGGCGCGCGGGTCCCTAGCTCTGGGAGTAAGCGACAGAGTGGTTTCGATGTTGTGCGCTATTACGTCGGGGCGCGCGTCGACTATGGTTCTGATGGAGTCGAGGTCGTTCTGGAAGTCTGGTATCAGGACCTCGACAAGTAGGCCCGGCGTCCTCTCCTTGACCAGCCGAATCGTTCGGGCAAAGTGGGAAGCCCCGCCGTCAGGAAGGTCGTCGCGGTCCACAGAAGTGATTACCACATACTTGAGCCCCATCTGGGAGAGTGCGAACGCGACACTCTCCGGCTCGAGAGGGTCGAGAACGCCACCAGGCTTTCCGGGTGTTACCATGCAGAACCTGCACGCCCGCGAGCAGACGTCCCCCATCAACATGAGTGTCGCCGTTCCCCCGCCCCAGCATTCGTGGACGTTGGGACAGTGAGCCTCCTGGCACACCGTGTGGAGGTTCAGGTCAGCGAAAAGCTGCTTCAGATTCTCGTAGTTCTGCCCGGCTGGCGGACTGACTGTGAGCCACCGGGGTTTTGCTTCGACCTGCAAGCTAGGTACTGGTGAAGACCTTCAGCCTATCAAAGCCTTTCCCCGTGAAGGCCCCGTCGCAGGCCTCGCATCCTTCAGACCTGAACTTGGGCTGCAGCTCCCTGTGGAGGCTGCACATGAGATGGCTGAACCTGATGTAGTCGCAGATGTCCGTCATTGCTGCGAGAGCCTGCCTTTCGTCTGGCCCCTCGATCGAAAGAAGCTTCGCGACCCTATCTGCTGCCTTTGCGACCTTGGAGTCTGCCTCAAGGTCGATCATCACCCCCCTCGCTTTTCTTGAATAGTTGCTCACGGACGCCTGGGTGACGCCGAGCCTGTCTGCAACCTGTTGCTGGGTAAAATGGTAGTCCTCGCGGAGCCGCTTGGCGACCATCGCCCTGAGAGCAGGGAGCGCCGATTTCGAGACCATCTCGTACGGATTAATCATCAATTTATCACCTATGTTATGATGGCGATATTTGAACATTCTCGCGAACAGATGCGGTTTTCGCCTAATCCCACACTTTCACCGCAAGGTTATTGGACGAGAGAGGGAGGACGAAACTCTCCGACGCTGGTCGGAGAAAGAAGGTTTGTCATCCAATTGGTCAAGTCGGGAGAGCTGAGAGTGTAGTGGCAGAGCAGAACGTCTTCGAGTTCTTTTCCCAACCGCTGGTCGAGGCGCTGAAGGAGAAGGGGTTCGCCTCTCCCACCGAACCGCAGACGATGCTGGTGCCCTTGGTGCGAGAGGGGAAGAACGCGCTGCTCATGGCGCCCACAGGGACAGGCAAGACGGAGGCAGCCTTCCTCCCGATCCTCGACGTGATGATCAGGGAAGGGCTCTCGAGGGAGAAGGGAACCAAGCTCCTCTACGTGACGCCCCTCCGCGCGCTCAACAGGGACATGCTCGACAGGATGCAGTGGTGGTGCAAGAAGTTCGACATAAGGCTCGGCGTGAGGCACGGCGACAGCTCACAGCAGGAGAGGACGAACCTGAGCTACGCGCCGCCGGACATACTCATCACAACACCGGAGACGCTTCAGATTCTCCTGGTGGGCAGGAGGATCCGCGAGAGTCTTGCCAAACTGAGATGGGTGGTAATAGACGAGGTTCACGAACTGGCGGAGGACAAGAGAGGAAGCCAGCTCGGAGTGGGTCTGGAGAGGCTGAGAGAGGCCGTGGAGCGGCCGTTCCAGATAATCGGCCTCTCGGCAACAGTGGGATCCCCGGAGAGGGTGGCTGAGTTCCTCGTGGGCGAGGGAAGAGACTGCGAGATTACGCGCGTCCCCGTTGAGAAGACCCTTTCCTTGGCTGTGGCCTCGCCGCGGGCGACTCAGCTGGACAGGGAGCTGGCCGACTCAATCTATTCCTTCCCCGATGTTGCCGCCAGGTTGAGGACCATCAGGGAGCTGGTGGAGAAGTACAGGTCTGTCCTGATATTCACGAACACCAGGACTGAGGCGGAGGCCCTCGCCAGCAGGTTCAGGGTTTGGGACCCGGAATTTCCTATAGGAATCCACCACAGTTCACTATCAAAGTCCACCAGGGAAGCGGTGGAGAGGGCACTCAAGGACGGGAGGCTGCAGGGGGTGATCTGCACCAGCAGCCTTGAGCTCGGCATCGACATCGGATTCCTCGAGTACGTCGTCCAGTACAATTCCCCCAGGCAGGTGACGAGGCTCATCCAGAGGGTTGGCAGGAGCGGGCACAAAGTGGGCCAAGTGTCCAGCGGCCTGGTGATCACACAGGATTCGGATGACACGCTTGAGGCCGCGGTCCTCTGCAGGAAGTCGATGAAGGGGGAGCTCGAACCGCTTGAACTGATCGCCAATCCGTACGATGTGGCCATCCACCAGGTAGCCGGGTTGCTTGTCGAGAGGAGCAGCTGGAACATCGGGGAAATCTACTCGCTGCTGAGACGGAGCTACGCCTACTCCACGATGAGCATAGAGAGGCTGAAGAAGGTGCTGACCTACATGAGGGAGAGATACCCGCGCCTGGCGGTCTACAACGAATCCGACGGGAGAGTCTATCGAGCCAGGGACATCCAGCCCCTGTTCAACTATTACTTCGAGAACCTGTCCATGATCCCGGACGAGAAACAGTACCTCGTGCTCGAGAAGGAGAATTTCGTGGGCACGCTCGACGAGGCATTCGTTTCAGAGTACGGTGAAGTGGGGGTGAAGTTCGTGGAGGCGGGGAGGTGCTGGAAGGTGGAGCAGGTTTACGGGAACAAGGTGTACGTGAAGCAGGAGGACGACCCTACGGGTGCTGTGCCGAGCTGGGTGGGCGACGAGATTCCGGTACCCCTGGAGGTTGCGTCTGAGGTCGGGATGCTCAGGCGGAGGTACGCTGAGGAGATTGCAAGAGGAAAGGGAGATGAGTACGTCGAACAGCTCTGCTCGACCTATCCCCTGAAGAGAGAGGTGATGCTCGAGGCGCTCAAGGAAGTGGCGGAGCAGGAATCCGCAGGACTACCCATTCCATCGGACAAGCTGGTGACTGTCGAACGCTGGGACAGGTACCTGGTCGTCCAGGCGGCGTTCGGCCACAAGGTCAACAGGCTCCTCTCGCGGGTGATAGGGTATCTCGTTTCAGAAAGGATTGGCCAGTCGGTCGCGGTGCACCAGGACCCCTACAGGGTTGTTGTGGAGGCGGAAGTGGCTCCCGCTGTGGTGATGAGCGTTCTACAGGACATGTACAAGGCCGACCTTCGCCTCCTCGCTGAGAAGGCTGTTGTAAAGTCTGGAATCTTCAAGCGGAGGATTATCCACGCTGGAAAGAAGTGCGGCGCCATAGCCAAGGACGCGGACTACGCCAGCGTGTCCATTGCCGGGCTGATTGAGGCTCTTCGGGACACGCCCGTCTACGAGGAAGCCATGGACGTAATCTTCCACGACGACCTGGATGTCGAAGGGGCGGCCAAGGCGCTTGCGAAAATGGAATCAAGCGAGATTGAGGTGAAGGTCCTCGAACACGAAGGCCTTTCCCCAATCGCGCGAATCGGCATCGAGGAGATCAGCAGGAGAGGAGAGATAGTCTCGCCCGAGAGACTGAGGGCGCTGCTCCGGCAGTCGACCTCTGCCAGAATCATGGACACGTTCCTCGTGGCAGTGTGCACGAACTGCTGGAACTACCTGGAGCTCAAGAGGGTCGGAGAGCTCGAAGGTCTTGTGCGCTGCCCGCGCTGCTCGAAAGAGGCCATCGGCCTATCGACCGAGTCGTACGAGAACGTCTTCTCGCTCGCCATGAAGGCAAGGAGCAGGCCCGAGTTCCACGGAAAGAAGCTCAAACTGATCGAATCTCTGAAGAAGTCCGCGGAGCTGAGGAGGGAACACGGCCACGAGGTGGACATGCTGCTCGCTGGCCGGGGTATCCGCTTGTCGGACGCTGCTAACATAGCCGCGAAGAGGAAGACTGAAGGTGGCGACCTCGTGGAGTTGATCATAGAGGCCGAGAGAGACGCCCTAAGGCGTCGCTACTTCGCGAGTGCCTCGTGACAGCAGCATGGTCATCAGAGTCTTCTCGTCCACTTCTGCCCGGGTGCGCCAGCCAATGTGCATCAGTGCCCTTTCATCCTGCTCGAGGTAGCCCCGCTTCACGTACCTGTCGAGAGAGTATTCTATCCTCCACTTCGGGAACTTCTCCCGGAGGAACTGCTCGACCTCCCGCCTCGCCGCTCTCCCCGCCTTCGAGTTGACGAACGCAATAGTTGCAGCCAAGACGGCTAGGTCGTCAATCCTGATGCCAGAGGTCTCGGCCTCGCTGACGGTCGGCGGCTCCTTGAAGCGAAGAAGGAATCGGGACGAGTCGTCCGTTCCGTCGGGACCCTTCACCTCGAAGACCTCGAGTCCGAGAGCGGAGACGTCTTCAGAGAGGACCTCGATTATCTTCCTGTATTCCCTGCCGAGGTGTCTCCTCAGCTCCCAGCCCTTCACCCCCGGATTCCTCCCTCTCTGAAGAATCAGCGTCTGGAAGGCCTTGCGCACCTTCCTTTCTAGAAGCGCCTTGTCCTGGGACTCCGTCACTTCTCACCTGCGATTGAAACGGCCATCGACTTCGGAATCCCTCCCGCCTTGGTGCTCAGTGCGACGACCCAAATCTTTCCGCTCAGGGGGTCGGTCTTGAGGGAAGCGTACCCTTCGCTGATGAGGAACGCCAGAAGGTACGCGCGGACGACCTTGTCTTCGAAGGTGGGAGCCTCGACGAACTGCATGTAGTCTATCCATTCGCCGTTGGACTTTTGCAGCAACTCGTCCCTGAGTACCTTCAGCCTTTCCTCGAACTGCTGCTCGTTGTATATCTTGAGGTCGACGAGGTCTTTGAGGTCTATCACGCCGGGCTGGACCCCGTAGGAGCCGAAGTCCTGCCTGAAGCGGTCTGCCAGGGGAGTGAGGTCCCTCCAGTAGGCGAAGGCTTTCTCGAGCCCGCTCGGGGAAATCTGGTCGACCTGCACCAAAGGATGCCAGCTCTTGACGAACCCTTCGTAGAGCTCCTCCCTTGTGAGGAGTTTCACCTTCAACTGGATCAGGAGGGGGTCGATGTAGAGCGAAGATGCTCTGTGCTTCAACCATTCGTCCTGGAGCTTCACTATCTGGGCCAGCTCGAGCATCGCCTCGGAATCGACGAGAAGGTCATCGAGGAACTTCCACTCGGGCAGCTGCTTCCTGAGCAGCTCAATCTTTTCCCTGATGTCCACCTCGAATGGGTCGGCGCTGCTGCGCTCCACCGAGCGGCAGAGCTCGATGACCCGAAGGATTTCCTCAAGTTTCTTTGGCTCCAAATCACTTCATCCTCAGTTCGTTGATTTCGGACGCGCCGTGGACTGCCTGGACTGTTATCACGTGGGCGCTTCTGTCGAGGACGGTGATTATGGAGGGCGTTATCACTATGTACTGGGATGCGTCGCGCTGCTTCATCTGGGAGAGGATCATCTTGAACATGGCCTCTCTGTTCTTGGGATCCATGTGGATGTCGAACTCGTCGAGGGCACGGAGCGGCGAGACAATACGGGTCTGGAGCGAGAGGATGAACGCCATCAGGGCCACTGTGCGCTCGCCCCCGCTCTGGGTGAACGGGTCGAGTGTCTGGGCAGCTGAGCCCCTGAAGCCCACGTAGAGGCTGAGCCCCGCCTCGTCGATCTCGGCTCCCTCGTCGAACTTCACGAAGCCCGTCGCGTCAGCAGCCGAGAGCACAGCCTGGTAGGCTGGGTCGACAACCTGGACCAGCTGGTTGATCGCCTCAGACCACACCTTCTTCCGCGTCCTAAGTTCTGAGAGCATGTCCTTCTTGTTCTCTTGGAGCTTGGTCAGCTTCACCTTCAGCTCCTCTATGTTCCCGGAATAGTCGTTGTAGATCTTCTCGGCGTCGTCGGGGATGTCCTGCATCTTCTGCAGGTGCGCCGTCACCAGCTTGAGCTCCTCGGACACTTCGTATGGCTGCCGCTGCGTCTCTGCGCGGGCCCCGGCCTTTTCGAGGTCAGGCTTCAGCTTCTCAAGCTCCTCCTTATACTCCCGGGCGCTCCTCTCCATCTCGCGGATGTCTGATTCCGTGGTCCTGATCCTGAACGACAGCACCTCGAACTTCACCCTGAGGGAGATGTAGCCTTCCATTGTCCTCTTGACCAGCTCGTCGGTGCGGCTTATCTCCGGTTGAAGCGAAGAGACCTCCTTGTCCAGCTCGGTCTTCCGTCGTGCGGCGTCCTCTTCTCCTGCCTCGCTTTTCTTCGTAATGTAATCCACCTGTTCTCTGAGATGCTTGGCAGTCTTCCCGGGGGCTATCCCGAGGAGCTCGTCCACAGCCTTCGAAAGCCCCTCGATGTCTTCCTTGAGCGCCTTGAAGGTCGCTGTTGTTGCTCCGTCCTTCGCCCGCTCGCTCTCGGCCCTCACGAGGGAATAGTACAGCTTCGCCAGCTCCACCTGCTTGTCCAGGAGCGTTTTGTGGGTCTTCTCAGCGTCGGCAGAGACGTCTGACTGCTGCGCCTTCAGGTCTTCAAGGGTCCTCGATTTGGATGAGATCTTCTCCTCCACTGACTGCAGCGCCTTCGTTATCTTCGACTCCGTGCTCCAAACGAGCTCCTTCTCGAGAAGAGACCTGTGGTCAAGCAGTTTTCTCTTCTCGAGATACCTGTCGTAGATCTGCTTCCAGTATTCGAGTGCCTGGTTGGCGTTGTCAATGAGCTGAAGCAGCGAGCTTTCCTCTCCGACGAGCCCACTCAGCTCCTGCTCTGCTTGGAGTATGTTGTGCCTGAATTCAGCGAAACCCACCGCCTCCTCGACCATCTCAAGCCTCTTCTGGGGTGTGACGGCACCCAGCTCCTCTATCATGCCCTGGTGCATTATGATCAAGAGGTTATCGGGATTGATTCCGAATTCGGTGAGGAGCCTTACTACCTCGCTCTTGTCTATCTCCTTGTAGTCGGCCTCGAACCAGTATGAGCCGTCCTTCCTGAGGTAGCGGCTCAGCATGAAGGTATCTGATTTCGAGTACGGGATTGGCCTGGAGCCGCCCCGTGGCGAGTTGTCGAAGACCAGCGAGACCCTGGCTATGTCCTTCCCCCTCCGTATGAGGTCGGAGAGTTTGCGCGACCTCTCCGTGTACGCCTGGCCGAAGGCGACAGAGATTGCGAGAAGTATCGATGACTTGCCCGAGCCGTTGGGGCCCACGATGAGGTTGAGGCCGTCCCTGAGCGGGATTCTCGCGTACTCGTAGCTCATGAAATTCTCGAGGATTATCTCCTTGACCCTCGTCTGGTGCTGCTCCCTCTCCTTGGAGACCTCCTCCTCGGCCCGTCTGGACAAATTTCTCGGTTGCGCAACGGGGAGCGGCATTTAGAGATTGCTAAGGGAGGGGTCGCTGAAACTGAATCTTGCAACCGCTTAAATGAAATGCAGCCGGTCAAACTTTCGCTTGCCACCGAAGTCTTCGAAGGAACACCTGAGCGGCAGGGTGAGAGCTTTCATGGATGAAATGGGAATCGCGGAACCAACTCCACCGCAGGAGAAGGCGTGGCCTCTCGTTTCGGCGGGCGAGAACGTGATGATAGTGGCTCCCACGGGGTCGGGTAAGACGGAAGCTGCCATGCTGCCCCTGCTCGGCCGGGTCGCCGACGACGCGAACAGGAAGGGAGTCTCGATTCTCTACATTACGCCGATGCGTGCCCTGAACAGGGACATGCTGAAGAGGCTGCAGGTGTGGTGTGACAAGCTGGGCCTCACGGTCGACATTCGACACGGCGACACGCCCCAGAAGCAGAGGGCGCGGCAATCGGCGCATCCTCCCGACGTGTTGGTGACGACGCCTGAAACGCTTCAAGCGGTCCTTCCCGGAAGCAGGATGAGGGAGAACTTCGGCCGCGTCAAGGCTGTAGTCGTCGACGAGCTGCACAACCTTGTGGAGAGCAAGCGCGGCGTGCAGCTAACCGTGGGCCTTGAGAGGCTGAGGAAGGTGGCGGGTGAATACCAGCTCGTGGCTCTTTCCGCCACGGTTGGAACAGAAAGCGTGGCTGCGGATTTCATTTTCGGGACAAGGAAGCACTCGATAGTGAAGGCAGAGGCGCCGAAGGAGTTCAGGTACAGAGTCGAATACCCGGTGCCGGACCCGTCCAACGCGGCGGTGGCGAAGGACGCCTACGCTGCTCCGGACCTCGCCGCGAGGCTTGCCAAGATGGACCAGCTGATTGCGGGTCACAACTCGACTCTGGTCTTCGTGAACAGCAGGACGGTCGCCGAGATGCTGGGAGACAAGCTCTCGAGGCTCAGGAATGACGTTGGGGTCCACCACGGCTCGCTGCCAAGGGAAGAGAGGGAGAGGGTGGAGCAGGCATTCAAGACTGGCCAGATCAAGGCAATGGTCTGCACCTCGACTCTGGAGCTCGGGATAGACGTTGGGTCCGTCGACATGGTCGTGCAGTACATGTCACCGAGGCAGGTTACTGCACTGGTGCAGCGGGTCGGGCGGAGCGGGCACAGGCTTGGAAGGGTATCTGAGGGCGCCGTGGTCACGGTATCTGCAGACGACATTCTCGAGTCCTGCTGCAGCGTAGCTGCGGCTGAGAAGGGCGCCATAGAGCCCACCAGGCCGTATTCGAACTGTCTCGACGTGCTTGCCCACCAAGTCGCGGGGTACCTGATGGACTTCCAGACCATGGACGCGGGCGCGCTTCTGTCTGAGGTGAGGAAGGCCAGCCCCTTCGCCAGTCTGCAGGAGGAAAGTTACCGGAGGACCCTCGCATACCTGGCGGAACTCAGGAAGATACGGATCGATGGCGAAAGGCTTTCGAGGACGAGGCTTACCCGAGACTACTACTACGAAAATCTCTCGATGATTCCAGACGAGACCAGGTACCTCGTCGTCGATGTCTCGACAAATCAGACTGTCGGGATACTCGGCGAAGAGTTCGTCATACTCAGGGCCAAGGTCGGTGTCCATTTCATCTGCAAAGGGAAGGTCTGGCAGATAGAGCAGGTCGCGGACGACAGGAAGATCTACGTGACTCCGGTTGAAGACCCCCTCGCTGCAGTCCCGGGCTGGGACGGCGAGATGCTGCCAATCCCGTTCGAACTAGCGCAAGCGACCGGGCGCATGCGGAGAGAGACATCCCAATCGATTGACGGAGGCGAGGAGGCTCTCGCTGAGTTTCTCAGGCCCATACCGGCGGACGATGCTGCGAAGGCTCTCGTCGTCGACGAGATCTCGGAACAGAAGAAGATGGGTGCGCCTGTTCCATCGGACAACCTAGTCCTCTTCGAAGGCTTTGGTAGGTACCTCATAATCCACATGTGTTTCGGCGAGTCGATAAACCGGACGTTCGCGTATGTGTTCGAAGAGATTCTGTCACGGCGCGGTCTGATCAGGTTGTGGTGGCTGGACGGTTACAGGATTCTGATGGAGCTCACCGAAGACACCAAGGACTTGGACCTCGCTTCTCTCGCCAAGGAGCTGACGGGTATCACACCCGGTGAGCTCGAGCGGACCTACGCCGTTGCAGCCCAGCGGAACTTTCCTTTCCCCACCAGGGTCAAGTGGATCGCCGAGAGGTTCGGCGCACTGAAGAGAGGGAAGCTGATCGCTCACCCGAACCTCTGCTCGCTGCCGACGAGGTTTGAAAGGACGCCGATCTACGAAGAAGCGCTGCAGGAGACTGGAAGGGACCTCATAGACACAGGCAGGGCAAGACAATTGATCGAGGAGATGGCCAGCGGAGCCATTTCCGTGGAGACCTTCCAGGCGGGCGATAGACCCACTCCCCTGGCCTACAACCTGCTCTACAGGTACCTGGAGGTACCCGAAGCCGTGGCACCTGACTCGCTGGGCAAGTCCTCCTACCAGCGAATGAAGTCCAGCATCTTCCTCACCGAGGTGGGGTTGGTCTGCATGAAGTGCGGAAAGGAGCACCCGCAGGCCACTGTGGGCGAGTTGCAGGATGAACCGAGGTGCGTCTCATGCGGGTCCGGGTTGCTGGCACCGTGCTACTGGGGGACATCGAAGGTAGCACTCCTGATGCAGAAAAGGTCGGCTGGGGGCGAGCTGAACGAGGAGGAGAGAGCGGAGCTGGCTAAAGCAAGACGCTCCGCTGACCTAGTGCTCTCCTACGGGAAGAAGGCCATAGTGGCACAGACCGTCTACGGAATCGGGCCGCAAACAGCATCTCGAATTCTGGCGGAAATGCATGAGGACGAGGAAAAGTTCTACGCGTCTCTACTCGAAGCAAAAATCCGCTTTGTCACTACTCGACAGTTCTGGTCCAGCTGACCTGAAAATCATTTAACGAGCGAGAATCGGGGCAGCCAAGAATGGTTCTAGCTGGAAAGGTCTTCCTCGTCAGGGAGAACTACGACATGGACCTGCTCGCGGAGAAGCTGAAGGCTTTCAGGCTGGAGACGGAAACGAGCGTTGAAGGAGAGTCCTTCAAGCTGATTTCGGAGATCAGTGACCTCGCTAAGCTGAAGAACAACCTGGAGGGCACCTTCTCATTCGACACCGTGTTCGTCGTGAGGCACAGGGAAAAGTCAACGCCAGTTCCGAGGACCTATGAGGCTCCCTTCGCTTTCGACATCTACAAGGACAGGATGTTCCTTACTGTCTACGACAAGAAGAACAGAGCCAACAACGTCGCCAACGAAATCAGCAAGGCGGTGTTCCTCAGCCTGGGCCAGGTCGTGGAGGCAAGGATAGAGCCGGACACCCTGAAGAAGTTCCACGAAGCGAACTTCGACGACACGAAGATCGTGTTTTACGACCAGGTTGACCTGCCCAACATCTCGAAGCTTTCCCTCTACGGTGCTGAACTCGGCACTACATCGCTTTACAGCGACTACCTGACTCACGGGAAGCTGTGGTACGTGGTCATCAAATCGAAGAAGTACGGCTACGTAGTAGGCGTGACTCGCAACTCAGTAGTCACCTGCTTCAGCAGGCTTGAACTTCCAGAGTTCAAAAGCTACATTAGAGGAGAGATAGTTCCCCTCATCGGCTGATTTGCTGAAGATAGTTCCCGGGGAGGCAGCACTGATATTCTCCGAGCCAGGAAGTTCAGCGCTGCTGATCTCTGACCTGCACCTGGGATTGGAAAAGGAGATGGCGAGGAAGGGCTTCCGGGTCCCGTCATACAGCGTGAAGATGGTGGACAGGATCAGGAACCTGGCGGAGGCCCACAGACCGGAGAAGATCGTGATACTCGGGGACGTGAAGCACTCCGTGGGGAGGGTAGAGGACATCGATTGGGGGGTGATCCCTTGGTTCTTCGAGACAATGCTCGACCTGTTTCCAGCTGTGGAGGTCGTTCCGGGGAACCACGACGGGAGCATAAGGACGGTTCTCCCGCAGAGGGTCCTGCTACACCCGTCAGAGGGGACTGTGGTGGGTCGGGGCAGGTCGAAGGTGGGTGTGGCCCACGGGCACGCCTGGCCTTCGCAGAAGGCCATCCAAACCAGGAACCTCGTCATAGGACACTCACACTTCACCTACGAGATGAGGGACAGCCTGGGGACCAGGTCGAGGGACTCGGTCTGGGTATTCGCCAAGTACGATGTGGCCAGGATGATGGCTAGGGCGGGGTACAAGTCCAAGTCGAAGGGAGTGGGAGAATTGAGGGTGATGCCCCCATTCAACAGGATGGTAGGCGGGCAGCCCATAAACGTGGGAAAGTCCTTTGAGTTCGGCCCTGTGCTCTCCTCTGGAGCAATCAGTATCGAGAAGGCTGATGTCTTCCTGTTGGACGGGACGAGAGTCAGCTAGACCTTCTTACCGTTGAGGGCCTGCCTGACCATGAGTTCGAGCGAGGCCTCGCCGACCGCCCCGATTACCCCGTCCATGGGCTTGCCGTTCTTGAATAGCATGAAGGTGGGGATAGAGAAGACCTGGTAGTTCGATGAGATGCTCATCTGCTCGTCAACGTTCACCTTCCCAAAGACCACGTGGTCGGCGTACTTGGCTGCCAATCGCTCGATGACCGGCTCCATTATCCCGCAGGGACCGCACCATGCCGCCCAGAAGTCAACAAGAAGCGGCTTATCTCCGGCGCTGTACTCATTGAAGTTTGCTTCCGTCAGTGTTACGATTTGAGTTTGTTTTGATTCGGTAGACATCGCGTAATCTCTAGTGCGGTGATGCATATTTAAGATTGCGACGTTGGCTTTGGACTCCCAGATTGCGGAGCGAACTCTTGAGGGCGGTGTTGAGCAAGTTGAATTCGGAGCAGCCTCCAATCGAATCGAAGAAGTTGGCTGCAGTCGCCGTCATTCTTGCGGACGAATCCAAGCCGAGGACTCTGTTGATCAAGAGGGCAACGCATTTGGACGACCCCTGGTCGGGCCAAATCGCTTTTCCGGGTGGAAAGATGAGCGAGGGTGACAAGTCTGCAATGGAGACTGCTGTAAGGGAGACCAAGGAGGAAGTGGGCGTAGACCTCGCGACAAGTGCGAGATTCGCAGGCTACTTCATCCCATTCAGGACGCATACGGGAGGCATGGACGTGATACCAGTGGTTTTTCTCATGGAGGGGGAGGTTGAAGCGACCCCCAACGGCGAGGTCGCGGATCACAGGTGGGTCGGCCTCGAGGAGTTCCTTCTGCCGGGCTCGGCGGCGACTTACCACCTGAAGGCACGGGGATTCTCAGGAGACATGCCGGCCTTCGCTGTAGGCGACTTTGTGATCTGGGGGCTGACGCACAGGATAATCTCATCGCTACTGGGTGAAGCTACGGTCTAATCAGAAGTAACCTCAGCCGCATTGGGAGTTTGCGGTGGCAAAGCCTCGGAGCGGAGTGAGTAGGTCAGACTATGGTCGTAATTAGAAAGGCGTTGAATCCGATGATTATCGCGACCGTAATCAGGGATACCACTATCGTGGACTTGCGGTTCACGAAGTCCCCCATGAAGCGCTTCTTCGCCGTGTAATACACCAGAGGAATCATCGGGAGGGGTAGCATTAGGCTCAGAATCACCTGGCTGTAAACCAGGAGGCTCAG